>Ga0075434_100003021_pt1 | contig 14959 bp, 11 predicted proteins | sample RhiMethybrSRZTD3_FD_75298 | JGI IMG/M metagenome (GOLD analysis project Ga0075434, IMG submission 75298) | Populus rhizosphere microbial communities from Tennessee, USA - Rhizosphere MetaG P. TD hybrid SRZTD3 | ecosystem: Host-associated > Plants > Roots > Rhizosphere > Soil | place: USA... | reverse complement strand
AGCAGGCGCTCGATCGAGTGGCCCGACTGCGGGAGCAGGGAGACCCCGGGGCCGCCGACCGCGCCGCCAATCCCTACGTCGCGTGCGTCGGCGCGCTTGCGGGCGAGGTTGAGCGATTGTTTCCGGAGTCATCGTGACCTCGCGACCGGGGCTGTTGCCTGATGTCTCGGTCGTGCTCTGCACGCGCGATCGGCCGCAGATGCTGAGCCAGGCGGTCTCGTCGATTCTCGCCGGCACTGCGGTGCCGGCGGAGATCGTCATCGTGGATCAGAGCGAAACACCGCATCGATCGCTCGCGAACGCCGGCGGTTCCGGCAGCCCGGAGATCCGGCACGTGCAAAGCCGCTCGCGCGGGCTTGCCCGTGCCCGCAACGAGGGGACACGACTGGCCCGGCATCCGATCCTCGTGTTCACGGATGACGACGTCTTGGTTGATCCCTCCTGGATCGGCCGGCTCGTGAGCGCACTGAAGGCGGCCAGCGAGAACACGGTGGTCACGGGACGGGTGATCGCCGGCGAGCCCGAGACGGCCGGGGCATTCGCTCCGTCGCTCAAGGGCGGAGACGTGGCGCGCGTGTTCCGCGGCCGGGTGAGAGAGGATCCCCTGGTGTCCGCGAACATGGCGCTCCCCCGCGCGCTGTTCGAGTGGCTGGGTGGACTCGATCCGCGCCTTGGTGTGGGTACGCCATTCCCCGGGGGCGAGGACAACGATTTCGGCTTTCGCTTGCTCGAGTCCGGATGCGACATCGCCTACGTTCCCGATGCCGTGGTCGTGCACCGGGCGTGGCGCGCGACCTCCGATCACTATCTCCGGCAGCGCTGGGGCTATGGCCGCGGGCAGGGCGCGTTTCTCGCGAAGAACCTGGGTCGTGGTGGCCGCTTCATGGGACGCCGCCTGGCGGGGAGCGTCGTTCGCGTCACCGCGCGGGCGGTCCGGCGTCTGATCGCTCCGAACGGAAGTGCGCCCCGGGGCCGGTGGCAGATGGCCATCGGCGACCTGGCTCTGGTCGCGGGGATCGTGAGCGGGGCAGTCGCGTGGCTTGGTGGCCGGCGTGGTGGGAACGCATGACGATACTCCCCGACACCAGCGTCGTGCTTTGCACGCGCGAGCGGCCGGCACTCGTTGCGGACTCGATCGATTCGGTGTTATCCGGTCGGTCCCTTCCCGAAGAGCTAGTCATCGTCGATCAAAGCGAGACGAGCAATCTGGGGCTGTCGTCCAGAAAGGAAACGTCCGGCTGCCGCTGGAATTACGTCCACAGTCTGTCGCGTGGGTTATCGCGCGCGCGCAATGAAGGCGCACGGCTGGCACGCCATTCGATCATCGTGTTCGCCGACGATGACGAGCTGGCGGACCCGGCCTGGCTCGAGGAGCTGGTCGGTGCGTTGCTCGAGTCGAGTCCGGACACCGTCGTAACGGGCCGAGTGATCGCAGCGCCCCCCGAGGCTCCGGGCGGCTACGCGCCGGCGGTCCGGACCGAGTTGGAGCCGAGAGTATACCGGGGTCGCGTGCATGTCGATCCACTCGTTACCGGAAACATGGCGATTCATCGGCGAACCTTCGAAGCAGTGAGCGGGTTCGACCCGCGGCTGGGTGCAGGAACGGCGTTCCCCGGGGCGGAGGACAATGACTTCGGGTTCCGACTCCTGGAGGCCGGGTACACCATCCGCTACGTGCCGGAGGCCGTGCTCCAGCATCGCGCCTGGCGGGACGGCGCCAGCTATCGCACGCTGCGCCGCGGCTACGGCCGCGGGCAGGGGGCGTTCTTCGCGAAGCACGCGAGCCTGCGAGATCCGTTCGTGCTGAGCCGGATGGTCGGGCGCCTCGCGCGGGTCGCGGCGCGCATCCCGCGGCGGATGGTTCGCCGGCGCGACCTCGCGCGTGGAGACGTCGCGTACCTGTTCGGCGCCATCTCGGGCTTCACTGAATGGCTATGGCGCCGCGTCCCCGACGAGGCGGGGCTGAAAACGTGATGAGGGCGCTACCCACCGCGGCCGGCGCTCGGCTCCGTATGCTCGAGGCGCAGCACTCGCCGCGTCGTATCGCGAATCGTCCGCCGCTCGAGTCCGGTCGCGGGAAGGAGGAGATAGCTCGCGGTGTAGCCTGCGACTCCGAGGAACGCCAGGGCGATTACGCCGGCCGTCGACGCCGGTTCGAAAAGCCGGGCAAGAGCAAAGAGCAGGGCGCCAATCGCGGCGGCGGGGATGACGGCGGGCCCGAGCGCTTCGCGCCACGCGCGCGTGAACGGGACGGCGAGGACGCGGAGCGCGTATGGCAGGAGCACGGCCCAGCCGACAGCCGCTCCGAACACGGTTCCGAGAGCGACCCCGGTCAGACCGAGTGGGCCGATGAGGGCGATCGACGCTCCCAGATTGGCGGCCGCCGCGACGCTTGCGGCCAGCGCAAGGCGCCCGGGGTGTCCCACGCCCTGGAGGATGGGGGCCAGGGGCCAGAGCGCCGTATCGAGGGCGATAGCCATGCCAAGGATCGCCACCAGATGACCGTACTGGGCGTACTCGCTGCCGACCCATACCGCCAGGATTGGTCCAGCGAGTACCGCGGCCACGATGGCCAACGGGAGACAAAGCGCCAGGGTGAGCCGGGTGCTCGAGAGATAGAGCACCCGCTGTTGCTCGAGCTGCCCGCTCGCGTCGAGCGCCGCCGACACGGGCAGCAGGACCCTGACGAACTGTCGGGCGACGACCTGGCCGAGGCCCGCCAGCCGGCGGGCCAGGGAATAGGGTGTCACCATGCTCACCGGGAGCATGGCGGCGATCACGATCTCGTCGGTGCGATAGCTGATCCGGCCGGCCAGCTGATGCACGAAGAGCGGTGTGCCGAAGCCCGCGAGCGCGCGCAGGGAAGCGCGATTCACGGCGCGTGCCGAGGGATGGAGGTCGGGCACCACCCGCCGCACGGCCCACAACGCGGGGATCTGGAGCACGAGAGTCGCGACGATCCCGGTTGCGATCAGGCCGGGGAGATCCCAACCAGCGAGCAGCGCACCCGCGGCTCCCGCTGCCGTCAGCATCGTCCCCACGATGATGAGGAGGTTCACGAGGTCGTACCGCTGGAGAGCACGCAGAATCGCGAGCGGGATGGCCGCGACGAGCGAGATGCCGACGCCGAGCGTCATGAGGCGAACGATCTGCGCAGCCAGCGCGTGTTCGGACGGCGGCACGCGGAACAGCACCGGGACCAGCGGGGCCATCACCAGGCCCAACGCGAAGATCGCCAGGCCGGTGGCGGCAAACAGGGTGATCGCGGACGAGACGAACGACGCGGCCTCCCCGATCTCTCCCCGCGCGCGAAACCGGGCGATGTAGCGCTGCAGCGAATCGGCGCCACCCGCTTCGAAAATGACCGCGTAGCCGACGATCGAGTCGACCAGTACCCAGAGGCCGTACCGCGTGGCCCCCAGGTGATGGAGAATGAACGGAGTGAGGAGGAACCAGATCCCACGAGACGCGAGCAGGCCGGCCACGTTGCTCGCGGTGTTGCCCAGCACACGACGGCGCATCGTCGCGCCGGAGTCGGAAAGTCCCGGGTCGTTCACCGGTCGCTCGCTGCGAGAAGTTCGGCGTACACGGCGAGCGTTTGCTCCGCGGTGCCGGCCCACCCGAGCCGTGTCTCCCGGGCGCACCTGATCCCCTCGGCCAGATTCGAGCGCAGCGTGCCGTCGGTCAACACCCGCACGATCGCGGCGGCCAGCGACGCGGGCTCACCCGGGTCCACGAGCAAGCCGGTCGTTCCGTGGTCGACGTACTCGCCGAGTCCTCCGACTCGGGTCGCGACCACGGGACGATCGAAGGCGAAGGCGGTCAGGACGACGCCGCTCTGCGTGGCCTCATGATACGGACACGCCACGACGGTCGCCGCGCGGAGCAGTTGTGCGAGCCGGGCGTTCGCGATGTACCCCTCGTACATCTCGAAGGTGGCGGGGGCCGCGAGGGTCGGAGGGTCCGGGGGGTCGTACGCGGCCGCGCGTTGCCCGGCGACGACGAATCGAACCTCCGGGACCTGGCGCGCCACGAGCGGCGCCGCGGCGTAGAGAGTTTCCAGTCCCTTGTAGGGGCTGAGGCGACCGAAGCAGAGGACGGTGGGCGGTTCCGGAGGGAAGGGATCCCCGGAGTTGCCGTCCCAGGCTCGCAGGATGTCGTAGGCGCCAAACCGCGTCACGGCGACGCGGCTCGGCTCAATTCCGTAGCGCCGGCAGAACGCCGGGCGGAGACCCTCGCCGTGCACGACGAAGCGCGTGGTGCGCGGATAGGTGAGCCGGCGGGCGAGCCACTTGCGCCATCCCTGCTCACCGCGATGCGGCTCGGGATCGTGCACGCTGAGAACCAGCGGGGCGTGGAGCGCCCCGGGCAATGCGAGCGCCAGCCGGGGCGATACATCGACGTCGTCGACGTGAAGGACATCGGGCCGGCGCGCCGCGGCGAAGTCCAGGGCCCGGCGGCTGGTGTACCACGACGCCGGATGGAAGCTGCGCCGTCCGCTGTGGACGACGAAATGAAAGCTGGCCGCGTGGCGCCAGTACTCGCGCACGGACCCTGGAAGGGTTTCCCCCAAAACGGCGTCGGCCTCCGCCAGGCCAGACGAGAGACGCCGGTACGGCACGTCAAAGCTCGCGGTGCGCCACGCCGTCGGTGCGAGCTCCATCAACAGATGGACCTCGGCGCGCTGTGCGAGGTCGCGGACCAACGAGAGCGCAGGCTCGAAAAACGCCGTATGGCTGTAATAGACGACGCGCATGATGCCGCACCCGAATCGAGGTCACCCAGCGAACGGATTGTATACCCCGTGCCGGTGGGGATGCTGACGATCGCCGAGGAGGCGTGGTTGTGAGCCCGGGATTGGCCAGACGAGCGGGCCGCGCGGTGCTCTGGAAAGGGTTCGAGATCGCGGGCAATCGAGGGCTCAGCGTTCTGCGGACCGTCATTCTGGCGCGCATCCTGGCCCCGGAGGATTTCGGACTCCTGGCAGCGGGAGTCGTGACGATGGAGGTCGGCGTCCAGGTCACGACCTTCGGGATGCGGGAGGCCATCATCCAGCGGCGGGAGTTGGACCGCGATCATTACGACGCCGCCTGGACGTTCGAGCTGGTGCGGACCGCCATCGTCGCCGCGGTCCTCATGCTCGCCGCCCCGTTCATCGCGACCCACATGTTCAACGAGCCTCGGGCAGCCAACATCATGCGCGTGCTGGCCCTCGCGCCGCTGCTGGACCGCGCCGGCAGCATCGGCGCTCTCTCGCTCGTTCGCGAGCTGCGGTTCGGACCTGTGGCCGGGGTCGGCCTCGCGGCGTCGTTCATCCATGCTCTCGTGGCCATCGCGCTCGCCGGGACCCTCGGGGTATGGGCCATGGTCATCGGGCATCTGGTCGGCGTGCTGGCACAGACCATCGGGTCGTACGTCGTGGCGCCCCGCGTTCCGAGGTTCTCATTCCGAACGGAGGCCGCGCGTCCGTTGCTGCACTTCGGCCGGGGAGTGTTCGCCCGCCAAGTCATCGATGTGTTGGGCGGAGCGGTGCTGCAAGTGGTCATCGCGCGCCGGCTGGGGACGGCCGAGCTGGGGATGTATTTCGTCGCGGCGCGCCTGGCATTCCTGCCGCGGGAGATCTTCCGCACCATCGGCGTTCAGGTCGCGTTTCCCGTCCAGGCGGAGCTGCAGCTCGACCGCGACCGCGCCGAACGGGCATTTCGCGGCCATCTGGCCGGGACGTGGATGTTCCTGATCCCGTTGTACGGCGTGGCCATCGCCCTCGCTCCCGGACTGATGGCGCACCTCGTCGGTACCCGTTGGTTGGGAGCCGTGGGGGCGGCCCAGGTGCTCGCCCTGGCCGCGCTGCTCGGGCCTGTGAGCGATGCGGCAACACCGGTCCTCATGGGGCGTGGTCGCAGCGGGGTCGTGGCGTTTCTCGTCGCGGGACGCTCGATCGCGATCGCCGCCGTCGTGTGGACGCTCGCCGGCGCGTTCGGGCTCGTGGGCGCGTGTCTCGCGTGGGTGGTGGGCGAGGGATTGGCGGCCGTCTTCGCGTGGGTCGCGCTGCGCGCGTCGCTGCCGAAGGCCTTCGCGGGTCTCACCGGACCGGGACTCGTCATCGTGGGCTCGGCGGCCGCCGGGACAGCCGTGGCGTTCGCCATCGAACGCGTGGTGCCCGGTGTGTCCGGTGTGATGATCGCGGCGCTGCTCTCGCTCTTGGCGGCGCTCGTGATGCTCCTGTGGTTGGATCATCGGTTACGCCTGGGGCTCGTCACGGAAATTGGTCGCGCGCTTCCGGGTTCGGCGCGTCGATTGGGATTCGGTGTCAGTGACGCTGAAGTCCCGTGATCCCGCTCACTGTTTCGCTCAGAAACGCGGACGGAATAGCCTTGCACCACGTGTCTCATGTTTGCCACATTAGGTGACGCGCGCGAGCCGTCCGAGAGACACCCGCCGCAAAGTCTCAACTCGATTCAACAAGCGTCGAAGAGTCATCCGACCCACACACCTCGCCAACGATCGGCGCGGGTGGTAGTGGCTTTGTTTCCCGTCGCACTCCAAGTCCTGAGCTTTGGGATGGCGACAGGTGGGATCGTTGGTATTCAACAAAGGAAAGAAGTGCCTGGAATCCTGAGTCACCGGCACTGTGGTTGGTCAAAGGCGTTCGCACCGGCACTGCTGCTGGCGGCGACGTCCCGGTGCTCGACCGATCGTGTGACGGCGCCCGTCGTCGGCTCGGGAAACGTCGTGATTCACGCGGGCGAAAGTATTCAGCAAGCCGTGGATGCCAACCCGCCGGGGACATCGTTCCAGGTCGAGGCCGGTGTGTACCGGATGCAGAGCGTGGTCGTCAAAGCGGGCAATCAGTTCATCGGCCAGCCGGGCGCCATACTCTCCGGAGCGAAGCTGCTGACGCAATTCGCTCGGGAAGGGGCGTATTGGGTCGCCACGGGCCAGACCCAGGAGAATCCCAGATACGGGCCGGCGCCATACGGCGTCGAGGTCTGCTGGGACGGCAGCGACGGCAAGCATCCCGACAGCCGAGGCTGCATCTATCCCGAGGACCTGTTTTTCGATAATCGTCCCTTGAAACACGTGACGACTCTCGCGGCGGTGCAGGCGGGGAGCTGGTACTTCGACTACCAGGCCGACAAGATCTATTTCGCCGACGACCCCACCGGCCATGTCGTGGAGGCCGGGGCGACGGCTACGGCGATCCGTGGCGATGGGACGAATGGCGTCGTCGTGCAGGGCCTGATCATCGAGAAATACGCCGATGCGGCGCAGCGGGCCGCCGTGGATTTCCGGAACTCCAATTCCGTCGTGATCCGCGACAACGAAATCCGGTGGTGCCATGGTGCCGGTGCCGCGATTACCACTGGATCATCAGGCGTGATCAGCGGCAACCACATCCACGATAACGGTGAGCTGGGGATCGGCTCGTACGGCTCAGTCGACTTGCTCGTCGTGAACAACGAGCTGGCCCGGAACAACTACGCCGGGTACAACAGCGCCTGGGAGGCGGGCGGCGCGAAGTTCAGCCGGACGACGGGTCTCGTGGTGCGTGGCAACTCCGTCCACGACAACATGGGCAAGGGGATCTGGACCGACACCGATGATATCCAGTCGCTGATCGAGACGAACGTGATTACGGGGAACACGGATCACGGCATCTTCCGGGAGGCGGGCTACTCGGCCATCGTGCGCGACAATACCGTCGTGAACAACGGCTGGCACGGCATCATCATCGACAGCTCTCCCGATGTGGAGGTCTCGGGCAACACGGTGCAGAACAACGGCTGGAACTGGCCGAGCCAGTTGCCGCAAATCGGCGCTCGAGACACCAGGGCAGGGGCGCAAGGCCGCTACGGGCCCTGGGAGATCCGCAATCTGTGGGTCCACGACAATACGGTGACCGGGCCCGTCGCCGCGGGCGTGACCGGACCGGACGCGATCTTCGCCGTCGATCGCAACAACCGCTTCGACCGCAACAAATACCACCTGAGCGGGCAACGCTCATTCCAGTGGCGCGGCATCTTGTTGACCGACCAGGAGTGGCAGGCGGCCGGTCAGGATCCCAACGGCTCGTTCAGCCGGTAAGCGCGACGGCGCGGGGCCGTCCCAAAACCCCCTCGTAAATCCGGGCGATTTCTTCTCCGATGACCTCCCAGTCATGTTGCGCCAGGGCGTATGCCCTCGCCGATTCTCCCATTCTCACGAGCTCCGAACGGTGCCCGACGCCCCAGTTCAGCGCCCGCGCTATCCCACTGACGATCTCGGGTCGAGTGCCCAGGGGGATTTTGACGCCGGCGCCCGCGGGCACCAGCTCCTTCGTTGCGCCGTGGTCGAGGCACAGAATGGGCACTCCCGCCAGCATCGCTTCGAGAATCGCAACCGGGGGGCCGTCGCGCAGCGTGGGCAGGCCGTAGATGTCGCTCTCCGACAATCGCGCGTAGACCATTTCCCGCGACGGGAGCCGGCCCACGAAGTGCACGTTTCTTTCGACGCCAAGCCGGCGCGCCAGCTTCGAGAGATACGGCTGGTACGGTCCGCCGCCGGTGATGATGAGCCGCGACTCGCCTCGGGTCTCCCGTTGATGGGCCGCGAAGCCTTCGATGAGCAGGTCGAATCCCTTCCAGTGGACGAGGCGTCCCCCGCTCATGATGGTGAGGCCGCCTTGCCGTGCTTCAGCACCAGTCGTTCGCTTCGGCGAAACGTCGGATGCGCTGATTCCGATATGCGTTATCGGTAAGGCCTTCCCGCGATAGGCGGCCGGGATCCCATCGAGCGCGGACCTCGTGAAGGTGAGGATCCGCAGGGCACGCCGCCTCGTCAGCCGCAGAAAGGGATCGAGAAGCTTCAGGCCTTCCTGGGCGACGCGTCGCACGAGCTCATGCCCGCGCGCATAGGCGGGGAGGGTCAGCTTCACTTCCTTCGGCAGGCGGTTGGCGCTTCCTCCGACCGGCCCCCAGATGAACGGGACGGGCAAGACCGCCAGGCCGCTCGGCATCCAGTCGTTCACGAACGTCACATGGTGGGCCAACCGGAACCGGAGCAGGCGATGCAGCCGGCGCGCATACCAGGCCAGTTTTACCTGCCACAGGTAGTAGTAAATGATCAGGCCGGGGTACCCGAGGCGCCGCTTCACGCCGAGCCAGAATCGCCCCAGATCGATGTAATGAAAGCGCGGGCCTGATTCCGGTGGCTCCTCCCCGAGCTCCCGCTCAATAGCCGGGCGGTTGTTGGCGCGAGTGATGACGTGCACTTCGTATCCGTGACGAGAGATCTCTCTCGCCCAGTTCCACCCCACTCCCGGCTCGGAGCCTTTTCCGGGCTCGCAGGCATAGGCCGCGATGAGGATTCTGTCGTCTCGCTCACTCATCGGAGCTACTCGAGCACGGACGGCAGGTACCCGCGCAGACACACCAGGTTGGCGTGCGCTCCCGGCTGCTGGTTGAGGAGCCCGTCGATCAGCTGATCCTCCTGGGCCAGCGGGAGCGGTTTCACGACATCCTCGATCGTATAGAGATCGAATGCGTGTCTGCGGAGATCCCGCAGCAGGGATTGCGGGCTGCAGTGGAACGCGCCCAGCGTCTCGGGGTTCAGCTCCATCACCATCGCCATCGGGGTCGAGCTGGCGAGCGTGGTGGCCATTCCTTGAAGCACCGCCATCTCGGCACCCTCGACGTCGATCTTGACGAAATCCACGTGGTCGATGCCTGCCGCGGAGAGATGCTGGTCGATCGTCACCGTTTCGACGACGTAGTCGCGAGGAGTGAAGTCGCCCCGCAGGCGCGGCGCAAGCTCACGGCCCTGCACGTGTGTCGCACACCAGCCCGCCCGGTCGTCGCGTCGAGCCAGAGAGGAGCTGGCGGTTTCCGGGAGCGCGTCGAACAGGGTGGCAGTCCCGGAAGACGCGGCGGCTGCCTTGCGCACGAGCTGGACATTGGCGCAGCCGCGCAGATTGCCGGCGAGCAGCTCGAACTGGCGCGGGTGCGGCTCGAACGCGATGACGCGCCCGCTCCGCCCGACGCGACGGGCGAGCAGTCGCGTGTAGTAGCCCACGTGCGCTCCGAGGTCGAGCGCGGTGTGACCGCGCCGCGCGAGTTTCCGGATGACCGCGACGGTCTCGCGTTCGTGGAGCCCAAACACCAGGCGCCAACGAAACGACAGCGGATCATCAGCTGGTGTGTGGAAGCCCGCGACCCGCTCGAGTACGGGAAGCGCGTATCCCGAGCCGATGCGGTACAGTCGCTGATGCAGCCCCGGGAACCGCTTCACGGTGCCGCGATACGAGTCGATGATCGAGTGTGTCATACGTGTCTTTCCCCCGGTTACCAGCGCCGCCGCCGGGTCGCGGCGACGTGCCCGTAGATGCGCAACAGACGCGTCCCGGCCGCGGACCAGGAAAATCGGGCGCTCAGGATGCGACGCACCCGCTGTGAAACGGGAGGTGGGGCGGGTCGCTTGAGGTGTCGCCGGATCGAGTGCTCGAGCGCGACCTGACTTTCTCTCGGCACGCAGGACGCGGAGTCCGCACGCAACGCCACGATTTCGGGAATTGCGCCGACGTCGGTGCCGATCACGCACGGAACCTTGAGCGCCGCATCGAGGAAGGTGAGGCAGAACCCTTCTTCCAGAGAGGGTTGCACGTAGATCTGCGCTCGTTGCAGAGCGGCCTCGATGGCGTCGTCGGCGACGTCCGGCAGCAGGCGGACCGTGTCTTCCAGGCCATGACGGGCCACGAGACCGGCGACGAAATCGAAGTAGAGCGGATCGCGGCGGCGGCCCAGAACGTCGAGGCGGCAATCCAGGCCGTCTCGCCTGAGCCTGGCCATCACGGGGATCAGTCGATGGATCCCCTTGTGGAACATGAAAGCGCCCACCGTGACGAGCTGGGTGACCGGCGACCGCGGTTCTCCCCGCTCATCGGCCGGAGGCGGCGAATCTCCGCGACTCGGGCCGAGGGGGCACTGGAACAGATGGGTCCCCGAGGGGAGAATCCTCGCGACCTGGCGTCGCACGGGCTCGCTGTCGCACACGACCGCGGTCGGCGGTCTGAGCCGCAGCGCCGCGCGGATGGCCGCCGCGACCGGAGCGTATCTGGCATTGCGGGCCAGCAGGTACGCGCGATTCCAGGAATATCCGAAGCGGATCTTGCATTCCTGCGGCGGGAGGTTGTGGACCGTCAGCACCAGGGGCCGCTCGTCACGCAGCCCACTGAGCCGCAGCAGGTGCCTGGGCCGGCACTGCAGGACGTGAACGACGTGCGGATCGAGCTCGTCGATGGCCGTCCGGAGGGCTGCGGCGTCCGTTTCCGAAAAGGACCGGGACAGCTTCACGAGGCGAGCGGTCACGCCGCGCGCGCTCAGGGCGTCCCGCACACGGTGCGCGTACACCCCGGTGCCCGTCGCCCAATTCGAGCTCTGCGTCACGAGGAGCACGCGGGGGTCGCGAACCCAATGCGCCTCGGCTCGCGGCGAGGGTGAATCGTTTGACGGGCTTATTTGAGTGGCCGTGCCGCTCGTGAGGACGGGTATCACGCGATCCTTTCGAAGCTTCGAGCATGCCGTTCGAGGGCTGTGTGATAGATGGCGACGAGTCGCTCGTGATTCACGGCGCCGGAATACGCGGTCTCGTAGCGTTGACGCGCCCGCTGCCGCATGGCGGCTCGTTCTACGGGGTGCTCCGCGAACCAGTCGATTTCTCCGGCCAGCGACGCCGGATCGCCGGTCGCGAATATCCGCCCGGCTCCCGAGGACTCGACGAGCTCCGGCAGCGCCCCGGCCCGTGAGACGAGCACCGGGGTCCCCTTGGCGAGCGACTCGGCGACGACCAGGCCGAAGGTCTCGTGGGCTTCCGAGGGAACGATGGTGAACTCCGCGTCGCCCAGGAGCGCGGCGACTGCACCGGGCGACTGTGTTCCCAGCCACCGGAGGCGAGGGTTGCGTTGCGCGGCCTCCTGCACGATCGGAGCAAGCGGGCCGTCTCCCACCACGAGCGTAGGCAGCGACCGAGCCGCACGGCGCAGTCCCTCGAGCAGCGTCGTCACGCCTTTTTCCATGCTGAGGCGCCCCACGTACATCGCGTACCCACCGCCGCCCGAGCCGGGTTGCGGATCCGGGTGGATGGAATGGGGCTTCACGAAGATGCTGGACGCGGCGATGCCATACCGGCTGAGCCTGGCTTTCTGGGAGTCGCTGAGCGCGATAAACGCGTCGACCTTGCGATGCAGCGTCTGCCCAAGGCGATGGAACGCCTGCATGCCGGCGACGACGGTCGTCCCTCCCAGGCTGTCCCGGTAACAACGGTGCACGATGGCCGGCCAGGCCACCCGGCGACCCACACAGGCCTCGCACACCTTCCCGGCTCGAAACAGGACGCCGTTGGCGCAGAAGAAGCGGTAGTTGTGCAGCGTCATCACGACCGGCCTTCGCTCCGCCCTGGCGGCGTAGACCGGAGCCAGGGAAAGAATCGGGAACGTGTTATGGAAATGCACCACGTCGGGCGCGGTTTCGCGGATCACGCGGCGGAAATCGCGATAGCGATGGTGATTCCATACGGTCTGCAGCGCCTCACGCAGTCCCGGCCGGTCGGGGATGTCATCGTTCGATACCGTGTAGGTGATCACGTCATGACCGTGGTCGTGCAGGAGGCCCCGCTCCGTTGCGAAGACCCGGTCCTCACCAGCGCGCTGCCGGTAGTGGTTGTGAGCCATCAGGACGCGCATGCGTACGCTCTTGCGACCGCCGCGGCCCTACCGGGCTCATCACGGCCGATGGTCGAGAGGGCCGGCCGTGCCAGGGGATGGCGTGCCTCCCGGGCCTGTCGCCGGAGGTCCGCGGCCGACAACATGCACACGAAGGCGACCAGAACGGCCACCCCGGGGGTCCCGGCGAAGCTTTCGAATGCGAGCGATTGGATCCCGAGGTAAACGGCGATGCCGATCACGGTGGTCCGGGCGAACGATGGTCCGTCACGGGCGAGCTGGTCGCCCGACCCCCCCACGAAAAAGCAGCTCCCGAATAGCGGCAAGAGCAGCGCGGCCCCGACGATCCCCAACCCCATCACGACCTGCACCACCGCGTTGTGGGCATACGACGCCCAGAAAAACACGTCCAGCAGGATGCTGCGGGTGGACTCGAACCCCCAGCCCAGAACGGGGCGCGCGGCGATCAAGGGGAGCATGTCCTTCCATAGCTCGGTTCGGCTGCTCAAGCTCATGAACTGATCCGGCGTCTGCCCGCGCAGGACGTAGTCCCCCACCGACCAGTTGTCGGACAAGACGTTGTTCACGAGGTGCATCGCGCCGAAGTTCGTGACGGCAAGCCCGGTGATGCCGATGCAACCGAGGATGGCGGCGGCGAGCAGCTCCGGCTTGAGCCGCAGCCGCCGGACGAACAGCACTCCCACCGTGCCGACCATGGCGATCAGGTCGGCCCGCGACCGCGTGGCGAGCAGCATGGCGCCGAAGAACGCGATGCCGGCTAATCCGATTCCCAGTCGGCGCGGCCCGGGAGTCCGAGGCAGCCCGTTCATCAGGGTGATGATCAGGAGCAGGACGGTGAGGGACGCGAGCATCGCGACCGCGCCCGGGTGCACCGCGAACCAGCTGAACCGTCCGGTTTTCCCCGGTACCCCGAGCCGAGGGGTAGCCCCCGGAACGACGAACGCGATGATCGTCATGACCCCGCAGTACAGGACCAGCGCGATCAACAGCGATTGGAAGATCGTCACCGGATCGGCTCGGGCGCTGAGGCAGATCGCCACGGCGACGAGGATGGACAGCTGCACGGATCGAACCAGGGTGATGGCCGGGCTCGGTGACCAGACAGTGGAGAGCACGGCGAGGGCGGCGTAGCACCCGAGGCCGATCGCGATTGCCGGGGCAACGCGATGGGCCGGGCGGGGTGGGATAATGAACCCGAGCACGACGATCCAGCCCAGCGCCGCATAGAGCGCGAGCTCGTAGAGCACCTGCGAGTCGACGCTCCCGGAGAGCATCGCGCCCGCGTCCCGAGTGCGGAATTTCGTCTCCGCCAGGAGCAGCAGCAGGAATGTGACGACGGCGGTGAGCCGCGGATGGCGGATGATCTGAGCGCTGAAGAGCAGGAAGATGATTCCCACCGCACCCGCCGTGATCATCAGCGGCGCCACGAGCAGGGTCCCGGCCGCAATGAGGCTGGTAGCGACGATGGCAGCGGCGGTCAATCCCGGACGAATCATGCGGCTTCTCTCCGCGGTCAGCGCGGGCTTTGTCGGAGCTGTCGCGCGGCCCGCACGCTGAGATACTCCATCACACCGCGGCGGATGTCGTCAACCACCTTTTCCACCGGCTGGGCTGCGTCCACAACGGCGGCGTTGGGCAGGCGATCCCCGAGGCGGCGGAAGGCCTCCCGTTGGCGCTCCACTTCGACCGCCGGGACTTCCTGTTTTCGCGTCAACAGAATCGCCGGCGGGGCGTCGAGCACGAAGACCATGTCGGCGGAGGGGATCACGCGGCAGCCGAGGTCGATGACGCGCGACGGCAGACGAAGGCGATAGCGCGCGGCGTCCACGAAGAAGTCGTAGTAGTAGCGGTCCAGGACCACGAGGCCATTGGCGTACAAGGCCGGGCGGATGCGGGCGGCTGCTCCGATGACGAATTCCGCGATGTGGCCCAGAAAGTAGCAGCTCGACGCCAGCAGCCCGCGTGGAGGCTGCTCGTGCGGCGGGGCGGGGACCGGGGAAGTTCCGTTCCTCCCACGGGGGATGACCTGCGGTTTCCAGTGCACGCAGCGGCCATGGTGGCGATACAACGGAAGGTCGGCGCGGTCCAACAGGGCGCTCGCGACGGTCGACTTCCCACTGCCATCCGGGCCGAGGAGCGCCACCGTCACGCCGGTCGGGTGAAGCGCGCGACGCAGCCGCCGAGCCGTATCCGCGAGCCAGAGCGCCAGGGTGGTGCGAGGACGGCGCAGGCAGCTGCGCACGA
>Ga0075434_100003020_pt1 | contig 14960 bp, 15 predicted proteins | sample RhiMethybrSRZTD3_FD_75298 | JGI IMG/M metagenome (GOLD analysis project Ga0075434, IMG submission 75298) | Populus rhizosphere microbial communities from Tennessee, USA - Rhizosphere MetaG P. TD hybrid SRZTD3 | ecosystem: Host-associated > Plants > Roots > Rhizosphere > Soil | place: USA... | reverse complement strand
TTTTTGTGGAGGGTGGGTTATTTTGTTCGAGAGTATCTTTCCGAATGCGCTCCGTATCACTCTTCTAATTCCGACGCCGAGCGAAGCGCAGGCAGGAGGAACCTGCTCTTCGCCCGGTGCACCAGGTAGTCTATGCATTCCATAAATTGTTCAAATCTACTCCGCCGAACAATATTTGTTTCCTCGCCCTAAGAGACCTGTGGGAATAACATTCTCAACTTTGAATTGGATCCAGGTCGTTGAGGGACTAACGTCTGATTACGACAGTTACCTGCCTTCAACATCGTGGCTCATCGATAATGCAATCGTGAAGTCCAATGTTCCCGACCGTTCTCACGATGGATGCGACGGGGTGCCGCCTTTCAGCTGGGGGGTACAATTCTCGTCGGATTGGTGATTCGCTTGAGTTTCAACTTGCCAATCGCCAAGCTGGTAACACCAATAGTGGTTCTAGCTGCGCTTCAAATAGCGTGCTACATCGGCATGTATCCCGTCGAGCGGGTTTCATCCTCATGGGGTTGTACGGCCTGTTGGTCGGATTAACGGCGATGTATTACGCCGGAAAACTTGGACTAGTGAGCGTCACGATGTTCACTGACAACTACATAGGGTTTACGATCTACGTAATTGTGGTGGTCTGTGTTGGAATCGGCTTTCTTTCTCTGCTTAAAACCACGCGAACGCCCGCCTGATGGTTAGGACAAATCCCGACTTCACAAAGACTCAGGAAACAAACACCTCGCCCAACGACGAAACGCGGACCAACCCCTCCTCCCGAAACCACACATGGGTACATTGGCGCCCACTGTACGTGACCAACCCTGAAGGCAACCAGGTAGAGTTGGTCTGCTATGACAGCAGCGTATGAAATGAAGGAGGCCATGTGATCGCAAGAGTCTGGCATGGTTACACAAAGTCTGAGCACGCCGATGCCTATGAATCGATGCTGAAGCCGGAGCTTTTGCCGGGCATCGGCAAGGTCAAAGGATACAAGGGCAGCTACTTGCTTCGCAGAAAGGCTGGGGAAGAGATTGAGTTCATCACGATCATGCTTTGGGATTCGATAGAGTCCATCCGTGCAGTAGCGGGGCAGGATTACGAAACTGCCGTCGTCCCAGAAGAGCGCCGCAAGTATCTTGCTCACTACGATCCAAAGTCCACCCACTATGAAGTCGTCTCGACTCAGCAGTTGGGCGCCTAGTAAGAAGAGTTCGAAACTGATCTGCTAGGGCTGAGACGATCCAAGACTGCCGACTAGCGGCTAAAATAACAACCCTATGTCCAATCCATCGGTAACAATCCTGGGCCTGGGCATCATGGGCTCAGGCATGGCACAACGCCTTCTGCAGGCAAACTTCCCGCTGGCCGTCTACAACCGCAACCGCGACAAGTACCGTGCCTTCTCCGGCGCCTTTCTGGCCTCCTCCCCGCAGGAAGCTGCGGCGCGCTCGCAGATCATTCTTAGCATGGTTTCCGACAACGGCGCTTCGCGCGATGTCTGGCTAGGAGAAAACGGAGCCCTGAGCGGCGCATCCAAAGGCTCGCTGCTGATTGAGTGCAGCACGTTGACGGTGGATTGGGTTCAGGAGCTCGCGACTAAGGCGAACGCGCAAGGCTGCGAGTTCATCGACGCCCCCGTCACTGGAACTAAGCCTCATGCTGCTTCGGGCGAACTTCTTTTTCTTGTCGGAGGCACTGCCGACGCACTCGCCATGGCGCGCCCCGTGTTCTCCGTACTCGGCCGCGACTCGATTCACCTCGGGCCGATCGGCAGCGGCGCTCTCATGAAGCTCATCAACAACTTCGTATGCGGGGTGCAAGCCGCTTCCTTTGCCGAGGCCGTTTCTCTGATCAAGGCCGGCGGCCTCGATCTCACTAAAGCCACCGCCATCCTCACAGGAGGCGCTCCCGCAAGCGGCATCGTGAAACGCATTGCCGACCGGATTGCAGCCAACGACTTCGAACCGAACTTCGCCCTCCGCTGGATGGCCAAGGATCTCGCCTACGCGGTCGAGACTGCAGCCGCAAGGCAGCTTTCTCTTCGAACCGCGGGCGCAGCCCTGTCGGTGTTTCAGCAAGCCATTGCCGAGGGCCACGGCGATGAAGATTTCTCGGCCGTGACCAAATCGGCGGCCTGAAGAAGGGTGCCAGCCGTCCAGCTGGATCCCCACACGTCCGAGCGTGCGAGAGAGGAGCGGTGCCCCATTCAATCGCTTTCTTTTCCGAGTGAGTGGGTTAGGAATCCCACCTCGCCAAAACCCAACATTCCGAAACGCAAGCGAAGCGGAGCGAGCAGGAATCTGCTGGTCGCTTCTCAAAGCACTTTGGAAGTTTTACCCAGACGCTTGCTGAGAGGGGCGGATGCTAACAGTTGACTTAGGCAGCTTCAATTCCGTGCGTACAGCCAAACAAATCCCGCCATGTAGAGCAGCGTCGCCGCCAAAACTCCCAGGAAAGGAGTTCTAAACCAGAACATACGCGACAACACGACATACGCCATCAACGCCAGCAATCCAAGACCGCTCAGAAAATATGACCTTTGCAATACTTCCCATCGGCACGTGATCAGGTAACCGTACACGAGTCCAAACAAAATCAAACTCAGGCTATGGCTGAAATGGAAACCGATCCAAGCGTTCCAAACGGTAGTTTGGTCGGAGATACGCATTGCGGTCCCCTTCATCGCTGTCTCCAGCCGGCCATCGGTTGGGTTGAACTTGTGAGTGAAAGCCGTGTATGCCAGATGGACGCTGCCGAGAAACAACATGATCGCAGCAGAAGTGCAAAGCAGGACTCGCGAAATCATGGTTCGGCTCCTGGGCCATGTCGGCTTGTATACGGCAACGGGAAGGACGCGTGCCAAGCTTCCACTGGACCATCGCGGTGGGGTCGGCACGGAAAGGGGAAGTCTACCGTACCATCGCCTGCACCCATCCCGCAAACGCGTGCCAGGCTTCCGTCCTCCCAATGGGCAGGCGGATCTGATAGACAAAAACCATCAGCGCGCTTCCCCACAACGTTGCGCGATGCACCTTGCGTGTCGACCACAGGTCGTAGGCCACCAGCATGAGCAGGAATCCATAAGAGATCACCGCCGCCCTGGGCGCCTGTCTATGTAGGTAGGCCCACGGCCAGCGCGCGATGGCGGCCACTAAGAGGGAACTCGTCGCAACTAGCAGCAACCGTTTGTGCGCCGCGGCATTGAAGCGATTGCGATACGCAGAGAAGATCAGGATCGAAAACACCAGCATGTCCGTCAGCGGAATGATGTAGAAGAACAACACGTCCCGGCCCGCCGGACCTGCTCCGCGCGCCAGCGAATCAGTGGCCGCGGAAACCCCGAGCACCACCATAAGGCATGCCAGCACGAATCCGATCATGCCGAGTCGTCGATGGATGTCCACGCGTCCCGCGGACACTAGCGATGTTTGAGTCCCCACCAGAAGAATCCAGCACGAGAACGCCGCACCATGCAGATGAATGATCAGGCTGGGTAGCGGCGCGCGAAACACTCCGGCGAGATAATAAGTAGGAGCAAAGCCTAGAAGGACTGTGACCAGCATCAGCAGCGCCATACCCGAGAAAAACCAATGGTCGAAGCGTCGTCCCGGCAAGATGCGTGCAGGCTTACCCGGCGTCTCGGGATGCGCTATGGCAGTAGCCATCGTCCCTCTCCCAATCGAAGTGAATTGTTTAGAGTCTTGCCGCCCCAGAAGTGAATTGAGTGTAAGCTACGCCAGCAGAGATCGCTACACCAGACCAGAGTGCCTTCCTTACTAACTTGGGCCTCGCCCCTCGTTCGCCCATTCAGCCAGGGGTTGCGTTCAGGACGGCCCGCACAAATCGGATCAAACAAGAAAAGGCACGTCTTGTACAGTCTGTACTTCGCCAGCCGGGCAGACCGCCTCTCGACTTCTCCGACCACTGGTTTGCAGAAAACCCACTCCGGTTTGCCAATCAACCGCCCGAAATTTTCGAACTCCTCCCTAAAGTTCCAGATCAGCTATGCGGCGCGGACTTTGGTGCCGTATTCGAGACTGGTGTACCAGTCTCCGCGGCCTTGCGGCGTGAGGTCCAGGAAGTGCCAGATAGGAGCGAGCAGATCGATACCGCGCTGTTGAATGTCCGGGGCCATCCGAGGATGCGCGGAATAGAAGTGGTGCAGGGTGCCTTGGGCGTCGCGGGTGAATACGGAAATGGTGGAGTCCTGATGCCCTTCGCGATCCTCGCTGCCCAGGTCGTACTTGAAAGTGCTCTTGCCAGCGCTGAGCAGGCGCAGTTTGTCCCAGCCCCGGGTGCGGGCGTGTGCGCGCAAAGTGGGGATATCAGCGGCGGCCACGACAGCGAAGTCAAGATTCTGTGCGAGGTGATGGGCCACGCCGTTGGCCCCGTCGAGCCAGGCGGTGCACATCGGGCAAGCCTTGGTCTGCCGCTTCCCGTACATCAAGTGATAGATGACGAGTGAGCGATTCGGCCCCGTGAACAGTTCGCTAAGACGGACGGCCCGCACAGGCGCGTCACCACCGTTGAGGTCGCGCGGACCCTCTTCAAATTGATAGTCCTGAATAGGAGCGCCCTGCGGAAGATGGCGGCGCAGCTCCGCTACTCGTTCGCGCTGGCGCATAAGCTCAATCTCCGCCAGCCGAAGTTCCTCGCGCTTGGCTAGATACTCGGGCGATTCATTCGTCAAATTGGTCTGCCGATACGTTCCCTCAACGATTGTGTGTACCATGCTTGGTTTCTCCAACTGCCATTCTCTCTCCCGCTGCAAAGAGACGCAATCGGGGGTGCAACCCAGCTCGTGAGATCCCAAGCCCTTTCGTTGACCTTTGAGCAAACCACAGCCTAGCATGGGGCCATGACGGAGGATCATGTGATCGGCAAGATGCTCGGCCATTGCCGTGTGATAGCCAAAATCGGCGAAGGCGGAATGGGCGTTGTCTATCGCGCCTACGACGAAGTCCTGCACCGGGACGTAGCCGTGAAAGTGGTTCGCAAGGGCTTCGACGTGAACTCCCCAAGCAGCAAGGGCCTGCTGAAAGAAGCGCGTGCTTCTTCCTCTCTTGCTCATCCAAACATCTGCACGATTCACGAAGTCGGCGAGACCGAGGGCGAGCTCTATATCGTCATGGAGTTGCTCGAGGGAAAGACTCTGCACGAAATGGCAGGAGAAATCGGCTTGCCACCGGAGTCAGTTCTACGCTATGGCTCTCAGATCGCCAGCGCCCTCGCGCGAGCGCACGACCGAGGCATCATTCATCGGGACTTGAAGGCTGCGAACATTGTCATCACTTCCGACGGGCTGGCGAAGGTCCTCGACTTCGGTTTAGCCAAGCAGTCGCTAGGCGCTTTTTTCGAGGGTCCAACCAAGTCGCTGGCATCGATGGAAAACGTATCCAGCGTCAGCGGCACTTTGCCGTACATGGCACCGGAACTCTTGCGCGGCGAGGATGGAGATTATCGCTGTGATCTGTGGGCGTTCGGAGTTGTTCTTTATGAGGCCGCGTGTGGACGACTTCCATTCCAGGGACGTACCGGCTTTGAGATCAGTTCGGCAATCATGCGCGAGATGCCAACAGCCCTCGGGCCACCGGTACCTCCCGCCTTGTGGGCAATTATTCAACGCTGTTTGGCGAAGGAAACTACGCAACGCTATCAGCGCGCCAGCGAGATTCAGGCAGCGCTCGAGGCAGTTCAATCGGCGGCTATCGTTTCTCCGGCATCCAACCCCGATCCTTCGGGTCCGCCAAGTACCGTCTTACACAGTGTCCGCCATGTCGCGGTTAGAAAACGAGACGTTCTTTTGCTGATCGGAACGACCAAAGGAGCATTTATTCTGCGGTCGAATCTCCAACGACGGCATTGGGAACTCGGCGGGCCGTATTTCCATGGACACAATGTCTATGCCTTGGCCTACGACGGGCGCGAAGGCCGCCAACGGTTATGGGCATCGACCCAGAATTATTGGGGAACTTTTCTGCGATCAAGCGATGATTTCGGAAGAAGTTGGACCAATCCGCAACAGGCACCGATTCGCTTCCCGCCGGAGAGCGGAACCTCTCTGAAAAATGTGTGGCAAATCACGCTCGGTCCCCCGGAGGAACCCGACCTGCTCTATTGCGGAGTAGAACCCGCCGCCCTCTTTGAAACTCGTGATGCGGGAACAACCTGGTCGCTGAACCGTGGCCTCTTCGACCATCCCCATCGCCCGCGGTGGGTCCCCGGAAACGGTGGCCTGGCTTTGCACTCGATCTTATTGGATTCGACCAATCGACAACGTATGTACGTTGCGATCTCCTCGGGTGGGGTCTACCGAACCGATGACGGTGGGCAGACCTGGACGCCACAGAACAACGGTGTGCGCGCCACATTCCTGCCCAACAAGTATCCTGAGTTCGGGCAATGCGTGCACAAGATCGCAATGCATCCGTCCCATCCCGAACGGCTCTTCCTGCAAAACCATTGGGGGGTCTATCGCTCCGACGACTATGCCGGAACTTGGACGGATATCGCCAACGGCATGCCATCCGATTTCGGATTCGCCCTTCTTGTACATCCTAGAAATCCGGACTGGGTCTATATCATTCCTGTGGAGTCCGACGAATTTCGCTGCGCGTGCGAAGGCCGCCTGCGCGTCTACCGCACCCGTAATGCTGGGGAAACTTGGGAGGCGCTCGCCCGTGGCCTGCCGCAAAAAGGAGCTTACGAGACGGTGCTCCGCGATGCACTCAGCAACGATGGGCTGGATCCCGTCGGAATCTACTTCGGAACGCGTAGCGGCCAGCTCTTCGCATCCCGTGATGAAGGTAGATGGTGGGAGCGGATCGTGGACGGGCTGCCGTCCATCGTTTGTGTGCGCAGTGCCGTGATCGGCGATGCTTCTTCACGCCCAATCCCGAGCAAGCCAGGGCGGAATTCTTCAGCGCCAGCTTCGCAGGGCAAGAGTAAATCACGAGCTAAGAAAAAACGGTGATGCCAGCGTGAGATTCCACATCCCAGGTGCCCTGCGCTTATTCGCTCAAGGCCGCAGCCAGGTCGAGATCGCACATCCTGCTGCAACTCTTAACGACGCCTTGTCGTCTCTGTGGATACTCTGTCCCGGCATGCGGGATCGCGTTGTTACCGAGCAGGGAGAAGTTCGACCGCATATCAACATTTTTGTCGGCGACGAAAATATTCGATATAGCGGCGGGCTGGCGACGCCTGTGACTGCCGAATCCGTGATCTCCATCGTTCCAGCTGTCAGCGGCGGAGGGGAATCGACTTGTTCGTCACCCTAGCGATTGCACGGGCTTTTCGTGAAAACCGGATCGGGCCGGGGTGGCGGTATGCGCTATGGCAGTAGCATCCGGCTTTGATTTTCTCTCATTCCTGTAGCGTGCGGGCGGGTTGCCAAAATTCCGCTTGAAAGCTCGGTTAAAGGCCTGTTCCGAGTCGTACCCGACTTTGGAAGCAATCTGGGCCACGCTGTAGTTCGTTGAGCTGAGCAGCTGTGCGCTCAATTGCAGACGCCAGCGCGTGAGGTATGAGACCGGGGATTCTCCGAGGTACCGCCGAAACCGTGTTGCCAACACTGGCCGTGAGATACCCGCCTCATGGGCGAGGGCCGCGATCGTCCACGGCGCTGCCGGCTGCCGATGCATCAATGCAAGCACTTTTCCGACCTCTGCATCGCGCGCTCCTGCCAGCCATCCAGTCTGTCCGTCCGGCAAGAGATGTATGTAGCGTCTCAACGTTTCTATGAACAAGGTCTCGCTGAGTTTCGCCAAAACTGCTTGAGCACCCGCACCATTTGTTTTGCCATCCGCGAGGGAATATCGAATGGAATTCTCCAGCCAATGTCCTGACGGATCCTGGCGGATATTCACTTTGAATATCGCTGGCAGTCCTGCTAAGAACACCTGACTGAGGCTTGGCTCGCAGACCATGTACCCGCAGATAAACCGGGAAACCTCCCCTCCGCCGCCCATTCGAGATAGTTTCAGCCGCTTAGAAAAGATCCGCTGCAGCTCGCGTTCGCCGTCGACAGCGTGACGGGAAAACCCACTCTCGAAGGCGTGCGAGTCGCCGTGCGGACAAATGACCACATCCCCTGGAAGGATTGCGAGGCGCTCGTTTTCCAACTGGGCATAGGCTTTGCCCTCGACGAGCAGATGATAAACAATGACATGGCCCCGCGATTGATTGATGTAGTGTGCCAACTTACGCGAACTAGGCGAACGGAAACGCCATGGGGCGGAAAACTCCGCGTTGAAGAAGAACGCGCTGTCGAGCCTCACCGCCCTTAGCACTTCTGAAAGTGCGTCCATACCAGACAAAGCAAACAAGACTCAGTGAAATCGACCGGACCCAGCAAAGACGGGTTCTTACTATTGATGCGCGGCTAAGAAAACAAGACTCACAATCAAATTCGAAGTACTAGCTGGTGAATCAAAAGACCGGGATGATGCCGTAATTCTGTCCCTGGTCTCAAGGAGGAAACCATGGTTGAAGCTGGTCAATTTAAGTACTTGCGCGTGGCGCTGGCGGCAGTCGGTGTGATCTTTATTGTCGGGATCTATAGCCTTGTCCTGATTTGGCCGTCTGGCTGGGCGTGGCATTCTGGGCAGTCCCACCACCTGCCCCATTACCTGCAGATGATACTGGGGGTTTATGCGACGTTGGGTGTTTTCCTTTTGATTGCGAGCCGCAATCCCCTCCAACACTTGAGTCTGATCTGGTTCACGGTGTGGTCGAGCGTTGTGCACGCCGCAATCATGGCGGCACAGGCTGTGGCGAACCCGGAACAGATAGGACACCTTTGGGGCGACGTCCCGGCGCTCCTCGTGGTCGCGGCTGTGCTTGCGTTTCTCACGCCTCGAACGGTGACATCAGAATCCGCCGGCAGGGGCCTCGGCGAGACGGCAACTGCAACCGCAAATAGATGAAACGCAGTGCGCGAATACCCCATTCAATCGCGTTTTGTGCGATTGAATGGGGTTCCCCCGTCTCCAACTCATGCGCAAAATCCAACGAAGCTTGCCAAGCCAGGCGCGGTTTAACCCCTCGCCGAAGGGGCAAATATTGAGGCTGTGTTATTGCGCGGGCTCCGGTGTGACGTTCACGAGCATGTTTGGCCGCATATTCAGGGTTTCAATGGTGATCTTCGAGATCAAACCATATACCGTCTCGGGAAGATCCCCATGAGCGCGCTCCTCCAGAATAGCCGCTAGGCTTGCCCGCGGGCGGAGGCGTACGTAGCAGGGAGCATTCCCGCCAACCACCAGGCGATACCAGAGCGTCTCTGTCTGCAATTTTGATTGCCCGGCGGCAAGTGCCGCCTCAAACGCCATGCCAGCGCCGGGTTTGAGTACTACCGTTATGTACTCCGCTTGAGGAGTAGGGGTTGGCATACCCGTGCCGCGCGAGAGCGAAGGCAGGAACTCATAAATCGCATTTCCCGTGAATTCGACGTGCGGGAGTAAGTTGATGCTCGCGTCTCGCCAATCTTCGGCCGGCGATACCGGATTGCTCAGTTCAGCGGCGGTGTGTCCGAAGGTCGCGTAAATGATCCACCGCTGTCTCTCAGTGGATGCTGAGACTGAATAGCTGTACCAATTGAACGGATCCTTAACTTGGCGGTGCCACTCCAGGTGGCGGACATACCCGGCCTCCAGGTCCAGGCTATGCCCCTCGTCAAGGGCGCGCATAATGCCAATGAGAGCGTACGGACCCGGTGCCTGGGCATTTTGCGTCGCTTGAGAAATGAGGAACGTCGGGAGCACAGCTCCCACGAGAACTGTCACGCCAACCATCCTGGTCCAACCATGCTTCATGATGTTTCCTCCTGCAATAAACGCACTCCTCGAAAGGGACGAAGGCAAGCGTAGCGAAGGAAGACAGACGATTTGCGACACAGATCCGTCGGAATGCGCCATTCCGGTGGTTCCGGCTTGCGAAGGGTCTTGACCGGCGGCATAGTAAGGGCGCATGACAGGTGCATCCAAGTCAGGCGCCCGTTACTCATCCTCGAACCGCCGGATCGTCGTTGTCCTCGTGCCGCCCGTGGATGAGCTCGACTTGGTTGGTCCTCTCCAGGTGTTCAACTCTGTAAACCGGCTCGCGGGTAGGAACATTTACCAGGTTGAAGTCGCCACCAACACAGACTGTCTCACCGTCCAGGGTGAGGGTGGAGTGTTGACCTTCGTGGCGAAGCGGCATTTCAGCAATCTTGAAGGAGCTTGCGACTCTGTGCTTCTCGTGTGCGGACTGAGCAGTCGATCTGCCCGTGACCCGGCGCTTTCTGCGTGGCTAAAGAAGAAGGCGGCCGAAGTACGCAGGCTGGGTGCCGTATGCGTTGGTGCTTTCTTGTTAGCCGAGGCGGGGTTGTTGGACGGACGAATTGCCACCACACATTGGAGGTTCGGCCGGGAGATGGCCAGCCGGTTTCCCCGTGTCCGCGTCCAGCACGCTCCCCTCTGGGTCAAAGACGGGAACATCTACACTTCAGCGGGTATTTCCGCCGGCATCGATCTCGCGCTTGCCTGGGTCGAAGAAGACTGCGGCGCCGGCCTCGCACATGAGGCTGCACGCGAGTTGGTGTTGTTCCTAAGGCGTCCGGGTGGGCAGCCGCAACTGAGCGTGTCGCTGGCCTCACAGGCCACGGAGATGATGTCGATTCGTGAGCTTCAGATTTGGATCGCCGAGCATCTCCAGACCAGACTGTCGGTAGACGACCTTGCACATCGCATGTCGATGAGCGTGCGAAACTTCGAGCGCGTCTTTACGCGGGAGGTGGGCACAACCCCCTCTCAATACGTGCTTCAGATGCGAGTGGAAGCGGCGCGTCGCGAGCTGGAGCGCACGCAGAAAGGCCTGAAACAGGTTGCCTCAGCCACGGGATTCGGCAACGTCGACATGATGAGGCGCGGCTTTGTTCGACTGCTGGGGCTTACGCCGCGGCGTTACCGCGAAACAACCAGCAGCAAATAACGCAGAAGATCGGTGCACATCACAACGCCCAACCCAACCCACTTTGTCATTCCGGCACGCGAGCGAAGCGGAGCGAGGACGAATCGGCAGTTTGCTGGGGAGAATCAAAGAGGCGGGTCTGCCGATCGCAATCCCACCAATAGGAAGCATTAGGGAGTCGCCCCCCTCCCGAGACGGACCACGCAGCATGGGCAATCTAGTCTCAAGCCATACTGCGTTGGCCGATCCCGGTGTATTTTCGCCGTCCGCTGGCGGCAGGTCTCAGTGGTTCCCGAAGTGCCTGTCGCAGACTGGACGAAAATAGTTCTTAAAGACCCAATTGGCGACTCGAATACCTTGCACTCGGGCGACGCGGTCCGTGTTTCGGTAGTGAATTCCAACGTACACGCGCGCATCGACGACTTCGTCCTCGGCTTGCGAGAAGCGGGTAAAAAAGCGTGTCTTCTGCGCCGCGTTCGGGTTTGTTGTTGTCATCTGGAAGTTCAACCCATCGCTACCGAAGAAAAGCCGCAACACATACGAAATCGCGCCACTACTCGAGGCGTGACCCGAGGGATACTCAGGGAAATTGGGTGTGTTGATCAGCGGTTGCCAAGTTGGATCGAACTCAGTTTGTTCATTGCCATCCTGGTCACCTAGACCGATGGCTGTAATCGGACGCCAAAAATTGTAAAAGTACTTGCTCTCCCAACAAGCGATCTGAGCATCGGCAAGTGCAGCTTCAGCCAATGCATACATGCGCGCTGATTCACCAACGTCATTCAGGTAGTTGCGGGAGATGTAGCGCAAAGCGTTTTGCCACAGGACCGGGCCACTATCTGCCCAGAAATACCCGATTTCAGTTTGCTCAGCGGTTCGCGTTGTGCTCGTCAGAGACCCCACAGTCTTTACTTCGTTGAAGTCTTTCGCCCATCGCCTGCTGGTGAGAGCAGGTGGCGGATCAACACGGAACTGTGACCTGTTCTTCATCGTAAAGGGCCTAACGTCGGCCACCCACGGCACGAGTCCCGGCGCTAAGGACGGCGGCGGCCCCGGCAACAGGGAAGGTGTAGCTCTCCACTGGCCGATTTCGTCCCTGCCAAGGAATGGCGGTGGATTGGGAGGGAATCGCCCGTCGTTCGAACGCAGTGCCAGCATGGCTGCAGCCGCCTGGGCACCTACCTGTATTCCCGGATCACCGTGATCAATGCCATTCGCAGTTAGGAAGTCGTCGTAGTTTGTGTCGAGTATTCCGCTTTGCGCGGGAAACAAGCCGACCAGAATGTCGTGGGCAGCTTTGGCCGCTGCTGCGCTCTCAGAGCCGGTCGCGTGGTGTACGCGTGTGTGATATGGCTGATATCGGCGGTCGATGGACTCAACCGCGTCATAGATCGCCAAGTGGACGATGGCAAAATCCAGAGCCGCGACTGGCGGCGCGTGCCCGGCGGCCTTCACCGCGGTCTCGGCAATCTGGTTCAAGTCTGCGATTGGGTCTGCTGCTTTGGCATTTGCAACGAAGGCGCTCGCGATTGCAAGTACCGCGAGTCCGTATTCGAGAATCTTCTTCATAAGCGCTCCTTCCCCGTCACGGCGATGCCGTCGGGAGGTGCAGTTTGGGGCTCGGGTCCGAGAACTCCAAATACTCTGACCGTAAGCTCCTCATAATCGGCCAAGTGACCAGATTTAAACGACATAGAGGTGTAAGATAACCAACTTCCAGGAGCTGTTTTCCTACGGTAAGCTAGGTCCCCCGCGGGACATGCCCATGAAAGCACCGACTCCACTTGCTGACATTGTTCGTTTCGGGGTCTTTCAGTTCGACCGGAAGGCCAGCGAGTTGCGCAAGGCGGGCGTGAAGGTCAAGCTCCAGGATCAGCCGCTCCGAGTCCTTACCGTTCTGGTCGAGCGCGCTGGCCAAGTCATCACCCGGGAAGAGTTGCAGCAAAGAGTCTGGCCGAGCGACGTTTACGTCACGTTTGATCAAGGCCTTAACAATGCAATCAAGAAAGTGCGCGATGCCCTGGGAGACTCAGCCGATAATCCCCGATTTGTCGAAACCGTCGCAAAGCGCGGGTATCGTTTTATTGCTCCCGTAAGCGTGGAGTCGGATCCCGTTGTTGCTCCGAGGGTCGAACCAGAGCCACCTTCGGACCGCCAGGCCCGTTTCGGTCCGCCTGTTCTCCCGAAGATTGCATGGATCGCCTTGGCTGCCGTCTCCATTCTGGCGGCAACGGGCTATTGGGTGTGGCACAGGGCACCGATACGGGACAGGCCATCTTCTGAAGGAACAATCTTGGCGGTTCTGCCCTTCGACAATCTGAGTCGTGACCCGGACCAGGAGTTTTTTAGCGACGGCTTGACGGAAGAAATGATCGCCCAGCTTGGGAGGTTAAATCCCAAGCGCCTCAGCGTCATTGCGCGTGGGTCTGTTGCCAGATACAAAGGAAGCAGTCTGCCGGCAGACCAAATCGGCAGAGAACTGCACGCTGATTACCTGCTCCAGGGGAGTGTTCGACGCGAATCCGGGCGTGTTCGCATTACGGTGCAGTTGATTCAGGTCGGGAATCAAACCGATCTCTGGACCGAAAGCTATGATCGCGAACTGAAAGACATATTGGCCTTGCAGGATTCTGTGGCGAAAACGATCGCCGACCAAATCCGCGTTACCCTGACCACAGAATCGCGGGATCGGTTGGCAAATCCCCGCACCGTGGATCCTGAGGCGTACGAGGGCTACCTCAAAGGTCGCTATTACTGGAACAAACGGACTGGCGAAGGCCTGCAAAAGGCATCAGTTTACTTTCAGCAGGCAATAGATAAAGACCCACTCTATGCCGCGGCTTACTCAGGATTGGCCGATTGCAACAGCGGACTCACGTGGCATGGCTTCACGTCTCCGGCGCGAACTCTTCCCAGGGCGGAGGCTATGGCTCGCAAAGCGATCGAACTTGATCCCTATTCTGCCGAGGCTCACGCTTCATTGGGACTGGTTCTTAACCACCGCTGGGATTGGACTGGGGCGGAGTCTGAGTTCAAGCGCGCATTGCAATTGGATCCGTCTTATGCAAATGCCCACCATTGGTACGGAGATTACCTGTCGATAAAAGGCCGCCACGACGAGGCCTTGGCCGAGGCTAAAGCGGCATTGAAACTTGACCCGCTTAACGGGATGATCGGCACATGGCTGGCGCTTCGATCCTATCTCGCAGGCAAATATGATGACGCTATCGAGCAAAGCCGCAGCACCATTGAATTGGACCCAAACTTTGCCGCCGCTCACCTGCTGTTAGGTGAATCGTACCTACAGACCGGTCAGCATAAGGAAGGTCTCGATGAGCTGCAGATCGCGGCGGACCGGTCAGGAGGCAGCCCCCTGTATCTGGCTCAGGTGGGAGTCGCGCACGCGTTGGCAGGAAGAAAGACTGAAGCTCTTCAAACGATTGCTCAGCTGCAAGAGATTTCTAAGGATCGCTATGTATCACCCTACGGCGTCGCGCGCGTCTACGCTGCACTGAACGACAAAGAGCAAACCTTCAAGTGGCTTCAGAATGCCTATGATGATGGTGCCGTGTGGATGGCCTACCTCGCTGTCGATCCGGCATTTGATCGCTTTCGCTCGGACCGTCGCTTCCAGGATTTGCTGCGGCGTGTTGGACTGCTAGCTTGACGGGCGCCAAAATTCACCTTAAACATGGTCCTGGGGTTAATTGCTCGCTGCCGGATTCAACGGCTATGTCGCCTATGAGGCGCCTGCGGCGCAGGAGGCCGCCATCCGCTCCAGCCCTTCCTGCAACTCCCCAGTCTTAACGTAATCTGCGTCGTTCTCGGCAATAAACTCAAGCCCGTAGCGGTTGCCATTGCGGTTGCGCACGAAACAGCGGAAGCTTACCGACCCCGTACAGTTGGGCGGCGTGAATTCCACCGCCACCTGATCGCCGGTAGCCAGTTCGATCGGCGCTACTACCGCGAGCCCGCCCACGTTCAGGTCCATTCCTCTTCCTTCACGGGTC
>Ga0075434_100003018_pt1 | contig 14962 bp, 14 predicted proteins | sample RhiMethybrSRZTD3_FD_75298 | JGI IMG/M metagenome (GOLD analysis project Ga0075434, IMG submission 75298) | Populus rhizosphere microbial communities from Tennessee, USA - Rhizosphere MetaG P. TD hybrid SRZTD3 | ecosystem: Host-associated > Plants > Roots > Rhizosphere > Soil | place: USA... | reverse complement strand
TGGGAGCGGCTCGCCGGCGTTCCGGAAACGGCGCCGGCGAAGCAGGGTGCCCAACCAGCTGCGCTGCTACCTGCAGCGGCTGATGCGCTCAACAAAGAGTCGAGTCCCGCAACGATTCCCGATACACCCGCCGGTCAGCTCGCCCATCGCTACATCGAGGCGTTCAACTCCGGAGACCCGACCAAGGCACGCGCGTTCATCGAGAGCTCACTCGTGCCGAACCCTGACCGCCCAACCGAAGCACGGCTCGAGTCGTGGGCAAGATCGTTCCACGACTTCGGCCCGCTCACCGTGACCCGAGTCCGGTCATCCTCTCCGGAGCAAGTGGTCCTCGACATTCGGGCGCAGAACCGCGACTACGTACTGATCGCGAAAACGTCACCAGACGACCGTACGCGGGCTGCCTCCATCACGATCGGGACCGCGCAGGGCGGTCACCCGTAGTGCCCGCATGACCTCGCATACCTCCACATGATGAACGCGAGCGAGAAAAGCTCGCCGACGACGGGCCCGCTCTCCTGGAGGGCGGGTCCGATCGTCGCGTTCGCGTGTCTCGCGCTCGGCGGGATCAGCGCGCTCGAGATGCGCTACGTCTCGATTGCACACGGACAGCCGATGTCATGGTCGCTGGTGCTCGTGGCCACAATGCCGCGCTGGGTCCTGCTTTCGGCATCGCTGCCGCTCGCTCTGTGGGTCGGCGTGAGCCCTACTCCTCCGCGGCTCCGGATGTGGACGGTCGCGCAGCATGTCGCGCTCTTCCTGTCGATCTCCTGGCTCCACGCCGCTGCGACCGCGTGGACGACGGGGCTGACTTCACCGATCTCCTTTTTCTTTCCGTGGTCGGCACGGCTCGTCCGCGCCTGGTACAGCATGATGCCGACGATGGTGTCGCTCTATGGCGCCGTGTTCATCGCCGCGTGGGGAATGGCCGAAGCGCGGGAGCGTGAGCGGCGGACTCTGCGTGCATCGCAGCTCGAGACGCAGCTCCAGGCGGCTCGCCTGGAGGCGCTGCGCGCGAAGCTGCATCCACACTTCCTCTACAATACGCTGAATGGAATCGCTGCACTCGTCGCGGACGTCCAGCCTGAAAGGGCGGTGGCGGCACTGGAGCATCTGAGTGAGCTCCTGCACGCCTCTCTTCGCGACGACGCGCGCGAGGAGATCGCCGTGGTCGAGGAGGTCGCGCTCACCGAGCGATATCTCGCGCTTCAGCGCATGCGGTTCGGCGAGCGACTTCAGTACGACCTCCGCGTCGCCCCGGATGTGGCCGACTGTCTCGTACCCGTGCTGCTCCTTCAGCCGCTCGTGGAGAACGCCGTGGTGCACGGGCTCGATGCGGGGATCGAGCGACTGCACATCGCGGTCGTTGCGCAGTCGCGGGCGGATGAGGTCGAGCTGCTCGTCGAGAACGACGGTACGCCGCTCGAGGTTGACCACGTCCCCGCCGGCGACACGACCACTGGCAGCGGTGTCGGGCTCGCTGCGACTCGCGCTCGACTCGCGACCGCGTACGGCGATAGCGCGTCGCTGCGACTGCTGCCACGGGAGGGGAGCGGCGTACGGGTTCGGATCACCCTGCCCCGCTCCGTGCGCGCCGTCGAGCTGCTGCCTCGGAGCCCGCATGTGCTCGCGGAGGCGTCATGAATCTCCCGCGTCATCGCGTGCTGCTGATTGACGACGAAACGCTCGCACGGCAGCGGCTGCGCCAGCTCCTCGCCGCGGCGCCGGACTTCGATGTCATCGACGAATGCGAGGACGGGCGCCGCGTGGCTGAGCGCGTGCATGCGTCGCGACCTGACGTCGTCTTCCTCGACATCAGGATGCCGTTCGTCGACGGTTTCGAGGTCCGGTCCGCGATCGCAACGTTCGTGCGTCACGTGGTGTTCGTGACGGCACATCCCGAGCACGCCGCCCGTGCGTTCGACGTCGAAGCGAGTGACTATCTCGTGAAGCCAGTGACACAGTCGCGTTTCGACGCCGCGCTCCAGCGCATTCGCCGCTCATTCGGCAACCCGGTGAACGAGCGAATCGTCCTGGGTGGACGACAGGGTGGTGCGGCTGTGTCGTTAGGCGATGTGGAGTGGATCGAGGCCGACGGGGCGTACGTCGTCGTGCATGCCGCGGGGCGCCGCCACGTGCTGCGCGAGTCGTTGGCGCAGATTCTCGGACGCTTCGGGCCGCGCCGCTTCGTGCGCATCCACCGGTCCGCTGCCATCAATCTCGATCGCGTACGCGCGCTGAGACGCTCGAAACCGCGCGGGCTGGAGGTCGAGCTCACCGGCGGAACACGCCTTCCGATCAGCCGCCGGAACGCGCGCGAGGTCGTCGCGCTGCTGCGGCACGAGCCGCCCGAGAGCCCGCACGGAACAACAGGCGACCGCTGACGACGCGGTTGGTTGAGCGAGCCACGGCTGAAGACAAACGTTAGGGCACACGAGCCCTAACGACGATGACGACGACGCTGGCCTCGCTTGCTCGACCTCTTTCGCCCGACCGCGCGGACCAGACCGCGTACTGGCTGCTGCGTGTCGGCGCCGCCCTCTGCTTCATTGGCCACGGCGCGTTCGGGTTCATCACGAAAGCCGCGTGGGTTCCCTACTTCGGTGTCGTAGGCATTCCGGAGTCGTGGGCGTGGAGGCTGATGCCGACCGTGGGCGCGGTGGACGTGCTGGCTGCAATGGCCGTCCTTTACGCGCCCCGTGCGCTGCCCCTGGTATACATGACGGTGTGGGCGGTCTGGACGGCGTTGTTGCGACCGCTCGCGGGCGAGCCGGTATGGGAGGCGCTCGAGCGCGCCGGCAATTACGGCGTGCCGCTCGCGCTGCTGACTCTCACGGGACTGCCGCGCTCATGGCGCGAACTGGTGACGTGGCGCGACCAGGCGTGGCACGATCCGCAAACGCTGGCACGGGTTCGCTCGATTCTCCGCTGGACGACGTGCGCGTTGCTCCTCGGGCACGGCGCGTTAGGCGCGATCACGGAAAACGCCGTTCTGGCGACGCACTATGCGGATGTCGGCTTGCCGGAGCTGACCACGGTAGGGGTCGGCTGGTTCGAGATCGGGCTGGCGGCAGCGATCGCCATGAGGCCGTTGCCGGCGCTGCTCATGCTCGCGGCTGCGTGGAAGCTGTGCAGCGAGTCGCTGTGGATCGTGTCGGGGGCGCCGATCTGGGAGGTCGTCGAGCGCGCAGGCAGCTACGCCGCGCCGCTCGCGTTGGCCGCGCTGGTCGTGTCTCGCCGCGTCACGAAACCGGCATTATGATGCGAGTGATCCCGATCCGGTTGTACGGGATTCGTGAAACGAGGTGGAGGTGCTCGCCATGCATCTGACTGTCCAGCGTGGAATCGCAGGCGCGACGCTCGCCGTCGTGTTCGCCACACCGTCCGTTCGGGCGCAGCGGACCACGTTCGCCTATCAACCCGGTACCTACCGATACGCGGTCGTCACGACCGTGGATCGAACACAGGACCAGCCCGCTGACCGTCCACCGTTCACGTTCCAGGTAGTCACCAGGCAGCAAGTCACGCTCGCGCTCGCACCTTTGGCGGGTGACACGCTCGACCTAACGATTACGGTGGATTCCATCACCGTCAGCTCGTCGCTCGCAGCACCAGCTCCGAACCTGGATCGAATCCGCGGCGCGAGGCTGAAGGGCAAGCTGTCCCCGACGGGCCGCGTGTACGCGTTCCAGCCCCCGGGCGATGCCGATCCGGAAACCGCAGCCTTGTACGGAGCGTTCCGTCGATTCCTGATCCCGCTGCCGGGTACTCCGCTGAGCGGCGGAAGCACGTGGGCGGATACGACGACGGATCGCGTGACCAAAGAAGCGCTCGACGTGACGACGAAGACGATCACGCGGTCGCGCGTGGCGGGTGACACGACGATCGGCGGTCAGCAGGCCTGGCGTATCGAGCGCAACTCCGTGGTCGAGGCCCACGGCACCGGCACCGAAGCGGGACGCCCGATCCGCCTCCGAAACGACGGGACGATCGCGGGCACGCACTACATCAGCGCGCGTGGTGTCTACCTCGGATCCTCATCCACCCAGCGTGCCGAGATGCTGCTGTCGGCCGGCGAGTCCGATACGAGCATGCCCATCGTCCAGACGATCAAGTCCACGGTGCAGCCGCTGGCTCCACGTTAGGCATCGGACGGCAGCCTAACGAGCGATCGCCACCCCCCACGGCGACCGACCGGCCTGGACGCGTTTGATAACAGTTCGAGAGTTCGCGTCCACGACCGACACGTCGTTGGACGGACCGTTCGCCGTGTAGATCTTCTTGCCATCGGGCGTGACGGCCACGCCCCACGGCCGAGTCCCCACACCCATCGACGCGACAATCGAGTCCCGCGCGGTGTCGATCACCGACAGCGTCCCACCACGCCCGTTCGTGAGGTAGACCCACTTGCCGTCGGGCGAGATCGCGGTCCCCATCGGCTTGGCGCCGCTGTCGGGAACCGTGAGCGTCTTGAGTGGCTTGTTGGTCCTCGTATCGACGACCGTCACAGTGCCTCCGACCTCGGCCGTCACGTAGGCCTTCGCTCCGTCCAGCGTGAACACCGTGGATCGTGGCCGCTTGTCCGTCTGAATCGTCGCCACCACACGGTTTCGACCGACGTCGATCACCGCGACCGACCCGGTCGCCTCGCTCGTCACGTAGACCGCCTTGCCGTCGGGCCGCATCGTCACGCCCTCGGGCTCCTCACCGACCCTGACCGTGTCGACCAGCTTGCCCGTCGCGACGTCGACCACGGAGACCGTCCCCGCGTCCTCGTTCGAGACGTACACTGTCTTTCCATCGTTGCTGATCGCGAACGCTTCCGGATCGTTGCCGCCCGGCAGTGTCCTCACCGGCTTCAGCGTGGCCACGTCGATCACCGCTACTCCATCTGCTCGCCGATCGGGTGGTGGAAGCTTCGACTCATCGACACCAGGCCCGCCTTTGGGGCTCCCGCTGACCGCCACGAAGAGCGTCTTGCCATCGGGGCTCAGTTTGACGCCGCGTGGTCGCTTGCCCGCCGCAACGGTCGCGATCACGCTGTCGGTTCCGGAGTCGATGATCGTGATGTCATCGGAGTCTTCGTTGCTGACGAACACGAGCGGGGCACCACTTCTCCCGGCCATGCGTCCGGTCGTCGCGACTCCAGACTCCGGGTTCGCGGTCGCACCAGCGCTGTCCGAACGCTGACGCGCATCGCGGGTCCCGCATGCCGCCGCGAGGATCAGCGCGGCGACCATCACACGTCCTTCTCCTTCGAGTCGAACGCAGTTCATTTCCAGTTCTCCGGTCGAGTGCGGCCGGTTCGGTTTGGCTGGGATGTCTATTGGAAGATTGCTTTGTCGACGTTGCGGGCTTGGTCGAGCCCTCGAAGCTTGTCGCGCCCTCGGATGGAACGCAGCACGGCCGCGCTCAGGTCCGCGCCCGTCACATCCACTCCGGAGACATCGGCGTCGCTCAGATCGGCTCCCGTTAGGTTCGCGCGGATGAGACTGACCTTTCGCAGGTCGGCGCCCTGCAAGTTCGCCCCCGTGAGATCTGCTCCGGTGAGGTCGGTGCGCATGAGGCCCATTGGCTGATTCGCAGGGTCGGCGCCGAGTCGCGTTCGGACGAGCTTCGTCCGAACCAGCTTGGCATCCACAAGCGCCCCAATGACGCGGGCGCCACTGAGATCGGCATCGGTCAGATTCGCGCCGAGGGCCACGACAGCATACAGGCTCGCATCACGAAGACTCGCGCCGGTGAAATCGGTGCCGCGCAGGACAGAGACATCGAGTACAGCCCCTGAAAAGTCGGCTTCGCGCGCGATGGCGCGATTGAGTGTCACACCGAACATCTGAGCGCCGGAGAGATTCGTGCGTACGAGCCGCGCGTCGGAGAGGTTCGCCCGTTTGAAATCGACCCGGGAGAGATCGAGCCCCGAGAGATCGAGGCCAGCGAGCTCCGCGGGCTGCTGCTCGGTCGCCGCGGCGAGGCGCGCCATGACGGCTTGTCGCGTGAGCTTCGCACCAGTGTCGGACGCGGCGGCTGGTATGACGACCGGCTCCGGCGGTGGTGGCCGTGACTGAGCGGCCGAATGCCTAACGGCACCACTGAGCGCCAGCGCGGCGACCGGCCGGATGATCCAATCGTGCATCGACTTCAGCCCTCGGGCTTCACGTGTGGACGACCCGGGGCGAGCCTGCCCTCACTTCTCGCTTTGAGGTACGCGTAGAGGTCCTCGACCTGCTTGTCGGTCAGCAGCGGGCCCCATGTCGGCATTCCCTTGTCAGGCCGGCCGTTCTTCACCGTCGTGACGAAAACCTCGTGGTCGACGTGCTCGCGGAGCGCCTTCATCAGGTTGGGGGCGATCGTCGAGCCAACCCCATCCTCGCCGTGGCACCGGGTGCAGTTCACGGCGAACGTCTTCCAACCGTTGTACTCCGATTGGTTCACCGCGAGCTTGTCGACCGCCTGCTGTTGCTGCTGCGTCGAATCCGCGCTGGCCGGCGAGTCGGGCCGAGTCGTGGGCGTCGTGTCGTTCGCCGGGAGCGGCGTCGGCGCCGGGTGTGGTGGGCGCTTCCGCGCCACAAGAGGCGCCGTTGCCGAGTCGCGCCTAACGCTCGTCGTGTCGCCGGCCGCAGTCGTCAAGGCAACCGTGCGGCCGCTGGAACCGCGGGTGGGCGCCGCGGTGCGAGCTTGCCCGCTTCCGGGCTCCGGAGCCTTCGCCGTGTCCGCGATATCCCTGCCCTCGCTGGCGCGGCACGCCAGACCTCCGAGCAACACGATGCTGACGTACATCCTATAAGCCATGGTTGGTCCACACCTCTCCTTCATCTGCAGCAAGCGGCTCGCGACACTCTCCGGGTCGCATCAGCGTTTTTCGGACCCTGTACCGGTAGTTGTCGGCCAGGAGACGGTGGGCACGTTGTATTCCTCGAGGATCCGCGCGATGCCCGGTCGGAGCCGGTCCACGGTTTCGTCGAGCTTGGCTTTGAGCTCGCGGTCGGATCGCCGGACGCCAATGCCGATGTCGAACACGAACGGGAGGCCCGACGCTTTGTCGTCGGGGAGTGGCACCAGCGTCAGCGGATTCTTCGCACGCTTCGCGAAGTACCCGGCCACGGGACCCCACGCGATCGCAACATCGATGTCGCCACGCTCGAGCGCGGTGATGATCTCGCCGGGGTGATGCTCTTCGCCGTAGAACGTGCTGAAACCCGTGACATTGGCCGAGATGCCGCGCGCCAGCAGCGCATGCACGGGCGGTGTGTGCGCGTAGTCGTCGCCGATGAGGTTTACTCCTATGCGGAGCCGCTTGAGCACGGAATCGTCGATCGACGTCAGGCCGAGCTTACGGCTCTCCGGATAGACGAGATAGTACGTCGAGCGGTAGTACGGCTTCGTGGAGAGCACAGGGTCGTACCCGACGGGAAGTCCGAACACGACGTCACATTCCCGTGCGCGCAGCGTGTTGCGGATGAAGCCTCGCCGTTGCGGCCACCACACGTACGCGAGCGAGTCGCCGAGCTCCTTCGCGAGCAACGCCGCGATCTTGTTGTCGAACCCGTCACCGGTCTTGTTCGACGAGGGCAGGTTGTCCGGATCGGCACAGACGCGGAGCACCTTGTCGTCGACAGAGTCCATCGCCGCGCGTTTCGCGGCGGCTTGCTGTTGCGCCGAGCCCGCCATGGGGGCGAGCGACAACAGCATCAGCGTGAGCGCAGCCCACGCAGGGGGCGCTCGCCGTACGCGGTCGATCGACAGATTCCGCCGCGTTTCCCATCCCATGTCGCGACTCCTTCGAGGACAGCGGCTTCGCCATGTTGCTGCCGCGAGTCCCCTCGAGTGACGGCAAGTCCGGTACCGGGTTTCTCACCCGGTACCCGGCCCGCCACGAGACCGCGAGCGCCTCGTGAGGCGCCCGCGCGTGTAGTGTGGGTTCCTGTTACTTCGCCGCGCCGCGCTGGCCGCCGATCGCGAACACCGTCAGCACGCCACCCTGCGTCGTATACTTGCCGGCGTCGCCGAACGCGCCGAGGGCGCCGAGGCCGGCGGTGGGATCCTCAGCGCCAATGCCGGCGGCAATGCCGATCCCGGCCCAGCCACCGATCCCGGACAACACGGCGACGTACTGCCGTCCATCGGGGCCCACGTACGTCATTGGGTTCCCAATGATCCCGGACGGTGTCTTGAACTTCCACAGCTCCTTGCCGGTCTTGGCGTCGACCGCCTTGAGCCACCCTTCCATCGTGCCGTAGAACACGACTCCGCCCGCCGTGGCGAGCGCGCCGCCGTAGGCCGCGAGCGGCTCCTTGATCTCCCACACCTGCTTGCCCTTCATGGGGTCCCAGGCGATGAAGCGCCCGCGGTTGCCGCCCGGGCCGGCGAACATGCGCACGATCGCGCCGACGTACGGCTGGCCCGCCGCGTACTTCACCTCCACGCCCTCGTAATCCATGCAGATGTTGTTGGCCGGGACGTAGAAGAACCCGGTCTGCGGAGAATACGCCGCGGGCTGTTGATCCTTGAACCCGATCGCCGCCGGGCAGATGCCCTCGGTGTTTTTCTTCGACGTGGTGCCGTACTTCTCGTCACGCACCGGCAGTCCAGTCGTTAGGTCGATCTTCGACGCCCAGTTCACCGGGCCGTACTTCTCGGCGACGACGAGCTTGCCGGTGGTTCGGTCGATCGTGTACGCGAAGCCGTTGCGGTCGAAGTGCGCGAGCAGCTTTCGACCGCCCTGGTCGAAGAGGATGTTCTCGTTGACGCCGTCGTAGTCCCACTCGTCGTGCGGCGTCATCTGGTACGCCCACTTCGCCTCACCGGTTTCCGGATTGCGGGCGAAGATGGTCATCGACCACTTGTTGTCGCCCGGACGCTGGTCGGGATTCCATGTGCCCGGGTTCCCGGTGCCGTAGTAGAAGAGGTTCAGCTCGGGGTCGTAGGAATACCAGCCCCACGTGGTGCCCCCGCCGCGCTTCCACTCATCGCCCTGCCAGGTCGAGACGCCGAGGTCCTTGCCTTTGTGCGACTCGTAGTTCGCGTTAGGTGTTCCGGTGAGCTTCACCTCGCTGTCCGGGCCCGTGCTGTAGGCGCGCCACAGCTCCTTCCCGGTGTTCGCGTCGTAGCCCGTCACGTGCCCACGAACGCCGAACTCGCCGCCCGATACGCCGGCGATGACTACGTCCTTCACGACGAGCGGGGCGTTGGTCATCGTCTCGCCCTTCTTGTAGTCGGCGTTCTTGACTCGGAAGATTTGCTTCCCCGTCTTGGCGTCGAGCGCGAGCAGGTCACCCTGGAGCAGCTGGATGTAGAGCTTGCCACTCGGGTGATACGCGAGGCCGCGGTTCACGACGTCGCAGCACGCTACCGGGATGACGTCCGCCGGCTGGTCCGGCGTGAACGACCAGATCTGCGGCATGCCCTCTTTGGTGAGGTCGAGCGCGTACACCTTGTTGGGGAACGAGCTGTGGAAATACATGACGTTCCCCACCACCAGCGGGTTGCCTTCGTGCCCGCGCAGCGTGCCGGTCGACATGGTCCAGGCGACCCCCAGCTGGCCGACGTTGGAGGTCGTGATCTGGTTCAGTGGGCTGTACCGCTGGAGGTCGAACGTCCGGCCCGTCATGACCCACTGCTTGGAATCCTTCGACATCGCCGCCAGGTCTTGCCCGCCCTGCGCGCCGGCAAGCGTTGGCAGGACAGCGAGCGCGGTGAACGCCGCTTGTGTGGCCGTGAGTGAGCGAATGAATGCATTCATGTGTCGACTCCGATGCAGAAAGGGAGCGTGACGCGAGCATTCTTGCGTCGGTCTCGGGCGGTCTCGAGCCGCGCTGGATCGGCCGGCGAGGCCACGCAGCGTTGCACCGTCGCGTGTCACGACGGCGCCACTGATCGGGTGGAGGGCTACGCTCTCGATAGGTCATCGATGCCTCAGGGGCCTCGGACCCCTGCATCGACTGACGGATGTGGCGACTCCGATGCCACTCCGTGCCCTTCGGTCGGGACCATGACAACGCTCCTGCACTGCCAACTACTCCTGCTGCGCTGCCGCGCGCGAGGCACCACGAACACCGCGTCGCGGCCGTTCATCAGTGCGTCGTTCGACTGTCCGTTCCTGCGTCCGTTCCTGTCGGCGCCGCCTAACGCGGCGCGCCTGTACCCTTCCGACCCGCAATCATCCAGAGCACAACTGCCGCGGGAGGCGTCGCATAGTTGCACTGCGTGCAGCGCCTCTCGCAAGGCCCGCGTCAGGATTGCCGCTCGACTGACAGACTCGGCGATAGGCCATGCCGTCCTCGCTCCGGCTTCACTGTGGTTCGCCCGCGATGTTCGTGCCTGACGAGTACGGCGATTGCTTGACACGCCCCGGGACGGGTTTCATAGTGCCCGTCCCCAGCAGGTGCCGGTACCAACGCGGAGGTGAGCATGGCAGCGGATTTCTTTCTCGGCGAGTCGCTCGTCGGCGACGGCAACGAGGTCGCCCACATCGACCTCCTCATCGGCTCGAAGTCCGGGCCCGCCGGCACCGCGTTCTGCAACGCGCTGACGAACAACAAGGACGGCTTCACCACGCTGACCGCCGTGGTCACCCCCAACCTGCCGGCCAAGCCCGACACCATCCTGTTCAACAAGGTGACCATCAAGGGCGCCAAGCAGGCCGTGCAGATGTTCGGCCCGGCCCAGGCCGCCGTCGCCCGGGCAGTGGTCGACTCGGTCGAGGCCGGCGTGATCCCGAAGAACAAGGTGGACGACTACTGCATCATGGTGGGGGTGTTCATCCACTGGGACGCGGCCGACGACCAGAAGATCTACGACTACAACTACCAGGCGGTGCGCGAGTCGATCCAGCGCGCGCTGGCCGGGGAGCCCAAGATCGACGACGTCATCGCCCGCGCCCGCACCGCCAAGCACCCGTTCGCCAGCAACGCCGAGAGCAAGCACGGCGACACCTTCGGCGCGGCGGGTGGGCGTCAGATGCAGGGCGCCAACATGTAGAACAGCCGGGACTGAGGAACAGGGACTGGGGACTACGGACTGGGGACTGGGGACTCGGCCGGGATGCTTCTACTCGCGCGGAGATCTCCTCGGCAGTAGAGGCTCCGTGCCGAGTTCCCCAGTCTCTGTTCCCCAGTCCCTGTTCCTCAGTCCGCAATTCCGATGTCCCCGATGTCGATCGGCCCACGCCTTGCCGGCGACGGTGATGTCGGCAGTTGAGGCGGAGGGGAATCAGACGCAGCCAGGCGTCACCAACGCCAAGACCGGCAAGTCGACACGCGGGTCCGGCGTCAAGAAAACGGAGCCCACGCAGCGTCAGCCAGTGACGTCGAAGGGTGACACGCTCGTCAGGCGCAAGAAGCCATAGCAGCAACCGGCACACACCCGATCTTCTCGTCGAGGAGCTGACGCCGGCGCCCGATGCGGTCGCATGCTGCGAGCGTCTGGCGCAGCTCCCCTATCGCCTACTGCTCGACAGCGCAGCAGCCGGAACGGCGCTCGGACGCTACTCGTTTCTCGCCGCCGACCCGCCTGTCGTCGTGCGGAGCAAGGGCCGGACGACCGAGCGCCTAACGTTCCCCGGCGGCGAGCGCCGGCGGCTCGACGTCGATGCGCTCACGGCCGTGCGCGACCTGCTCGCGCCGCGCTGGGCAGATCCCGTGGCCGGGCTCCCGCCGTTCCAGGGCGGCGCGGCGGGTTACATCGGCTACGATTGGGGCGCGACGCTCGAGCGACTGCCTGCGCCTCGTTACGATGACTTCGCGATCCCCGATGTCGTGCTCGGTATGTACGACTGGGTCATCGCCTGGGACCATGCCGCGGGACGGGCCTGGATTATGGCTTCGGGCTTTCCGGAGCGCGGCACCGCGGGGCGTCGGCGCGCCGCCGCGCGGTTGGCCGGCGTTAGGCAGGCGCTGACGTCCCCGGTGTCGGCAAGGCTCCCCGAGGCGATCGGGCTGCCCGCGACGCCGATGCCTCGCACGCCACCCGCCTTGACGGCACCGTCCTTTCCGATGACCGACGTGGACGGCGCCGACGAGATCGGGCTCCGCTCCTCCTTCACGCACTCGGGATACCGCGACGCGGTCGCGCGCGTGCGCGAGTACATCCTCGCCGGCGACATTTTTCAGGCGAACATCTCCCAGCGTCTCGAGGCGCCGCTCACGGAAACGTCGTGGAGTCTCTACCGCCGGCTCCGCGCGCTCAACCCCGCGCCGTTCGCCGCGTACCTGGACATGGACGGCGTGGTCGTGGCGAGCGCGTCACCGGAACGTTTCCTGAAGCTCGACCACACCCGTCGCGTCGAAACCCGGCCGATCAAGGGCACACGACCGCGCGGCATTGGCCCGGAGCACGATGCCGCCCTGGGTCTGGCGCTGACCGAGAGCGCGAAGGACTGCGCCGAGAACCTCATGATCGTCGACCTGTTGCGCAACGACCTGTCGCGAGTGTGCGCGCCAGGAAGTGTCCGCGTACCGGAGCTGTTCGCCCTGGAGCATTACGCGACGGTGCATCATCTCGTCTCGACCGTCACCGGTGAGCTTGCCCCGGAGGCGGATATGTTCGACCTCGTTCGCGCCACATTCCCGGGCGGGTCGATCACCGGCGCGCCGAAGATCCGGGCCATGGAGATCATCACCGAGATCGAGCCGTCTCGCCGCGGGGTGTACTGCGGCGCGATCGGTTACCTGAGCTCGACCGGCGCGCTCGACACGAGCATCGTCATTCGCACCTATCTGGCCCTCGGAGACCGGGTGTATTTCTCCGTCGGCGGCGGCATCGTCGCGGACTCCGATCCCGAGGACGAGTACCGCGAGACACTGCACAAGGCGCGGTCGCTCATCGCGACGCTCGCTGCGGGGCACGCCGTCGGCGCGGGCAACCTATGATACTGCTCATCGACAACTACGACTCGTTCGTCTACAACCTCGCCCGCTACGTGCGTGAGCTCGGCGATACCCCGCTCGTCTGCCGGAACGATGCGATCTCGTTGTCCGAGATTGCGCGGCTCTCGCCCTCCCACATCATCATCTCGCCGGGTCCTTGCTCGCCTAACGAGGCAGGCATCTCGATCGACGTCGTGCGTCGCTTTGGCGCGTCCATCCCCATGCTCGGCGTGTGCCTCGGGCACCAGGCCATCGGCGCGGCGTTCGGCGCCGCGATCGTCCGGGCGCGCCAGCCGATGCACGGGAAAGTGTCTCAGATCCACCACGATCGAACCGGTGTCTTCGCAAGCCTTCCGTCCCCGTTTCGCGCCACCCGGTACCACTCGCTCGCGGTGTCATCCGCCTCGTTTCCCACGGTCCTCCGCGTCACCGCCACCGCCGATGACGGTGAGATCATGGCCCTCGAGCACCGCGAGCATCCCGTCGTCGGCGTCCAGTTTCATCCCGAGTCCGCACTGACCGAGCACGGGTACCGACTCCTCGACCGCTTCCTCCATGGCGAGAGCTCCCGTACCGAGACGCTCCCGGATCGAGCGGATGGATCGTCGGCGGCGGTGCGAGACGAATCCTTTCAACCACCACCCGTCAGCCTGCTGACATGACGCAGGACGCATCGTTAGGTTCGGCCACGCCGGTGCAGTCACGCACCATTGCGCCGATGGTCTGGGTCAACGGGTATCGCGTGTCGCTCGATGCTCCGCATCTGTCTGCATTCGACCGCGGATTCACGCTCGCCGACGGCGTGTTCGAGACCATACGTGTGTACCGCGGCCGCGCGTTCCGCCTCGAGGCTCACATTCGGCGACTGAGCGACGCGATGTCCACGCTCGGAATCCCGCTCCGGTCCGACTTGGGCAGTCTCGTGACCGGAGCCGTCGCGGAGGCTGGTTCGACCGGGTTGAGCGAGGCGAGCGTGCGTGTGACCGTGAGTCGTGGCGTCGGCCCGCCGGGAGTTGCGCCGCCGGCGGCACCCGAACCGACGATCGTCGTCGCGGTGACCACACCGCCCGCGTTTTCGGCCGAGATCTACAGGAATGGGCTCACGGTTCACGTCGCATCCGGCCGACGTAACGAGCGCGCGATGACCGCCGGTCTCAAGACCGTCGCCTACACCGAGTCCGTCGTCGCGCTCGCCGAGGCACAGGCCACAGGCGCCGACGATGCGCTCTTTCTCGACACCGAGGGCCACGTGTCCGAAGGCACGTCGAGCAACGTGTTCATCGCCGCGACCGGTGATACTCGTGGGACCAGTGCGCTGTTGACACCGCCACTGTCGTGCGGAGCGCTTCCCGGAATCACTCGCGCCGCGGTCATGGAGCTCGCGACAAGGCTCGGCATCACCGTTGGCGTGCGCCCGATCGAGCACGACGAGATCCTCGCTTCGCCGGAGGTTTTCCTCACCAGCTCACTCCGCGGCGTTGCACCAGTAGTGCGCATCGATGGTCGCACGATCGGCGCCGGGAGACCGGGACCGCTTACGCGGCGTGTGATGGATGCGTACGAGGCGCTGGTCGGGAGCGAGTGCCGCGAGTGAGTTGCCGCCCAGTTTACTGCGCGAGATTGTTCCCGCGCGCGTACGCGTACACAGGATCGCCGCTGCGATCGTCTCCCGCCTCGCAATGCGCTCGCCGATCGTCGTACAACACGCAGAAGACGCCGTCCGCCTGCCATTGCTTGTGCCAGGCCGCCATGACAGCGCGGTCGGAACCCGAGAACGTCACGTAAGGACGCCCATCGAGTCGTGCGACATGCGTATGTACGGTGCCGAGCCACTCGGGCGGCCGGCACTCCCGAAGCGACGCTCCGGCTGCCGCCTGTAGTGAGTCGGCATCTGCGCTCACCTGCTCGACACGCGTGATGTACGTGGTGTCCGCATGCTGGTAACCGCCGATGCACGCCACTCGCTCCTGCTTGGCCGCATCGCTCGTGCGCCAAAGGCCCTGGAGAGAGATCCGTGCACGACTTTCGAAGTGAAAGTCGGCGTCGAGCCGGGCTGGCGTCACGGGCAGCGAGCTCATCTCTTGTGTCCGCGCGGA
>Ga0075434_100003017_pt1 | contig 14963 bp, 14 predicted proteins | sample RhiMethybrSRZTD3_FD_75298 | JGI IMG/M metagenome (GOLD analysis project Ga0075434, IMG submission 75298) | Populus rhizosphere microbial communities from Tennessee, USA - Rhizosphere MetaG P. TD hybrid SRZTD3 | ecosystem: Host-associated > Plants > Roots > Rhizosphere > Soil | place: USA... | reverse complement strand
CAGGAAATCGCCTACTTGCTCGAGTACACGCGCGCACGGGCGGTCGTGACGGACCGCGAGGTGGCGGCGACCTTTCGCACGGCGGCACGGGAGTCCGGCTTCGCGAAGCAAGTCCTCGTCGCGGGGGACGAGTCCTTCGACCGTGGTCTCGCCGCCTCGTCCGCCGAGCTGGATACGTTTCCTTCTCACCGCGATGACCCGGCGATCTGGCTCTTCTCGGGCGGGACGACGGGACGCCCCAAGGCGGTGATCCAAACCCACCGCTCGTTCGCGAACACCGCTGAGTGCTATGGGAAACACGTGATCGGCTACTCGGCGGACGACGTTACGCTCTCGGTTCCCAAGCTCTATTTCGGCTACGCGACCGGCTCGAACCTCTTCTTCCCGTTCGCGGTCGGGGGCGCCACGGCGCTCTTTCCCGAGCCAGTGAGCGTCGAGGTCCTCTTCGAGAAGATCCGGCGCTTTCGGCCGACCGTGCTGATCAACGTCCCGACGATGATCAACAAGATGGTCTCGCATCCGGACGCCCGCTCCCAGGATCTCTCCTCTCTTCGCGTGTGCACGTCCGCGGGGGAGGCGCTCCCGGCCGAGCTGTATCGAAAATGGAAGGAGATATTCGGCGTCGAGCTGCTCGACGGACTCGGCACCGCGGAGATGTGGCATATCTTCATCTCGAACCGGCCCGGCGCCTCGAGACCGGGCTCCCTCGGCACCGTCGTACCGGGGTTCGAGGTGAAAGTCTGCGACGATGAAGGGCGCGAGGTGCCGCGCGGCGAGGCAGGATGGCTCTGGGTGCGCGGGGATTCGCGCGCGATCGGCTACTGGCAGCATATGGAGAAGACGGCTCAGGGATTTCGCGGCGAATGGTACGTCTCGGGGGACCTCATCACGATGGACCCTGACGGGTACGTGACCTACTGCGGCCGTGGAGACGAAATGCTCAAGGTGTCGGGAAAATGGCTCGCGCCTCAGGAGGTCGAGGGGTGCCTGCTCCAGCACCCGTCCGTCGCGGAGGCGGCGGTCGTCGGCGTGCATGACGCGAGCGGACTCGTCAAGCCGCGCGCCTATGTGGTCTCGAGCGACCGCCGCGTTGGTCTTGACGAGGAGCTGAAGGCGTTCGTGCGGGAGCGCCTCGAGCCCTACAAGCATCCGCGCGAAGTGGTCTTCGTGGATGCGCTCCCGCGCACGCACCTGGGCAAAGTGGATCGAGGAAAGCTTCGGAGGGAATGATCGGGGGGATGAACATGAAACCGTTCTTTCTGCGGTGGGAAAAGCTCCGGCCCTGGTACAACGTGATCCTGGCCGCCGTCCTCGTCGTTTCCCACGCTCCCCACATGGGAGTCCTCTTCCTGGAGCCGATGGAGCTTCTGGTTTGGCTCATCGGGGCCGTCCTGGCCAACATCTGCTTCCTCGCAGGACCCCTCGCTGAAGCCTACCTGACCTGGATCGGGGTCAGGTCCCGGTACGTGATGCCCCTCCTTTTCATCGGCGGCGTCCTCATCTCGATCCCCTGCGTCGTCTACTTCATGCTGCCCTTCCCGCTTGCACGGGCGATTCTGGGTGGGCCCTAATCGGGAGCGTGCGGTCCCGGGCGCCTCGGGGCGGCCACCGCTCAGGGTAGCGCCCGTCCCGACAGCGTGGCGGATCGTCGCGTGCGTCGCGGTCGCCGCGGCCGCGTTCGCCGTCTTTCTCCCCACCCTAAAGTTCGAGTTCCTGAGCTGGGACGATTCCAGGTACGTGACCCAGAATCCGTGGATCCGTTCCTGGTCGAGCGAGAACCTGCGCCACATTTTCACGAAGCCTTATTTCGTGAGCTACATGCCGCTCCAGCTCGTGTCCTACGTCTTGGACTACAGCTTCTGGGGCTTGAAGCCGTTTGGGTATCACCTGCAGCAGATCGTCCTCCACGCTCTGGACGCCGCGCTTGTGGTGGTCGTGGGGCTACGACTCTTCGGGCGATTCTGGCTCGCCGCGATCGCCGGCCTTCTCTTTGCGGTGCACCCCTCCCACGTCGAGTCCGTCGCCTGGATCTCCGCACGGAAAGACGTCCTCTCCGCGGCCTTCCTTCTTCCGTCCGTCTACTTCTACATGCGAGCCCGGGGCGAGCGGTCCCTTCGGAAGGGGCCGTACGTCGCCTCGCTCGCATTCTTCTCGCTCGCCGTTCTCTCGAAGGTGAACGTGGTCGTGATGCCTCTCTTTCTCGTTCTTGTGGACATGACTTCCCCCGCGCGCTCGCGTGCTGCCGGCGACCCCTGGCTCAAGGCTCTCGGCAACAAGATTCCGTACGGCGTGATCGGGCTCGGGGTCGCGATCGTCAACTGGGTCGTGGAGGTGAAGACGAAGGCGGCCTATGCCCGCGACCCCGTTCGATACCTGGTGCTGAAAGGACACGCTGCCTGGAACTACCTCGGGACCCTCACCGGGATTCCCCGGCAGAACCCGATCTACGACACGCCGCAGGTAGCACTCGACTTTCTCTCGATCGCGGTCCACTTGGTCGGGCTTCTCCTCCTGCCGTTCCTTGTATGGCTCGGCCATCGGCGCCGTGATCGCGTCCTAATTCTCGGAGCGGGCTGGACCTTCGTGATGCTTCTCCCGGCGATCCTGTTCCCGGTCCCGACCTACGTCGCCGACCGGTACCTCTACATGCCGAGCCTGGGTTTCTGCTGGCTCGTGGCCGGCGGCATCCTGGCCGTGAGCGCGAAGCTGAAGGCCCCGGCGGCGCGGACCACCACCGCCGCCCTTCTCACCGCGATCCCGACAGGGTTCTTCGCCGCCCGCACCGGCCAATACAGCCGGGCCTGGGCCAACTCCGAGGCTCTGTGGTCCTATACGATTCAAGGGAGCAACGATTTCCGCGCCTACAACAACCTCGCCAGGGTCCGGATCGACCAGGAGCGTTGGGACGAAGCGGAACGCCTCTTCAAGCTCGGCTCCCGGCAAGCCAACGTCACGTCGTATGACGGGCTCACCGTCGTCTACTACAAGACCGGCCGATACGCGGAGGCGCTTCGGGCGAACGACAAGGCGTTCGAAATGCACGCGATCAAAGGGGACGATCCGCTGGAATTCGCGGATCTGCAGTACAAGCGGGGATCGATCTACCTGGCGCAGTCCCAGACCGCGAAGGCGATCGAGGCGTACGAGACCGCGCTCCGCGCCAATCCGCGCCACGCGGACGCGCGAAGGATGCTCGATCTAGCGAGACAGGCGGAATAAGCCTTCAGCCCCGGACCGCCTCGCGCACGCGCCTCATGACGGTCCATGGGTTGGGGTACCAGAAGCGGCTTGAATCCACGATCTCGCGACCGTCGACCAGGATCGTCAGCTCTCCCAGACCCCCTCGTTGAACGGTTACGTCCACGGCGGGTTCTTTTCGAAGCTCCGCGGCCACACGGGCCGCGATGGTCGTCTTGATGAGTCAAACCGGGCAGTGCCGGATGAGGACACGCTTCACGGACCCGCTGCTTTCTTCGTCGGGGCGCCCGCCGCACGCCGCGCGCGGCCCTGGACCTCCTCGACGGCGACGGTGAACCGCAACGAATCGATGCCCGCTTTCCCGCCGGGCACGGTCGCCACGATCTTCATTCCTTGGATCGTCAGCACCCCGCGTCCCTCTCTTGCGATGCGCTCGACCTCTTCTTCGGTCACGGCGTGATCCGCGGCCGCACCCTGAATCGTCCTCCCGACCTCGCGCGAGAATATGAAGTTCCGTCTTTGCTGTGGAGCGTTCACGTCCCCTTGATTGGGGCCCGTGTTCGCCTTGTTGCGGAAGTGCCAGCCCTCGATGAACCTGGGATTGGGGACGTCATGTAGCGGCGGCGTGAGCCGGGCGAGGTTTTCGGACGGCCGTGCCGTGTCGCGGATCGCGATCTCCCATCCGAGCGGTATGGGGTTGAGCTCGAGTCGGAGGCCGTCCCAGAGATCGCGGGCGAATCGGCCACCCCGTGCCACAAGGCCCCCGAACGACGCAGTCCGGCCGCGGACAAACGCGTGAACGGGACAGTTGTCGCAAGCGTCGCCGCTCAGGTACAGCGTATCGGGACCGTCGAAATCGGCGACCATCCTGCGCTCGTATGGTTCGAACCACCCTTCGAAATCGAGCGCCTCGACGGCACCCCCTCCCTTCGGGGATTGCTCGGAGAAGAGATAACCACCTCGGCAGAGCACCGTGTCGCGAGTGGCGCGGCGCTCGTGGAACTCGTAGGTCATGTCCGGCTGGAGGACGAGGGTCCTCGCGGCCCCCTTGGTTTCGGGATCCGAATCGGCCACGAGCCCCTCGGACTTGATCCAGAGCCACGTGCCGAAGTAGCGGCTGAGGTCGGGGACGACAAAGCTCTCCGGCGCGGCCGGGGGCGTGGCGTGGGCGAGGGCCGGAAGCGCGAGGAGGAGGGCTAATCCCGGGGCACGGATGAGGCCCGCTATAACGCCCTTTGGCTCGGTCATCCAGCCCCTAGAGTCCGTTGGCGATGAGCGTGCGGTCGACCGCGCGCAGGTTGGGGCAGCCGCAGAGCGCCATCGCGAGCGTGAGCTCCTGACGAAGCAGCTCGAGCACGCGCGCGACCCCCTGTTCGCCGGCCGAGGCGAGACCCCAGAGGCAGGGCCGACCCACCAAGACGGCCCGCGCGCCGAGCGCCAGGGCCTTGAGCACGTCCGTCCCACGCCGGACGCCCCCGTCCATGAAGACCTCGGCCCTTCCAGCAGCGTCGACCACACGTGGCAGCGCCCGCAGCGTGGCCTCCGCTCCGTCGAGCTGCCTCCCGCCGTGGTTCGACACAATGATGCCGTCGACGCCCCGTTCCGCCCCGCGCGCGGCATCTTCGGCCGCGATGATTCCTTTCAGGATGATCGGGAGCTTGGTCTCGCTCCTCAGCCATTCGATGGCATCCCATGTGAGCGACGCATCGAGCTGCCGGGTCGCGTAGGCCGCAAAACTACCCCCCATCGTCGCCGCGTCGAGCCCGGCCGCCTCGAAGTTGCTGATGTGGATACCCGCGGGGAGGTCGAACTTGTTCCTGACGTCGCGCTCGCGGCATCCCAGGAGCGGCGTATCAACCGTGAGGCAGAGGGCGCGATACCCGGCCGCCTCCGCCCGGTGGATCAGGCTCCGCGCCAGGGAGCGGTCCTTGTAGACATAGAGCTGATACCAGAGCGGACCCGTAGCGGCACCCGCGATATCCTCGAGCGTGTACGTGGAAATCGTGCTCGCCACCATGAGCGTCCGCGCGGCGCCCGCCGCCCGCGCCGTGGCCAGCTCTCCATCCGGGTGCGCGAGGCGATGAAACGCGGTCGGAGCGATCAGGATCGGCATGGAAACCTGCGTGCCGAGCACGGAGGCGGCCGTGTCGATGCGGCTCACGTCCACGAGGACCCGCGGCCTTAGGAAGACTTCGGCGAAGGCGCTGCGATTGGCCGCGAGCGTGCGCTCGTCCTCGGCTCCGCCGGCGTAGTAGTCGTAGAAGGCCCGCTCCATCCGGTCGCGGGCGATGGCCTCGAAGTCGAGCACGTTCGCGCAGCCGTCGATGGCCGAAACCTTGCGCGAACTATTCCGCCGTGGCTTCTTCAATGATGCCCCCGGCCGCGACGCGGTCTCCGTCGTACAGGACGAGCGATTGGCCGGGCGTCATCGCGCGCTGCGGAGTCGCGAAGGTGACCGTGGCGGACCCCGGGCCAGCCGGCGTCAGGACCGCCGGGGAGGGCGTGTGAAGGTACCGGATCTTTCCCGAGAGCTCGATCGGGCCGGGCGGAGGCGATCCCGCCGTATAACTCACGCGCGCGAGCCGAGCGCTCCGCTTGAGCAGCGCTTCCTCGCGGTCGACGGTGACGGTTCCCGTCGAGGCGTCGATCGCGCTCACGTAGACGCGCTCGCCGGCGGCGACCTTGAGACCGCGACGCTGTCCTATCGTGAAGGAATGCACCCCGTCGTGGGTTCCGAGCGCACGGCCGGATCGGTCGAGGACCTTCCCGCGCTTCGCCGAGGCGAGCCGCTCTGGGAAGCGCTGCTCGAGAAACTCGAGGTACGTCTTCCCCTCCACGAAGCAGATGTCCTGGCTCTCGCGCTTGTCGGCGACGGAGAGACTGAGCGCCCTGGCCTTCTCACGCACCTCGGCCTTGGTGAGATGGCCGAGCGGGAACAGCGAACGACGAAGGGTGGGCTGGGTGAGCCCCCAAAGGACGTAGGACTGATCCTTGGCAGGATCGGCCGCGCGGAGGAGGGTCGCCCGCCCCTCGCCGTCGAAGCCTCGCCGGGCGTAATGTCCGGTCGCTACGTAGTCGCACCCGAAGCTCTCCGCTCGGCGCATAAGCTCGCCGAACTTGAGCCAGTTGTTGCACTGGACGCACGGATTGGGGGTGCGGCCGGACAGATACTCCCCCACGAAATCCTCGATGACGTGCTCGCGGAAGTCGCGCTCGAGATTCAGCACGTAATGGGTGAATCCCATGCGCCGCGCCACGGCGCGGGCGTCGTCGATCGCCTCGAGCGTGCAGCAGCCACGGCTCGGGCTCGGGCCCTCCGCATAGCACCACAGCTTCATCGTGACGCCGATTACCGTATGCCCGCGCTCGGCGAGCACGGCCGCAGCAACGGAGGAATCCACGCCACCGCTCATGGCGACGAGAATGGTCGAGGGATTCTCGGGGATGAAGTTCATCACGGGCGTTCTACGAAGCTGCGGTGGGAGACGAGGCGCGGAGCTTGGAAACGACGGCGGGAAGGACCTCCAGTACCCGGTCGATCTCCTGCTCCGTGGTACATCGGCCCAAGCTGAAGCGGACCGCGGACTGGGCGACCTCGCGGGGCACGCCCATCGCGAGGAGGACATGCGAAGGATGCGAGGAGCCAGCCTTGCACGCGGAGCCGCTCGAGACCGCGACCCCCTTCATGTCGAGTGAAAGAATCAGATGCTCCCCCTCGGCTCCAACGAACGAAAGATGCGACGTATTCGGCACGCGCGGCGCCCCGTCCCCGTGGCGGATCACGTTCGGCACCCGCTCCATGATCAAGGTCTCGAGACGGTCCCTCAGCTTCCCCACGCGGGGGGCGACGTCGTTGAGCTCCTGGAGCGCGAGCTCCGACGCCTTGCCGAGCCCGACGATCGCCGGCACGTTCTCCGTGCCGGGGCGTCTCCCCTTCTCGTGCTCGCCCCCGAACTGGAGCGGAACCGGCTTGAACCCTCGCTTGACGTAGAGCGCGCCGACGCCTTTCGGTGCATAGAATTTGTGGCCGGCGATGGTGGCCATCGTGACGTGCCAGGCCTGGACGTCGATCGGCGTCTTCCCCGCGGCCTGGACGGCGTCGACGTGGTAGGCCACGCCGCGCTCCGCGCAGATCGCCCCGATTTCCGCGACCGGCTGCACGACGCCGGTCTCATTATTTGCGGCCATGACCGAAACGAGCGCCGTGTCGGGGCGGATCGCGGCCGCGATCGACTCGGGCGCGACGACCCCGCGCGCGTCCGGCGCCACACGGGTGATGCTGAACCCGTCGCGCTCCAGCGCGTCGGCCGCGTGTCGAACCGCGTCATGCTCGACGGCGCTCACGATCACGTGGCGACCCTTCAACGGTAGGGCGCGCGCGCCGCCGATTACCCCGATGTTGTCGGACTCGGTTCCGCCGCTCGTGAACACGATCTCCCCGGGGGTCGCGTTCAGGAGGGCCGCGACCTGGGCGCGGGCGTCCTCGATCGCGCCCTTCGCCTCCTGGCCGAAGGCGTGGACGCTGGAAGCGTTGCCGAAATGCCCGCCGAAATAGGGGAGCATCGCCTCAAGAACCTCGGGACGCACGGGCGTGCTCGCGTTGTGGTCAAGGTAGATGCGGGACATGGGTCGGGACCCTCCAGGGATCCCGTTCAGGCTAACAAAGCGATGGGGCCGAGCGCAACCGGCGCTCGGCCCCGAAAGAACCTCACGCTCGAGCTACTTGCCGCTTTCGGGCTGGGTGCCCCCCGGGCTCTGCGGCGTAGCCTGCGACTCCGGCGCCTTGTCGCCGGCCTCACCGGCAGGCTTCGCGGTCTCGGCCTGGGGCGTCGTCGAGGTTGGGCTGCTCATCCCTGCGCCGGTCCCCATGCCGGCCTTGGTCTCGGACGATTTGGTCGCTGCCTTCGACGCTTGGCCCTTCTTTGCGGCCGCAGCGCTGGCGGTGTACGCGGCCCTCGGAATGATCCGCACCGACTTGATCGTCGTCCACTCGAGCGGTTTGCTGTTCTCGCCCGCCATCCCCGGATTGGGACCCGTGGGGGTATTGGCGATCTTGTCCAGTACGTCCATGCCGGCGATCAGATGGCCAAACGCCGTATACTTCCCGTCCAGGCCCGGGCTGGTGCCGTGCATGATGAAGAACTGCGAGCCCCCGGAGTTCGGCGCCGAGGTGTGCGCCATCGAGAGCACACCCTTCACGTGCAGATGAGAGTTGAACTCGTCGTTGATGTTGTATCCGGGCCCGCCCGTACCGAGGTCCGGCGCGTTCGGATTCTTGGAATTAGGGTCACCGCCCTGAATCATGAAGCCCTTCATGATGCGGTGAAAACCCGTCCCATTATAGAAACCTTGCCGCGCGAGCTTCTTGAAGTTCGCCACCGTCTGGGGGGCGTCCTTCTCCCAGAACTCCGCGACCATCCGTCCCTTCGAGGTATCGAACACCGCCACGTCGTCCGCCGGTTTCGCCGGCTTGGCGGCCTTCGCCGCGGGCTCGGCGGCCCAAGCGGCGCCGGCCATCAGCACTCCAAAAGCGGCGATCATGCACACACTCTTCACGCTCTTCGAAAACATCGATACCTCCTTCAGGTGATTGTTTGCCGCCATGAGCGGCGTTCTACTTCGATTGGAGCAGTCGCACGATGCGACGCTGCCGCTCCAGCTCCCGCTTGGCGGCATCGGCGTACGCTGGGTCGACGAGAGCCGCTTCAAATACCGGGATCGCGTCCGCGTGCCGGCCCAGCTTGTCGAGCGCCTGAGCCCAGCAGAAGTGCAGACAGCCGCTTGCGCTATCGGCCTGCAGCCCTTCGCGGACGATCTTGATGACGCTTTCGTAGCGGTTCGCTTCGTAGTAAGCGTACGCCATGTTGCAATACACCCCCTTGTAGTTATCCTTGTCCAGGCGCACCACCTCGCGGTACTGCTCGACTGCGCGGTCGGGCTTGTTCGAATTCGCATACGCCTGCGCGAGATAGTACCGATCGACCGTCCCGAGCGAGTCCCGAATCGCCTCGTAGTGGCTGATCGCGAGCGGGTAACGCTCCAGCTTGAAGTTTACCCATCCCAGTTGCTTCTTCGCCTCTAAATCGAGCGGCGCCAATTGTAGGAGTTTCGTATAAGCCGCCGCCGCTTCGGCATAAAGCCCCGCGCGGATGGCGCATGTCGCGAGCCCGCGAGTCACACCGGGGTCGCGCGGATTGAGCTCGGACGCCTTGTAGTAGGCGGACATGGCGGCTGGGCTTTTCCCCTGCCGCGAATAGACTTCCCCGGTCTCCTCGTAGACACGTGACAGCTTGACGGGATCGTCACGGGCAATCCGCATGGATCGCGAGCAGATCTCTTCGGCCTCCTGGTAGTCCCCGACCTCGGTCAGCGATCGGGCGAGCGAGAGCCGCGCGTCGAGATCCGTCGGGGACAGCGCGACCGCTTGGCGGTACGTGGCGGCGGCCCGCTCCTGGTCGCCGGTCGCCGCATAGGCGTCGCCGAGCGCCATGAACGCCGAGACGATCTGGCTGGAAACACGGGTCGCGCGCTCCAGCAGCGGCAACGCCTCGGAGTACCGTCCGCGCTGGACCCCGACCCGGCCGAGACCCGAGAGCGCCTCCAGGGAGCCTGGATCCGCTTCGAGCGCCAAGCGGAACGCGTGCTCCGCCTCGTCATACTGCCCGCGCTTCAGGAACTCGTTCCCTACCTCGTTTTGGCGGCGCGCCTCCTGCTGCCGCGAGAGCCCTCGTTGGGGCGCTGTCTCCCCGGTACCCGAATCGGGAGCGATGCTCGGGCGCCCGTGCGAGGCGCAGCCCGCGAAGAAAAGAAGACACGGGAGCACGAGTGCCTGGGTTGTTCTTGAGGAGCGGGTCAGCATGAGTCCGTGCCTCCTAGGGGACATGGCAAAAGCCAGGTTCTCGGGAGCGACGGAGACTAATGCTTCTCCGAAGCTGCGCCCGCGGGGGCGGAACCACTACCCTGCGCCTTGAGAAAGTCCTCGAGGACTTGAATACTGCTCTGCGCGTTCCCGCCAACCTCCGACGTGGAATCGATCTCGACGACCCGCTTCCAGTAGGAGAGCGCCTGCTTGTAGATCTGTGCGTCGGCGAAGGCGACACCAAGGTTGTAGTTGGCTTCCTGGCTCTTGGGGTCGTATTTGAGCGCCTTGCGGTACAACGCGGTCGCTTCCGGGATCCTCTGGAGCGAGTACAGGACGTTGCCCAGGTTCGTTAGCGCCCGGACGTTGGTCGAATCGATCTCGAGCGCCTTCTTGAATGCGGCAGACGCCTCTTCCGGCTTCCCCAGCTCCCCCTGGATGAGCGCGTAGTTGACCCACGCGTCAGGGAGCGGGTATTTCAGCTCGGTAGCCTTTCGGAATTCTCCGAGCGCATCGTCGCGGCGACTTTTCGACAGGTAGAAATTCCCGAGGTTGAAATGAGCCGCCGGGTCCTTCGAATTGAGCCGGAGGGCCTTTTGGAATTCGCGCTCTGCATCGTCCGGACGTTTCAAGTCCATGTAGACCGCCCCGAGGCTCACGTGGGCGGTAGAATTCTTGGGCTCGAGCAACACCATCTTCTTGAAAGCCTCCACCGCGTCGTCAAAACGGCCGGCGCGGCGGTAAGCGCCGCCGAGCGCCAAGTAGGCATTTGGATCTTTCGGCGATTTCTTCGTTAGCTGAAGTGCTTCTTCGATGGAAACCGATCGAAGTGGGGCGGCCGCCGTCGACCCGGTCGCGACGGCCGGATTCGGGCTTTTCTTCGAGTCCGCTCGCGCCCATCCAGCAGCGGTCACCAAGGTGACGGCGATGAGGCCGCACCAGGCAACTCTCGTCCTTGATTGGTGGAAGTCTAGGGTCATGGATGTTTGTGGGTAGCGGGCATCAACGCCGCAACGCTATCCACTCTGTACCCCGAAGTCAACCCGGTTCTCCCCCTGACGCGCCGGAAATGTCGATGCTCCAGCGCTGTCGAGAGATGCGCTGGCCGGATCGAACCAGGCACGGACGGGACCTACGTCGGGGACCCGCGCGCGCACGCGCCGGCGCGCCCGAGGAGCAGCTCGCGCTCACGGGCGTTGCGCGTGAGCGACGCGGCGCGCTCGAACTCCGCGCGTGCCTCGTCGGAGCGACCGAGCTTCGCGAGGAGATCGCCGCGCACGCTCGGCAAGAGGTGGTAGCCCTCGAGCGACGGCTCGGAGGTCAGCGCATCCACGATCTCGAGGCCCGCCGCCGGCCCGAACAGCATCGCGAGGGCAACCGCACGATTCAGCTCCACGACCGGAGACGGCATGAGCCGGGCAAGCGCCCCGTAAAACCCGACGATGCTCGCCCAGTCCGTTTCCGCCGGGGTGCGCGCCCGCGCGTGGCAGGCGGCGATCGAGGCCTGGAGGACGTACGGCCCATCCGCGCCGCCGAGCTCCTGAGCATGTGCCAGGGCCGCGAGACCGCGACGGATGAGGAGCTGATCCCAGCGCGCGCGGTCTTGATCGAGCAGCAGAATGGGCTGTCCCGAAGCGCCCGTGCGCGCCCCCAGGCGCGACGACTGGATCTCCATGAGGGCGACGAGGCCGTGGACCTCGGGCTCACGAGGTGTGAGCTCGGCCAGAACTCGGCCGAGTCGCAGCGCGTCCTCGCAGAGCGCGGGCCGCATCCAGTCGTCGCCGGCGGTTGCCGAGTAGCCTTCGTTGTACACGAGGTAGATCACCTCGAGCACCGAGGACAGGCGGGCGGCCCGATCGGCCCCGCGGGGAACCTCGTAAGGAACGCGCGCCTCGGCGAGGGTCCTCTTGGCCCGAACGATTCGCTGGGCGATGGTCGCCTCGGGTACGAGGAACGCGCGCGCGATCTCGCCGGTCGTCAAGCCCCCGAGCAGGCGGAGCGTGAGAGCGACGCGCCCCTCGGTGGAGAGCACCGGATGGCAGGCCGTGAACATGAGGCGAAGGAGGTCATCGCCTATGTCATCGTCGATCGCTGCGTCGAGATCCGGCACGGCTGTCTCCTGCCGGGCCTCGATCTCGCGAGCCAGCTCCTCGTGCTTGCGCTCGAGGCGCTTGCCTCTGCGAAGCAGGTCGATCGCGCGATGCTTCGCGGTAGCCATGAGCCAGGCGCCCGGGTTGTCCGGGACGCCCGACCCGGGCCACTTCTCGAGGGCTATGACGAGAGCGTCCTGCGCGAGCTCCTCGGCGAGACCGACGTCCCGCACGATCCGCGCGAGGCCGGCGATGAGCCTCGGCGACTCGATCCTCCAGACCGCGTCGATCGCTCGATGGGTGTCGGTAGCCGTCACGGCTAACGATCACACCATCTTCAATTCCTCAGCGCAAGGCCTTGCGGCGAGCCCGGCTATTTCCTCCCCGCGATTCCCATCTCGCGGAAGCGCTCCACCGCCTCGCTGGGACCGAAGTCCTCCAGCTCGAACAGCTGGCGGATTTCAATCTCGCCCTCCTTCCCGTCGACGGCGGGATTGGGGAAGCGCCGCGCCCATTCCACAGCCTCTTCCTTGGACTTCACCTGGATGAGCGTGTAGCCGGCGATGAGCTCCTTCGCTTCTGTGAAGGGCCCGTCGAGCGTGGTCCGCTTTCCCCCGGAATACTTGACGCGCCAGCCCGTCGAGCTCGGCTTGAGTCCGGAGGCGTCGAGCAGCACGCCGGCCTTCTGGAGCTCCTCGTGGTACTCCGCCATTGCGGCGATCAGCTTCTCCTCCGGCATGACGCCGGCTTCCGAGTCCTTGGTGGCCTTGACTATGATCATGAACCGCATCGCTGCGTCTCCTTACCGTTTCGAGGCGATTTTCGCCCGCACGCGCTCCTCTTGGTCCCGGAGCTCGGGGGTGAACTCGGCGCCGAAGTCTTCCGATTCGAACACCTGGCGAATCTCGACCTCGGTGCCCTCGAACGGGGCGCGCTTGAGCCACTCGATCGCTTCTTCTTTCGAATTCACCTGCCAGAGCCAGAAGCCGGCGATCAGTTCCTTCGCCTCGGTGAAGGGTCCGTCGATCACGGTTCGCTTCCCCTTGGAGAACCTGACGCGCGCGCCCTTCGAGCTCGGCTGGAGTCCCTCGCCGGCGAGCATCACGCCCGCTTTCGCCAGCTCTTCGTTGAATTTTCCCATCTCGGTGAGGATCTTCTTGTCCGGGAGGACGCCCGCCTCCGAGTTCCTGTCGGCCTTGACGATCACCATGAATCGCATCGCACTGTCTCCTTCTGGTTTCGGGTTTGAGGGGCCGGCTCCGGCCGGTATCGACCGGGTGTCAACCCTCGCTCTACATGTACGACGAAGGATGCTCCGCGAATTCGACACGTCGAGCGATGTTTTTCTGCCCAGGCCCCTAAGTGATTGTGGCGCTTACGCGAGTCGCGCTTTCGTCAGGTATTCGGCGAGGCGGTCGAGGGTGCTGTTCCAGCCCTCCTTGTGGCCGTCCCGTGACTCGACCGATCCAAAGCCGGTCTGACGCAGGGTCAGCTCGGTCTTCCCGCCGCGCTCGCTGAGCGTGATGGTCACGAGCGTCTCCTTGCCCGGTCGCCCCTGGGCGTCCAGCCAGGCGTGGGTGAAGACGAGCCGCTCGGGCTTCAGGATTTCGCGATAGACGCCCTGCAGCCAATGGTCGACGCCTTCGGGAGAGCGCATGCAGATCCGAAAGGCGCCGCCCAGGCGGAGGTCCACGTCGTGGGTCGTAACCGTGAAGCCGCGCGGGGCTCCCTGCCAGTGTTCCAGGTGCTCGGGCTTGGTCCAAGCATCGAAGACGAGGCTGCGCGGCGCATCGAACAGGCGCGTGATCACGAGCTCCGGCTCCGTAGCCGCCGTGACGGAATTACTTTTTCTTGCGGTCATGTTTCCTCTCCTTCCGTTGCAGTTCGCGTAGGTAGACGTCCAGGCGATCGAAGCTCTCCTCCCAGAAGCGGCGGTAGCGCTCGAGCCACTCCGCGGCGTCCTTCATCGGGCCCGCCTCGAGCCGGCAAGGCCGCCATTGCGCCTCGCGACCGCGAGCGATCAGGCCGGCCCGCTCCAGCACCTTGAGGTGCTTCGAAACCGCGGGGAGGCTCATGTCGAACGGCTCAGCCAGCTCCGTGACCGTGACCTCTCCCAGAGTCAGGCGCGCAAGGATCGCGCGCCGCGTGGGATCGGCGAGGGCCGCGAAGGTGGCGTTGAGGCGCTCCGGCGTCTGCGGGGTTTGATCGGTCATGTAGTTAACTATACGGTTAAATACACGCCCGTGTCAAGTCCCGATCAAACGCCACAGGGCATCCGGTACTGCAGCGCCTCGGCGACGTGCTCCGCGCGCACGCTCCCCGAGCCTGCCAGATCGGCAATCGTCCGGGCTACCCGCCGCACACGAATGACGCCGCGGGCGGTGATCCGATACGCCTCCGCCGCGCGTCGGAGGAGCAGCCTAGAATTCGTGTCGAGCGGCGCCACTCGCCCCAATTCCCGTGCGGTCAACGCGGCATTCCTCGCGTCGGACGGCGAGCGGGCCGCCGCGGCGGAGCGTGCGCGGACCACGCGCTCGCGGACGGCGGCCGACGATTCTCCCGTCTCCCGCGCAAAGAGGTCGTCCATGGGAACCGCCGGGACCTCGAGGATCAGGTCGATGCGGTCGAGGATGGGACCGGACACCTTGGACCAGTAGCGCGTCACCGAGTCCGGGGGGCAGCGGCACGCGCGCCGCGCATCACCTCGAAACCCACACGGACACGGATTCATCGCGGCCACGAGCGAGAAGGCCGCGGGAAACACGGTCACGCCCCCCGCGCGAGCGATCGAGACGTAACCCTCCTCGAGCGGCTGC
>Ga0075434_100003015_pt1 | contig 14973 bp, 17 predicted proteins | sample RhiMethybrSRZTD3_FD_75298 | JGI IMG/M metagenome (GOLD analysis project Ga0075434, IMG submission 75298) | Populus rhizosphere microbial communities from Tennessee, USA - Rhizosphere MetaG P. TD hybrid SRZTD3 | ecosystem: Host-associated > Plants > Roots > Rhizosphere > Soil | place: USA... | reverse complement strand
ATCGCCCCCGGCGCGGTCGAGGGCGACCGCATCGTTCGCGTTTTTCAGGGGCGGGCGCAACTCAGCGGCCGGTCCATGCAGGAGGTGACAGCCGAGGCCATGGCTGTGCAGTCGATCAAGTCGATGATTGATCCGAAAGACATTGCTTCGCTAGCACTCTTCCTCGCTTCGGATGCAGCAAAGTCCATCTCGGGCCAGGTGATCCCGATCGATAACGACCGATACATGCCGTGAGATATCAGACTCGATTCAAATCGTAGTCATCATCGATTTAATTGGTAGCGGTATGAGCAAGCACATCTTACATCGCCCGGATCTACGATGCGCGCATGCTGCGCTTATTGGCCACGCTGGCCTTTGCGGCCAGCTTCGAGATTATCCTGTTCGACGGCAGATATCTCCATGCCGCCGATAAAGTTGCCGTGGCGATAATTCGAAGCTTCTGAGCTCTTTGCGAAAGGGGAGAGAGGAAGCTTCGGTTACTGCTCTCGCAACCGCGCCCGCGCGCAGCGGAGAAGAAAAACTTTGCCGATTAAGAATTCAATCCGGCTAAAGGGAAACAGCTAGCGCCAGTTGCCGAAGAAGCCGCCGGAAGGTCCGATCGGCCTTGGCGGCCGGGGCGCGCCATCCTGCGACCACCATGACCCGTCCTGCGGCCGCCGTGAATTTGCATTGTCCGGCGGGATCGGTTTCCTCGCCTGCCTATGTTGAGCGACCTTTCCGGCGCTGCCTTTCTTGCGCACCTGCTGCTTCGTATCGGAGGGGGCGGAGGCCAAAGCGCTCGTTGCGTCGGCCGGCTCCTTCGCGTTGGCAGGTGTCTCCGACACTGCAGCTTCCGGCGGACCGGCTGGCGTAGCTTGCTTGGCAGCGCTCCCATTCGGCCAGGCAAAATTATCGGCACGCCCGGGCGTCGGGGCGACGGTCTCGCCCCTTGCCAGGACTTTCACGGCGGTCGCGTCGCCGTGAATAGCGCTGTTGCCGGGCCCGCCAAGCAATTCGTCGGAATCTTTGGACGGTGTCCCTCCCGTTAGCGGGACGACCGGTCCCGACAACGGGCGCTCCGCGGGCTTTGCGGCCGAGGGCGCAGTCTCAGCCGGTCCGGAGGGCAGGGCCACGGGCACGCTGTTACTCATGTATCTGCGCAATTCGTGCTCGACGTAGCGCGCGAGCTTGATCGCCCCGGCTTTGGTGAAGAACACCCCATCGCTCAAACGCAACCGACGCACCTGGCCCTCGTAGTCCGGCCCGTAATTCGAGTACTTGCTGGACTCGTCCACAAAGCCTTCCCAGACATCGACGTAGGTGATGCCGGCGCGCTCGGCGCGAGCGCGATAGAGATCGTTGAGATAGGCGACGTCGGAAGTCGAGCGTGCACCGCGAATTGACGGCAGTCCAACCCATATCACCGGTACGCCCTTGCTCTTGAGAGCCGCGATCGTGTCGTCGATGCGCCGCGAATAGATCTTCGCCCATTCATCGCCGCGGAAGTCAGCATTGCCGCCCACCTTTTTTCCAGCCTGCGTGCGCGCGCCGCCCTCTTGCGTCTCTTCGGACTTTGCCGACTTTTGGCCGGACTTCTTTTCAGCCTCGTCCTTGGCCTGTTGGTCCTTGGCTCGTGTTTCCGCTTCCTTGACGAGATCCTTTTCACGAATGTCCTGACGATCGCCGATGCCGAGCATCATCACGACGTAATCGGCTTTCTCTTGTGCGAGCATATTGCGCGCGGCGTGCCACCAGTCGAGGTCACCTTTCGAGTCGTAGCGCAGGAGGCCAGAGTAAAGCTTGTTCTTGCGAACGATGCCGATCTCGGGCGAATCCGCGAAGACTTCTTCGAGTCCATAGGCAAGCCAGTCGGCCATGTCGTCGCCCATGACCACGATTGAGGTAGTGGTGGCTTTAGAGTCCGATTTGCGGGGCGCGGGGGCACGCGAACTCTCCGCCGGCTGCTGGACGTGCTGTTGTTGGCGTGGCGGTCGCGGGGTATATTCGTCTTCGTGTTGGCGGCCGCCGAACCAGTTCTGGAAAAACCCGCCCGATTGCGGCCGGCTCCGCCTGTATTGATATTGCTGGTCACCCCACTGACCTTGCCGGTCCCAGAAAAACTGGGCTTCCGCTGGCACACAGGCCGACGCCGCTAAAACCAGGGCGGCCGCCGCGACGAGCCAACGCGTACGCACATTGCTCGACATAATTCCGATTCCGTTAGCACTCGATTTCGGCCACATTGGACCGCCATCAGGTCAATCCGATGAAGTTCCAGCCTGTAGCTACCGGAACAAGCTAGGAAACTGCATCAAGCCGCGCAGTGGGTGAATATTTGCGCGTGAGCCGGATGCGCGAACGGGCTAAAGGCCGGCTCGCAACCAACCAGGGTTTTCTTGGACGCCGGCTTTTCATTTTTGATCGAATCGCGCCGAGTCGGCTGAACTGCCGGCAACAGCGGCAGCCTGTCGCCTTTGGCATCTCGATTGACCGATATGGCCACACCCGCCGCGCTGTTCACCGGGCTCGTCAAAGCGCAAATGGCGCCGGCGATCAGACAGCTCAGAATCGAAGCTGCCATGAAATTCTTCAGTCGCTGGCCAGATGTGAAACGCATGGCACTGCTCCGACGCGTTTGCGGCGGTCAATCAAAAAGTCAGAGCGTTCAAAACCAACAGACCCACGAATACGGCTGTCAGAGACAGGCCGAACACTTCTGTCGTCGCACGCTCGCTCGTCATGACGTCGCTCCCGCGTATCCGGGTTTTACAGTTTGTTAACCGTCGCGAAGCTAGTGCGGGCACCAACGCTCGCACCAGCATACGTAGGTAGCCGCCGGGTATAGGAAAAAGACGCCGACCCTATACCTAGGTACAATTGCAGGGCGGGAGTCAGGCCACACCGCGCCGCGGAGTTGCCGGTAATCGCCCCGCCTAGGAAGAATTCCCGTTCAGCCGCCGCACGACGAAATGTGCAGCGGCCGCCAGATTTTCCGCGCGTCTCACCACCAGCGGCAGTGGCGGTGACCGTGGTGCCACCAGCAGCGGCGATGATGATGCGATGGCGATGGTAGTAATAAACGACGGCGCGAGAATCGATTACTTCCGCTCCTTTTCCGATCGGTGCTATCGGAGCCGCGGAAACGCCGGACGTGGCGGCCAGCGCCAGCCCGGCGGCGGCAAATGCCGCCATGAGAAGCGACCGCATGAATGCCTCCTCCCAGATGCGGACATGCGCTAGCTTGAACCGGCAGCCGTCGTTTTCGTTCCCGAAAAAGTCGCGAAAAGGTCTTTCGAACAGTTAACAGGCCATAGTCGCGGCGATATCGCGCGAATGGATCGCCGGCCGGCCGGAGGGCCCTCCTTTGACAGCCTCTTCATACCTGCTGTCGGAATCCGGTTTGCGCCAAATGCGCACGTTTAAACTTTTGGATTCTGAATTACGTTAGCGCGCTATCGAGTGATCGGGGGCAGCATGCGCTTGAAACATTGCATCAACTATCATGATTTCCGGGAGCTCGCGCGCCGGCGACTTCCGGGTCCTATCTTCAATTACATCGACGGAGCCGCCGACGATGAAATAACGCATCGAAGAAATACCAGCGCATTCGACGACTGCGATCTCGTACCGAGCGTCTTGACCGGCGTCGAGCGGGTCGACCTTTCGGTGCAAGTACTCGGTCACAGACTGGAATTGCCTTTCTATTGCTCACCGACGGCGCTGCAGCGGCTCTTTCATCATCAAGGGGAGCGGGCGGTGGCGCACGCTGTGCAAAAATTCGGGACCATGTTCGGCGTATCGTCGCTTGGGACCGTCAGCCTGGAAGAGATTGCTGCCAAGTTTTCGTTTCCGCAGATCTATCAATTTTACTTCCACAAGGATCGGGGGCTGAACAGAGCTATGATGGAGCGGGCGAAAGACGCCGGGGTCTCCATCATGATGCTTACGGTGGATTCGATCACGGGCGGCAATCGCGAACGCGATCTCCGCACCGGCTTTTCAATTCCATTGCGATTGACGCTTGACGGCCTGTTTCAATTCGCAATCAAGCCAAAGTGGGCAATCGACTATATGACGCACGAGCGATTTCGATTGCCGCAACTCGAAGACCATGTCGCGATGGCCGGAGGCGCGACCTCGATCAGCGACTATTTCACGACAATGCTCGATCCTTCGATGAACTGGCGCGATGTCGCGGAAATGGTCAAGCATTGGGACGGCAAGTTTTGCCTTAAAGGAGTCATGAGCGTCGATGACGCCAAAAAAGCCATCGACATCGGGTGCTCAGGAATCGTGGTGTCGAATCACGGCGGCCGTCAGCTTGACGGCTCTCGCGGATCGTTCGATCAGCTGGCAGAAATCGTTGATGCTATCGGAGACCGGATTGAAGTGCTTTTCGATGGGGGAGTGCATCGCGGGACGCACGTGCTGAAGGCGCTTTCATTGGGCGCCAGGGCAGTCGGGGTCGGCCGCTATTATCTTTTTCCGCTCGCCGCGGCGGGGCAGGCCGGCGTTGAACGGGCGCTCGGATTGATGCGCGCGGAGCTCGAACGCGACATGAAGTTGATGGGCTGCACGTCTATCGGACAGCTGTCACGCAGCAACCTCAGATTTCGTAGTTAGCGTATCAGAGGTCAATCCGATTCAATGAATGCCGAATCGATCGTAGGCGTATTCGGCAAAATGAGCCCACATTGGCACTTTCGGATGATGTTGGCTACCTTTTGTCTGCGAACAGGAGCCTCTGGCTTCTCCGCCGCCTTCGCGGTTTTCGTGGCCTGCGCCTCGCGACCGGCTGCGAAGTTGACGCCCCGTTATTCTGTACGGAGCCGTTTCCGGCGGCGCTTTGAAAGGCTTTGGAAGGCCGACTACCTGCGACGTTTTCAGCGCCGAATCGTTGGACTGCGTTTCACAGCCAAATGAGAAGACCGGCGAGCACGGTCCCCATAACCAGAAAGTATGAGAAAATTGGCATTCGCATCTGGATCTTTCAGCCGGAGATACAACGCGAACGCGCGCGTGACGTTCCTCGCTTTGGCCAGATTCACTTAATTCGATACGACGACACGGCTTTCGAGCGGTGTACGATCGTAAAGATAGATCACGTCCTCATTGATAAGTCGGATGCAGCCTTCGGAAAGGCGCCCAGCCGCGGCAGGATTAGAACCATGAATACGATAGTCCTTGTCGAGGTAGAGAACGCGAGCACCGAGTGAGCTCAGATCGACCGATTGCTGACCGGACCGGTTCCCGGGCAGCTCTTCCTTGCGGACAATGTGATAGAGCCCAGCGAGGGCCGCGCACTCGGTTCCAACGCCGATGTTGTAACGCAGCGCGGACATGTTCGGCCGCACCACGTAGAGAAAGGTCTGTGACTTGTCGACCATGATCGTCCCAACCGGCTGATTCGTCCGGAAGTAAACCAATTGCCTCAGACGGACATAGTCCGACTTGGCATCGGATTGCTCGGCGGGCGCGGGAACACTGCGGGCGGCTGCAATCGTACGCACATCAGACAAGGTGCGCGGCCAATATTGATAGGCTGCCCAACCCGCGCCGAGAACGAGCGCCGCGGCCAGTGCGCCGGCTGCAATTCGCAGCGGCTTTTTCGGCTCGGTCAATGGCGGTCGATCCCGATAACCCGGGGGAGGCGCGGCGTGAGCCTTTTGCCTCGGCTTCGGCCGAGGCGGCGGCGCGGTGCGGCGCATGGCTTCCATCTCGACGCGCTGGATCGCTGCCTCAAGAGCTTCGCTTTCGGCCTTCTGATCGGCTTGTGAAAACGTCGAGTCACGCAGTTTTTCGATTAGAGTATTTCGAGCGCGGTCATACAGTGCCTGGCGCTGTTCCTTTGTGTTGGGGTTAAGCGCCGCCACCGCACGCGCCAACAACGGATAATAATCGGCCATCGATCCGCTCACCCTTGCTCTACTGAACTCGATTGCAAAATCTTGCCCCGGGGTCGAGGAAGGCCAGCCTAGCATCTGGAGTCTGCGAAGGCATCATTGCCTGGACCGGTCCTCAAATTAGCTTCGAAGCGATCAGCGGATCGGAGGGGCGTAGAGAATTCCGCCTCTGCTCCACAGCTGATTGATTCCGCGCGGAATGCCCAGCGCCGAACCGACGCCGACCGTACGCTCATAGATCTCACCATAGTTGCCGATCAGCCTGATAGCGTTCGCCGCCCAATCCTTTCCAAGGCCCATCCGCTCGCCGTAATTGCCTTCGGTGCCGACCAGGCGCCGGATATCCGGATTTTCTGATTTCAGCGCTTCGTCGATGTTCTTCGAAGTCACGCCGAGCTCTTCGGCATTGACCAGCGCGAAATGGACCCACTTCACGATGTTGAACCACTGCATGTCATCTTGTCGAACAACCGGACCCAGGGGCTCTTTCGAGATCACATCCGGCAGAATGATATGCTCGTCGGGCTTCGACAGCAGAAGCCGCACAGCAAACAGCGCGGATCCGTCAGCTGTGAGCACGTTGCATTGGCCGGAATCGTAGCCCTTGATGGCGCCCTCGAGACTTGTCGAAGAAATCGCCTCGTATTTCATTTTATTGGCGCGGAAATAATCCGCGAGATTGAGCACGGTTGTCGTTCCCGTCTGCACGCATACTTTCATGCCATCGAGGTCGAGCGCGGTGTCCTTGTTCATAGCGCGGCGAACGATAAATCCCTGGCCGTCGTAGAAATTCGTCGCCGCGAAGACCAACCCAAGCTCGACCTCGCGCGACATGGTCCAGGTGGTATTGCGCGAGAGCACGTCGATGCTCCCGGATTGCAGTGCCTCGAATCGCCGGCCGGCCTCGAGCGGGAAGTAGGCGACCTTGCTGATGTCATTAAAAATTGCCGCCGCGATCGCCCGGCACAGATCGACGTCAAAGCCGCTCCAGTTCCCGTTGTTGTCGCGAGCGGAAAATCCATAAAGGCCTTCACTGACGCCGCAATTGAGCGTGCCGCGATCCTTCACGGCCTTCAGTACCTGGCCGTTCGCCGCGGAGGCAGGCTGGACCGCCAGCATCGACAGCGCGAGCATCAGAAATGCCGTAATCGACCGAAGGCGATCGCTACGCCGCCCACGGGCGCGAAGATCCCGCAACTGCTTCATGACTTCCCCCGACGCTCGACAGACCTGTAGCTATGCTAGCATATTGAAACGAGGCTGGTATAAGTGGCCGCGCGGATCAACCCTGCATTCCCCGATCCTCCGACTTGAACAGGCTGCTCAAGCATGACTTTTGAACACCAGCGGTTCTTGCGCGCGGCGCTTGCAGGCTTGGGCGGGGTGCTTCTTCTCGCGCTGCTGTCGCGGGCAGATGCACAGGACATCCGTGGGCTGGAAGTCTGCACGGCCGAAAAGCAGATGGAGCGCCGCACCGGGTGCCTGCAGGCCAACGTCGAGTTTCTTCAGCAAGCGCTCGCGAAGCTTGCGCGCGAGACGCAGGAGAAGATCGCCAGCGCCGGGCGCGATCTCGCCGCCGCGCGAGCCGAAATCGCAGCGCTTAAGGCCACGGTTGCGAAACTCGACAGCGAGCTGGCGCAATTGAAGGCCAAGGCCGAACCCGCCAACAAGAAGTAGACAGGGTTGTTAGTGGGCAGCTCAGATAGTCGGCGCTTCGGCGGAGGCCTGCTGACCCGTTCTGAGTGGCAAAACAACGTGAAATACCGTGCCGCATGAATGTCCCGGCGATGCCCACAGGCGTCCGCCATGGGCCGCAATAATCGAGCGGCAAATCGCGAGGCCCATTCCCATTCCTGTCGGTTTGGTGGTGAAGAATGCTTCGAAAATTTGCTCGGCGTTCTTGGGGTCTAGCCCAATGCCGGAATCTTCAACGGTAATCGAAATGCCATCGTCGGCAGGCATTGATACGATCGCCAGGACACGTCGGCTTTCGTCGGTCGAGTTCATGGCCTCGGCCGCGTTCATGATCAGATTGAGGAGCACTTCGCGGAGCTGGACCGGGTCTGCAGGAACTTGTGGAAGGTCAGGCGCTAGCTTTGTATGCAGGGCGATCTTTCGCGAGCGGAGTTCGCCGCGAGAGAGATTGATGACATCGTTTACGACTTCGTTGGTGTCGACTGGAACGCGACGGTTGGCATTCTTTTTGAACATCATGCTGATGCTTGTGATGACTTCGTTGGCGCGGTGGCCATCCTGAGCGATGCTTGCCAACGCCGAGCGCGCCTCCTCTAGATTGGGTTCCTTTCTTTCGAGCCAACGGGTTCCGGCGTGTGAATTGGCCACAAGGGCCGCCAACGGCTGTCTGATTTCGTGCGCGATGGAAGCAACCATGGCGCCCATGGTCGTGAGCCGCGACACGCGGGATATTTCGGCCTGACGCATCATTTCGCGCTCGCGCGCAACCTCGAGTTCACCGAGCATTTCGTTAAATGAAGCTGCCAGCCCGCCTATTTCGTCTCGACTTTTATAGTCAGAACGCAGCCCGTAGTTTTTGGTCTCACGAATATTATTGGCCAAATCGGCCAGCTGCCTGATCGGAACGATCATATCCCGATAAGTCAAAAAGGCGACGAAAAGGCCAAGCATTCCAAGCGTTCCGATCACCACAAGACTTAAAAGACGTTGCCGTTGCAGATCATCAATTCGCTGGATCAACAGCTGGTCGAGTTGTTGCTGCGTTGTTTTCCAGGCATCGAGAGCGCTTCTGACTGCGCTGGCATACTCGGCGTCCGGCCGCGTGACGTTTGCTCCGCCAGCACCGATGGAGGCGCGCAACGCATCGAGATATGCCGTTGCTTTTGTCGCAAAAGCTGCCAGAGCGGGTTCGACGGCTTGCTTCAAACGGTCCTCAGCGCCCCCGCGTTGCGCGACTTTTAGATCGTTGTTGACGCCTTCTATGTTCGCGCGCAGAAGGGTGTTGAGTGCGATAAAACGAGCATTGCGGTCAACAGAGTCGTTTTTCGACGCTCGTGCAAGCAACTGCGCCTGGCCAATCTCTTCCAGCGCTGTCGGAAAACGCGTCACAACGATGTTTCCGACGTGGTAAGTGTCAAGAACGGGATCAAGAATTATGTTTGAATCGTCTCCTATACGAGCGGCGAGATCGCGGAGAGTTTTGAGAGCAGCAGAATAAATGTCGTTCGTGCTCGCAGAATTGCTGGTTTCCAGACCGCGTAGAGTGGTCGCCAGCGCCTCTGCCGCTTTTGCTATGTGCAAAGTGCCGGAGGTTTCGGCATCTGCCCGCGCCAGTGAATCGATGGCGTCGCGCGCAGATGTGCCTTGCCGATCGCCGAGATCGCCGTTCGCCTGGTTTTTCAATACCGTCACATAGATTGATTGGAGCAACGCGAGATATTTGCTCCCAACAAGTTCTTTGCGCGCAAAATTGATGGCGATCTGTTTTTCGACGAGAAGCGCGTAAGTAGCGACGCTTGTGAGTGCCAAGGACACGAGGCACAAAATCAAAAACTTGGTCCCGGCGCGCAAATCCCTGAACATAAGGTCCCCGACTATCCGTCCCGGTCAGTGGAACGCAGTCTAGTGCCGTATTCAGCTCTTGGTTATCCGAAAGTGCCCGATCTAAATACCGCGCTGCCCGACCGTTGGGACGTTTATGGATCACGTGCTTGCCTGCTGGCGTCTCAAGCGACGGCAAGGATTTGCAGTCAAGGAAACAATGAGTAAATCACCTCGTCAGCGCGCGCGAGCAAGCATCGGCGGCACAGGCAGGCCGATTGCCTTGGCGACCTTGAGATTCACGACCAGTTCGAATTTGGTTGGCTGCTCGACGGGCAGGTCGCTGGGCTTGGCGCCTTTGAAAATCTTGTCGACGAAAGTCGCCGCGCGGCGATAGAGGTCGGGGTAGTTCACGCCGAATGAGATCAGGCCTCCGGCATCGACGAATTCTCTCGAAGGGTAGATCACCGGTACGCGCCGTCTCGCGGCAAGCTCGATAATAATTCTTTGGTTGGACTGGGTGAGGGTATCTATGCCGACGATGATGGCGCCAGCATTGTGCTTTCTTGCTTCATCGATTGCAGCAGCCAGATCTGCCTTCGAACGTCGAACAGTTGAGTTTGGACGCCATTGCTTTGAGCGGTCGTCTGTATCTCAGTCCATTGGGGCGGCTGAGACGGTTGCTCATGTTAAGGACGGCTCCAACCCAGGAGAGCCCGGGAAGCATGTCGCGAAGCAGCTCAGTGCGCTTGCCTATCAGGTCATTAACGAAGGCGCTGAGCCCTGTAATGTTGCCTTCCGGACGGCAATGCTCCCCACGACGAGAAGGGGGTCGCCGATGGCAACCATGACAACCGGGATGGTTTTGGTTGCATTCTTAGCGGCAAATGCAGCCGGAATGCCGCGCGTCGTAATCAGGTCGACGTTTTAACCAACAAGCTCCTGCGCAAGCTTCGGAAAGCGATCGGGGTGGCCATCGACCGAACGGCATTCGATCTTGAAGTCTCGGGCTTCGACGTAGCCAAGCGCTTCCATGCCTGCGAGGAAGGCATCATAGTCCGCAGTCTTGAGAGGCGCGGCTACGGTTTCGAGCATTCCGATGCGCCAGATTTTTTTTGATTGCTAAGCGGCAAGCGGCCAGGCCGCTGCTACACCGGTGAGTATCTGGATGAAATCAGGTCGCTGCATAGGACCCCTTCGAACCCATGGTGCGACAAAAAGACAGCACAAACCAATCATTTCATGGATGTGCCCGCCTGGCTTTCCGCCGTCTCGCAAATGGCATGGCTATAATCGCGAATACGACATGGCTATCGTTGTCGGGAAGAGAACGTCACGGAGGGGATAATGAAGGGACAGTGCGTTGCGGCGGCATTGCTTGTGCTCGGCGGACTAGGAAACGTACGGGCTCAGGACTACCCGGCGCGAACGGTGACGATTATCGTTCCCTTCGCGCCCGGCGGCCCGGCCGACGTGACCGGCCGGATCGTCGCGGACATCTTCTCCCGTCATCTTGGGCAGCAGTTCGTGGTCGCGAACGTCGGCGGCGCCGGCGGAACGATCGGATCGCTGCGCGCAGCGCGTGCCACAGCCGACGGCTATACGATCATTTCCGGCCACATGGGCACGCACGCCGCGGCGCCGTTTTTCTATCCCAACCTGGGCTATGACCCCGAGAAGGACTTCGAGCCGATCGGCCTGATCGCCGAGCAGCCCGAGCTGCTCGCGGTGCGCAAGGACTTCCCTGCCAACAACCTCAAGGAGTTCATCGTCTACGCGAAGGCCAACGAGCGCAAGCTCAACATGGGGCACGCGGGGCGTTGGCTCGGTGTCCTATATCGGCTGCCTTCTTCTCAACTCGGCCATCGGAATCAAGCTGGCGATGGTGCCGTTCAGCGGCACGGCGCCTGTCATGAACGCAATCCTCGCCGGACAAGTCGATTACGATTGCGGTCCGGTGCTGGGACCGCTGCCCCATGTGCGCGCGGGCACCGTCAAGGCGCTTGCCATCGCGACAAAGAAACGAAGCCCGCTGCTGCCCGACGTGCCGACGTCCTATGAGCAGGGCCTGCCCGAATTCGACTGCGCACCTTTTTATGCATTGTTCGCTCCCAAAGACACGCCGAAGGCGGTCATCGACAAGCTGGCCGAGGCCCTGAACAAGGGGCTTAGCGAGGAGACCGGGCAGAAGCGCCTTGCCGAGCTCGGCGCCGATATTGCGGAGCCGAACCGTCGCGGGCCAAGGGCTCTCGCGGATCTGCAGAGGAGCGAAGTGAACCGGCTGGGGCCAATCCTGAAGGCCGCAACGCCAAGTAACGATGCACTGACGCCGTGCTACGTGACCAGTGACGTCAATACGGCGGCGTAGTGGCACAGCGCCGCGGTAAGCACGAAGCCATGCCAGATCGCGTTCTGAAAGCGCAGGCTGTTCCAGGCGTGAAAGATGACGCCTACCGAATAGAGTACGCCGCCTGCGCCGATGAGCCATAAGGTCACCGGTGCGAGCGCCGCGGTGATGGGCCCGATCGTGAAGATGCCGCTCCAGCCCATCGAGAGATAGATGCCGACCGCGGTGCGGTCGAAGCGGCCGGGCCACAGGAGCTTGATCGCAATGCCGGCGAGCGCAACGGACCAAACGACGATGAGCACGACGGCGGGGACTGTGCCCCGCATCGGCAGTAGGAAAGCCGTGTAGGTCGCCGCGATCAGCAGGTAGATTGCCGAATGATCGAGGCGGCGAAGCCACCATTTCAACGGCGACACCGGCCACAGGTTATAGGCCGCGGAGAAGCCGAACATTGCCAGAAGCGCGGCGAGATAGATCGCGACCGCCGTCAGTTCGGTGATGTCGCCCTGGTGCACGGCAATGACGGCGAGCACCGCGCCGCCGCCGATCGCGATGGCAATACCCAGGATATGGACAACCGCGTCAGCGACAGTCTCGCCGCGATCATAATCCCAGGTAAATTTGGTGCCCATAGTGCTCGCATACTTGTGCATTGCGGCAGCGCAAGGGCTGACGCAAAGTCCGGTCGTTCCCGGCCGTGGTGCTACAGGAACGAACCGGCAGAAGTCAGGGTTATAGGAGGCAAATCTTACTGAGGTCGAAAGGTCTCATGAATCTCCAGCCTGTCATGCGCGCTATTGCAATGTCGGCGCTGCTCTGCGCGGCCGCATTTTTGTACTCCGATACCGCCCGCGCTCAGGTCTTCGATTTCGGCCAGATCGACGCGTTTGAATCGCTGGGCTCAGGGACCCAGCGCGGTGGATCGCCGCCGAAGACGATCGTCGATGACGGCGAGCGGCACACGGTGTTCTTCACCATCATCGAGTCAAACACCGACGCCAAGATCTACTGGCGCTCGATGGATGGCGACCAGACAACGTTGATGCATGGGCCGGGCGTGAAGGCATTTCAGACTGCCGGCACGTTCAAGGTCGAAGCGCTCGGCGACGACAGCCGCAGTTTTAAATATGGCTATGTGCTGCTTCGCCTGAAGAATAATCGAGGCACCTGACTGGCGTGAATGCGGCTATTGCTGGTGAGCCGTCACCAGTTCGGACGCTGCTTTTCGAATTTCGGGATCGAAGCGAGATCGCCGACCCACTTTTGGGCGGAGCGAAACCACCCTTGTGCTTTCGGTGCAAACTGGTCGCGCTGGCGAAGGGTGCCCACGCGGATCGAATGAACCTTCGGCCCATCGTCAACCGTCGTCGAAAAGATCGGCGATCCGCATTCCGGGCAGAAAGCTTGCTGTCGCTTCACGCCGCTTTCGCCCGTCTTCACGTAAATTTTCGGCTCGCCCGAGCGAAGCTTGAAAGAACCCTTCTGGGTCAACACAATGGTGCGAAAGGCCGAACCCGATAGCGTCTGGCAGTCAGTGCAATGGCAGATCGCGGCGTCTTCCGGCAGCGCGTCTGCCTCATAGGAGATACGGCCACAGTGACAAGCTCCATCGATTTTCATGGCGGAGTCTCCCGATCGATCCGGCACGTGCTGCCAAGTGCGAACATAACACAGCTCAGATGTGTAGGCGCTGAGCAACCTGCGCTCGCTGCGCCAGCCTCACGGGATTTGTGTCCAACGTAGCATTGAAGGCGGAAGCGAGCCTATCGGCTGAGTTCCGAATTGGTTTTGGTGGGTTGCCGACCTATCGCGATAGTTTTCGTGCACTTGCGGCGCGGCTGCGACACTCGAGATAATCCTTCGATCCCGGGGCTGCGTATGAACGGCAGCGGGCGTCGTCGATCGATGCGACCGTATCCTCGCCCTGTCGCTCCTGCACCATCTGCTGGTGGCCGATCGTTCCGGGCGCGCAGTCCTTGCTCGACGTGCCGGTGACGCAATCGAGCGAATGGCCGGCGCATCCTGCAAGAAGCAGGGCGGTTATCGCAGTCGCCGCGACGATGCTCTTCGGAATGTTTACGAACACCCCGTCGTTGACCCGCAAGTATCGCACTTCATGCAGGTGCCGTTGCGAACTAGCGTAAAGTTGCCGCACTCTGTGCACGCCTCGCCCTCGTAGCCCTTGGCCTTTGCTTCGGCGCGTTTCTCCGAGGCTGCCGCCTTCGCCTGGGCGCGCGCGTCCTGCACATCGATGCGATGCTCGAGCTGCTCGGCGGGCGAGAGCTTCGCCTCCGGTTCGCTCTTGAGCGCCGTCGTGCCGCTTGTGTGAAGCGCGGTGACTTTCGTCGACGGCCCGCCACCCGGCGCGCTTCGCACGCCGCCCTCTCCACCAAGGGGGGAGGGTGAAGGAGTGCCGCGCACCACGGACAGGCGATCCGTGCGCGAGCGCGTCAGGCCCTTGGAGACGTAGTTGGCCGCGAGCGCAGGCTTGCCTTCCTCCACGCCCTTGCCGAGCGCGTCGAAGCCGCCGGCCTCGCCCGGATCCACGTGCGCGAGATCGAAACGCTCCAAGTAGGAGACCGCGAGCTCGCGGAATACGTAGTCGAGGATCGAGGTCGCGTATTTGATCGAGTCGTTGCCCTGCACCGGGCCCTGCGGCTCGAACCGCGTGAAGGTGAACGCGTCGACATATTCCTCCAGCGGCACGCCGTATTGCAGGCCGAGGGATACCGCGATGGCGAAATTGTTGATGATCGAACGCAGCGCCGCGCCTTCCTTGTGCATGTCGATGAAGATCTCGCCCAGGCGGCCGTCGTCGTATTCGCCGGTGCGGAGATAGACCTTGTGACCGCCGACAACTGCCTTCTGGGTGTATCCCTTGCGGCGGTCGGGCATGCGCTCGCGCTCGCGTAGCACGGTGACACGCTCGACGATCTTCTCCACCACCTTTTCGGCGAGGCTGGTCGCGCGCGCGGCGGCCGGGCGCTCGAGGAAAGTCTCGATGGCGTCGTCCTCGTCTTCCTCATCCGCGATCAGCTGCGCGTTCAGCGGCTGGCTCAGCTTGGAGCCGTCGCGGTACAGCGCATTGGCTTTCAATGCGAGCTTCCAGGACAGCAGATAGGCGGCCTTGCAGTCCTCGACCGTCGCATCGTTCGGCATGTTGATGGTCTTGGAGATCGCGCCCGAGATGAACGGCTGCGCCGCCGCCATCATGCGGATGTGGCT
>Ga0075434_100003011_pt1 | contig 14988 bp, 14 predicted proteins | sample RhiMethybrSRZTD3_FD_75298 | JGI IMG/M metagenome (GOLD analysis project Ga0075434, IMG submission 75298) | Populus rhizosphere microbial communities from Tennessee, USA - Rhizosphere MetaG P. TD hybrid SRZTD3 | ecosystem: Host-associated > Plants > Roots > Rhizosphere > Soil | place: USA... | reverse complement strand
CTCAACGACGCCCGCGCCCACCTGTTCGATGCTCCTCATCTTGTATTATTTCCGGCAGTCGCCGTGATGCTGGCCGTGCTTTCGTTCAATTTCATCGGCGACGCGCTGCGCGACTTGCTGGACCCTCGTTCCCGCATCGAGGCCGGGCTCTAGAAATAGCGGTTGAAAACTCAGGAGAAGCGAATGGCCACCCTCTTGCGCTACTTCGGGCCTCTCGTTTTGATCTTTGCTGTGGCGTGTGTGTGCATAGCCGAAATGCAATCCACGCCGCCCACTACACTGGAAATTCCTGCCGCCGCGCGCTCCAGCGCCAGCTTCGATGTTAAGACGGCCACTGATGCCTGGCTGGCCTCCGTACCTCCCGACAAGAAAGCGAGATCCGACGCCTACTTCGAAGGCGGATACTGGCTTCTGTTGTGGAACTTCCTGCTCTCTGCGGCAATTCTGATTCTCCTCCTCACCACGCGCTGGTCGGCCCGCATTCGCGAATGGACCGAGCGCGTCACGGCCCGCAAGAATCTCCAGACGCTTCTCTATTTCATGCCGTTTTTACTCATCACCACCGTGCTGCAGTTTCCTCTCGCTGTGTACCAAGGTTATTTCCGCGAACACCACTACGGACTCTCGAACCAGACGTTCGCCGCGTGGCTGCGCGATCAACTCGTTGGGCTTGGGGTCGTTGCCGTCCTCGGAGGAATCGGGATCGTCGTTCTGTTCGCGATTGTTCGCCGCCTGGGCAAGAACTGGTGGGTATGGGGAGCGGTCGCCAGCGTGATTTTTTTGACCATCGCCGCCCTGATCGCTCCGGTTTACATTGCGCCCTTATTCAATACTTACAAGAAATTGGAAAACGCAAGGATCAAGGACCCCATCCTGAGCATGGCACGCGCCAACGGCATTCCCGCCACCGACGTTTATGAAGTCGATGAATCCCGCCAGTCCAAGCGTGTCAGCGCCAATGTGAGCGGCTTCCTCGGCACAGAGCGCATCAGCCTCAACGACAATCTATTGAATCAATGCACCCTCGAAGAGATCGAGACTACGATGGGTCACGAGCTGGGGCACTATGTACTGCACCACATCTACAAGGACATTCTCTTCTTCGGCATCGTTTTCCTGGCGGGATTCGCCTTCCTCAACTGGAGTTTGAACCGCACGCTGGCACGGTGGGGACAGCAGTGGGGGATTCGCGGAGTCACAGATGTTGCCGTGTTGCCGCTGGCGGTTCTACTGCTGTCCTTCTTCTTTTTCCTCACCACGCCGATAGAAAACACCTGGACCCGTACCCAGGAATATGAGGCCGACATCTTTGGTCTGGATGCGGCGCGTCAGCCGGACGGCGAGGCCGCGGTCGATCTCAAGCTGGGCGACTATCGAAAACTCGACCCCAGCCCGATAGAAGAATTCATTTTCTTCGACCATCCCAGCGGCCGCACGCGCATCACAGCAGCCATGTGCTGGAAAAAGGAAAATCTCGAACTCGAGACGCGGAAATAAATGCTGTGCGCCCCCGATGAAACTCAACTATCACTGTCTGCAGAATGCTCACTGGCTGGGCGATCTTTGTGCGTCCTTCGCGCACTTTGCGGTCAAATCTTTTAACCGCCAAGATCGCAAAGAAAGCCGCAAAGAGCGCAGAGAGACCACATCCCATGGACTCTTCTTCCGCACTTGTGACTAGGTTATGCGTGCTCATCAACAGTCTGCTCGTTATGGGACCGCAGCCTAGCTTCTTTGGCTTGCAGTTTTTGAATCCTTTTCGCGCACTCGTACTCTAAATCGCCGAATCTGTGATTCGTGACGCGGACACTTGAATCACAATGCACACTGCGCGGGCAGGCTGCCCGCGCCAGATCGAGAGGCCACATGATTGCACGCGTCTGGCGGGGAACCGTGCGGGAAGCCGATAAGGACGTCTACTACGAGTATCTGAAGAAAACCGGGCTGAAGGAGTACGCTGAAACTCCAGGCAACAAGGGCGTCCACACGTTACGCCGAATGGCGAACGGACAGTGTGAGTTTTTGTTGCTCACACTGTGGGAATCGTGGGACGCGATCAAGGCCTTCGCCGGCCCCGAATACGAAAAGGCGGTCTACTATCCCGAAGACGAGCAATTCCTGATCGACCGCCGACCGATGGTGGAGCACTACGAGTTGCTGTCGGAATAAAGTCATCAACCGCGCATGCACGAAAGAAGTCTTCATAGAAGACGGTCTTTGCTTCGCGATCTCCGCGGCTCTTCTTTGCGCCCTTTGCGGTTAAGCTCCTCTCCACTCGCTCTGCGGAATCACTCGGCGCCCTGTGCGGCTATTCTCCGCGATCTCTGCGGTGAAAAGCTTTGGACCGTGAAGCTCGCGAAGTAGTCTCACCTCACTTCGATGCAAGAGGAAGCTCAACAAAACTGGCCTGTCCCTCCTCGTGATAAACGCGTTGCGTAGCTTTCCGATAATCCTCCGGCTTTGCCCAGAAAATGTTAGGCACGAAGGTTTGAGGATTCCGGTCGTACAGCGGAAACCAACTCGACTGCACCTGCACCATAATGCGGTGTCCGGGCAGAAATACGTGATTTGCCGTGGGCAGCGCGAAGCGGAAGGGAAGAGGCTTGTTCGCTTCGATCGGCTTGGGAGTTTCCATGCTTTCGCGATACCGGCCCCGGAAGATGTCCGCTGCAACCATCAATTGAAATCCGCCCATTGCCGCGTCTCCGGCCACCTCATCGGGATAAAGATCAATCACCTTTACCACCCAATCGGAATCCGTGCCGCTGGTCGAAGCGATCAGATTCACAATAGGCTGTCCGCTGATCTTGATCGGTTCGGTCAGCTTGTCCGAGACAAAGGCCAACACGTCCGGACGCCCCGATGCCTCACGCTGATCCGATACGAGCCAATATTTCCAGACCGAGCCATCGTTGATGCGCACGGGCCGCGAGACGAAGGGCACAGGCTTCGCCGGGTCGGAGACGTACTCCTCATAGGCTGCATCGCCTGATCTTGGAGCTTCAAATCCCAACTTCAGACCCGCCTGCAGATAAAGACGCGTTGGTTTAACCGTGCATCCAGTTTCGCAGCCTGCGGGCCAGGAGCGCAGGCGCAACCAACGATTGGTGCCAGTTTCAAAGGCGGAGACGGGAGGAACGTCAACGCGCCCGTCTTTCAAATACCTCGCAAGAAACGGACGCAGAATCTCCTGCCGAAAATGAAGCGCAGTGTCGGCGTGAAACTTCAGCGCGCCCAGCGTGCTTCCGTCGCCAATCCCTTGGCCGTGATGCCACGGTCCCAGCACGAGAAACACTTTGTCGTTGTTCGTATCTTTTGGCTTGATCGCTTTGTAGACCGCAATCGCTCCGTAGATGTCCTCCTGATCCCACAGGCTGTCCACCAGCATGGTGGGCACCTGCAGCGGTTGGGCGGCGAGGATTCGATCGACCGCCTGATCGCGCCAGTACTCGTCGTAGCTGGGATGCTCGAGGATCTTTTTCCAGAATCCAGTCTGCTCCACCCCGTGCCGGCGTCCAACCTCTCCGGCCGACCCGCCTTCTAGGAATTCATCGTAGTCATCGTAGTGGCCCGACCACCAATGCACTTTAGACTCGCGCGTTGCCTCCTGATCGTGGATGTAAGGCAATCCTTGCTGCCGGAATGCGCCGTTGTGGAACCAGTCGTCACCCATCCACCCGTCGACCATGGGATTCATCGGCACGCTCACTTTCAGCGCAGGGTGCGGATGTACCAGCGCCATCAGTGGCAGGAATCCATCGTATGAGATCCCGATGATTCCCACTTTGCCGTTCGACTCCGGCACGTTCTTCATGAGCCAATCGATCGTGTCGTAGGTGTCGGTGGAGTGATCGACCGGCGTGGGATTCAACGGCCCGTGCAGCGGCCGGTTCATCACGTAATCGCCCTCCGATCCGTGCTTGCCGCGCACGTCCTGCACGACCCGGATATAGCCGTCTTCGACGATTACGTCCGTGGCGTTGTCGTAACCCTGTAGAACGGGGCCGAGATGTGTACTGTCCGCGTGGCCGGTGAGATTGTCGGCATTGTAGGGCGTGCGCGTGAGGAGGATTGGCGCTCCCTTAGCGCCTTTCGGCACGAGAACAACCGTGTGCAATTTGACGCCATCGCGCATCGGGATCATCACTTCCCGACGCGTGTAGTCAAAACTGTCCGTCGCGGGCTTGAACTGCGCCGGAATTTCGCTGGGGAAATCTGGATACTTGGGCGCAGGTGCATTCTGCCCGGCCGCTTGGCCGAAGCAGGCTCCTGCAAGCATGCAGGGGAGGCTGAGAAAACATGCAATGCGTTGGTTCATGGGCATGGCCGGGGATTATAACCGTCGCGCCAAGTGAGAAGTCACACCCATCGCAATGCTGTCGGTAGCCGGACGATCCGATTCCCGCCACAATCCCCTGCACGGATGAAGGGGGGTAGGAATAATGCGATCCAAAAGCTTGGCCAGGGCACGGCGTCTACAGGCTGCGGAAGAAACTTCTGTTGGAAGTGGATCTGGAAGGGCACGACTTCACAAGGCGAAAGAAACCTGTCGTGAAATCATCGGAGAGAGCCTGAGTTCGCAGACTGCCGAAGGGCTCCTCGTGAGGGGATATGGGAAGGGCATGCCTCCACAAGGCGGTGAAGAAGCCTGTCGTGAAATCATCGGGAGGGCGCGAGTTCGCAGGCTGCCGAAGATTACCCTGCACGCCTGTTCTGCCGCCCACCGTCGGAAAAATCAAATCGGTTCTTGGCCGCTCGGGAATGCTCTGGCCTTCGTAGCTCGCCGCTGACGCCTCGCTTTTCTCCTCGTAACTCGTTGAATACATTGAAAAATACACTTCTTGACATGTATTACAAATTGCAATATAAACATAGCGATTTGAGATATGACGCTTGGCGAGAAAATCCGCTACCTCCGCGAGGTGGAAGGCTCGCTGCGCGAGCTGGGGCGCCCCATGACGCAGCAGGAAATCGTGCGCGCCGTGAAGGACGAACTGGGCAAAAGCATCAGTCAGTCCTATCTCTCGCAGATTGAGCGCGGCTCGCGGCGCCACATGACGCAATCATCGCGCATGTTGCTGGCGCGCTTTTTCAAGGTGCATCCGGGCTTCCTGGTGGATGACCCGGAGGGCTACCACACCGAACTGGTGTCGGACCTGCGCACCACGGAAGGGAAGTTAGATGTGTGGCTGCTGCAGGGTTCGGAGCGGTTCGCCAGCGATCGCGAAGTCAGCGACGTGCTGATTAAGGTCGCCCGCCATCACGACACGCGCAGTTGCTTTCTGCTGCTGGGTGCGATTCTCGATACGCCGGGGCTGGCGGAGCGCTTGCTCGATGCGCTCGATCCCGACGCATTGCGCCGGAACCATCGCAGCCGCAGAGTGGCGGAAGCGAGGAGGTCCTCATGACCTGGGCAGATTTCTATCTGATCTGTTTTGTCGTGGGCTTTGCGCTCAGCGTGGTCTCATTCCTTGCAGGAGGCACGCAGCACCTGCATCTGCCTCATCTGCCCCATGGCATCGGCCACGTCGAGCTTGGTGGACATCCTCCGGTTGTGGGTGGACATGTGGGTGGTCCGGTAGCGCCTCACGCGCCGGTCGCAGTGGGCCATGCTCCAGCCGCCGGTGTCGCCACAGCCGGAACGGTGGAGTCAACGCCGACCATTTCGGTTTCGCCGTTCAATTTCGTCACGCTGACGGCGTTCTTGGCGTGGTTTGGCGGAACAGGTTATTTGCTGACGCGCTACTCGAGCCTGTGGGTCGTCCTCGGACTGGGCATTGCCCTGGTGAGCGGATTGATGGGCGCCTCGGTTGTGTTTTTGTTTTTGAGCAAGGTGCTGATCTCGGATGAGGAGGAGATGGATCCGGCGGACTATCGCATGGTGGGAGTGCTGGGACGAACTTCCATTCCGATACGTGAAGGCGGCACGGGCGAAATCATTTATTCGCAGGCGGGCACGCGTAGGACGTGTGGCGCGCGAAGCGAAGATGGTGTGGCGATTCCGAAGGGGACCGAAGTGGTCGTGACCAGGTACGAGAGGGGAATCGCCTACGTGCGGCTGTGGACGGAGATTTCGGGCGAAGAATCGAGTGTGTCTTGAACCGCAAACTTTTCATGACGCTGACCGCGGCGATGTGGCTGGCGCTGCCGCTTACCGCCCTGCGCTACTGGCAGGTCTGGGACCAGTTGCCCATCCGCATGGCGACGCATTTCGACGCCTACGGCCGGCCCAACGGTTGGATGTCGCGCGAAGTGTCGCTCTACTTTGCTCTTGGGATTACTGCGTTTTTGCTGGTGATTTTCACGGTGATTGCGTACGTCGCACAGAGGCTGAAGGGCCCTGCTGTCCCTGCGTTTGCATTGCTGGGATTTTTCTATCTGATGGTTGGGTGCATCTTCTATGTAAACCACAGCCTGCTTGCGCACAACCTTACCGGGCAGCCAGTGACCGTGACGCCGGTTCTGCTGGGTGTTCCGATCGCGATCGCGGTGTTCGTAGTGATTTATCTGGGTGCACAACGCGGGCCCGCGCTTCCCGAAGGACAGACGCTGGCCGAAGAGGTGCATGGGTCCACGCTATTCGCGATGTTATTCGGGCTAATCGCGGCCCTTGAGTTCGCGGTTTTGCTGGCCGTGCCGCGTACGGGAATTCGTGTCGGCATTGCCGCGATGTGTGCTTTGTTTCTGGTCATCGCCGCGCATGCCTGGGATGGTTTTCACTATCGCATTACGCCAGCTGGGGTCGAGATCAGCACGCTCGGCTTTCGCCTAAGGTCAATCCCACAAGCTCAGATCAAGACATATCAAGCCGAGAAATGGATGGCGCTGCGCGGCTACGGCATTCGTGGCATTGGCAACACTCGGGCCTATGTCTGGGGCAATAAGGTTGTGCATATCAGCACACAAAACGGCGAAGTTTTTTTAGGACACAACGATCCGGCGCGCCTGGTGCGCGACCTCGATCAGATGAAGCAGTTCACGCATTCATAACGGTCTTACAGTTCGGTTGGAATTGTGGGAGGAGGCGATATGTCATTCGGGATACCAACAGAAGGATGGGTGATCATCGGACTGGTTCTTCTGGGGACCATGCTGCTGATGAGCACGATGGCCCGGCTCTATCGAAAGGCCGGACCCCATGAGGCGTTGATCGTTTACGGATTCGGCGGCACGCGGGTCGTCAAAGGACACGGAAAGATCGTGTGGCCGATGGTGCAGATCTGCCGGGAGCTTTCGCTCGAACTGATGTCCTTTGACGTGGCTCCGCAGCAGGATCTCTACACACGTCAGGGTGTGGCGGTCACGGTGGAGGCGGTGGCGCAGATCAAGGTCAAGTCGGATGTGGAGTCGATTTTGACTGCGTCCGAGCAGTTCCTGACCAAAACCGATCAGGAGCGCGAAGGCCTGATCCGGCTAGTCATGGAAGGCCACCTGCGCGGCATCATCGGCCAGCTCACGGTGGAAGAAATCGTGAAGCAGCCTGAGATGGTCGGCGAGCGCATGCGCGCCACGTGCGCCGATGACATGAGCAAGATGGGGCTGGAAGTCATTTCCTTCACCATCAAGGAAGTGCGCGACAAGAACGAATACATCACCAACATGGGCAAGCCGGACGTGGCGCGCATTAAGCGCGACGCGGACGTGGCTGCCGCTGAGGCCGAACGCGATACGGCCATCAAGCGTGCTCTGGCGCAACGGGAATCCGCGGTCGCCAAGGCACAGGCGGATCAGGAGCGCGTACTGGCAGAAACGTTGTCGCAAGCCAAGCAGGCTGAGGCGCAGCGCGACCTGGAGATCAAGAAAGCGCAGTACCAGGAAGTGACCAAGAAACAGCAGGCACAAGCCGACAAAGCCTACGACATCCAGGCCAACATCATGCAGCAGCAAGTAGTCGCCGAGAGCGTGAAAGTCCAGCAGGTCGAGAAAGAGCAGCAGGTCAAGGTGCAAGAGGCCGAGATCAATCGCCGCGAGAAAGAACTGATCGCGACCGTGCTGAAACAGGCCGAGATCGAGCGTCAGCGGATCGAAACGCTCGCCCTGGCCGAGAAACAGCGCCTGATGGCCGAAGCGGAAGGTCACGCGGCTTCGATTCGCCAGCAAGGTGAAGCCGAGGCCGAGATCATCTTCAAGAAAGGTGAGGCGGAAGCGAAAGCGATGAACGTGAAAGCCGAGGCCTTCCAGGAGTACAACCAGGCCGCGGTCGTCGACAAGCTGCTGACTGGCTTGCCGGAGGTCGTGAAGGCGTTGGCCAGCCCGCTGGCGAACGTCGACAAGATCACCGTGGTTTCGACGGGCAACGGTGAGGCTGCGGGTTTGAACAAAATCACCGGCGACCTGACCAAGATGGCCGCGCAGGTGCCCGCGCTGTTCGAGACGCTCTCGGGCATGGACATCCGCGAACTGATGGGCAAGGTCCGTCAGATCGGCGACAAGGCCGCCAAGCCGGGCAACGGCGAGAAAAAGTAGTTGCACTCTCGGGACGGGCGAAAGCCCGTCCCGCTGGAGTGGAGTGACCGCTGAAGCGACGAGTGAAGCGACGGGCGTCTCGCCCGTCGGTCGAGCGAAGCTCGACAGTGTCATGACGAAGGAGCAGCCATCATGATTCGACAACCTAATTTCGGAGCTGGCATTGCACTCGGGATGGGCGTAGGCGCCGCACTCGGCGTGGCCTTTCACAATCTGGCGATGGGCGTGGGCATCGGTGCAGCACTGGGTGTCGTCATTGGGATGGTCTGGAACCTGGGAAAGAAGGGCATCGCCCAATGTGGTGCAAGCAAAGACATGCGCTCTGAACCCGCGTCCCCATCGGCGCCATCGTCTCGGACCTAGCGGCCGAGCATCGGGAAGGAATTGCATATGGCAGCAGCGAGCAAATCCAAACCCCTGGGCCTCAGCATCGTGATTGGCTTTGCGATTGGCACGTTGGCGGCAGTTCTGTCCAGTCACTTTGCTGTCTGGTTGATTGCTGGAATTTTTGTAGGCATCGCAGCGGGAGCAGCCGTAGGTCGGAAGAAATGTCCCGAGTGCGAAGCGCGCGAAACCCGAGCTGAGAGCTGACAGCTGATAGCTGACAGCCAAACTGAGAACTGAGAACCAAGAACCGAGGTGTGATATGGCATTACTAGAGCGCGTCTCAACATTAGTCCGGGCCAACCTCAACGACCTGATCGATAAGGCCGAGGATCCGGAAAAAATGATCAAGCAAGTCATCCTCGACATGCAGAACCAGCTTCTGCAGGTCAAGACGCAGGTGGCGATCGCGATCGCTGATCAGCACCTGCTCGAAAAGAAGCAGAAAGAAAACGAGGACAAAGTGGCGGAATGGATGCGCAAGGCCGAGCTGGCCGTCGACAAGAAACAAGACGACCTGGCGCGCGCGTCCCTGCAACGCGTGGAAAGCTATCGCGAGCTGAGCGAAAGCTTTGCGCAACAGGTGACCGATCAGAAGGCCCAGGTCGAGAACCTGAAGACAGCACTGCGCCAGCTCGATCAAAAGCTGACTGAAGCCAACGCTAAGGCCGACCTGCTGATTGCGCGTCAACACCGTGCCCGCGCTGTCGGCAAAGCCAGCGACGCCAAGCTGAACATCGGCGACGGCTCAAAAGCCGCGGCATTTGACCGCATGAAGCACAAGGTCGCACGCACGGAAGCCGTAAGCCAGGCGAAGGCGGAGTTGGCGGTCGATGACGTCGAAGACCGCCTGGCGGCGCTCGAGAAGGAAGACCGGATCGAGCAGCTGCTGAATGAGCTGAAGACGAAGCGGGGAGCGTAGTGCGACTATCTCGCGTCGATGGGAAGCGTTTTTGTGCACGCGTGGGAGTAGTCGCATTGGGGGGATCCTTCTTTGCCAGGGATTCGCGAATGTGATTCAGGGATCCCGGATTAGCGAGAATGGCCTGCGACGGATCTTGCCAACTCCCGATGCAACAATCATAGGAGGAGTCCTCGTTCTGCTTGCCTTGATACCCGATTCACTTGTCGAGTCTTGGGTGACGCGAAAGGGCGACAGATCATGGCAAGGAACGAAACAAGAGGGTATCGACAGGAACTGAAATGTGATTGCACGCTACAATCACTGAGGCAAGCGATATGCGCAAGGTCTTCCATTTCGACTCCCCCGCCGATCCCTACGTGGCCGACGCGGCCGTGCTCGGCTGTTTCGACCATCGCATCAGTACGGCGGTGCGGAAGTTTCTGCGCAAGCAGGGGATTGAGCGTGCCGACATGATTATTGTCGCAGGAGGCGCGAAGACGCTGGCCTCCCCGCGCAATGACTTTGAGCAGGATTTCATTCTCGAGCAGGTGCGCATGTCGATCCGGCTGCATCAGACCAAGCGGGTGCTGGTGATGAGTCATTCCGATTGTGCGACCTATGGCGGCCTGGCGCACTTCCAGGGAGATCGCGCGGCCGAGGCGGAGCACCATCGTGGCGAGTTGCATCGCGCTGCGCAATTGTTGACACAGAACTTTCCCGATATTTCTGTGGAGCCCTACTTCGTGAAGTTCGATGGAGTATGGGATGTTTCGAGTGCCGGCGATCGCAAGGGGAAAGCGCTTACGGGTGAGATTGTCGCGTGACGAAGTGGTGCGAAGGCGTCCGTGAGATCAGCAGTCTTTGTGCCGATGCCCTTCGTCAGGCCGTCTGAAATTCCTTCCAGCGCAGCGGTTTCGCTGCAAGAATCTTAGGCCCGTTTAGTTTTTTCTGTGAACCCGGCAAATGAAGAATGCCTCGCGGCGTAGGTGGCGGGGTCGAGGAACGCGGGGTCCTTCGACTCGCTTCGTGGCCGCGCCTCCATCTTCGCTCAGGATGACAGTCGTAAATGAGTTGCTGGCTTAGCCCTGGATGACCTTCCGCCACACAAGAACCAAACCGCTCTCAGAGTCGTATGGTTCTTCCTGGTCTCCCTGCCCAACTCCTTCCGCCGTCCGCAACCTGTCTTGCCAGTGCGGCGGCGCCAAGCGATGTGGAGTGATCACTCCCGCTGCGGTTTGCGTCCGAGGAATCGGACGGGAAGCCCGCTTTCGATGTTCGGTACAGTCTCCCGCAGCTCTGGTGTCCGACGAACGTCGCGCGGTTAAGCCCGGAGCGCGCGCTGCGTGCCATCTCCTTCCGCTTTCTATTATAGCATTTGGCATACATATGTATTTGTATATTAGCTCACCTAAATTCGGCCTGTTTTGAAGCGCTTGCGCATGATTCCCAACTTGGATCTTGACAACCACTTTTCAATTCGACGACGAAGCGATCAACTCACTCGCCGGACTACTTTTTCCTAAGTCTTTTTCGCGACCGAGGCACAGAGACACGGGGAAAGGCAAATTAGAAAAGCTTTCCTCTGTGCCTCTGTGTCTCCGTCGTAAGAACGCATTCGACCCGACTCCATAGCACTTTTCCATTATTGACCCTCCACGTTGCCTTTCTAATAATCGCGGGACTTCGTTTGGGGTGAAATCCGTCGTCCTGAAACATTCCAGCACTCGCCACTTGCGGACGAGCAATGGAGTCGAGGGGGATTCATGTCTCGCGGCCGTCTCTGGTCCTGTGTCTTCTTTCTCCTGCTTAGCGATCTAACCTCGATCGCTCAACAGATCACCGGGAACATTCGCGGCGTGGTCAGCGATCCCAGCGGCGCAGTTGTGCGCGATGCAACTGTGACCGTCAAACAGAACGAAACTGGCCTCACACGCTCAACGACCAGCGATCGAAACGGGGCCTACGTGCTGGTGGAGTTGCCGGTCGGGCATTATCAGCTGGAGGTGCAGGCCAAAGGTTTTCAGAAGTATGTCCAGCAGGGAATTTCGCTGAACGTCAACGAAATGGCCACAGTTGACGTAAAACTGGCCATCGGCGCGGGCAGCGAGCAGATCATCGTGCAGGCGGATGCACAACTGATTCAAGGTTCGGTAACCAGCCTGGGCAAGACGGTGTTGGAACACGAAGTCGTGGACTTGCCGCTCGACGGACGCAATTTCACGCAACTGGGTGTTCTTCAGCCGGGCGTCGTGCCACTCACTCCGGGACTGGCGGAAGCCGGCGGCTCTCTACGCGAAGGGCAGGCCTATGCCGTCAACGGGCAGCGGCCGGAATCGAACAACTTCCTGATTGATGGGGCGAACAACTTCAACGGTGTCGACGGCGGCTTCGTCCTCAAGCCACCCGTGGATGCCATCAGCGAATTCCGGATTCTCACCCACAACGCTCCCGCCGAGTTCGGAGACAGCCTGGGCTCGACCACCAACATCATCACGCGTTCCGGATCGAACTCGATTCACGGCGCGTTGTGGGAGTTTCTGCGGAACGACGCCTTCGACGCCACCAATCATTTTGCCAGGACGACGGAGCCGTTGAAGCAGAATCAGTTCGGCGCGACCATCGGCGGGCCGATCCGAAAAGACAAAACCTTCTTCTTTGGATACTACGAGGGCTTCCGCAACCGGCAAGGCGAGACCATTCCCAGCACAGTGCCTTCGCTGTTGCAGAGGCAGGGCGACTTTTCGGAGATGTGCCATGGTGGATTTGACACCTCTGGTCCGACGGCGGGCATCTGCAGAGACCGAGATCCCGTCACCGGTCAGCCCATTAATCAGCTGTTCAACATCTTTTTCAACGCCCCGGTGCCCTTTAATAACCTGCTGAACCAGATACCGCAGCTGAACCCGCTGGCGTTGAATCTGCTGAGCCTGTTCCCGGAACCCAACGTGGGCACGAACATTTTCAACTCCACGGAGACGCTGCGCGAGAACAGCGACCAGTTCGGCATCCGGCTAGATCATTATCTGTCCCCCAAAGACACGCTGAACTTCCACTATTTCTTCAGTGACGGCGACCGCTTCGATCCACTCTCGACCTCGGGGGCGAGCGTGCCCGGATTCCCGGTGGGGGAAGATCATCGCGCACAGAATTTCGTGGTACAGGCCACACATACTTTCACCCCGGCACTGGTGGGCGTGTTCCGCTTCTCGTACCTGCGCAACAAATTCTTGTTCGACCAGCATCTGAACCACACCAGTCCTGCCAGTCTTGGGTTCGGCTATGAGCCAAGCCTGCCGGCGGCGGAAGGTCCACCGTTCATCCAGGTGAATGGCTACACCACAGTGGGAGACCCAATTACCGGGCCACGTAACACCTACGAGAACGCCTTTGATTATTCAGGCTCGCTCAGTTGGGTGCGCGGACAGCACGAACTCAAGTTCGGTGGTGGATACCAGCATTTGCAGGTAAACGCGCTGCAGGGCATTGCCACGAACGGTTTCTTTGTCTTTGTCCCATTTCCGATTACCGATTCTTTTGCCAGCTTCCTCTTCGGTCAACCCATCTTCTTCCTGCAAGGACGAGGCGATTTTTCGCGGGGAATTCGCGGCAATTCCCTCAACGGCTATGTGCAGGACACCTACAAGGTCTCGAAGCGCCTGACCTTGAATCTCGGGTTGCGCTATGACTTGCCATTCCCCTACACCGAGATCAAGAACCGGCAAACTCTCTTCATTCCGGGACGGCAATCGACGGTCGTGCCGAATGCGCCACCCGGACTCCTATATCCCGGAGACAAGGGTGTCCCAGCGGGCTTGATTCAAACCTATAAGAAAGGGTTCGCGCCGCGGGTTGGACTGGCGTGGGATCCAACCGGCAGTTCGAGGTGGCTGATCACGTCAGCCTACGGAATCTTCTACGAGCCCTACTACACGGGGCAGGGTGGACCACTGCAGTCTCCGATCAGTGCACCGCCTTACCTGCAAACGGCACAGATCAGCGTGCCGCCTGACTTCAGCGACCCGTTTCTAGGCAATCCGCCAGCACCCGGGACCTTCGCCACGCCGCTCACAAATCTGACTCTCGATGCCAATCTCTCTCTGCCTTACACGCAAGATTGGGACGTGAACATCCAGAGATCGTTTGGCTCGGATCTGCTTTTCGAAGTGGGATACGTGGGCACCAAGGGGACGAGGTTGCCGCGCTTCATCGAGGGCAATCCGGCGGTGAATTACGTGCCAGGCTTCGACAGTTCCGGCCAACCGATTTCGACCTCGGGGAATGCGGATCAGCGGCGCCTCTATTCGGGTTGCACTTTGAATGATCCGCCCAGCAGTTGCATTTACTCCTCAACGGGATTAATTGCTGGCATCGCGGCGTCGTCGTACAACGCGCTGGAGACGAGTCTGAAGAAGCGCTTCACTCACGGGATTTCGTTCCTCGCGTCTTACACCTACTCGAAAGCGGTTGATGATGTTTCCTCGTTTAACATGACGGGGTCGGCGGCTCGTCCGGTCGCGGGTGAAAACGATCTCGCGCAGAATCCGCTGAACCTGGCGGCAGAACGCGGACCCTCGTTGTTCGACGCGCGGCACCGGTTCGTGTTGAGCTACCAATGGAGTCTGCCGCTCTGGAGACAGCCCCACGGTTGGTATCAGCAGATTCTGGGGAACTGGCAAGTGAACGGAATTGCGACGTTGATGAGCGGCACGCCGTTTACCGTTTTCGATTCGAACGACACTTCGCTGCAAGGTGGAGCACCCGAGATCACGGGATTCTCCGCCAATCGTCCAAACCTGGTGGCCGGACAGAATCCCAACTCGGGCCCGCGTACCCTCAATGCTTGGTTGAATGCCGATGCATTTCAGCGGATTATCCAGGATCCCAACTCTCCGGCACTGCAGTTTGGTAGTGCTGGGCGCAACATCGCGGAAGGACCGGGGTATGCCAACTGGGACTTCTCGGCCTTCAAGAACATTCGGGTGACGGAATCGAAGCAGTTCCAGTTCCGCGCGGAATTCTTCAACATTCTGAACCGCACGAATTTCCGGCTGCCGGACAGCGATATCAGCTCGCCGACGTTCAACCAAATTCTGGCGGCGCGATCGCCGCGGCTGGTGCAGTTCGCGTTGAAGTTCTTGTATTAGCGAAGTTTGTCTCAGGGCGAGTCTTTGCTTACGTCCGAGGGCAGGATGCCCTCGGGACAGCCGGCGGGACGCCGGCGCTACAAAAGGAAA
>Ga0075434_100003010_pt1 | contig 14990 bp, 10 predicted proteins | sample RhiMethybrSRZTD3_FD_75298 | JGI IMG/M metagenome (GOLD analysis project Ga0075434, IMG submission 75298) | Populus rhizosphere microbial communities from Tennessee, USA - Rhizosphere MetaG P. TD hybrid SRZTD3 | ecosystem: Host-associated > Plants > Roots > Rhizosphere > Soil | place: USA... | reverse complement strand
CTTGGCGGCCCGTTTGAATTGATTCAAATTGAACTAAAGAGATAGTCAATCATCTACGGGAGGCACTGCTGCCTCCCGTTCTCGATTTCTTCTGCCCTTTAATCTTCGGAGTTGTTCGGAGCATAATTGTCTCGGGATCTCGCCTCTATTACCTGCTCTTGGGCTTTGAGATTATTTAGGGAAGCGGCAACTTTCGCGCCTGATAAAGGGGTTTTAGAGGCGGAAGGGATTTTCAAATTCCACCCTGTGTGTCGGAGCTAAGGGAACCCATCTCAGAGAAACCCCCACCCCTCTGGCTGATGTTAATACTTTCGCGGATGTGGGAATCGCCAGGTGATCTCCGGCTGGAAGGACTGTAGCGGAAATTGTAGCGGGTACCGGTCTAGATGGGGTTGGATGGAGTTGTAATCGACCTGTGGGCCGTCACTCTTTACAAGCACTTGTCAATCCAGCCCACCGGGTGCAAATGAGGCATGCTCGATCCGAACTCTGATGCTCTATCCAATTGAGCTACGGGGCCGCTCTGAGATTCTACATCTTTCGATGTTTCGGGCCATGTGTAAACATCTCCCAATGCGATGACAATTTCTTGATGTTTGACGTCTGAAGTTGAGCCTCGCAGCTTTCACCCATATACTCTTTGCCACTTCATGTCGACCGCCTACAGCCGCCGTGAGCTTCTCAAGCGAGTGTCCGCATTTTCGGCGGTTCTCCTGTCGAAAACTCCCACTGACGCCAGCTCCGAGGATATAAACAGCCTCCCGGAGATCCGGATCACACCCATCAGCTGGCACACCTTCCGGTTGAGCGTCGTTCCCCTTCAACGCGGCGCTCCGGTTTCCATTCCGTTCGATGGATCCCTTCTGCGAGAGTCATGGGGAAAGCCCGCGGCGGTCTGGCGGGGACAGTTTGTTGAGAAGAAAACCGCCTGTGGCGACCTCTACGTGGAAGTTTCCAATCCGCCCTTGCGGGTGCAGGTCTTGAAGGCAAACGACGAAGTTGTCCAGGAACTGACACTCGCAGACGACGGCAGCCTTGCCTTCTTAACTGGCGATGACCCCTTGCTGGGACTCGGCGAAGGTGGGCCGCAATTCGATCGGCGTGGTTCGATCGACACCATGATCTCCGGCCAAGGCGGCTATCACCTGCACACGCACGGAGGGCGCGTGCCAATCCCATGGATCATTGGGACTGGCGGTTGGGCGATGTATATCCACCAACCGTTCGGAACTTTCGATTTCACCGGCGCGCAAAGCAAGTTCCGTCCTAAGGAGCCCGGGCTGCCTCTGGACATCTTCTTTATCGGTGCCAACGATCCTGCGACCATCCTTTCCGAGTATGCGCATCTTACGGGGCATGCCGAATTGCCCCCTCTTTGGAGTTTCGGCTATCAGCAGTCACATCGGACATTGGCTAACCGTGATGAGATCCTTGCCGAGGCCAGAATGTTTCGCGAAAAGAGACTCCCGTGCGACACGATGATTTACCTCGGTACGGGATTCTGTCCTTCGGGATGGAACACGGTGAATGGGTCGTTTGTTTGGAACTGGAAAGTCTTTCCCGATCCCGAAGAAGTCATTCGCGAATTTCACAAGGATCATTTCAAGGTTGTGCTGCACTCCGTGATTCTTTCCGACAAGTTGCGCGGCTCCGTTCACGATCCCTGCGAAGTAACACGATTTGATGATGAACGGGCCAGCTGTCATTGGGATGCACATCGTCGGGACTTCGCCATAGGTGTCGACGGGTGGTGGCCTGATGAAGGCGATCCGCTCGACATTCCCTCGCGACTGGTGCGCAATCGCCTGTATTGGGAGGGGGCGCAACTCGATCGTCCCAACGAACGTCCATACGCGTTGCACCGCAACGGCTATGCGGGGATGCAGAGGTACGCATCGTTTCTGTGGTCGGGAGACGTGTATTCGACTTGGGAGACACTGAAAACCCAGGTCCCCATCGCCATCAACACATCGTTGACGGGAATCCCTTATTGGGGAACAGACATTGGTGGATTCGTTCCGACAAAGGAGTTTACGGCAGAACTTTACTTACGCTGGTTTCAGTTCGGGGCTTTCTGTACGCTTTTCCGTTGCCATGGGCGCGTGTGGAAACTGCGCCTGCCCTGGGGATGGAATACCGGCGATCCCGGCCCGGTGGAAATCAGCAATTATGACGGGGCTGCGATTCCCGACTCCAGCCAGTTGCACAATCCGGATGTTGAGCCGATCTGTCGCAAGTATCTGGAACTCCGATACCGCATGCTTCCCTACTTGTATAGTGCAGTCCGCGAGTGCACGCAGACAGGAATGCCGGTCATGCGGGCTCTGTGGTTGCACTATCCGGATGATTCCAAGGCAGTCGCATGCGGCGATGAATATCTGTGGGGAAGGAACATCCTGGTAGCGCCCATTGTGGAAAAAGGTGCAACGACGCGAAAGGTCTATCTCCCGCAGGGTGGCTGGTACGACTTCTGGACCAACGAAAAACTGAAGGGTGGGGAGGAGATTTCTCGTGAAGTCGATCTCGGGACGATTCCTCTTTTCGTGCGTGCTGGGTCGCTTTTACCTCTTGGCCCCGTCAAGCAATACGTACGCGAAAAAGTGGATGAACCGCTGTCGGTGACCGTCTACCCAGGTCGCGATGCGTCATTTCTTCTCTATGAGGATGATGGCATCTCTTTCAACTACCGCAAGGGCGAGTGGATGGGCATCGAGATGAAGTGGGACGATGCCGGACGCACTCTGTCCTTACGCCTTGCAAACGGCTCAAAAATGCTTCCACCGATGCGGCGGCCTATCGAAGTAAAACTGGCGAACAGTACGAAAACACTGGTGTTCGACGGCAAGCCCCTGATCGCAAAACTCTAATCAGCGCTCAGTTCCACCCATCGGCGCTGGGGTTTAAGGGGTATGACCCAAGCCCCACGCTTTGATTCTAATTTCTCAGCAGAACGGTAGGTCCCAACACCAGCGATCTTGGCTGGCTGTTCGATTCTCAGCATCGCCGCCGACGTAAATTCGGTGGCTGGACCCAGGCCCACGCGGACGTGGCCATTTTCCGCGTTTACATCAATCTGCTCGAAGTTGCCCGCATCCAGCGTGAGCCATAGTCCGAGAGAGGCCAGGTAAACGCGCTGGCGGCCTGAGTCCAAGGGTATCACCTGTACGACGTTTCCCTCCTTCTTGACATTGCCCCCGAAGGCCAGCCACCCAAACTCGGGATGATTGACGACGTACGTTGCAGTATTCCAGGCATGTCCAAAAAAGTTCGGCCCGTTATCGCCGGAGACGGGATCGGCACGCAGCATGTCAGGAAAGCTGTGAAACGCGGGCGAGAGGAAGCCGTCGTGGTCGATATCGGTCAGCACTCCCATCGTGCCAGCGTACCCTACCCGCAAGAGACGGAAGTCCTCCGGATGTTCGCGATATTCCGAGAGCAGGGGAATCGCGTTCAGACCCGACCCGTAGTGATGTAGTTGCCTTTCCAGCCGGCGGTACTTGGCGGCGAAGATAAAGTCCCAATAGCGACGTGCGCTGCCGTTGTATCCCCAATGCGGAATCGCGGGGTCGTAGCCCAGGATCGCGTTCAGTGTCACATCAGCTTTCTCTTCGTCGCCAAAATATTTCGTCCAGGCATAGACCTCTTCCTGTCCGGTGGAGTCCCAAGGCATCTCGCTGCCGTATGGGTATTTTTGGCTTTTCCATCGATCAGCGCGATGCCGCATTCTCTCTTCGAGGATCGAAGCTTCGGTGTCCAAGCCTTCCTTCTTCAGATCCGCCAGGATCTGAACAAAGATGGATCCTTCCATCTGACCGAACTCGGCGAGACCGGCGGCGTAGTTGGTCATCGCGACCGACGTTTCATAGGCCCTTTTGAGATACCAGTCCCACGGATGATTCGTCACCAACTCCTGATTGTTTCGTCCCAATCGATAAAGGACCCAGTACAACGCCGCCACGTGCGGATAGTCATAAGATCGATCCACCGCCTCCGATGCCTTCTTGCTCCAACTTGTCCAGGTCGTCCAGTCGAAGTCGCTGCGGTAGAATCCAGACGGCATCTCGTCGGGCTGATAGTAGAAGAGGCTCTTGCGCACTCCGTATGGATGCGCTCCCTCCTTGAATTGGAGCCCACCATCGACGACGCCATCGACAAATTGTTCGAGCTTGTCGATCTCTTCTTTCTTCGGCTGAATCAGTTGCTTCATCGCAACCGCCAGCCATGAGCCCGCGCCCCCTTCATCGCTCAATCCGGCGATCCAGACACGGCTGTCCTGCAGCACGAACTGGCTGGTTTCGCGATCGTAAGACAGGAACGAAGGCGCGCGATGAAATGGATCTTTCGTATCGGTAAACCATTGGGTTGTCGCGAGAAAGCGGCCCATGTCGGCGACGGCTTCTGCCTCAGGCTTTGTCACGAAGTAACTGATGGCTTGGAGCGTGCCGTCAGCATAGGTCACGGACAGGCGAGCTCTTCCCCAGGACTTCCCTTTCACCGCGTACGATCGCCAGCCATGCTCAGTGGAGGATTCGTGTCGAATTTCAATGGCGCCCTTCGGCTCGACAGCGATGGACTTGATGCTCTGGCCGTATTTGAGAAAGAGCCGAGCGTCAATGTCCAAAGGCAGCACGTACCCGGGAATTCCGATCGCAACCGGCCGCGCATTGTTGGCCAAAATCGTTTCCAAATCATGGATGGAAGGCGAGATCAGAAATCGCACACCATAGTTTTTCGACTCGCCCGGCTTGAGTGTCAGCGACGTTGGAGGATTCCACGGTTGGGATTGCTTCCACTCATTTTCGTCATACGCCTGGCTGTGCACCATCCACTCGTAGAATCCCTCGAAGGTGATGCCACGCGGAGTCGGATCGGTGAAGACGGGCTTTGCACCAAAGCGATCGGCTTTATCGAGAATCGGGTTGTACGCCTCGAACGGAGTGTGGCCTTCTGGGACGACGAGCAGGGCAGGGCCGCGTCCGCTGAGGCGAGTCACCTGCAGATATCCGGCGTCTTCGCCGATATATGGATCGTAGAAAGAACACTTGGCATGAGCTTCTTCGAGCGAGCGGTCATTGAGCACGCTGTTGAAAATCATGGGGATGCCCAAGGCGCCCACTTCGATAACCGTCTTGCTAGTGTTCTTGATTGCAAAGCGCAGAACAAGCTTGTTTGACTCGACAGCCCAAGTACGTGTAATGCGCAAAGGAATGTCCGAAGGCAAAGTCGGCCCGAGATCCGCAGCCGCGAGCACTCCCGGCGAACCCGGAAGCGCAGTCACCGGCTGTCGTACGGCAGTCGAGTAATTCTTCCAGCTTCCAGACTTGCCAGACTGCAGTCGAAAGGTGATATCCCCGAGATGAAAGTAGCCATCGTGCGAACGTGCAACGAGCAAATCTCCCGGCGTAAAGTCGAAATTGTCCGCTCCCTTCGGCTTTAAAGCCGCCACGGTTTGCGAGGATCGAACTAACGTGAGCGTGAACTCAGGCGTATCAAAATCGACCGTCCCCTGTGCAAGCATCGGGCCGGGAGTCGGAGTCTTCTTTTCGTCACGTTTCGCTGTTTGATCCTGGGCGATTGCGAAGGGCGAGAGAATTACTGTCACTAGAAGAGTGCCCAGGCAAAGTGCTCGAATGGCGCGCTTTGAATCATTCATAGGCTTGAGTAAACGTATACTTTATACATCTCTTCCCGTAAGATGGCGAACACAATCCAGGAGGGACGTTCTGCGATGCCGCTGCTCCTTTTCATCGACTCGTTTCCAGGCTTCATCCGCCCGTCTCGCAGAATGTGGCCCGCAATTGCAGCATCTGGTGTGCTGATCGGCGTGATGCCGTTGTCGTTGTGTGAAGATCTGCCCAAGGCCCCGAATGCGCAGGTCACGACTCTGACGCCAACACCCGGATTCTTCACGGAGCCCGGAGTTGCGGTGAATCCGGGGAATCCGCAGCAGGTAGTCACCGTGTTCCAGGACAACGCGCACGCAGCCTATTCACAAGACGCCGGAAAGTCCTGGCAGGTTGCGGAGGGCGTCGAACCGCCGAATTACCGTGTTTCTGGCGACGTTTCCACTGCCTTCGACGACAAGGGTCATGCTTTCATCTGCTACATGGCATTCGACAAGCTGGGATCGTTCAACTACTGGGCGCACAATGCGTCGCGCAACGGCCTCTTCGTTCGTCGATCGCTCGACGGTGGAAAAACCTGGGAGCAGGATCATATCCCCATCATCGAGCACGAAACCACGCCCGGCATGCCCTGGGAAGACAAGCCGTACATCGTCTCGGACACAACGAAGAGCCGGTTTGCCGGTAACCTCTACGTCGGTTGGACTCGCTGGACACTCACGAATTCACAGATTCTTCTTTCCCGGTCCGTCGACGACGGAAAGACCTGGTCGAAACCGATCGAGATTGACGATCACCCAGGATTGCCGCGCGACGACAACGGGGCCGCCGAGGGCTTCGCCGGAGCGGTCGCGCCAGACGGAACTTTGTACGCGGTCTGGAGTCAGGACAACAACATCATGCTCACGTCGTCGCGGGACGGCGGCAAAACGTTCTCGCGTGCGCGGGCCATTGTCCATACAGCACCTACCATGTTCGCTATCGAGACGCTAGACCGCGCCAACGGCTTCCCGCAAATTGCCGTCGATCCGAAAAGCAAGCGCCTTTACGTTGCATGGAGCGACTACCGCAACGGGGACCTGGACATTTTCTGTTCGACTTCCGCCGATGGTGGCAGGACCTGGACCCCAGCCATGCGCGTGAATAACGATGACGTCCACAATGGTGCTGAGCAGTTCTTCCAATGGCTCGCAGTTGATCCAACCGATGGCACAGTAAATTTGCTGTTTTATGACAGGCGGGACGATCCGCGAAACCGAAAGCAGATCGTGGTGCTGGCACGGTCTTCCGATACTGCCCGGTCGTTTGCGAACTACGCCTGGACCAATGAAGCCTTCGAAGCTGGAGAGGTATTCTTTGGTGACTACACGGCCATCGCCGCCTTCGGCGGACGCGTGTATGGCGCATGGACGGAGAAACCGAATCCTCCCACAGATTCCCCGGCGACTACCGAAGACGAGAAGTCGAAGCGTCGTGGCACCGTAGTGAAAGTTGGCGTAGCGGATTTCAGGAACAACGCTGTGGCCAAGCAGTAACTGGTGTTATCTCCGGCCAGGCAACGCATAGCTGCCTATTGGTTGTGGACGTGCACGCAGCGCGTCCCGAATAATTCTGAGCGTGTCTTCCAGCTCCCGACCAGCCAGCGGCAGGCGTGGCGGACGCACGCGAGCGTTGCCCATCCCCACTTCAGCCTGGACCAGCTTGATCAACTGCACGAAGTTGAAGACCGTGTCCATGCGAAGCAAGGGCAAGAACCAACGGTACAGTTCAAACGCCTTGTCAGATTCTCCACTGATGCCGCAGTTCAGCAAGTCGACCGACTCGCGCGGCAACGCATTCGCCAGGCCGGCAATCCAGCCGGTCGCGCCGACACCAATCGCCTCCAAAACGGCATCGTCCACACCCACGGAGATTTCCAGACGGCGGTCAACCAGAGCCCGAATCGCAGAGACGCGTCGTGCATCGGTACTCGACTCTTTCACTGCCTGGAAGTTCGAGTGCTCCGCTGCAAGCTCGGTGATTTGTTCGGGGAGGAAGTCCGTTCCGTACGCGATAGGATTGTTGTAGAGCATGCACGAGAGTGGCGTTGCACGAAAAACGGCTGCAACGTGCGTCTTCATCTCGCGCCAGTCGCCCTTGTAAACGTAAGGAGGCAACACCATCAGTCCGTCGCAGCCTTGATCAGCGGCCGCCTTCGCCAGAGCGACCGCTTCTGCCGTCGTCAGCGCAGAAATCGAGGCCACCACCGGTCCACGTCCGCGTATGGCCTTGACGCACGTGTTTAGAATCTCCAGCTTCTCGTCAAACGACAAGCTTGAGCCCTCGCCCAGCGAGCCGAGAGCGACGATGCCCAAGCAGCCGTTGTCCAGCAACCACCGGCAATGCTCCGCCATGAAACCGTGGTCAACCCGAAGCTCCTCGGTGAAGCAAGTCGTAATGGCGGGCATCACGCCCTTCCAGTTCATCAGTGACCTCCTGAAATTAACTGTTCTTGTGGTTCTGAACGACGTGAGACAGCCGCCATGCTCTCCACACGGGTTGGAAAGATAGGAGGCCGGACAGAGTCCGGTGTCCAATGAAAAAGAAACTGTGTCGCAGGTCCGCACACGCGACCTTGACAGGGTCCCATGCCACAACGCGTGTGCAGCTTGGCAGCACGCCAGGTCGTGTAACTTTGCAACCCGGCAAATGAGACGTCCTCACACCGGCACACCAGCGTGTCTGGCTTGACCAGACTCCGCAATTCAGGCCGCAGGCGGAAGGCACGTTCCAGCGCTGAAGAAAATTTCCTGGCTTTCTCCCGCTTCGGAAAGAGTTTGCGTGCATCCGCCTCTCGACCGCTGGAAGCGAGCCCCGCAATCTGTCCCTCGACTAACGCCAATTCGACACCCCCAATCCCAGTGGGCTCTCCGGCGCAAAAGATGCCTGGGATCGTTGTGCGCTGAAACTTGTCAACTTGCACCACTTCATTGATTCGACACCCCAGAAGAGGTGCAAGTTCCGTGTTCGGCACGAGATGAAACCCGCAAGCAAGGTAATCACAAGCAATCGTCTCGGACCGTCCCTTCCGCGCAATCGTCACTCTCTCGAGAACCTGATCGCCGTGAGCGGCAACCGGCCAACTGCTGGTCAGAAATGGAACCGAAACCAGCTCTTTCTTCAGACATAAGGCTTCCAAGATTTTCCCGGGTTGTGCGGGCAGTGCGAGCCCAAATTGCAACAGCCTGCCCCAGGAAGCCTGCTCGCAAATCATGGGAATTTCGGCGCCACAGTTTTTCAGATATGCCGCCACGGCCAACAGCAAAGGCCCGGTGCCGGCTACCACAACGCGTTTCCCGTGGATGGGCAAGCCGCTCTTGACCAGCGCCTGCAATCCACCGGCGCCCATCACATTCGGCAACGTCCACCCGGGAAACGGCAGAAATCTCTCTCTGGCACCAGTCGCGAGGATCAGCTTGTCATATTGCAACTCACAGATTCCCTCCGCGCCCTCCGCAAAAAGAAGTCCGGCTTTAGGTTGATCGAACACGCGTAAGCCACAAAGGATCTTCACTTGGGCGGCCCGCACTCGCTCAATCCACTTGACAGCTTCCGGCGGCGCCCCCAATGCCGATGCGGTTCGCCAAATCTGGCCACCTAGGTTGAGGTTGTCGTCGACGAGCCCGACACGCATGCCGCACGCAGCGGCACACGCCGCCGCCGCCATTCCCGCGGGCCCCGCGCCGACGACGAGCACATCGAATTTTTCGTAAGCAGTGCTATTCATCGGTTCGGACGTCCATTCCAGACTCGCAGAGTATCTGACAGCTTCGGCAATGTCTCGTCCCATTGATGGACACGCGGCACTCGAAGCAAACTCCCATTCCACATAGCGGGCCGCGCGGCATTCCGGTCACCGAAGTTCGGCAAGGCTTCCCCGCCAGCATCATCGCAACGGCAACCGTGGTCCCGGGATTCACTTCGATAACCACACCATTCACCTTTAGTGCCAGGGAGCTAGGCATGCACATGCTCCTTGCCTGCCCGGGACGGCAGGTACGGCTCAACCGGGATCTGCGATTTCGCGCCTGTCATCTGGTCTACCAGTATCCGCGCCGTTCCCAGCGAAGTTGTGATGCCTAGGCCCTCATGCCCGGTGGCCAGCCACACCGACTTGTCGCCCGGCCACGGTCCGATCAGCGGCAGATTGTCCGAGGTCGCCGCACGAAATCCCGTCCACGTGCGCACACTCCACATCCTCCCAAGACCCGGCATGTACTCCTGCGCCCGACGCAACATCCGGACCACCATCTCGCGGTCCACTTCCTTGTGTTCCGCGCCGAACTGCCGCGACGATCCGATCAGGATCTGTCCTGTCCTGCGAGGCTGCGCGTTGAACGCCACGGAATCAGTGTTCACCGAATGAGCGCTCTTCAGATACCCGAGTTCGACCAATTGATGGCGCACAAATCCCGGATAGCGGTCGGTGATGACCAGATGACCTTTCCGTTTCTTGATCTCCACTCCCGGAGTAAGATCGGACGCCGACGCCCCTATCGCATTCACCACGAATTCCGCCCGGATGGTTTCGCCCTCGTCCAAGACGACTTGACCCAGTTCGATTTGTTTGACCGTGCACCCAACACGGAGCGTTGCTCCGTGGCGCTGCGCACGTTCCGTCAGAAAGCGCGCTGCGCAAGGGGGATACAGCACGCCATCTTCCTTGACGAGCAACCCGCCCTTCATTCCTTCGCGTAGATTCGGTTCCATCTCCCCGAGACGACGGGAGTCGAGAATCTCGGTCGGAACTTCTCGCTGGCCGTAGAACTTCTGCTTGCGATGGACTTCCTGCATCTCTTCATCGTCTGCGGCCACCCAGATTGTCCCGCATTGCTCGTACTCGACATCGTCCGATAATTCCGGTCGTAACTCCTGCCACAGCCGTTGCGAGTAACGGGTTAAAGCGAACTGCGCTTCCGAGTCATCCATCACAACGATGTGGCCCATGCCCGCAGCTGTCGCGCCTCCGCCGATCGTGTCTCGCTCGAGCAGGATTGTCCGCAGCCCGCGTCGGGCGCACTCGTCGGCGCAAGCGGCGCCCACAATACCCGCTCCCACGATCACCACATCGCACGGGACTGAGTTCATGCGCGGATCCCCATGCATAGCGGATCGCGCGGGTCGAGGATGAGCTCGGACTCCGCATTCACGAAAGCCGATCCAGTAATGCTCGGGTACACCTTGCCGTCCCGCACCGTGACTTGTCCTTCAAACACACTGCCCACGATACTTTCCTGCTTCCAGGTCTGCCCTTCACGGAGTGTCCCGTCGGCATAGAGACAAGCCAGCTTCGCACTGGTACCCGTGCCACAGGGAGAGCGGTCATAGGCTTTTCCCGGGCACAAGACGAAATTCTTGCTGTCGATCCCGGGCTTCTGCGAGGGCGCATAGAGCTCGATGTGATCGATCTCCTGCCCCTCATCCCCTCCGATGCCGCTTTCACGCAGAGCCAAACGGATGGCCCACGTGAATTTAGTCAATTCATCGATGTTGCCAAGCGTTAGTTCAAAGGGATGCTCATGCACTAAGAAGAACCAATTCCCACCCCAAGCCACGTCGCCCCCAATCGGTCCATAACCTGGGACAGTGACGGTAACGTCTGCCGCGCTGCGATAACTGGGCACGTTGTTTACGGTCACTTGCCCATCCTCGTGCAACGTCGCGCTGACCACTCCAACCGGTGTCTCGATTCGGTGTTCACCGGGGCGAATACGTTCCATGTAAGTGAGCGTTGCAACCAAACCGATCGTGCCGTGGCCGCACATGCCCAGATATCCAACGTTATTGAAAAAAATCACCCCTGCGCTGCACGCTTGATCCAGGGGCTCGCATAGCAGAGCTCCGACCACAACGTCGGATCCTCGCGGCTCGTTGACAACGGCCGAGCGGAATTCGTCGTGTCTTTGCCGAAAACATTGGAGCCTCTCGCTCATCGGCCCGGACCCAAGGTCAGGCCCCCCGCTTATGACCAGACGAGTCGGTTCCCCCCCGGTATGGGAGTCGATTACGCGAACCCGCCGACGGTCTATCTTCATGAAAGAGTGGGCCCCTAAGCCAGAATGCCACCGCAGAGCGGGTTAAGACAGCTTATTAAACATCCACTAGGCGTCGCCGTATTTTATGGATACAATATGCAATCGTCAATTCTCTCCCTTTCCGGGAACAACGGCTCGTGCATTAAAGCAAGGTCGATGCAAGCGATTACAATCCTGATTTAGCGAAGGCATGCATAGTCTTTCCGGGAACGGCATGAGATGAGATCGTCAGCCAGGCCGCCTACTGCGCTTTGGATGTATACATTCGCCAGAGTTACGGTTATTTTGATGAACGGTCCGAGTTGCTCGCGAAGCAGCGTTCCATGTCGCTAAGCACAACACCCGACTCCGCGATTCCTCGCCTGTCGCTCACTTCGGCGGTAGCCGACAAGCTTCGCGACCAGATCATTCGTGGCGAAATCCCCGAGGGCACTCAACTTCGCCAGGACGCAATCGCCAGCCAGTATCAAGTCAGCCGCATCCCTGTGCGTGAAGCGTTGCGGCAACTTGATGCCGAGGGACTGATTGCCATTGTCCCCAATCGCGGAGCCGTCGTACCAGCTCTTTCACCGGATGATATCGAAGAACTGTTCTCGATCCGGGCCTTGCTCGAACCGGAGATTCTTAAACGCTCCATCCCTCATTTAACCGAGGCGGACTTTTCGGAAGCGGAAGCCATTCTGCGTACCTACGTGAGCGAACTCCGACGCGACGACCACGTTTCGGGCTGGGGACGTCTCAATTGGCAGTTCCACTCGATTCTCTACTCGCGGGCAAACCTGCCTCGATCCATGGCCATTATCCGCAATGTTAATAATAGCGGCGAGCGCTACACGCGCCTCCAGTTGTACCTCACGCATGGCATCAAGCGCGCCAACGAAGAGCACCACAGAATCCTGGAACTGTGCCGTCAGCGCGATGTACCAGCGGCCTGCAAATTATTGCGCGAGCATATCGAGTATGCAGGCCAGTCGTTGAAGCAAGTCCTGCAAGACCGCCGAACCGCCGCCCACCCGCCCAAGGACGGCAACCGTCGACGCACCAGGCTTCGCCCTACTCCCGAATAGCGTATGCAATCCATAGCTACCTGAACTTATTTTTCCTTAATTAATACCGACGTGCGGACGGACCAACCACGAATTCCGCAAGGAGATCTCTTGAACTTCCACGACGGTTTGCGTATCTGTTTCGTCGCCCTAGCTCTCTGCTCATTCACGTCGTCGACTGAACCGATTTCACATTCACCGCGCGCCCTCGCTTACCAAGCTGGCGTTGAAACTCGCCGCCAGCAGCTGCGCGCCCTGTTTGATGAGGAGTGGGAGTACGAGCTTCGCACTCAGCCCGAATTTGCTACGGCGCTCGGCGACAATCGATATAACGATCAACTCAGCGACTATTCCGCCAAGTTCTATCAATCGGACGTGGAACAAAAGCGCAAGTTCCTGGCACGCTTCGAGGCGTTTGGGACTTCCGGGCTCGACGGTCAGGACAGTCTCAGCCTGACTTTGATGATCCGGGACCTTCGTCAGCAAATCGAAGGCGCCCAGTTCAAATCATGGGAAATGCCGGTGAACCAGATGGGTGGACCACACCTGGAGCTGCCCGATCTGGTCCATAACTCCCCCTTCAACAATTCTGCGGACTACCAGGACTACATCGCCCGCCTGCATCAGATTCCACGAGTCTTTGAGCAGGTCACCGCCAATATGCGTCAAGGAGTGAAAGATGGCCTCATGCCCCCGAAGTATCTTCTGCAAAAAGCCGCTGCTGAAACTGACGATATTGCCGGCCAAGACGGTGAGGCGAGCCCGTTCGCCTCGCCCCTGAAGAACTTTCCCTCCACAATTCCTGCCGACGAGCAGAAGCAGCTCCGCGAACAAGTTCTCACCGCCATCAGCCAAGAAATCGTTCCCGCCTACAAGCGCTTCGCGGCTTTTCTTCGCACGGAGTATGTCGCGAAGGGCCGTGCCGAGCCGGGCGTATGGGCGTTGCCCGACGGCGCGGCTCGTTATCGCTTTTCCGCACGGCGCATGACCACCACAGATCTCAGTCCTAGCGAGATCCATGAAATTGGGCTTAAGCAGATCGCTGAAACTGAAGCGCAAATGCTCGAACTCGCTCACAAGCTGGGTTTCAAGGACCTCGCCAGCCTTAACGCGCACATCAAAAACGACCGTCAGTTCTATGCGCAGTCCGGCCAACAGATTTTCGATCTTTACGCCCGCTACAGCCGGGAAATGGAGGCCGAACTTCCCAAGCTCTTTGGTCGCCTGCCGAAGAGCAAGCTCACCGTCGTCGTCATGGAGACGGCCCGTTCGAAAAATGCCGTTCCCGCTGACTACTCAATCGGGACTGCTGACGGTTCGCGCCCTGGAAGGATCAATGTCAACGAATATGATCCGGAGCACCGCCTTCTCCTAAACGTCGAACCGATCGCTTATCACGAGGGCGTTCCCGGTCATCATCTTCAACTCTCGATCGCGCAGGAATTACCGGACTTGCCCGCATTCCGACGCCACGGAGGCTACACCGCGTTTGTCGAAGGGTGGGCACTCTACTCCGAGCGCCTGGGAAAAGAGGTGGGACGTTATCAGGATCCCTACAGCGAGTACGGCCGGCTGGAAAACGAAATGTGGCGCGCCATCCGCCTCGTTATCGATACTGGAGTGCACGAAAAGAAGTGGTCCCGCGAGCAAATGGTGGACTACTTCCACCGCTACACGGCCATGGACGAACCGAACGTGCAAAGCGAAGTCGACCGCTACATCGCCTGGGCAGGACAGGCACTTGCGTACAAACTTGGCCAACTGGAAATATTGAAGTTGCGCGACGAGGCACGCCAGATACTCGGATCGAAATTCGACCTCCGTAGCTTCCACGACGCCGTGCTCAGCAACGGCGCATTGCCCCTGGATGTACTCGACTCCCAGATTCGGGCGTGGATTCGGCGTCAGCAGCAGTCCTAGGTCGCAAGCGTGCAAATGTAGCGCCGCCGTCCCGGCAGAATGCCGTCGCTACGCCCCCACATTTTCAATTGGTCGCCGCACCAACGAGCATACCTATCTGGTTCACAGGACTATTTTTTCGTTAGAAAAGCCATTGACTCGCACATAAAGGTCTGCGAACATTCGTGCCATTCTTTGAGCGCTGCGGGTTCAGCTAGTCAAAAATGTCTCCCGTCCGCTGTTCCAAATCGTTTTGGCAAGAGCACTCTCTGCATCTGATCAATCCGGGAAAGCTCGAATCCGGACTGTGATCCTGCCGACCGGACCTCGCCGGTTGTCTCTTGGAA
>Ga0075434_100003009_pt1 | contig 14990 bp, 10 predicted proteins | sample RhiMethybrSRZTD3_FD_75298 | JGI IMG/M metagenome (GOLD analysis project Ga0075434, IMG submission 75298) | Populus rhizosphere microbial communities from Tennessee, USA - Rhizosphere MetaG P. TD hybrid SRZTD3 | ecosystem: Host-associated > Plants > Roots > Rhizosphere > Soil | place: USA... | reverse complement strand
CTGGAGCCGAAGCGATCGCTCCGCGCGCATGCTGGTCGAGTGGTCGTACGATGAGCAGTTCCGCGACATGACCCGGCTGCGCGGCCCGCATGCCCTCGAGACGACCGATTTCACCGCGCGACAGGCGATCGACGGACTGGAGCCGGGCAGCGATGTGTTCGTCCGGGTCTCGTTCGAGAGCTTGAAGAACGATCGTGCGATCGGCGCGCCGGTCACCGGCCGCTTCGTGACACCGCCCGCTCCGCTGCAAGACGACGAAGGCCGTCATCTGGGCCATGCCCGCACCGATGTGCGCTTTGTATGGGGCGGCGATACTGCGGGGCAGGGATGGGGCATCAATCCCACGTTCGGCGGCATGAAGATTTACGAGGCCATGCGCCAGCGCAATCCGCTCTTCTTCTTGCACAGTGGCGACAACATTTATGCGGATGGCCCGATCGTTGAAACCGTGGCCGCCGAGGGCGGTCTCGTGTGGCACAACCTCGTCACGCCGCAGGTCGCGAAGGTGGCGGAGACGCTCGACGAATTCCGAGGACGCTACCGCTACAACCTCCTCGACGACAACGTGCGCCGCTTCAACGCCGAGGTGCCTCAGATTTGGCAATGGGACGATCACGAGGTCACGAACAACTGGTCCGACTCGAAGGACGTGTCGGGCGACGCACGCTACGCCGAAAAGAACGTGCCCCTGCTGGTCGCCCGCGGCGCGCGAGCGTTCCTCGAGTACGCGGCGCTGCGTCCGTTCGACGTACGCGAGTCGCAGCGCGTGTATCGCCGTTATAGCTACGGGCCGCTTCTCGAGTTGTTCGTGCTCGACATGCGCTCGTATCGAGGGCCGAACTCGGCAAACCTGCAGACGACCCCGAGCGATCAGACGGCCTTCCTGGGACGAGAGCAGCTCGATTGGCTGAAAGCCAGCCTCGATGAGTCACGATCGGTGTGGAAGGTGGTCGCCGCCGACATGCCGCTTGGCTTGAACGTCGGCGATGGCACAACGCCCGAAGGCCTGGCGCGGTGGGAGGCCGTCGCCAACGGCGAATCCGGCGCGCCCAAGGGTCGCGAGCTGGAATTCGTCGAGCTCCTGAGCTTCCTCAAACGCCAGCGCGTACGAAACGTCGTGTGGTTGACGGCCGACGTCCACTACTGCGCCGCGCACGTGTACGATCCGGCAAAGGCCGCGTTCCACGATTTCGATCCCTTCTGGGAATTCGTCGCCGGGCCGCTCAACGCCGGCACATTCGGGCCCAACGCGCTCGACGGCACCTTCGGTCCTCAGGTCGTGTTCTTCAAGGCGCCGCCGCCGGGGCGTTCGAACCTGTCGCCATTCAGTGGCCTGCAGTTCTTTGGCGAGGTCAACATCGCCGCGCAGACCGCCGACATGACGGTCGACTTCCGTGACATCAACGGCGTGTCGGTTTTCAGCCGCACGTTGCAGCCGAAACCGTAAGGCAACCGTGCATCAGACGCCGCATATCACTCTCGAGGCGATCGGTGTGTCGAAGCGCTACGCGACGCACGACGCGCTCTGCAAAGTGGACCTCACCGCGCGATGCGGTGAGGTGCACGGTCTGCTCGGCCCGAATGGCGCCGGCAAAACAACGTTGATGCGCGTGCTCCTGGGCCTGGTGCGGCCCGACGGAGGACGAGTGCGGCTGTTCGGCCGCGAGATCGACGCTGGCGGCCCGCTTCCCGACTGTGTCGCGGGCCTCGTCGACGTACCGGCGTTCTATCCGTACTTGACGGGCCGAGAGAATCTGGCGCTGCTCGCGCGTCTCGACGGCGCGAAAGGGCCCACGCGGAGGGCCGCGGTCGATGCCGCGCTCGATCAGACCGGTCTCGCCTCGCGCGCCGACGCGCCCGTGACCGGCTATTCCGCCGGCATGCGTCAGCGTCTCGGGCTGGCCGCTGCGCTTCTGCGATCGCCCGCACTGATCTTGCTCGATGAGCCGACGAGCTCGCTCGATCCGGCCGGTGCGGCCGACGTGCGCGCCCTCGTGCGCCGGATGGCAAACGACGGCGCCGCGGTCCTTCTGAGCAGCCACGACATGGCCGAAGTCGAAGAGCTGTGCGCGCGCGTGTCGATTCTCCATGACGGACGGGTCATCTTTTCCGGAACCATCGACGAGCTTCGAAGCCGGGCGCCGGCCGCCGTCCATGCGATCCGAACCAGCGACGACTGCGCAGCACGCATCGTTGCGACATGGTCTCAAGGTGTTCGCATCGGGACGGCGGCCGACGGAGGGTTCGACGTCGCAGCGGATTCCGAGGCGCTGGACGCCTATGTGATCGCCCTCGGACGCGCGGGCATCGCGGTGCGCGCGCTCGAGCGGCGCGTTCGCTCGCTCGAGTCGCTGTTCCTCGAGCTCACCATGGAAGGCGCTCACTGCGCCGACCTGGCGCCGGCGTCCGGCAGCACGCCTGACGAACCCGACTGGGAGCTGGCGTCTTGAGTCTGCGGGGCGCGGCCACCGTCACTGCCGTGGAGTGCGCCAAGCTTGCGCGCCAGGTCAAGGTGCAAGTCGTGCTGGGGGCCTGCGTCGCCGGGCCGTTTGCCTTTGCCGCCGCGTTGCGCGTGCAGAGCAGCATGCCCGAGGACACACTGTTCGGCCGCGCGGTGACGGATTCGGGGTTCGCACTATCGCTCGTCGTCCTCGGATTTGCCGCGTTGTGGGTGCTCCCGGTTCTCACCAGCATCGTCGGCGGCGATGTTTTCTCGGCCGACGATCGCTTCGGCACCTGGAAGACGCTGCTCACGCGATCGCGCAGCCGCTCGGAAGTGTTCGCCGGGAAAGTGATCGCTGCGATGACCTTCTCGGTGCTTGCCCTGGCAGTTCTGGCAGCAAGCAGCGTCGTCGCGGGCATGTTCGTGATCGGTTCCGGCCCGCTCATCACGTTGTCCGGCACGCTGCTCCCGGCCCCGCGCGCGTTGGCTCGCGTCGCGCTCGCGTGGATCTCGGTGCTGCCGCCGATGATCGGCCTCACCGCGCTGGCCGTCGCGCTATCGGTGGCCTCGCGAAACAGTGGGGCCGGAATCGGGCTGCCGGTCCTCGCGGCCCTGACGATGCAGCTGTATGCGCTCGTCGACGGTCCCGAATTCGCTCGCCGGGTGCTGATCACGAGTGCGCTCGGCGCGTGGCACGGCCTCCTCGCCGAGCCGCCGTACCACGGCCCGTTGGTGTACGGCGCGACGGTCAGCGGCGCATACGCCCTGGTGTCGCTCGCGATTGCGTACCGCATGCTCCTGAGAAGGGACATCGCGGCTTGACTCGGCACGTTCTCGTGCTGATTGCAGCCGTTGCCGCGTCGTGCTGCGGACGGAGCGCCGTCACAGCAGACCGGATCGAGCGTGCGATTGAGCCGACGTTCGCCAATCTCGTCCACGTTCAGCTGTCGTGGCTCGAGATGCGGTCGATGGCGGCGTCCGACCTTGACGTGACGGCGAGTTGCCGCAGGCTCGCCGCTGGCGGCGACGCCGGCTCCGGCGACTGGGTGTGCAGGCTTCGCTGGCTGGGTCCCGATCGTCAACCGCTTCGGGATACGTTCGACCTCGTCGTCACGAGCGACGGCTGCTATACCGCGACCGCCGAAGGCGAACAGCTCGGCGGGCCCACTCTCAAAGCGCGCAGCGGCCGCGAGGTCAGGAATCTTCTCCGCGCGTTCGAAGGGTGCTTCGACACGATGTGAATCAAGGAGGCAGACGTGGGCGACTACTTCGCACGACACAGGATGGTCACCGTGGTGGTGGCCGACATCTTGACGTTGATGTTCTGCGCGGCAGGCGCGTGGACCGCCACGGCGCAGCGGGGCGAACACGACGGTAGCGGCTCTGGCTTTGCACGTTTCTCAGCGCCCGCGGGCAACCGGCCCGCGACCACCAGCACGCTGATCGACGGCGTCAGGGTGGCCGTGCTGCCGAACGGCCGGTTGCTGACGCCGGCGGGCGTCGAAGTGAACGTGCAGGCGCCAAAGCCTTTCGGCATGGCGCTATCGCCCAACGGCGGGATGCTCGCCACTCTCAACAGCGGCGCCGGACCGTTCTCGCTGACGCTCATCTCTGACGTCACCGGCGCGGCGCCCGTCGTCAGGCGAGTCGATGTCAACGCGAGCTTCATGGGCGTGGTCTTTTCGGCCGACAGCCGGCGCGTGTTTCTCTCCGGCGGCGAGAACGGAAACATCTGGATCGCCGATGCCGACGCCGGGCGGATAGTCGGCTCGGTCAACCTGAATGGCGCGGCCCATCCGCTCGATCGACCGCTCGACGTGCGGGCGACACCAGTGCGGCGTTTCAAAGGCGCCTTTCCCGGCAATATGGCGCTGACCGGCGACGGCCGCTTCCTCTACGTCGTCGATCAGGGCGGCTTCAAAGTGCATGTGATCGACACGTCGTTGATCGCAACCGGCGTCGATGGAAGTGGACGCGTCACCGAACCGGACAACTTTGCCGCCGTCATCGGCAGGGTTGCTGTGGGCCGCTATCCGTTCGGCATCGGCCTCACGGGCGGCGATAGCACGCTGCTCGTGACCCATGTCGGCGTGTTCCAGTACACGCACCTCCGACCCGCGAGTCCGACCGGCAACGATGACGTGGACTATCCGCTGTGTTTCCCCGGTTCCGGATATCCGGACGAGACCGAGCACGATCGCATGATCGCGATCACGAAGGTCGACCCACGCAACCTGCCCGACAGCCTGCGGGATCCCGATGGCATCCGGTGCGGCTACGTCCCGGCCAATCGCTTCTACACGGTGCCGGGGCTTGGCAGCCCCAACGCACCGGAGTCGTCTTCGGTGTATGTCTTTGACGTCAGAAACCCGCAGACGCCGCAGCGCCGGGAGATCGTCAAGACCGGCCCGCTCGTCGGCGAATCAGAGGACGGTATTGCCGCATACAGCGGCAGTCATCCCAATGCCGTGGCTGCCGGCTCGGGTGCGATCTACGTGGCCAACGGCAACAACGACAGCATCTCGGTTCTCGATCTGCACACGTATGCGGAGCGCGGACGCATCGGGTTGTCGTTGCTGCACGGTCAGGACCGCGCGCTGAAAGGCCTGCAGCCAGTCGCGCTCGCGCTGAGTCCTGACGAGCGCGTGCTGTATGTGGCCGAGGCGGGCATCAATGCCATCGGCGTGATTCGGCTCGAGGGCAACGGCGGCCATGTGAAAGGCCACATTCCGACCGGCTGGTGGCCGAGCAGCATCCGTGTCAGCGCAGACGGCCGCACGTTGTACGTGGCCAACGCGCGCGGCCGCGGAGCGGGACCCAACCTCGTCGGGGAGAGCCGCTCGCCGAAGTTCAGCGTGCTCGGCACCGTGAACATCATCCCGACGCCGACGGATCGTCAACTGGACGGCTTCACCGAGCGCGTGCTGATCAACAACGGCTTTGCCGGCACAGAAAACGACCAGGGAGACGATGACGACAACGACAATCCGATTCCGGCACGCGCCGGCCGGCCGAGCGCGCAGATCAGGCACGTCGTGTTCATCAACAAGGAGAACGCGACGCACGACCTGATGCTTGGTGATCTCACGCAGACGCGCAGAGGCGTGCCGGTGAACGGTGAGCCGGCGTTCGCTCTGGGCGCCGACGCCAGCCCGAACCATCACGAGCTCGCGCTGCGCTTCGCGTTCAGCGACAACTTCTTCCTCGAGCCATCGGTATCCTCGGATGGCCATCGGTGGCTGACCGGACAATACACCGCCGAGTTCGAAGAGACGCACTGGCCGGCGTCGTACGGCGGTCGCCGCAACGATTCGGGCGACGACCCCGCGGTGATCAAAGACTTTCCCGGACGCATCGGGTTCACGGACGCCAATTCGTCGCCAGAGCCGAACGATCTCAACCAGCACGGCGGCATGTTTCTTCACCTGACCCGGCACGGCCGGAGCGTGATCAATTTCGGCAACGGCTATGAATTCGCGGTGATCGACGAGCCCCGCGGCGCGGATCCGACCGGCGCCCGCGAGCACGTGAACGTGCCGATGGAGAAGGTAGTCCGTGACAACAGCGATCACCTGTTTCCCAACTACAACACGCACATACCGGACGCGCCGCTCCCCGAAGATCCGACGCGGTTCAACCGCTTCGATCGCTTCAGGCGCGTGTTCGAAACGCAGTTCGTCGATCGCGCCCGCGGCGTGTGCCGACTTCCGAGCCTCGTCGACTTGTACTACCCGAATGATCACGGCGGCGGCGCGCTCGACATCAACCCGAGCGGGCCGCCGTGGTCGTTCCGGCGATTCGTGCAGGACAACGACGCGGCACTCGGCCTGACGGTGGACCTCCTGTCCAACAGTCCGTGCTGGAAGGACACGGTGATCTTCGTGGTCGAGGACGACACGCAGAACGGCGCCGATCACGTCGACGGCCACCGCTCCGTGTTCCTCGCGATCGGCCCGTGGGTGAGGAAGCAGCATGTCAGCAAGGTGCACGCAAGCCTGGCGAGCATCTTCAAGACCGTGAACCTGATTTTCGGCCTGCCGCCGCTGAATCAGTACGACGCGGCCGCGACCGATCTCCGTGAGCTGTTCACGAGCACGCCGGACTTCACGCCCTACCACGCGCAGCCGGTGCAGTTTGCGCAGCGCGTCAGCTCGCTCTGGCTCGCGCTGACGGCGCGCATCGACTTCAGTCGACCTGATGCGGACGAAGTCGCGCTGCGGGACGCGATCATGAGATCCGAGGGGCTTCCTCGTCCTGCCGCGCGTCGTTCGACCGGCGCTGCGCACTGACGTCAGGGAGAGAGCCATGAGAGCAGTCATCTTCGTCATGGTGTCGGTGGCCATCGCCGCGGAAGGGCGCGCTCAGACGCGCCACCCGCCGCCGCCGGATCCGATCACGTTGCAGGAAACGGTTCAGGTGACGGCGACGCGGTTCGGCGAGCCGGTGGGGGAAGTCCCCGGCTCGATCGCGGTCGTGAGCGGCGATGAACTTCGCTCGCGAGGCGCAACCGACCTTCGCACTGCGCTGGCATGGCTGGGCGGTGTGAGCGTCGCGCCGGGGGGCGACGCCGGTCCTGCCGGGGCAGTTCCGGGATTGGTCGGTGTTCGTGAGGTGGACGACCTGTTGCTGCTCGTCGACGGCATCCCGGCGGGTGGCGCGTTCATCCCGCAGGTCGAGGCGATCAGCCTCACGAACGTGGAACGCATCGAGGTGATCCGCGGTGCGACGCCGGTGTACTTCGGCACGACCGCGTTCGCCGGGACGATCAACGTGATCCACTACGCGGCGGGGAATGCCGACACCGTGGCGGCATTTCACATCGGCAGCTACGAGTCGAGAGGCCTGGGCGGCGCGGCGGTGCTATCGGCCGGCAGGGTGCTCCAGTCGGTCGGCGGTGAGATCAGCAACGATAACGTCTCGGATCCGCGCGCCGGCTACGGCCGTGTCCAGGGCATGTGGCGTGTGGCCACGAAACTGGGCCGCGGCACCCTTCGAGCTGACGTCGACGCGCTGGCGCTGCGTCAAAGGCCGGACAGCCCCGCGCCCGTCGACGAAACGACTGGCAGGTTCAGTGGGTGGCTGCCCCTCGATTACAACCAGAATCCGCTCAATGCTGCGCTGGACACGAACCGGTACAAGGCGGTCGTCACCTACGATCTGCGATTGCCGTTCGGCCGATGGGGCAGCACGGCGGCCTTTACGCAGACCAGGACGAGCAGCGTGCGCGGCTTCATCGACGCCGGGGATACGCCGCAACCCTGGACGGCGACGACAAACGCTGATCTCGAATCGTTCAAGCAGTCGCTCGGGCTCAAGGAGCTGTTCGTCGATAGCAGCTTGACACTGCGGGCGACCAAACGGTCGGACGTGACCGCCGGGATCAACGTGTTGGCCGGGCGCGCCGACGCCGACAGCCTCCGCTACGGTCAGCGGCTCAGGCTCGATGGCGTCAGCGCGGTTCCCAGCACCGAATCGCTCACTCCGAAAGGCACGGTCCAGTTCAACGATCGACGGCGCTTCGTCGGCCTGTACGCGCAGAGCCACTATCAGCTGACGCCTCGCGCCAGCATGCTGGCCGGTCTTCGCTGGAACGCGACGCGCGAGACGCGCGATGAGGTGCGCGTCAACAGCCGGGGAGTCAGAACCGAGATCCCATCGTCGCAAGACGTCGATCGATTGACCGGCTCGCTTGGCGGGGTCTGGAGAGTCTGGCAGGCGTCGAGCCATGCAATCAGCGTCATCACCCTGCATGGCAGCGTTGGCTACACGTTTCAACCCGCGCAGATCGACTTCGGTCCGGATCCCGAGATCCAGCCGGAGGGCGGTGGTCTGCTCGAGCCCGAGACGCTGCGCAGCGTGATCGCCGGTGTGAAGGCCGACGCGGCCGGCGGCAAAATCGGGTTCGATGTCGATGCCTTTTTCGTGGACTTCTACAATCAGCCCGTTCAAGCGGCGTCAGGCGGCACGCCGGTACTCCGCTCGATCGGACAGCAGCGCTACAAAGGTGTCGATGTCGAAGGCGCCTTGCGTCCCGTCCAGGGGGTCACGCTGAAAGGCCATGTGGGATGGAGTGACGCGCGGTATCGCGACTTTCTCACCATCGTGGACGGCGTCCCCAGACAACTCGGCGGCAACCGTCAGTTGCTCACGCCGGCAGCGCGCGCCGGCGTCGGAGCGCTGTTCGCGCCGGCACGAGGCTGGCGCACCTCGGTGACATCGAACTGGATCGGCACACACTGGCTCGACAGCCTCAACACCTTCGAGTCGCCCGCGTACGCCGTGGTCGACGCGTCCGCCGGATATCGATTCGCGCGTTTCACGGTGGCAATTCTCGCATCCAATCTCGGCAATCGCCGCGATGCCATCCAGCTGAGCGAACTTGGAGAAGGCCAGTTCTATCGACTGCCGGCCCGCCGCGTCAATGCGACGTTGACGTGGCACCACCGATCGCCTCACTCGGATCCCGGAGGCGCCGGACGCCAAGATGTCCCTTGACAGGGGCTCGTTTGGCGCGCAGCGACCGGCTTGACCGTCACGGCCAAGCATGCCCGGACAGGCCACTAGTACGAGCAGCGTGGTGGTCAGCGTGCCACCGTCATGCTCCTCCGATCGGACCCAACGCCGCGTGAGTCGCACCTTGGATCACGTCGAGGGCCGTCGTAGGTCGAACGCCGGCCAGCGAGTTTTGCCAGCAATTCGGCTCGCGTCAGTGACAGTGTCGCTTTGTCCACGGGACCGACCGCAATCTGGAAGACGTGATGGCCGGGGGGCGCAGACTGATCGAAGAAGCTGATCCCCCAGATGCCTGCCGAGTGCTGCGGTTCAAAAACGTTCTGCACGCGGTAATTCAGTGCCAACTCCGCCAGGACATCGCGGGTCAACGATTTCATCCTCTTCTTGAGTCTCATAGTCTGTGTCGCGATCGTCGACGCTGTGATTCTCCCTCGCGAATCTGCCGGCCCCGTCACAGGAATGTAAACAACGTGTGACGGACGGGCCGATGCCGCGGCGCCGCGGTTCAGCTACGTTGCAATACTGTTACAATGCGCGTCCGCTCATGACCAGGTCGGCCGGCCTTGCCGGCCTCTATCGAACACGTGTTCGCGCCCTCGCGCGCGAAGTCGAGCACATCCACCAGGGCGACGTGGACGCGCTGCACCGCCTCCGAGTGGCTTCACGTCGGCTTCGTGAGCTGCTGCCGCTCGTCGGATTCGATCGCGCCACGGGTCGAAAGCTTCGCCGGCGGTTGCGAAAGACGACACGGCACCTGGGCGCCGTTCGCGAACTGGACGTGCTGGCCGGGCTGATTCACGAGCTTCGAGGCCATCCGCGATACGCGGCTGCCACGCTGAAACAGGTCGGCGCATCGGTCGCGACGGCACGAGCCGCCGCCCGCGAGGAGCTCGCGGCGAACCTCTCGACGACGAAGATGGCACGGTTGACCCGCCGCCTGGATGACGCCGCTGAGGACGTGAAAGCTGAAGAGACAGCCCGCAAAGGCCGGAGGGCGACGGAAGCCGCGCACGCCTGGGTCTGGGCGCTGGACGCGCGCGAGGTGCGGCGCGCGTCCCAGCTTCTGTCGTCGATCGAGAAAGCTGGTGCGTTGTACGTGCCCGAGCCCCTTCATCAGGTCCGGTTGGCGATCAAGAAACTTCGGTATGCCGCGGAGCTCCGCGCGGCGGCACCCGGCGGACCGCCAACGGCCGACCTTCGAACCCTCAGATCCGCACAAGGTGTGCTGGGCCACCTGCACGACGTCGAAGTGCTGATTGCCTACGTTCGTCACCTGCAGTCGTCGATGCCGGCTCCGGACCTTAACGCGTGGCACCAGCTGGGGCTACTGGTGCGAGTGTTGGAGGACGACTGCCGCCGGTTGCACGGGCGCTACATGCGCGATCGCCCCAAGCTGCTCGCCATCGCGGCGCGGATGGCGGGTACAAAAGGACCGGTCGCGTCCGCGCTCAGGCGACCCAGTGCCACGTCGCGAACGTCGCCGTGAGAACGACGACCTCTCGAAGCCTTACCTGATGAGCAATTAACCCCTGAGTTTTCCGGCCAACGTGTCGAGAGACGCCTTGAATTTCGCCACGTCAGCGTCAATCACTTCTCTGGCGTGCGCCACCTGTGCCTCCTGCGTCGACTTCAGCTCCTGAAGCTTCCGGTCGATGTCCTGCCTGGACGTCTTCAGCTGGTTGATGACTGAGATTTCGGCATCCGCATGCTTTTCCTTCGCCCTGGCCTCGAACTGGTCGAGCTTCGCCTTCCCCTCCTGGACTTGCGCGCGAATCTTGTCCTCGTAAGCCTTCAGCGTAGCTTTCTGCATCTGCGGATCCGCCGGATTGTTCAGGGCCATCTCTTCCTGTCCTTTCTGTGTAGGATGCTCGAGAGTGCCGCCACTCTCGAGCGACCATCATGTCTCGAACTGAAAGATAGGTTGTGGGCATTCGTTTGACTATGCAGTTTCGGAGTGCCCGCGTAATGAAGTCCTAAATGGCGTGTCCCGGATCTCCTTTCAGGTGAATGCTCTACCCACAAGGGAAAGCGAATCTCTGGTGGGATCGACGGCGTCTGATAGCAAAGGGGTTACTGTTTAGTCGATGCTGAATCGCCGGAAGTTCATCACGGTTGCCGGCGCGGGGGTCGGCAGCGTCTCAACGTTAGCGGCCCTCGGAGCCATCACCACAACCGATCGCGGCCTCAGGCTGGCACCACAGATGCCGGGGCCGCTCACGCCAGCGCCGCAGGCGCCGACTCCGCAGGTTTGGGCGGACAACGCGATCACCGTGTCGTGGCTTGGCCACGCAACAGCTCTCATCAACTTCTATGGCGTCCGCGTGATCACGGACCCGGCGTTTTTTCCTCGCATCGGAGTGGACGCGTGGCTCGCGACGATCGGCCCGCTCCGCCTGACGTCCTGCGCCCTGATGCCGTTCCAGCTTCCAGAGATGGATCTAGTGCTGGTGTCGCACGCGCATTTCGACCACCTGGACACGCGCTCTCTCGCCGCGATCCCTGGCCGGCCGACTGCGGTGATGGCGCCAGCGACATCGGATCTGCTGCCGCGCCGCCGGTATGCCGCCGTGCGCGAGCTGTACTGGGGCGAAGCCACTCGTGTCGACACGTCGCGCGGTGCCATTCACGTGAGAGCGATCGAAGTGAAGCACTGGGGTGCACGGCTGGGGCGGGACGTGCATCGCGGCTATAACGGGTACATTCTGGAACGCGAAGGACGTGCTCTCCTGTTTGGCGGCGACACGGCCTTTACGCCGCTGTTCAAAACGTATCGCCGCTATGGGCCGTACGAAGCCGCCATCATGCCTATTGGCGCATACGACCCGTGGATCGGCAATCACTGCACGCCCGAGCAGTCGGTTGCGATGGCGGAGGCGGCCGGCGCTCGGCTGTTCGTCCCGATTCACCACAAGACATTTCAGTTGAGCCGAGAGCCGTTCGACGAGCCGATTCAGAGAACCGAAGCCGCATTAGCCGCCGAAGCCGATCGACTCGCCGCGCGTGACGTGGGCGACACGGTCTGCGTCGCTTAACGTTCAGGCGACTGGTTGAGTCGGCAGGCCTGCCTCCTGCCACGCCTGAAACCCGCCGTGGAGCGCCCGCACACGTTTGAAGCCACGGTCGAGGAGTATGCGCGCCAGACTGGCGCTCGATGCCTCGCTCGGTCACGTGCAGTACAGGATGATCTCCTTGTCGAGCGGCATCGTGTCGATGTGCCTCTCAAATTCACCGGGTGGGATGCGTCGCGCACCCGGGATGATTTGCGCAGACCGGCTGAACGCCTGCTCGCTTCGCAAATCGATCACGAGGACCGTCGGTGGTTCCGAGGCGAGCAGTCCGACCAGTTCGGCGATCTGAACGCGCGCAACGGAATAGTGGCGAACGAGCCAGCGCCTCTCGTATAGCTTCCACACGATAAAGGCAACGACCGCGGCCCCTCCCAACATTCCGATGGCTCGCTCCGTTCGCATCACATGCGGAAGGACACGTCTGCCGTACAGGACTCCTGACATGACGGCCGCCGCCGACCAGGCGATCGACGCAGCGCCGTCGATCGCCGCGAATTGTAGGAGAGGCATGTGAAGGATCCCGGCGAGTGGCGCCACCATCAGGCTGAAGCCAGGAATGAATTTCCCGGTCGCGACCGTCATCGCCCGACGCCGGCGGAAGCGGCGTTCTGCCCGACCCACGCACGCGTCGGGGTTGAGTGACAGGCGGCAGAGTAGACCTAACACACGCCGACCCTGGATCCGCCCAAAGGCATACCAGATCAGATCCCCCATCCAGAAGCCAAAAGCGCTCCCAATCACCAGCGGCACAGCAGAAAGCCGATGCTCAGCTGCGATGCTTCCCGCGAGCAGGAGCAAAGGGAACGCCGGCACGGGCACGCCGACACTCTCCAGGAACGAAGCGGCACAAACAACAGCCAGGCCGCGAGTGAGCAGAAGGTCGAGCACAACCTCAGTATCGTTCCAAACCAGTCGCGACCCTTCAGCGACGATCGCTTCAAGTGCGACGCGAAAGTAGACCACCCGAAAGGGGAGGGTGGCAGTCGCACGCGTGTGTCACAATCGAAGCTAGTGCCCGACCACGTTTTTCCCACCCTGACGGACCAGCAGATTGCGCGCATCGCCGCGCTTGGACGCCGCCGCGCAGTCGCCGAAGGCGACGTGCTCGTGGAGGTTGGCGACAAGGTAATCCCTTTCTTCGTGCTTCTCCGCGGCGAGCTCCAGGTGGTGCGTCCACTTGAGGACGGTCGCGAAGAGCCGATCGTCACGCAACAACCGGGGCAGTTCACCGGCGAAGCGAACCTGATTACGCGGCGCCGTGCGCTCGTGCGTGTCCGCGCCACCAAGGCGGGCGAAGTGCTTCAGCTGGCGCGCGAGGAGCTCCAGTCCCTTATTCAAACCGACGCCGAGCTGAGCGCGATCCTGATGCGCGCGTTCATCCTGCGCCGCATGCGGCTGATCGAAGGGCACTTCGGCGACGTTGTCGTGCTGGGTTCGACGCATTCCGCGGGGACGCTACGGGTCCGCGAGTTCCTCACCCGCAACGGCCATCCGCATCAGTTCGTCGACCTCGATCGCGATCCGTTGGCGCAGGAACTCATCGATCAGTTCCACGTCTCGATGGACGACGTCCCCGTGCTCGTGTGCCGCGGCACGAGCGTCCTCAAGAATCCGACGAACAAGCAGGTCGCCGACTGCCTCGGTTTCAACGACAGCATCGATCGCGCGCACGTCCGTGATGTCGTGGTCGTGGGCGCCGGCCCTGCCGGCCTCGCCGCGGCCGTGTACGCGGCGTCGGAGGGACTCGATGTGCTGGTGCTCGAAGCGAACCTGCCGGGCGGCCAGGCCGGCTCGAGCTCGAGAATCGAAAACTATCTTGGATTCCCGAACGGCGTCTCCGGCGAAGAGCTGACCGCGCGCGCGTACGCGCAGGCGGCGAAGTTCGGCGCGGAGGTGATGATCGCGAAGGGCGCCGTCCGGCTAGCGGGGCCCGGCCGTCCGTATCGCGTCCTGATCGATGGCGGCGAGACCGTCGCCGCGCGCGCCATCATCATTGCGACCGGGGCGCAGTATCGAAAACCCGAGCTGCCGAACCTGTCGCAGTTCGAGGGCGCCGGCGTCTACTACGCGGCAACGCAGATGGAGGCGCAGCTGTGCCGCGGCGACGAGGTCATGGTCGTCGGCGGGGGCAATTCCGCCGGCCAGGCGGCGGTGTTCCTCGCCGATCATGCCAAGCGCGTGCAGATCCTCGTTCGCAAGGACGGCCTCGCGGAGACGATGTCGAAGTACTTGATTCAGCGAATCGAAGCGGGACAGCCGCGCATCGAGCTGCGGCCCCGAACCGAGATTGTGGCGCTCGAGGGCAGCGGCCGCCTCGAACGCGTCAGATGCCGCGACGGCCGGAGCGGCAGTGAAGAGACGCGCGATTGCCGCCACGTGTTCATGATGACCGGCGCCGACCCCAACACGCAGTGGCTTTCGCATTGCGTCGCTCTCGACGGCAAAGGATTCGTGAAGGCCGGTCCCGATCTGTCGCCCGACGACCTGGCGGCCGCGCGCTGGTCGCCGAAGCGGCCACCGTTCCTCCTGGAGACCAGTATTCCTGCCATCTTCGCGGTTGGAGACGTGCGGTCGGGCAGCGTCAAGCGAGTCGCGTCGGCTGTCGGCGAGGGATCGATTGCGGTGTCATTCGTCCACCAGGTACTGCAGGCGTAAGCATGTCGTGCAAGCGGTGTAGTCGTGGATGACTTGTCGATGCCGAGCAGCGCGGCTGAGATTCAGGGCAGGATCACGTTTTGATGGCGCTTACTCTTTGGCGCCTTTGATCCATTCCAGGATCGTGGCGTATTCCGGCGAGTCTTTGGTGAAGCGGATGCCGCCGCCGTGCGCCAGGGTCGCGGACCCGGCGACGCCCTCCGTCTCCGAACTCGACGTCGGTTTGCGCAGAATCAAGCTGTTCTCGGGATCCGCCTGGTCCACCACATTCAACGCGGTCGAGAACGTCGCGTTGAACAGCGTGTGCGTCG
>Ga0075434_100003007_pt1 | contig 14995 bp, 14 predicted proteins | sample RhiMethybrSRZTD3_FD_75298 | JGI IMG/M metagenome (GOLD analysis project Ga0075434, IMG submission 75298) | Populus rhizosphere microbial communities from Tennessee, USA - Rhizosphere MetaG P. TD hybrid SRZTD3 | ecosystem: Host-associated > Plants > Roots > Rhizosphere > Soil | place: USA... | reverse complement strand
TCACATATTTGACAACGCTTCTGTCCAGTAGCATAACGACCAGAACCAACTGGTTTCTGTGCTTTGTGACGTATACATATACCTTTACAAGTCATTTACTTCTCTTTCCTTGGTAAAATCTGTTACCTATAGTGATTATGACCTATAAGTATTTAAATTTATGCAAATAATTCAATTGGGTATCAAATATAAATGCCAAAATGCTATATTCCATCCGAAAACAGGGAAAAACGCTTGAATCATCCTATATACGATCCGCGGGGTAAATTATAAATGCAACGGAAAAAGAGATGTGTATAAAACATTACGTTGTTATGCTAGTGCAGGTCAATATACAACGAACACCACATACTCCTCTATTTCGGAACAATTTATTCTGTGTAGTGTAGATATCAGGTTAGGCATTTGTAAGGTCTTCCCTTCCTTAGAGCGATTGCCCTTGCTGACGACATATCTCTGATTCCACGCCTATTGGCCTCTGTATTGCGCGGTAAAGAGGTTCCACGTTCATTTACGATCTCTATCTCAACTAGGTCCATAAATTTTAGTTTTATCAACTTTGCAAGACTCTGTGCCATTTCAATATTGCCATCTCCAATTCTTATGATTTTCTTTTTCGACACAATTCCTACTAGCAAAGGTGATAGTACATGGATGGTAGATGTAATAGACGATTCAACTATGCTGTCGATCTCATTATGAAGATATATGATCGAAATTCCTATTCTGTCGCCTGGATCAATACCTATTATTAGTTGATCATCGTGACAAACTCCCATAAGAGTTCTCAGAATTTTGGCCTTCAAAACTGCTGGACAATCGTCCAATTCAGTGTCAAGAAGGACATCCTTTCTCCTGACTATTTCAGCTTCATGTTCAGTAGTAATGATTACCTTAGCGTTGGACGCAGCAGCCTCCTGCGGAGAAAGCGAGTCAAATTGTATATCCATCAATTTGAGGGCCGTAATTATCTTGTAATATGGCCTACCGTAAACAGTAGCTACAGTTACTTTGCTCTGCAATATCTCCCTTGTCAGGGGCCTTTCATCAATTTCACCTTTTAGCATAATTTGTTATTAAATCTTATGGACAACTGTTTAGAATCTCTAAGGAGGAAGCTAAACATTAACAATTCTCATTTACAATTGGTAGGAATAATCAGACCCATGGGCGTTTGAATTAGCCTGGCGTTATGGTTATTTTTAGCGTTCTGCAGATTGATTACATGCATGAATAATAATAATAAATTTTTTTGTTAGGTTTGATAGTTATAGGTTATTTTTTGGGTAAGGCTAATAGCACGATTAGAGTACGTGTTCATGGATTTAGAAAATGAAAGCCCAAACAATGATTGGATTCAATATATTACACGTATCAAATTTAGGTATAGTTCGGCATAGGGAATTTTTTAAACTCTTGTTCAGCCCAATTGACCATGGATTGAATATCAGAGGTTACAAAATCAGCGCCAATGTCTTGTAATATAAGTTGAAGCTCAGGCGAAGTTATCAAAATTACCTCAAGGCGTCCTCTTAATTTCGCTTTCAATGAGTTAGTAGCAGAAAACAAAAAACGCGAAGATGCTTCCTCTGATGAATGAATACAAATTAACATTAAACCATTTCTTTTATTCCAGACTTTGGCTATATAACGTTGAAAGTCAATGTCAAAAAAGGGATCCAAATGTTGCTCAACGTTTCCAATATACGCAGAATTCCAACCCAAAATTTGTAGGGCAATTGCCCCACATTTGCCATGATAAATTCTATCATCTGAGCCTGCCACGGCAATAGTCTGTGCATTTACTTTGTTTTCTATGGCTTGCATGCTAAATTTCAATAAATCAAGTAATTCAGATATGGAGTTTAAGAATGAAATTCTCTCTGTCTTGCCAAGCCTGCCTCTATTGTAAAGTTCGTTTATGGTATTTATAGTTGGCAAAAGCACATCTGTCAGAAGCTTGACTTGGTCAGCATTCGAATTAACCAGGCTTATCAAAATTCGTCTCGATTGATTCTCATTGCCTTGCAACACGGCGTCTAAAAATTTTTGCTGAACTTCAGTAAAATTTGTTGGAAACTCCAGCTCTGTTACTCCGCCTTCAAGGAACCATAGATTTACTGAGCCAATCTTTTTTTTGTTGATTAAGCCTATAGTAGATAATATATCAAGATATTTTGTTATTGTCATCCTGTTGATTCCTGTTTTTTCAGCGATTTCTACGCCTGACAAACCAGTATTATTATTCTGCAGGAGATAAGTGATTTTACGCTTCATCTCCCCTAAAGTATAACGTCTGTACATGAATATAATATTAAATGCATTATATTACATTGAAAAACCTTATTGTTTGTTTGAGGTTTCAAAACAGATCAAAGAATCTGGCTTACGCATCGAATTATAGACTTGCGTGGTTGGATATATAACCAAGATATATCCGGTTGGTTGCTTGCTACTAACTCTTAGGAAAAGATTGAAACAAAGGTACCGACATCTCCGTAATTAAAAAATGTGGATGCAAATGAAATCGAGATTCTACCAGTATGTTGCATAAGTTGATATGTTATAGTTTATTTGTATTACTTGTATTGCACGAACGCTTAGATGACCTAAGAGCCTTTCACAAGCGGTGTACAATGAGTCTTAAAATGATTGATAATCTTCCACAATTCAAAAAGATGAACTTTAGCAACTTTAATCAAAAAATATAAATGTAATATAGATAATCGCAACGCATGACAGATGCCTAAGGAAAAAGCGGTACTTGCATACTCTGGCGGTCTTGACACATCTGTGTGCATAAGATATCTGCAGAATTTACACAATTATGATGTAGTTACTGTAACTGTTGACTGTGGACAGAATGAAAATTTTAAAGATATCGAGAAAAACTCGACCGATACTGGTGCCATAAAGCACGTTTGCCTTGATGCCAAAGAAGAATTTGCAAGAGACTTTGTTATTCCATGCATCAAGGCAAATGGCCTGTATCAAAATAAGTATCCTCTTTCTACAGCGCTCGCTCGACCACTAATTGCTGCCAAGGCAATAGAGGTAGCGAAGAATGAAGGAGCTACTGCCATTGCCCACGGATGCACAGGCAAGGGAAACGACCAGATAAGATTTGACATTATGATGCGTGCGCTAAATCCAAAACTAAAAATTATTGCACCCATACGAGATCTAAATCTAACCAGAGACGACGAAATTAAATTTGCAATGGAGCAACATATCCCAATCAGTCCTATAGCAAATAAGTATAGTGTGGATCTCAATATATGGGGCAGGGCAATCGAAGGTGGCAATTTAGAAGATCCCTATTCTCAGCCACCGGAAGATGTTTTTCAATTGGTAAAATTCGATAATAGTAATGCGGGTTACCTAGAACTAGAATTCAAAAACGGAGTTCCAGCTGCTGTCGACGGCAATGATATGACCATAAACAGTTTGATTGAATACGTTAATACCAAAGTCGGTTCTTTTGGAGTAGGAATTATTGATCATATCGAAGACAGAGTTATAGGTATAAAATCAAGAGAAATCTATGAGGCTCCTGCAGCAATTGCTATAATCGAAGCACACAAAGAACTCGAAAAGATGGTATTAACTATGCATGAAATCCGCTTTAAGCAATTAGTAGACCAGCAGTGGAGTTGGTTGATATATTCAGGGCTATGGCCTGATCCACTTCGGACGGATTTGGATAAATTCATAGATTCGACGCAAACACGCGTTAGTGGGAAAGTAAAGTTGAAACTTGAAAAAGGATCACTTCGGGTGGTTGGAAGAGAATCGCCATACTCGCTGTACAGAAATGACCTAGCAACTTTCGGCGCGGGATCTAAGTTCGATCAGGGCTTGGCGAGGGGTTTCGTTGAACTATGGGGATTGCAATCAATAATTGCCAATACGGTTGCTAATGAAATGAAGAACATACAAGATACCTAGAAGAATTTAGCATGTTAACAATAAGCAAAAATATTATCAAGGTTAATTGTAAAATTGTAATATGGCGGTTGCAAAAATTATTATAAGTGCCAAGATGAATCGTGATCTTGAAGTACTCTCAAGTTGAAAAACCATCATGAATAGAAACCAGCAAAAGATTTCGACGCTTAATTGGGGACATTAAATGGCGAAAGTTTGTCTAATTTATGACAAGATGCGTTTTGAGGAAAAAACACTTTATCAGAAAGCCAAAAAAAAGGGCATAAACGCGCTTATTCTTGACGGGAAAACCATAAGCCTCAACACTGATAGCAAGAGAACGAGCCTGCAGCTAGGAGATATAGTCATACAAAGGAGTATAAGTCATTTCAGAGGGCTATACATTACCTCGTGCTTAGAGTTCCTAGATTTTAAAGTGATTAACAAATTCAAAGTAGGACAAATCTGCGGTAATAAGTTGATAACCTCTCTTACCCTTGCCAAGCACGGTGTGCCTACTCCAAAAACCCACTTTGCATTTAGTGCTGACTCAGCAATTGAACTAATTAACAAGACAGGTTTTCCACTCGTTCTAAAGCCCATTATCGGATCCTGGGGAAGAGGAGTTTTTCCCATACGCGATGAAGAGATGGCCAATATGTTACTAGAGATGCGAGAAGAAAGCGACAGTCCGCTTGCTCGTCTATTTTACATCCAAGAAATGGTGAAAAGGCCACCTCGAGATCTGAGATGTATCGTAGTTGGAGATGAGATTGTTGCCGCAATCTATAGATATTCTGCACAAAATGAATGGAGAACAAATGTATCTAGAGGTGGCAAAGCGGAAGCAGCTCCCATCACGAACGAATTGGAAGATATTGCTTTAAGAGCCGCAAGAGCGGTCGGTGGTGGCGTGCTAGGAGTAGATTTAATGGAAGATGAGAAAAGAGGATTATTGGTCCATGAAATCAATAACACAGTTGAATTTAGAGGTGCTTCCAACGTCTGTGAAGCTGATATCGCTGGAGCAATAATAGACTATGCATTATTGGTTGCAAAAAGATAGTTACATCTGGCTATTGAGAGATCCGTGCCGAAGGTATTATTCATCCTGTATGGCCAATCGCAGCTACAGCAAACAACATATCTGTCAGGCAACCAAATTGTACACTCACAGACACTTGTAAAGATCAAAGAGTATCAAACAAACTCGCAGCAAAATGGTTGTTGTTTTCTGGCCGTCTTCAGATTCTACACTTTTTCTGCGATAATGGGACGTACAATGCGTATGGATATAACAAAATTCATAAGATGTTATGTTAGCATAAAATGGAGATCTATTAAGATGGAAGTTGGTGTAGTGGGAGCGTCAGGCTACGTAGGTGGTGAATTGCTGAGGTTGCTAGTTTCACATCCAAAAATAAATGTAAAAATGGTTACGTCCAGACAAAAAGCAGGTGAATATGTACATCGCGTCCATCCAAGCCTCAAGGGTTTCATCGATCTTACATTTATGCCAATGGATTTGGAAAAACTAGCCAATTCGTGTGATATAGTATTTAGCTCTGTTCCTCATGGCAAAGCAAATAAAATCGTGAAAGACTTGTATGACAGAGGCGTAAAGATAATCGACCTATCTGCTGATTTCCGCTTGAAGAACCCAAAGGATTACGTTAAATGGTATGGTTGGGAACACCCATTTCCGGAACTCCTATCAAAGTCAGCTTATGGTGTTCCAGAACTTCACCGAGACGAAATAAAAAAGGCGCAGCTCGTTTCATGTCCTGGCTGCATGGCGGTCACTTCCTTGCTAGCATTAAAACCCTTAATTGAAAACAATCTAATTGACACTGATCATATTGTTGTTGACAGCAAGATTGGATCCTCAGGAGCAGGAGTGAAGTCAAATGCCGGAACGCATCATGCTATGCGCTATGGTGTAATTAGGCCATACAAACCAGCTAAGCATCGACATACCGGCGAGATTGAACAAGAACTGCAACTTATTACCAAAAAAGAAATAAAAATAAGTATGAGCCCGCATGCAGTAAATATTGTACGGGGTATCCTTACTACTAATCACACATTTCTTAAGAAACTAATGAACGAGTTAGAACTTTGGAAGATGTACAGAAACTCCTACAAGGCAGAGCCATTTATTAGATTTATTCGTGACAAGAAAGGCTTCTATAAATTTCCGGATCCTAAGTTCGTAGTCGGTTCAAATTTCTGCGATGTAGGGTTCGATATCGATGAATATAATCAAAGGCTTATAGCTATGTCCGCGTCCGACAATTTGATGAAGGGAGCTGCCGGATCTGCAATACAGAATATGAATTTAATGCTCGGGTACGATGAGACAGAAGGGCTTAGGTACACTCCATTAACGCCAGTATGATAGTAGTAAAGATCGGTGGAAGCATTGTTGATGGACTGCATTCTACCGCAATCGAAGACATAAAAAATATAATCAAAAGAGACAAACTAGTTCTCGTCCATGGCGGAGGCAAAGAAGTCACAAATATTGCGACCAAACTTGGCAAGGAACAAAAGTTTATTATTTCTCCTAGCGGGGTAAAAAGCAGGTACACAGACAAAGAGACCGCAGAAATTTATACAATGGTGATGTCCGGTAAGATCAATAAAGCGATTGTGGGTATGCTTCTACGTCATGGTATAAAGGCTGTCGGTATCAGCGGCTTAGACGGTGTTGTATTGAAAGCTCAACGGAAGAAGAAGCTCCTAATAGTTAATGAGAAGGGGAGAAAGATGGCAGTGGATGGAGGATACACAGGCAAGATACATGGCGTCGATCCTTCGTTAATAAACGTGTTGTTGGATCAGGGGTATACTCCAGTGATATCACCGGTAGCAATAAGCGAGGAATTTGATTTCCTCAATGTGGATGGAGATAGGGCTGCTGCATACATTGCAGCGGGATTAAAAGCGCAAATTGTCGTTTTTATTACCAATGTCGCAGGATTGATTTTACAAGATAAGCTAGTCACTGATATTACTTTAGAACAGGCCAATAGCTCGCTATCAAAGATAGGATATGGCATGGAAAAGAAAATTATTGCGTCCAAGGAAGCTATAGAAATGGGAGTCACTGAGTCGGTAATTGCTTCAGGTAAGGTAGAATACCCAATTTCGGCTGCGATAGCACATAATAATTGTACGGTGATCACTGCTAGTTGAATACTGAAGACCAGTATTTAGCTAACTTGTATCAGCGATTTCCAATAAACGTTGCTGCTGGTAAAGCTGCAAAAATCTGGGATACATCAGGTAAGGAGTATATTGATTGTATGGGCGGTTATGGTGTTGCTCTTATAGGTCACTCTAATTATAGAGTCATTAAAGCTATAAAGGATCAAGCTGAGAAAATTATAGCTTGTCATATGTCGGTATATAACGACACTAGGTTAAATTTTCTGGATAAGCTATCCAATGTGGCCCCGGAAGGGTTAACTAAGACTTTCTTTAGCAATAGTGGCGCTGAAGCAGTCGAAGCTGCGCTGAAGTTTTCTCGTAAATACACTGCGAAGACAGGCATAATCGCTATGAGCGGTGCGTATCATGGAAAAACGTTTGGAGCACTCTCTGTAACTTATAATGAAAAATACCGAAAATCGTTTATGCCTCTCCTTGAGAATGTCAAGTTTGTTCCGTACAACGATCCTTCTCGGTTAGAGGAAATGATTGATGACAATACTGGGACCGTTATTTTAGAACCAATTCAAGGAGAAACAGGTATCATAGTTCCTAGAGATGGTTTGGTACAGGAAATAAGACGGATTTGTAATAACCATAACTTAGTTTTGATATTCGATGAAATCCAAACCGGCCTTGGAAGAACTGGTAAGATGTGGGCAGGCGAAAATTGGAACACGGTTCCCGATATTATGTGCATTGCGAAGGGTATCGCAGGAGGAGTTCCGATGGGGCTCACCTTGGCAAAACCTGAGATAATGCAAGCGATGACTATTGGGGATCACTCTTCTACATTCGCAGGAAATCCGCTTGCATGTGCAGCTGCTACGGCAACTCTGGACGTAATCTCAGAAGAGAAACTTATCGATAATGCTCTTAGAACTGGCAAGTTTTTCAAAGATGGCCTCGTTGAGCTAGGCGATAAGCATAAGATAATCAGGGAAGTAAGAGGTCTGGGCATGATGTTAGCAGTAGAACTGCGTTTTGATATAAAGGATATATTATTTGAAGGGATAAAAAATGGCTTGCTGATGCTATATTCAGGAAGAAACATAATTAGACTTCTTCCTCCGCTTGTAATGGACGAAAGGCTCGTTTCAGAAACACTGAAGATAATGGATCAGCTATTAACAAAAGAGGAGAAGAGGAGAAATGTCAAATGAATTTGATTCTACTGACGAAAAGATAATGGAACTTTTACGAGAGGACTCTCGTAAGTCTTTCGTAGACATTGGAGCTCACATTGGTCTGTCTGAATCTGCAGTCAGAAGGCGCGTAAAGAACCTCGTAGATGCTGGATTGATTAGAAGGTTTACTATTGAGATGGGTTCAGGTAATAAGACAAGTGCTATAACCTTTATTTCAGTTGATTCACGTGCGGAGACGGATATCGTCTGTACAAAGCTTCGGGAACTTGAAGGTGTTGAAGTGATATATGAGATTACAGGGCAACACGATATTGCTGTTATTATCTCTGCACAAACAATAGCGGATATCAATAGGTCTGTAGATAATTTACGGAAGATAGAAGGGGTTTCTGACACAAATACGGTCATTGTCCTGAGGACCATACGTTGAAATTCAATCAACGAATGTCCGCAGATTAGGAGAATTTGGGTTTGATCTATCAAATGGCATATCCACTAGTGAGCATGTCCGATAACGTTTATATTCGATACGAAATGAGTTAATTTGTAAGCACTAATGTCGCTTAATTCGGATGATATTAACTATTATGCGCACCAGTATAACCAAACAAAAGATAATAACAACACAATTAGAATTCTTGACTCTACTCTCAGAGAGGGAGAACAACATCCTGGTGTGTCGTTTACGAAAAAACAAAGAATTCAGATTGCATGGCTGCTAGATTCTTTTGGAGTTGACCAAATTGAGATTAGTCCTGTCGTCTCGCAAGATCACTTTGATGCTACTAAGACCATTATAAGACAGGGATTGAAAGCTGATATTTTGGCTCACGTTAGGGCAATCAAATCTGACGTAGACATTGCCATTAGCTGCGATGCGTCCTGGGTTGCAACTTACATGGGTATTTCGGATATTCACTTGTCAGCGAAGCTCAAGATAACAAGAGAAGAAGCAAAAATAAGAGCGCTTGACGTTGCCGATTATATTAATGCGCATGGTTTGAAAGCGCGATTTACGATGGAGGACGCCAGCAGAACTGATCCTGCATTTCTTATAGAAATGTGTAAAGAAATGAATAGCCGCGGTATTAAAAGGATAAGTATCCCGGATACTGTGGGAATTATGCGTCCAACAGGAATGTATAATCTCGTTAAGATGGTCTATGATAATATCGATAAATCAAGAAGCTCACTGGACGTCCATTGCCATAATGACCTGGGCTTAGCGTTGGCTAACGCTTTAGCAGGCTGTGATGCCGGTGCCGATCAGATACATACTACGATCGATGGCTTTGGAGAAAGAACAGGTATCCCTGCGCTAGCAGAAACCGCGGTTGCATTGACTCTCGTATATAAATCAAATAATAATGTGAGGCTGCATATGTTAAAAGATCTATCGAAGACTATTTCAGACTATACTCAAATAGCTATTCCAGAGTCTAAACCAATTGTAGGAGACAGCGCGTATAAACACAAAGCAGGCACACATCTTGCAGCTATACTTAGAAATCCATCAGCATACGAGATCCTAGAACCAAGAGTAGTAGGAAATAGGCGTAAGATCGTTTTTGGAGAATTAGCGGGTAAGAATGGTGCAAATTATTTGCTATCATTGTTAGGACTCCATACAGGGCAGCATGAAGCGGAACTTCTGGCACGCGGCTTGAAGGAGCTGCGTATGGGAGATATTCTAGAATTATATTTGGATGATAGATTAGAGAGAAAGATACTTAATGATGAATCTACGAGAAAGGTAAAGGAGTAGATGATAAGATGGTAAAATGTCCAGAATGTGATGCAGAAATCAAGATCCCCTCAGACTCAATTGAGGGTGAAATCGTGACATGTCCAGACTGTGGAGCAAGCTATGAGCTTGTGAAATCGGATGATGGATTTAATATAAAGCCGGCCCAAGTTGTCGGCGAGGATTGGGGGCAGTGAAACAAGAGAAGAACAATGAGTCTTCTCTTACCATTCTCTATGATACTATTCGATGGGAAGAAAAGGCACTATATGAAGCCGCTAAGAAGAGAGGAATAAAAGTAAATAGAATTGATTGCAAGTCTCTTGCCTTAGACCTAAATCAAGTAGAAGAGTCTCCATATAAAGACACGCTCATAATTCAACGATGCGTTAGCTATTTTAAAAGTGTTCATTCCACAGCAGCACTAGAGGGTCTGGGCGCAAGAGTCATCAATTCCTTACATACTGCAACAAGTTGCGGCAACAAACTATTTGCTCACATGGAATTACAAAAGGCGGGTATAAAAACACCGCGAGCAATTTCTGCATTTTCTGAAGAATCCACCATTGCTGCTCTTGGCACTTTGGGATACCCGGCTGTAATAAAGCCAACCATTGGAAGCTGGGGTAGGTTAGTGGCCCTTGTACGCGATAAGGATGCAGCCAAAGCAGTAGTGGAGGATAGAATGCATATGTTTCCGCTTTATCAAATATACTATCTTGAGGAATTTGTTAACCGTCCAGCACGAGACATCAGGGCGATCGTAATAGGCGATGAGGTAGTGGCCGCCATTTATCGCTACTCTGTGAATGGTGAATGGAAAACAAATATGGCTCTTGGAGGACGTGCCGAAACTTGTCCTGTTACGAATGAGCTAGAGGATATTTGTATAAAGGCGACTAACGCGGTAGCAGGAAATATTGTTGGAGTCGACTTAATGGAAAGCAAAGAACATGGTTTGATGGTCCACGAGATTAATAACACAACCGAATTTCGAAATACGGTAGGTACAACTGGCGTGGACATCGCCGGATTAATGATTGACTTTTCTTCAAAACTTAAATAAGAAAGGGCAGAATTGGTTTCTCCTACCTATTCTATTGAACTATTGAAAAAATCTCTTGAAGAATATACTCCATCTAGGTCTGAAGCCTCTTTAGCCAATATGATAAAAGATAGATGTGTTAATGAACTTGGCTTCGAACAAGCACACATTGATAGCGTAGGAAACATTATTGCAACTAAGGGCACTGGGGAACCGAAAATATTGCTGTGTGGCCATATGGATACTGTTCCAGGCCAAATTCCTGTGAGAATACAAAATGGATTTATCTACGGTCGTGGAGCATCTGATGCGAAAGGCGCTCTTATTGCAATGCTATTGGCCGCATCTGAATTTCCCAAACAGAGAGGGACGATAACTTTTGCAGGCGTCGTAGACGAGGAAGGGAATGCAACGGGGATTAAGCAGCTTGTAAAAAGTGGCATTTCAGCAGACTATGCGATATTTGGTGAACCGAGCGGCATCGATAATATCACTATCGCATATAAAGGTCGGCTGGCGATCAGGCTTACATGTGACGTTGGATCGAGCGCTCATGCAAGTGCCCCTTGGTTAGCCAAGAACTCGATAGAGGAGATATATGATTTCTGGAATGCGATAAAATGTGAAATCAATCGAATATGTAACAAGAAAAATGGAGCAGATTCCATAAGTTGTAGCGTTACGGAGATTTCCGGAGGTTCGAGTCACAATGTTACGCCGCAAAAATGTAAAATCACAATTGATATTAGAATACCTACATTTACCAGATGTAAAGAGGTAGTGTGTTCGGTAGATAGTGTCATTGCTCGTGTTGCGTCGACAAAGGGAATCGTGGCAAATTATAGGATAGAAGATAAGACTGAGCCATTTGAAGCAGATCATTCTTCACCTCTAGTACGAGCACTATCGCTTTCAATACTTGACGTTCGAAAGCGGCGTCCAATTCTTCTGCGGAAAACTGGCACAGGTGATATGAACATATTGGGCAACGAATTTAATATACCTGTAATAACGTTTGGACCTGGTGACCCGCATTCGTCGCATACATCCGACGAAAAAATAAGCATTGAAGAGTATGTTTCCAGCATTGATGTATTCAGTAGGGCGTTATTCCACATGTCTAGGCTACATCAGATCAAGAAATCCGCATTGCAGAATAGAAAAATATAGATCGTATGCATGTCAATTTTCGATGCTCTGGATTATTGGGATAGGGATTAATGGTTATATGGGAATAAGCACTGATGCCATCGAGGTTTTGAAGAAGTGCGATAGAATATATCTTGAGAGGTTCACAAGTCCGGTCTCCGAGGATGATATAAGGGGTCTAAACGCTCTAATTGAAAAGAATGATCGGGTGAATGAGTTTATAATACCGGTTCAGCGATGGTTTGTAGAGGATGGTCGAGAAATCATTGAGCAGTCCCAATTCAAAAATATTGCTCTGTTGACGTATGGCGATCCGCTGATTGCAACCACATTTACGGAATTGCTTGTAAGAGCAGTTAAAAGATCCATAAGAGTCAAAATTATTCATGCTGCATCAGGTATCATTTCTCTAATCGGCGAAAGTGGCCTTCATATTTATAAATTCGGGAGAATGGTCACCATGATGTCAGGATTCCAGTCATACATTAGTGTTTACAATACCGTTTTTAACAACCTGTTAGCGGGAAACCACACATTAGTCTTGACTGAATATAGCAACAACAACAACAGCAACAGTGTATTTTTTCTTGATCCCAAATATTTTTTCGATAAAATGTTACAGGCAGAGGAAGATACAAAATATGGCGCATTCTCACAGGAGACGTTTGCAATCGTGGGATCAAGGATTGGCACAGAAGACCAAAGGATCGAATCCGGAAAAATTAAATCATTGCTTAATAGGGATTATGGAATAGGTCCTCATTCAATAATAGTAACAGCGTCACTCCATTTCACGGAGATCGATGCAGTTAAGAGCCTAACCATAAACCTTGACGAACCCCTAAACAATACCCAAAGAGTCAGGAACCTGTCTGTGAATATGATCGAAAAATATGCTCCTAAAGCTAAAGAGGAAATCAATCGAATAAAATCCGAAATAGAGGCACGAGAACATACTTCAATTACGAATGGATGGAGTGAAATCCTTGATAATGCGCGCTATTATATAGATGATGCGGAGCGATTTATGAACCAGGAAAAGTTTGAATTAGGAATTTTAAGCATGGGATATGCAGAGGGACTTATAGATGCGTTGCATATGCAAAAAAAGAAAATTTTATAGCAATATAGAAAAAAATATGCAAACTTTTCTTCTCTCATTCCTTTATCGTAATGCCAAATACTTGCTCTAGTGGAGAGTGCGTAATCAAGGTAAGTTGCAGGAAAGGTAATCGTGTTATGAGATCAGAAAGAATTATTATTACTACGACAACATGCTTATTGGATGGGGACAAATGTAAAGAGCTCAAAAAGTAAAAATGGAATCAAAAACTGGATTGGTATCCCTCATGAGCTGATGCAGTTTGTTCAACGTAATACTTATTCTTTGCTTATTAAAGGATCTGCAGGGACTGGAAAAACTACTCTTTCACTTACTATTCTACGAGCATTAAAAGTAAAAAGCAATTTTTTCTATATTTCTACAAGGATTTCTCCCAAACAGCTTTTCATATATTATCCATGGCTTGGAAGATTTATTGGCAGCTCAAAGGCATCTGAAGGAGAAGAAATGCCAGGTCAGGGGTATAACCTCTCGACTTTTGAAGATGCTCGTCTCGATGAGCCTGAATCCCTTTTTGAGAGAATTACAAATCAGTTAATGGACGTTAAGGCGCCTATAATTATCATTGATAGTTGGGACGCAATAGCATCTTTTATGGATAAAGAGGCTCGATTAAACAATGAGCGAGTATTACAAATTTGGCGCGAAAGGGCAGGAGCAAAGTTGATTTTCATTACCGAAGATCCGAATGACACAACTCTGGATTTTCTTGTAGACGGGATAGTCGATCTTAGACGAAAATTCTATGATAACATGATAGTCAGGCAAATGTTTCTTTCCAAATTGCGTGGAATAATGATAAACAAACCTTCGTATGTATACTCACTTAATGGCGCAGTATTTACAACTTGTGAATCTTATGAGCCGGGTGATTTTGCAGTCACAACGGCGCGAACACGATTCACTAAAAAGGAAAATGTATTGTCATCACTTTCTGATGGTCGTTATATTGCAACGAGTTATCAAGATCTAGACAATCTTCTAGGAGGTGGATTCGTACAGAAAGGACTGATCTTCATTGACATGGAATCTAATGTCAATACATGGGTTGCTATTGCTTTTTTATCGTCTATAATATCAAATTTCATCCGTACCTCCAATCCTGTTTTGTTCCATCCTTTCGACGGTATCAATGCTAAAGAGGTTATGACTTATTTAAGATTAGAAGGTTCGGATGAAACTAAACTTCTTAGAATATTATGTTATGATGAGGGGCTTGCCGAGAATTCGAATCAGAATTTCATGCCACTTAAAGGCCAGCCCGGGTACCTCGAGAAATATGTTTATCGTTTCCATGAAGTTATCGCTAAGACGCGGCTCCAATACCCAAACAAACTTCTGTTAAATATCATAGGCACAAACACAGCACAGATGATGAATGCACAAGCAGATATGGGTAAGACAAACCTATCATCTTTTATTAGAGAAAAGACCGATTTGTCCATTGTCGTTAGTAGGAGAATGCACAAAATGCATCAACACATCTCAGATGTATGCGACGTTCATTTGCGATTCCTTGTACTAAATGGCTCGTTGTTTTTGCAATCACTGGTTCCTTGGAGACATCTTTATGCGGTCTTGTCTCCACCCTCTTCAGGAGGCGGTACTGTTAGACTCGACCCCGTCATTTAGACATTTAAACACTA
>Ga0075434_100003004_pt1 | contig 15006 bp, 11 predicted proteins | sample RhiMethybrSRZTD3_FD_75298 | JGI IMG/M metagenome (GOLD analysis project Ga0075434, IMG submission 75298) | Populus rhizosphere microbial communities from Tennessee, USA - Rhizosphere MetaG P. TD hybrid SRZTD3 | ecosystem: Host-associated > Plants > Roots > Rhizosphere > Soil | place: USA... | reverse complement strand
CTGGCGGGTACTTCGCGCGCTCTCATGGGGATGGTCGGTCTCGACGTCGACGGCGTCATGGACCTCGCGCGTGAGTTCGACGCGTTGTACTTCGAGACCGGTCAGGGGTCGGAAGTCACCAACGGAGCTGCGGAGAGTATCGACATGGTGACGCTGGAATCACGCACCTACGGCGTGGCGCGTCACATCCGGCGCGTCACCGCGTGCACGTGGACGATCGTCAACGACGTCGCCGGCTTCATCGGTCCCGAAGTGTTCAGGACTTCGGAGCAACTCGAACGCGCATGCCTCGAGGACACCGTGATGGCGAAGCTGCACGGATTGACGATGGGCCTCGACGTCTGTGCGACCTTTCATATGGGTATTGCGCCGGCTGATCTGCACCGCCTGACCGAGCGCATTGTGGCGCGTGCGGCACCGGCGTACTTGATGGCAGTCGCCGGCAACGCGGATCCAATGCTCGGTTACCTGACGACGTCATTCCGAGAGCATCCTGACCTGCGCGCCCGCGTGCGCAGGCAGATGACGTCCAGAATGCAGCAGCGGCTCGTGGCACTCGGTGCAGTCGATTATGACGGTACACCGAAGCCGGACGCCGAAACAGTCGCGCGCCTCTCATCTGTCTTCGGCACCGACGGGCAGCGTCAACTACGGATACTGCAGGAGCGAGGCTTCGATTTGGGCCTGCAGGCAGCGCAGGCGGACCAACGGCTGGACGCGATCTACGCGCAGGCTCGCCGAGCGCTCTACGCGGAGATAGACGACGCCGTTGTTCGTGATGCGAGCCCGAGCAACGTTCACGTGCGAACGGCGGCGACGAGCCGCGACGATTATCTTGCGCATCCGGAGACAGGCGAGCGGCTCCGCGAGGACGATGTGCGTGCGGTTGCGGCGCTGTCGCGAGGCCGCCACCCGCAGGTGCAGATCGTCGTATCAGATGGGTTGAATGCGAACGCTGTCAACGAGCAGCTTCGAACGCTGCTGCCGGCGGTTCGGCGGCTGCTGTCCGGCCAAGGCCATCACATAGCGGAGACCGACGTTGTCGTGAGGAACGGGCGGGTGAGAGCCGGCTACGAGATCGGGGGGCTGGTCTCCGCCGATGTTGTGGTTCACTTCATCGGTGAGCGGCCGGGCACCGGGCTCAACACGATGTCCGCATATCTGACATACGGGCGCGACATCGCAGGGGAACTGCGCTGGCGCCGCGATCTCGATCACTCGGAGACGACGGCAATCTGCGGTATTCACCCGAAGGGGAAGTCGCCTGAGCAGGCGGCAATCGAAATCGAGCACAGCGTTGCGCGCATCTTCGATCAGAAGAAGTCGGGCGTCGCGCTGAAGGGAGCCCCGAATTAGAACAAGCGGGCGATGAGCGGATACCCCCACAACAGGCCGAGTGCCGTCGAGACGCCGCCGACGCCGAGCGACAGCGTGCGCGCGGTTGCGCGATGTCCTCCGAACCGTGCGAGCGGCCAGCCGAGCAGGCCCGAAAGTACGGCCATCCCCGCCGTGGATCCGATGCCGAAGAGCGCCAAATAGATGATGCGCGTCAGCGTCGATGGAAGAGTAGTGACTACGAGCGCTGTTATGGCGCCGCTTCCGGCGAGTCCGTGCACGGCGCCGACAACCAGTGGACGACGTGCAATCGTCCATCGTTGGCCTGGGGCGGTTGCTGGAGATCCGCGCTTCGCGTGGGAATGCGTAGGACGGACGCGGTCCCACACCGCCTGGTATATCGCGCGCCCGCCGAAGCCGACCAGCAACAGGACGACGGAGAGCTCGAAAATGTCCGACGCGACTGGCGGCATGTCCGCGCGGAACAGCACTAGCAGTGCGCCAGCCGCGACCAGCGTCAGCGTGTGCCCCAGTCCCCAGCACGTGCCGAGCCATGCGGCTTTTGCGCTGCTGCGCTCTCCGGTCATCAGAGTCGACACGGCGGCCAGATGATCCGGCTCCAGTGCGTGCCGCATGCCGAGCAATGAGCCGAACCCTGCGCTCGCGAACAGTCCTATCTGTGGAATTGCGAGCCATTCCGCCGCCGAAATCGCTCTCGCGTGCTCAACGATCCAATACGCGACGACGGCAGAAACAAACGCAGGCAGAATCCAGCGCGCATCCGGCTTCGCGAGCGATTGCCGCAGCTCGACAGGGTTACCGTGCGGCGTGTTCAGATACGCTGCGACCCAGGCATCCTTGCGCGCGGCCAGCGTCGCGTCATCCGCTAATCCTCTCGCGATCACCAGACGTTCCAGCGTGGCCAGCCAATGCTCGTAATAGCGCGAGCCGTCGTCCGGCTCACCGCGCTCGGCTGCCGCCCTCAACGTATCGGCGAGCTCACCGGCCCATTCCTTCCACGTGAAGTGGCCCTGACCTGAAAGCGTGACGGCGAGCGCGAACGCCTGTGCCTGCCATGGCTCGGCGAACACCGGTTCATTCTCATCCTCTGGTAGTCGTGGGAGCGCGGCGTGGGTCACCGCGTCGTGAACGCCGTCAGGCGGGCTCAAGATGGTCGTCCCACAGATTGACGTAGACGGCATCCTGCGGACCGGCCTGAGCCCCCCACAACTCGCGCGAGGCGAAGCGCACCGAGTACACGTGCTGGGGGTTCTCGCCGAGGAAGTGAGCGTTCGTGTCCGGGAACACGAATACGCCGTGGTCTCGCTCCACCGTGCCGAGCTTTCCGCGCGCGTAGCGCGGCAGCCGCGTGTGGCCGGTGGGATTGATGTTCCGCGCCCGCACGCGCTGGCCCACGCGGAATTTCGGCGCGACCGGCGTACTCCGGCTGGCCGGGACGCCATTCGCGACGAGAAGAGGCACCTTGTCGACCGTGAGGGGCGGACTCAGCTTCTTTGAGCCGCGCGCCGGCTTGCCGCTGGCGATTTCCGCACGCGTCACCAGTCCGCTGTTGACGAGCAGTTCAATCATTCCGACGAGGAACTTTTCGTAGTAACTGATACGAAAGTATTCGGCAGGCGGAATGAGCTCTTTCTGGTGCCGCGACGCGTCGATGCTCCATTTTCCCCACGAGCCCACGGCGCGATTGAGCGCGAAGACTCGCCCTTCCCAGCGCTCATGGAACACCGGCTCGTTTCTCTCCTGCTGCACGGGCCCCATGCCGTGCATGCCGCCCATGTCGTGCACGCCGTTCATGACCTGCCTCGTGCCGCCGGCGCTGCGATCTTTGCCGTACCGATCATCGAATCCCGGGTGACGAGGGCCGCGAGTTGCTCTTCGTCGAGCGTTTCGGTGGCCGCCGGCCGCTCGGGTAAGACCATGTAGCGCAGCTCCGCGGTGCTGTCCCATACACGCACCTCGACCTCCGCGGGTAGATCGACGCCGAGTTCGCGCAGCACACCGCGCGGGTCAATTACCGAGCGGGATCGATACGGCGCGGATTTGTACCAGACGGGCGGCAGGCCAAGCACCGGCCAGGGATAACACGAGCACAACGTGCAGACGACGAGGTTGTGTAGCGAGGGGCTGTTCTCGACCACGACCATGTGCTCGCCCTGAAGGCCCCCGAAGCCAAGCTCGGCGAGTGCGGCATCGGCATTTGTCAGGAGGCGTTGCTTGTACGCGGAATCGACCCAGGCCCGCGCGACCACGCGCGCTCCGTTGCGGGGACCAATCTTGTGCTCGTAGGTGTCAATCAGCGCGTCAACAGCCTTGCGATCGACCAATCCCTTTTCGACCAGCAGCGATTCGAGCGACTTCACGCGCAACGCCGTGTCGGAGGGAAGCGCCTGACCCTGTCCGCCGGCCTGCGCCGCTGCATAGACAGAGCTCGAAGCCGCTCCTGCTGCCGTGAGCGCCGCCTTCATGAAGCCGCGTCGTGCGTTGTCCACGGCATGCTCCTCGAAACTTTGGAACGAATATTACTCCGCTACAGCCAAATTGGGCATAATTTGCGACCTTGGGAGGGACGCCGTGCCGAATCGCAGAGAGTTCTTCAAACGGGTGGCAGGAGCCGCCGCGGGGCTGTACGTCGGTGAACGGGCGTTGCGCGCACAGGCGCCGCCATCCCGCCTGCAGGTCACGGTCGCAGGCAAGCGCGTCAAGGTCGTTGACGTCCACTGCCACTGGGACATGCCGCTGGGCGATGTCGTCAAAGGAACGCCCTACGAGAAGGATCGCTCGACCGGTCCGGGACTGGATGACCGCATCCCGATGATGGACAAGATCGGCGTCGATGTCGAAGCCATCAGCGTCAACGATTTCTGGTGGTGGGACATCAAGGACGAGGGGCTCGCAAAAGCGATCTGCAACAAGCACAACGAGACGCTCGCCGCCTGGAACAAGCGATATCCGGATCGGTTCGTGGGAATGGCCTCGATCCCGCTGCAGTTTCCGGACGTCGCCGCCGCCATGCTCGAGGATGCGGTCAAGCGGCTTGGCGCCCGGGGTGTCGCGATCGGCGGACACGTCGGCGGCGAGAGCCTCTCGTCTCCGAGGTTCGATGTGTTCTGGTCGAAAGTTCAGGAGCTGGGGCAGCTCGCGTTCATGCATCCCAACGGCTCCGCGAATTTGATTCAGCAGGGCGCGCTGGCCGGCCGCGGCGGCCTCGGCAACATCGTCGGCAACCCGCTGGAGACCACGGTGTTCCTCTCGCGGTTGATCTTCGACGGGACGTTCGACAAGTTCCCGAACCTGAAGGTATGCGGTGCGCACGGCGGCGGGTACCTGCCGTCGTACCTCGGACGCACCGAAGTGGCGTGCCAGCGAACCGGTCAGACCTGCATCATCAAGAAGAAGCCGAGCGATTACATGCGCTCGAATATCCTGGCCGACGCGATGGTGTTCTCCCCGGAAGGCGTACGGCACCTCGTCGCAGAGATGGGCCCGAGCCAGGTGGTGTTCGGCACCGACACGCCGTTCGGGTGGCCGGTGACAGTTGACCCGATCGTCAACAACGCTGCGCTGAGCAATGCGGACAAGGAAGCGATTCTCAGCGGCAACCTGATCAAGCTGCTGCGCCTTACGACCTAGGTCCTTGAGGCGGCCGTTCCTGCTTGTCGGCGCCGTCAACTGCGATCGTCCTGTTGGTCCTGGGACGCCTGGTCATCGGGTCGGTGCGCCACTGGGCCGATGCCTACGCCGCGCTGGTCGTTACTGGCGCATCGCCGCCGTCTCCCGGCTCTCTTGTGTGACTACGAAAGCGTATTTACGCTGACTTCAACGAATGGTTGGGATGCGGACCTACGTCTGTTGGAACCACGTGAATGTCGAGGTTGTGCGTCCTGAATGCGGGTTTGCCGTCAGGTGTAGCAGCCAACCATGCCATTCGACAATCCGATTGAGTAGTTGGCCGCACTTATCTCGGGCGTATTCTGGACTGGCGATGAAGTCGATTTGGACATCGATCGATTCATCCCCGGTAGCTAGATAAAGGTCGATTTCTTCGACGTCTGGGTTGCGACGTCCAAGGTACCGAGGTAGGTGCCGCACAGCTTTCGAAATAAATCGGAGCCATGGGACATTTCCGTCGACGATGGCTATATCCATTGGAATCAATTGCTCGAGCAGTGCTTCGCCGCCGTTCGCCCGAAGGTGCATCCACGCCGGCGCGTGAAACGTGAAGTGCGGGTTGGTCACAGCGGATAGACCATGCTTTGCCTGGAGATCCATAGCTGTGACGTGTGTTCGTTCTTCAAGCGCAACGTGACTCTCAACTCTGGATACAAGAAACGAACGATCTGCGAAGCCTACCGAGATCGCCTCTCGCAAGGTTGCCTTCGGCGGCTGAAGGCTAACCCACACACACTTTCGTCGCTCCCGATAGACATTAGCGAGAATTTGCAGTTCCAACGGTGGTCCTTTCTGCCGTCGTCCGCGTTGTTCATGACCGGCCGACTGCGAGCGACGTGATCTGCGTTAGCGAGTAAAACGCGGCAGAGGCTTCACAGGCACCGACGATCGAGCATCGAAAGCTGCATCTTCGCTCACGAAAATGTGGACCGACGAGCCGACGCCAGCGTTTTTCCACGTCGTCGAGCGCGGAGGCCAGGAATGAACAGCGCGGACGGCGGCAGGGCGGACCTGGACGATAAAGCGGACCTGGACAACAAAGCGGACCTAAAGGTCCGCCCCTACGTCCATATTTGACTCCCTGTCTCATGCGCCTTCAAAAAATCGCCTTGGCACGTCGATCGTCATGGTCCGGATCGCGTCGGTTGAGACACCGATCTGCTTGAGTGCCGGAATCGCCCTCCGGACGACGAAGAGCATCCCATCGGGATTCTGTGCGACGCGCAGCGGATCGGCGGCGGTCGTCTGCAGCGTCATCGCGAGCGAGTGATCGTTGCCGAGCATCATGCGGTTCGCGTAGCCGGCATCGACGAGCGCTTTGATCTGCGCGAAGCGCTGCTCCCAGGTGAGTGCGCCGGCCGCCTGTAACGGCGTGCCGGGAGGCGCTGGACCGCCGCGCGGCAGTTGATCCATGCCGACGTAGTAGCCGCGGCGGACGAGACCGGCCTGGTAATCCGCAGGGCTGTTATCCGTGTGGCCGATGCAGACCTTCGACGGGCTGAGCCCTTCCTCCTCGAAGATGACCGCCTGCTTTTCGCCGACGCGCTGCGCGCCGGGCGAATGGGTGGTAATCGGCACCCCGGTCATGTTGCTCGCGCGTGCGGCCGCGCGAAGCAGTTTCTCGCCGAAGGCGTCGATCATGCCGCCGTTGGCGACCTTGATGACGCCGGCCTTGATATCGGTGCCTTCGATGCCGGATGTGATCTCGCGAATGAAGAAATCGGCGAGCTCTTCGACGGTGCGCGACCGCATGGTGTTGGACGGATCGTTCCAGTGTCCGGTCGCCGCAATCACCTGCATGCCCGACCGGCGGGAGACTTCCTCCATCATCCGGATGTCGCGGCCGAGATCGATCGTCGTGCAGTCGATGATCGAGTTCACTCCTTCGTCTCGCGCGCGCTTCAACTGATCGGCGGCGGTCGCGATGAACCTGGCGCGGCCACCGAACAGCTCCGGCCACGCCTGCCAGATGCCGGCGGAGCTCGCGATGATGTGCTCATGCGAGAGCGTGAAACCGATCTTCGCGGTGTCGATTGGGCCGAGCACGGTATTGACCGTCGTTCGCCGGGATGCTCCGGGCCCGCTCGCTCGTTGGCCCGCATGTGCGACGTCGGCCGTAAACGCCGACGCGATGCCGACGCTCGCCGCGACGCGGCCGAGCACTTCCCGGCGGCTGATGCGATTTTTCATGTCGCAATGATAAGGCTGACGTCCTGCGATACACTCACCGCCGCCCAGGAGGCTTCACCATGAAACGCGTTGCCCGTTCCGGTCCGGTGGTCCTGCTGCTGACGATCGTCCGCGGCGCCGTCCCTGCCGCCGCCCAGACGTCTCCAACGGTCGCACCGATCCCGGAGGTCACCGGTCCGATTGCCGTGACCGCGACATCGTTTCCGTTGATGACGTCGAGCAAACTCCAGACGGTCGTCGATCTGCCGAAGGCGGGCTACGTCGAAGAGGAGTTTTTCCTCAACGGCCGCGCGAACGTGTACGACTGGACCGCCGACGGCCAGGTCATGGTACGAACGGCCAACGCCCCGTATACAACGCGTCTGCTGCTGCGGCGTCCTTCGGATGCGCGGCGATTCAGCGGCAACGTGATCGTCGAGATCGTCAATTCCGCGCGGAGGTTCGACTTTCCGTTCGCCTGGGGCGTGTCGCACGACTCCTTCATGGAGAACGGCGATGCGTTTGCGATGATCACACTCGCCCAGGCGAATCTCGAGGGGCTCAAGGCGTTCGACCCGGCGCGCTACGCGTCACTCTCGCTGGCCAATCCGACGCCGGACGAGACGTGTAACGCAGGTCGCGCCGGCGGCCCGCCGCAGACCGCCCCGGGAGAAGAAGGGCTGCAGTTCGACATCCTCGCCCAGACGGGGGCTCTTCTGAAGGCCGGACGAGCAACCGGACCGCTCGCGGGCTTCACCGTCCAGCGGCTGTACATGACGGCGTACGACGGCGCATTGCCAACCTATATCGCCGCCGTCCACTCGCGCGTGAGGCTCGCCGGGGGCAAGCCGATTTACGACGGCTACGTCCTCAACCGCCATCCAGCGCTGACGCGCCTGCGACGATGCGGGGCCGCGCCCGCCGCAAACGATCCCCGGCAGGTAATCCGCAACCTGGATGTGCCGTTGATTCGCATCATCGGGCAGACCGACATCCTGACGACCTACGCACAGCGACGCGAGGACAGCGACGCCCCCGGGGATCGCTACCGGCTGTACGAAATTGCGGGCGGCGCGCACGCCGATGCGGCGTTCTATCCCTATATGCCGACCGTGGCAGACCTCAGAAAGATTGGAAGCGCCTTTCCAATGCTCGCCTCCTGGCCGTTCGCAAATCAGTGCGACCCTGAGCAGTCGCTCGCCAGAACGCCGATCAATACCTACGCGCTCGACGCGGCATTCGCGAATCTGACGCGCTGGATTGCCGGCGGCGTGCCGCCGCCGAAGGCCGAGCGCATCAAAATCATCAATCCGGGAACACCTCAAGCCAGCATCGCGGTCGATCAATACGGCAACGCGATCGGCGGCGTGCGAACGCCATACCTCGATGTTCCGGTCGCGACGTATTACACGACGTCCAAGGGGGAAACGTTCTGTCCCGAGCTCGCGCATACCGTGCCGTTTGATTGGGGACGTCTCAACAGGATCTACGGCACGCCGGAGAACTATCGCGCGAAGGTGGCGCAGTCGGTCGATCGGCTGGTTCGAGAACGCTGGTTGACCGAGTCGGATGGCCGCAGGATCAAGGCGGAGTCCGGATCAGTGCCCGTCGCCTCGAGCAACTGAGCACAGTCGAGCTTCGGCCCGCTTTGTGAAAGACACTCGGCCCGGCGCGCGGCCGATGTGCCGCCGCGCGTAACCGCGTGAAAGACTTCATCGCTGCGGATTTCGATTTGGGGGCTCGGTGTTCTTTTTTGGGTGAGGCTTTATGGCGACGTGCTATCGATGCAAGGGCGAAACGATTGTCCTCGGCGCGCTGTACTCGGGCATGCGCACGTCGTTCCGCCCGCAGGAGTCTAAATTCCTGACGCTCGAGACCGGTGACGTGATGACGAAGGCGACGATGTGCCGTAGCTGTGGGGCGGTGGAGATTGTCGGCGACATCAACAAGCTGCGGCGGCTGACGAGCGAACCGACGGGCGAGACACAGAAGTTCGCGAAGCCCGCCACGACATAGTCCATCCCTCTGCGCGCTTCGGCGAGAGAGCGATCGCTGTCGCGTCTCTCACCGTATCAGGTTGTTCAGGTACTTCTCGGCCTGGCGCATCCAGTCGTCGTTTCTCGGTGGTTCTTCACGAAGCAGCCGTCCCATTTCCTGAAGCAGGAGTTCCCGCTCCCCGTCTCCGGCTGCGCCGCACCGGACCCTCTCCAGCCAGCGTTGAATGTTGGTCAGCCCGCGAAGGTGACGCTCGCAGTCCACGCGCCAGTCGAGGAGCAGCGCCGCGAGCGCGGTCATCGATTCCGAGCGCAAGGCGAGCTCGTCGGCCACCTTCGCGCTCGATGGCGCTTCGGCCTCCAGGTGCGCTCGCAGGTCAGCGACGGGAGCGAGGGGAGGAGTCATGCGGGCAAACTGAAGCAATCCAAGTTCCAAATTCCAAGCGAACCATTGGAGCTTGGATCCTGGAGCGTGGAACTTGGAATTTTCGCGCTATGCTCGCCTCGTGTGGCAGCCGACCAACTCTCAATGGTGGACGCTCTTAATCGTTGCGCTACTAATCGTTGCGGCCTGGCCGCCGGCTGATGACCGCAGCCTCGCGATGAAGTTCGTGAACTGGGCGGTCGACCCTGCCGATCGCCTTCCCACGCTGCCGCCGCCGTACGGACCGGGAGAAGGCGACGACCTCGAAGCCGTCAACGCGCACGATTTGCAGACGCGTATGTACGATGAGCTTTACACCAAGGGCGGATGGACGCGGCTGCGACTGGAGCTGAAGGTGGCGCGCGACCCGTTGAATGCCGCAACCGAACGACAGCTTCTCGCGGCTCTCGGCGTAATTACGGGTTTCCTGGTCTGGCGGCGTGGAAGCTCCAAGCTCCGAGCTCCAAGTTCCAAGCTCCAACCGTAGCAGTTGGAGCGTATTGGAGCTTGGATGTTGAAACTTGGAGCTTGGAACTTAAGGCTTATTTCGTCGTGGTCGTCCGTCCGCCGCCCTTAATCGTGATCTTCTCGACTGTCCACGTCGAGCAGTCTCCCTTGTAGACCACGGTATCGGACTCGCAGTGCAGCTCGTGGATCAGGCAGCCGTTCTGCCCGTGTCCCTGGCTCGTCTGTGCCCAACCGACGAGGTTGCCGCTCATGTCGAGCTTGTAAATTTTGCCGTTGCCGTCGCCGCTGAACAGGTACTGGTTCGGCATCGGTGACGTGCAGACGCTCCATGGCGCCCCGACGTTCGCGATCGACTTCACGAAGTTCAAGTTGTCGTCGTAGACCTGGATGCGGCGGTTGCCGCGGTCCGCGACATACACGTTGTTCTTCGCGTCGGTCGTGATCGCGTGGACCGTGTTGAACTGATTCATCCCGGCGCCGCGGGTGCCGACGGCCTTGTTCCACGTCCCGTCCTTGTTCACTTTCACGACACGCGAGTTCTTGTAGCCGTCGGAGATGAAGATGTTGTCGCTGCCGTCGAACGCGACGTCTGTCGGGCGCCCGAACGTGCCGACGCCGCCGACCGGGTAGCGCTGATTCTCGGGTTCGCGCTCGCCGCGCTCGAGGTACCGCTCGAGGAAGTCGATCGCTTCCGGCTTGCGGCCGAGGACCATCTGCACCATCCCCTGAGGGTTGAACTTGACGATCATGTTCGACCCTTCGTCGGTCATCCACACGTTGTCGTACTTGTCAACGCGGACGTTGTGCGCGAACGACGCAGCGTAGTTGTCCTGCCCCCACTGCTTGACGAAGCGCAGGTTCGGATCGAACTCGAACAGCTGCGACGCGGTGGCGCCGCGCGCCGGGCCGAGGTTGCCGCTGCGGGTGAACACGAAGAGATTGCCCTTGGAATTCTTCGCCACGCCGACCGCTTCACCAATGGTGTGGCCGGGAACCGTCAGCCGAAGCACTTCTTCGGTGATCTGCAGCTGCGGGGTCGCTTTCTCGAGCGCCTCCTGGCGCGCGATCGCGGCCTGTTGTTCGGGACTCGGTTGGCCCTGCCCCTGCGGCGCCTGGCCGGCAACCACGACGAGCAGCAGCGCGACGAGAACTATGGTCAGACGTTTCACGGCGGCCCTCCTTTGACTTCGAACTTCGAAGGTCGAAGGTCGAAGCTCGAAGTGCGGAGTATACTCCGCCCGCACATGCGTAACACCCTCGTGTAGTGTTCGTCGCACACGACCCGCCTTCGCCGTCGCGGCCTCGGCGGGCCAGAGGAGCCGGACCATGAAAATGACCGTTGTGGCTCTAGCCGTCGTGATGAGTCTCATGACAGCGAGCCAGGCAGTGGCCCAGGGTGGAGATGGCAGTCTTCGCGGAACCGTTCGGGACAGCCAGGGCGGTGCATTGCCCGGCGTGACCATTACCGCAACCAGCGACGTCCTCCTCAGTCCGCGCGTCGCCGTGACTGACACCGCCGGCGAGTACCGGCTCACCAATCTGCCGCCCGGCACCTTCACGGTGACCGCGCAGCTGTCCGGGTTCTCCGTCTCGCGCCGGGAGGGCATCCTGCTGCGTGCCGGCAGTAACTTTCAGGTCGACGTGACGATGGAGCTGGGCGCGCTCGAGGAATCGATCACCGTATCCGGTGACGCACCGATGCTCGAGGTCACCAAGCCGAGCAACGTTCTGACAATCGACGCGGAGTTCCAGAAGGAAGCTCCCGTCGTCGAGGGGAAATTCTGGAGCGACTTCCTGATGCTGACGCCAGGCGTCATTTCCCGACCGCACAACGACGCGAGCGGACGCCAGAACTATTTCGGCAACGCCGTCGAGCACCGCGATGCGGTGACGCTGATGGAAGGTCTCTACGCCGGCAACTACAACGACTTCAACATCAACCGGACCGGGCTGAGCTCCGAGGCGATTCAGGACACGGAAGTAAAGACCGGCGGCGTCGATGCCGCATCCCCCATGGGCTACGGCCTCGTGATCAACATGGTCAGCAAGAGCGGGGGCAACGATTTCCATGGGACCGGCGTCGTCTCGTATCAACCATTCAAGTGGAACGCAAACAATGTCGGCTCGGGATCGCCCGCGACGCGCGAAGTGCATCAGTACGACGTGTCGTTCGGCGGCCCGATCAAACGGGACAAGAGCTGGTTTTTCGGCGCACTTCGCTACACGCAAAACAAGAGCGGCACCGGCCGGACGCCGGAACAGCTCGCCGCGCACCGCGCGTTCTTCCCAGACAAGCCGCTCGACAACAACACCATCACCGGCTACCAGCCATGGGCGAAGGTCAGCACCAAGCTGAATCCGAAACACGATCTCGCGTTGATTTATCAGGCGGATCGACTGCTGCTGAACGTCGTCGGCGCCGAGGACTACGAGCAGGTGGAGGTGCTGTCCACGGGCGGGCCGATGTTCGGAGGGAAGCTGACCTCGATCTGGGGCGAGCGTCTGACGTCCACCTTCTACGTCAGCTACAACACGAAAGGCGGCAACAGCAACGACAGCTACAAGTACGAGAAGCAGGGGCCGCTCATCAACATTCACCGCGAGGCGTTTCTCAACCAGGGCGTGCTGCAGGGATCGGGGTTGATTCTGCGCGGCGGCCAGTGGTCGTCAACGGCCTGCAGCGCGTGCTACGACCTCGACACCTCGTCGATCACGATGCTTCGCGGCGACGTGATGTATTACAAGGAAGGGTGGGCCGGTTCACACGAGCTCCAGGCCGGTTTCCTCGCGATGCCGCGGAGCATCTACACGAAGAACGTCCGCTTCCTCAACGACGGCTTCATCGTCGAGGAACGCCGGATGGCCGACCCGAACAACGCCGCGGCCGGGACCGTTCCCTTCGCGCGGCAGTACATCATCGGCGATCTGAACCTCGATCAGTCGAAGGGGCGAGACAAAGACATCGGTTTTTACGGTCAAGACAGCTGGAAGGCTGGACGCCTGACGACCACGCTCGGCCTTCGCGTCGATCTCGTGCGGCGCTTCGACGCACTGCGGAACCTCCAGCGGCAGTCGAGCACCGAGATCGCACCGCGGCTCGGCTTCTCGTACGTGCTGACCTCGGATGCGAAGAACGTCCTGCGAGGGACCTACGGGAAGTACCACCAGCAGTTGATGGGCACGCGCAACCCGGTGCCGTCGTTCGGTGGGAACGACGCCCAGGGCATGCGTAACACCTACGACCTGAACTCGGACGGCATCTTCGAGACGGCGATCGTGACGCCACCGGTGGCGACGTCGATTTCGACCCTGCAGTTCGACCCCGACCTTCATCAACCGAGCTTCGATGAATGGTCGCTCGGCTACCGCCGTCAGTTTCCGGGCCAGGTGGCAGTCGACGTTGCCGGCATCGTGAAGGTGAATCACGACCAGTACGCGCAGGTGGACATCAACGGCATCTATCCCGATGCTCCGTTCAAGCCGTTCGGCGGATTCGGCAAGGTCGATCCGAACCAGGGCCTGCTGTACCGGTTGACAAACAACTCCTGGAGCACCACGCACTATCGTGCGCTGCAGGCGACGCTGACGAAGAATCTGACGCACTCGTTCCAGGCGCTCTTCACGGTGCAGCGCCAGTGGCAGCATCTCGAGGGCACCTGGAACCCGACGGATCCGGCGCGCTTCATCCTGCCCGACGCATTCCCCAACAACAAGAACATCTGGCGGACCGACGGCGTGCAGGATCACAACAGCCTCGCGACAGGCAACTCGCTGGTGAACAACCCGATGTGGAATCCGTATTCGATCCGCATGGCCGGCACGTGGCACGCGCCGTGGGATCTGATCGCCTCGGGCAGCTACACAATCGTCGCCGGGAACTGGACGGGACCGGTGATCGACCAGCTTCCCGCGAACAGTCCGCTGATCGCGGTATTCGGGCCGTCAACGGTCGTCTCGTCAACGGGCGTGCGCCAGTCGAACCCGCTGGCGACACGCATCCGGTTCTACTACCCGACGCGCGGAGAAGGGCAGCCGCGAGCGCCGGATGTCCACACCGTGGGCGTGAAGGTCGGCAAGCGTATTCCGATTGGCACAGGTCGCAACGTGGAGCTCGGCCTCGAGGTGTTCAATCTTCTCAACGCCGGACACTTCACCGAGTACAGCCGGCAGGGCGCGAACCGGATCTACAACCCGCAGACGTTCAGCACCTACACAAACCCGCAGACGCCGCGCGCCGCGACGTTTGAGGTGATCACGAGATTCTGAGGCGAGAGGGGCAGGAAGGGCAGGAGGGGCGGGAAAGGCCTTTCCCGCCCCTCTCGCCTGACTACTTGGTCGCCACCGCTGGCTTCTTGCCGGTGTACTCGAGCACGAAAAGGCCAGTCCCAACGCGATCGGAGGCGTACGCGAGCCCGCGGTGGTCGATGGTCACGTCGTTGATCTGGATCGCCGTCGGCTGTCCCTTGGCAATCGGATGCGACTGCGAGTTCGTCTTCGGGAGGTAATAGCCGACTTCTTTGAGGTTGTACGGATCGGAGAGATCGACCACGCGAATGCCTGCGTTGAAGTAGGCGACCCACGCCAGCTTGTCCTCGAACCGATTGAGCTCGCTGTTGACCTTCTCCGCATGCTGATGCGGGCCGAAGCGCCCGCCTTTGTCGCAGAAGTTGCCCACCGGCACCTGCCACGTCGAGACGGGGAAGGGATGCGTCTCGTCGGTGATGTCCACCATGTACGACTTCGAGCGGATGCCGCTCGCGCACGGCTTCATGTCCGCGTTCCCCGCCGCTTCATCGGTGATGAACGCATAGGTGCGCGGCAGGCCGTCGGGTCCCTTGAAGTTCGGCACCTCTTCGTACTTGATTGGCGATACGGTGTGCGGCCCGCGTCCCGGCGGGTTGGTGTCGATCAGCCAGAGCATCTTCG
>Ga0075434_100003000_pt1 | contig 15016 bp, 15 predicted proteins | sample RhiMethybrSRZTD3_FD_75298 | JGI IMG/M metagenome (GOLD analysis project Ga0075434, IMG submission 75298) | Populus rhizosphere microbial communities from Tennessee, USA - Rhizosphere MetaG P. TD hybrid SRZTD3 | ecosystem: Host-associated > Plants > Roots > Rhizosphere > Soil | place: USA... | reverse complement strand
ATCGTGCTGCGTCGGAAGGATTTGCCGCCCGAGATGCTGCCGTTTCTTAAATTGGCGGATGCCTGACCGAGTCAGACGCTGGCTGGCCTCTTGAGACCTCCACATCTATTGCCGCCAAGCCTGTGTTAATAAATTGACCCCTTAGGCTTCATACAATTCACAGTTGTTTTTAGCCAGATCTTGCTCAAGGCGCAGTCTGCAACGGCACTACCTCCATCTGAAGCAAGCAACACCAATTAGTTGCGGCTCCGCGCGGAGGTAATTTAACGCCGCAGTAACGATCCTGTTTTACTCTCAAGGCAGAAACCACAGCAGATCGCAGGGATATCTGCGCGCGATCTGCTGCTGGGGATGTTTGAGCGCTTGGCGTTTCTCGCAGGTGGCCTCCGTTTGCCGCCCACAGAAACAAGCGCTCCCAATGGGGACGCACCAGAGTCATGACCCAGATGCAAGCAACCACGGCCGAACCGTCCGCCCTTGAGGCCGGCCCGCCTCTCGTCGGCGAATCGACTGGCGGCAAATCCTCTAGCCTTCCTACCCAGGTCATCAGCTTCGCGATCGGCGACGACCAATACGGCGTCGACATCATGGCGGTGCGGGAGATCAAGGGTTGGTCGGAAATCACGCATCTGCCGAAGCAGCCCGAATACGTGCGTGGCGTACTCAATCTGCGCGGCGTCATTGTGCCGATCATCGATTTGCGCTGCCGGTTCGGTCAGGGACTGACCGAGGCTACGGCGTTGCACATCGTCATCATCGTGCAGATCGCATCGCGACAGGTTGGTCTGCTCGCCGACCGGGTTCTTGACATCGTCTCGTTCGAGACGGCGCAGATCCAGTCGGTGCCGAGGGTGGCCAATGGGACTCGCATCGGTTTTCTGTCCGGCTTGGTGACGATCGAAAGCGGCATGATTGCGCTCATCGATCTCCCGAACCTGCTGACCATCGCCGACGTGGAGGAGGCTGCCTGAACCTGGAGGTGGGCTTGGCGCTGCTGAGCCTCCCCAAGGACGAATTCAACCCCCCGACTCTCTGTCACGCTTTCGGGCTGCACGTCATCTCGTCGCAGCCTGCTCAATATGCTCCCAACAACCAGAAGGGGATTCCGATGTCCTGGCTAAGCAACTCGTCAAGCGCCGCCAACGGAACGCGCAAGGAAAGCACTCAGGATTTGCAGGGCAAGGTCGACGCGATCAACAGATCACAGGCCGCGATTGAATTCACTCTCGATGGCACGATCGTTCATGCCAACGAGAATTTTCTCAATGCGGTGGGCTATTCGCTCGATGAGATCAAGGGCAAGCACCATTCGATGTTTGTCGAGCCTGGCTACAGCCAGAGCTCCGAATATCGCGCTTTCTGGCAAAAGCTCGGCCGCGGCGAATTCGATGCCGGTCAATACAAGCGCGTTGGCAAGGGTGGCCGCGAGATCTGGATTCAGGCCAGCTACAACCCGATCATGGATGCGAAAGGCAAGCCGTGCAAGGTTGTCAAGTTTGCGAGCGACATCACTGAGCAGAAGAAGACCGCTGCGGATTTCGAAGGGCAGATTGCGGCGATCGGCAAATCGCAGGCCGTGATCGAGTTCACGCTCGATGGCACGATCATTCGCGCCAACGACAATTTTCTCAAGGCGCTCGGATATACGCTTGACGAGGTCAGGGGTCAGCATCATTCGATGTTTGCGGAACCCGCCTATCGTCAGAGTCCCGAATACCGCGCGTTCTGGCAGAAGCTCGGACGCGGTGAATTCGATGCCGGCCAATACAAGCGTCTGGGCAAGGGGGGCCGTGAGATCTGGATCCAGGCCAGCTACAACCCGATCATGGATGCGAGCGGCAGGCCCTTCAAGGTCGTGAAGTATGCGACCGATATCACCGCCCAGGTTCTCGCAGACCAGGCGCTGAAGCTGGCAGTCCAGCAGACTCAGGAGGTCCTGGCGGCGACCAAGGACAATGATCTGACCCAGCGCATTCCGCTCGAGGGCAAGACCGGTGAGATTGCCACGTTGTGTACCGGCATCAACGGTCTGCTTGATACGATGGTGCTGGTGATTTCTGACATCAAGACGGCAGCGCGCGAAGTCTCCAACGCTTCAGCCGAGATCTCTGCCAGCACGACCGATCTGTCGCAGCGTACCGAGGAGCAGGCTGCGAGCCTCGAGGAAACGTCCGCCTCGATGGAGGAAATCTCTTCCACGGTGAAGAAGAACGCCGAGAATGCTCAGCAAGCCAACCACGTGACGAGTGAGACGCGGACAGTCGCGGAGCGCGGTGGAGCGGTCGTCGGTGACGCTGTCAGCGCCATGGCGCGCATCGAGGAATCCTCGCGCAAGATCTCCGACATCATCGGGGTGATCGACGAGATCGCCCGGCAGACCAACCTGCTCGCGCTCAATGCTGCGGTCGAGGCGGCTCGGGCGGGCGAGGCGGGTCGCGGGTTCGCGGTGGTGGCAACCGAGGTGCGCAGCCTGGCCCAGCGCTCCTCGCAGGCCGCCAAGGACATCAAGGACCTGATCACCAACAGCTCGGGCCAGGTCAAGGAAGGCGTGGATCTCGTCAACCGCGCCGGCGCCTCGCTCAAGGAGATCGTCGCGTCCATCAAGAAGGTGGCTGATATCGTGGCCGATATCGCCAACGCCAGCATGGAGCAGTCGACCGGTATCGAGCAGGTCAACAAAGCCTTGACCCAGATGGACGAGGTCACCCAGCAGAACTCGGCGCTGGTCGAGGAGAACGCGGCGACCGCGAAGACGCTGGAGACCCAGGCGGGCGCCATGGACCAGCGCGTTGGTGTGTTCCACCTCGATGAGGCCGGGTCGTCGGCTCAGGGGGCACGTCCGATGACCGCCGCGACGGCTCCTGCAGCGTCTGCGCCGAAGCGGCCAGCGCCCCCGAAAGCTGTGGCTGCGCCCCGCAGGGCGGCGGCAAACGGCGGGCCGGCCCGCCAGATGCAGGCCGCGCTTGCGACCGCAGTCCAGGCCGAGCCGGATTGGAAAGAGTTCTAGGATCGAACGAGCATCAGCATGTCGGCGTCCCGACAAAACATGGCAGCGGCGGTCAATCTGATCGGCACCGCCGTTGCTGATCCGACGCGCGAGTTCGCGTTCTCCGAGGAGGACTTCAAAACCCTCTCGAAGCTCGCCTACGAGCACGCGGGAATCGTTCTTGCCGAGAGCAAGCGCAATCTGATCTATGGCCGGCTTTCACGCCGCCTGCGTGCTCTCGGAATGACGACGTTTCGCGACTACCGCGCCTATCTCATGGGCGAGGGTGGTGCGGCCGAGATGCAGAATTTCATCAACTCGATCTCGACCAACCTAACGAAGTTCTTCCGCGAGTCGCACCACTTCGACCATTTTCGCAGCACCGTGGTCGTACCTTATGCGCAAGCGCGCGGTCGCAGCAGCCAGCGGCTGCGGATCTGGTCGGCCGGCTGTTCCACCGGCGAGGAGCCCTACACGATCGCTGTTATCCTGCAGAAAGAGATGAACGACGTCGCGCGTCACGATGTCCGCATTCTCGCAACCGATATCGACACGGACGTGCTCGGAAAGGCGGCGCGCGGAGAATATCCGGCGAACTCGGTGGATGACGACGTGCCGAAGGCCTATCGAAGCTATTTTGAGCCGGCCAAAGGCGAGCGCGGACCGATCGTCCGTATGAGTCAAATGACACGCTCGCTCATTTCCTTTCGGCAGCTCAATCTCCTGGAGAGCTGGCCGTTCAAAGGTCCGTTCGACGCGATCTTCTGCCGCAACGTAATGATCTACTTCGACGGGCCGACGAAGGCAGCCCTGGTTGAGCGCTTCATGAAGAAGCTGATCCCGGGCGGCTGGCTCTATATCGGACATTCGGAATCGTTGCTTGGGTCGCATCCGGGTCTCAAGTTGATGGGTCGAACCATCTATCGGAGGGAAGGGTGAGCGCTACGCCGCAACGATTCATTTCTGCAGGTGGCGAGCAGGGCATCAACGCTGCCAAGGGCGGGCGATTTTTTGATAACTCCAGCCAGTCATGGATGGTCAAGGTTTTCCCCGGCGAATACCACGTGACCGCCCGACCGGATGAGACGCTGGTGACGATCCTCGGCTCGTGTGTTGCGGCCTGCATTCGTGACCCCGTCACCGGGCTTGGCGGGATGAATCACTTCATGCTGCCGCAGGGCCATTCCAGTGGCTGGGGCAACGATCCGCAATCGACCCGCTATGGCAATTTCGCCATGGAGAAGCTCATCAACGAGCTGATCAAGGGCGGCTGCTCGCGCGATCGGATGGAAATCAAGGTCTTTGGCGGCGGCAACGTCATCGACACCATCAGCAACAGGCCGGTCGGCACGCAGAACGCGGAGTTCGTGCTGCACTTCCTCGAGGCTGAGGGGCTTCGTTGTGCCGTGCAGGATCTCGGTGGTCAGTACCCTCGTCGCATTCACTACAGTCCGGCCACCGGCCGGGTCGTGCGCCGGCTCCTGGGGACCGGCGACTCCCACGTCATTACGCGCGAAGAGCGCGAATACGCAGCCCGCCTGCTGGCGAAGAAGCCGGCCGGCGATGTCGAACTCTTTGTTTGAGCGGGAACCTAGCCATGACTTCACCTGTTCGTGTCCTGATCGTGGATGACTCGGCATTGATGCGGCAGCTTCTGTCGACGTTGCTCGCGGCCGATCCGGAAATCGAGGTTGTCGGTACTGCGCAGGATCCTTTCGACGCGCGCGAGAAGATCAAGGCGCTCAATCCGGATGTCATTACGCTCGACGTCGAAATGCCGCAGATGGACGGCCTCACCTTCCTGCGCAAGATCATGGCGCTGCGGCCGATGCCGGTCGTGATGTTCTCGACGCTCACGCAGGCAGGAGCGGAAGCCACGCTGGAAGCGCTGGAGATCGGCGCTGTGGACTTTGTCGCCAAGCCAAAGAACGAAGTCTCCAACGCGATGGCTGAATTGGGCGAGGTGTTGCAGGCCAAGATCAAGGCGGCGGCACGCGCGCGCTTCCGCCCGCGCCGCGCCGACGCAGCCACGCCGCCACGCCCACGCCCGAAGATCGGCCGGCCCACCGGCAAGCTCCTTCTGATCGGAGCCTCGACCGGCGGCGTCGAGGCGCTCAAGGCGCTGCTGATGCAGCTGCCGGAGGATTGCCCGCCCACGCTCATCACCCAGCACATGCCGGAGCGGTTCACGGCGGCGTTTGCGCAACGGCTCAATCGCGAATGCCCGATGACCGTGTTGGAGGCCGTGGATGGTACGCGGCTCGATGCCGGGCATGTCCATATCGCGCCGGGCGGCACGCACCATTTGGAGCTCAATCGCAACGGTGGCCATTTCGCCTGCAAGCTGATCGATGGGCCGCCGGTATCGGGTCATCGGCCGTCGGTCGACGTGCTGTTCAAGTCGGGTGCTCGGGTGGCCGCCCGCAATATCATCTCTGTCATTCTCACTGGCATGGGCAGGGATGGCGCTCAAGGAATGCTCGAGCTGCGCCAGGCCGGCGCAATCACGCTCGGGCAGGACGAAGCGTCATCGCTGGTCTACGGCATGCCGCGAGCCGCGTTCGAAAACGGTGCCGTCATGCGTCAGTACCCGTTGGCCAAAATGGGCGACGCGATCATCGATGCCATCAAGGGCGAGGGCGCTGCGGCCACCGCAGCGAAGCGGCCCACGGCCCACAGCGCATAGCAGCCTGGCGGACATGATGCAGACGATGACAGGCGATAGTGGATCGGACGGCGCATTGAACCTGCCGCCCACCTTGGATCTCGCGGCGGCGGAGGAATTCCTCGCCACCATCCGAGCAAAGGCGGTCGGCGATTTGCCTCTGGAGCTTGATGCCTCGCGCGTCGAAGTGATCACGCTGCCCTGTGCACAAATCATTGTGTCGGCAGCAGGCAGTCACAGTCAGCTGGCGATCCGGCGCCCATCGGAGCCCTTCGTCAAGGCCTTTGTGGATCTTGGCCTGAGCTGGCCAGGCGATCAGGAGGCCGTAGCGGCGAGCGACCTGGAACCACCTGAACAGCCACTCGCCGATCAATTTGAAGGCTTGATTGAAGACGGCGGTGCAGACGGTTTGGCGGGTGAAAGCCAGGCCGCGGCACCGGTGGACGGACAGTCTGAAAGTGCCGACCAATCGATGACTGACGGCGGAGTTCCGCCGCAGACAGATGCCTCCGGGCAACAGCAAACGGATGCTCCCGCTATGTCCAAGCGTATATTGACCATCGATGACTCGAAGACCATGCGTGACATGCTTCTGCTCACGCTGACCGATGCCGGCTTCGAAGTGCTCCAAGGTGTTGACGGCGAGGATGGCCTCGCCGTGCTGGGTGACCAGAAAGTGGATGTCATCATTACCGACATCAACATGCCGAAGATGGATGGCTATGAAGTGATCCGTCAGTTGCGGCAAAATCCACGTCACAAGACGACGCCGATCCTCGTGCTGACCACGGAAAGCGATGGGGATAAGCGCAATATCGCCCGCAGTGCTGGCGCGACAGGCTGGATGGTCAAGCCGTTCGATCCGGAAGGTCTGATCGCCATTATCAACAAGGTTTCACCCTAGTCGCCCACTGCGACAGCCGGAGAACATCGGGCCATGGCAAGTTTGGACGAGCTGAAACGCACATTCTTCGATGAATGTAGCGAGCTGCTCCAGGATATGGAGACGGGGCTCACCGACCTGCAGGAAGGCAGTGGCTCGGAGGACACCGTACACGCAGTCTTTCGCGCGGTGCACTCGATCAAGGGCGGTGCCGGCATCTTCGGCTTCGAGGCACTAGTTGAATTCGCTCATGTGTTCGAAACGGTGCTCGATTCCGTTCGGCACGGAACTCTTAGTCAGACGCCGGAGGTCTTCACCGTTCTTCTGATGTCGAGCGACATGCTTTCGGATCTCGTCGGCATGTCGCGCTCGGGCGAGGCCATCCCTGCCGGCCATGCCAACGAGTGCCGGCAGGCGCTCGAGCAACTGCTGGGGAAGGGCAAGCCGGGCTCCTCGGACGGTGCGGAGGACGCTGGCGATTTCGAAGGGCTTGACTTTAAGCCGGTGCCCGCGGGGGGAGAGGATGCCGGTGATTTTGAGGGGATCGACTTCACGCCGGTGCAATCCGACAACTTCGACAGCAAGCAGAGCTACACCATTACGTTCCGGCCAAAGCCGGAGATGCTGCGCAACGCCAACGAGCCGCTCTACATTCTCCGGGAGCTGCGCGGCCTCGGTGAGCTCAATCTTGTCGCCGATCTGAGCGGCTTGCCGCCACTCTCTGACATTCAACCCGATCAGCCTTATGTCGCCTGGACCGCGACGCTGCGGACTGACGCGCCGCGCAAAGCGATCGACGCTGTTTTCGAGTTTGTAGTCGGTGATTGCGATCTTTCCATTGTCGAGGATCAGCCGCCGCCGGTTGCCGAGGCCGCGCCATCGCCTGAGGTGCACCATGAGACGCCCGCCGCGGCGTCCTCAGCGCCCGTTGCCGAAAGCAAGAAACCGCAGCCGGCCGCCGAGCACCCCGAGGGTGGCAAGGGCGGAGCCGCGAACAACAAGAAGCAGGCGACCACAACCCGTGTCGATCTCGACAAGATCGACCGCGTGGTCAACATGGTGGGCGAGCTCATCATCGCACAGGCCATGCTGGGCCAGGTCGTGCAGGGGCTTTCCGAAGAGGTCAACGAGAGCCTGTCGCAGGTCCTCGACCAGGTCATCCATCATACGCGCGAGCTCAAAGAGAGCGTCATGTCAATGCGCGCGCAGCCGGTGGGATCCGTGTTCCAACGGATGCCGCGCCTGGTGCGTGAGCTGTCGATGAAGACGGGCAAGAAGATCAGGCTGGAAATGGCGGGTGAATCGACCGAGGTTGACCGCACCATTGTGGAACGGCTTGCCGATCCGCTGACTCATATCATTCGCAATTCAGCCGATCACGGCCTTGAGTCGCCGGAAGACCGCCTTGCCGCCGGCAAGACCGAAGAGGGCACCATCCACCTCGCGGCAGCTCAGCGCGGAGGACGCATCGTCATCGAGATCAAGGATGATGGCGCCGGCATCAACACCGAGCGCGTGCTGCGGAAGGCCAAAGAGAAGAATTTGGTCGATCAGGATGTCACCCTGACTGAGGATGAGATCTGCAATCTCATCTTCCTGCCCGGGTTCTCGACTGCCGACACCGTCTCCGACCTTTCCGGCCGAGGCGTCGGCATGGATGTCGTGCGCCGCAATATCCAGGATCTCGGCGGCCGCGTCTCGCTCAAGTCGGAACGCGGCAAAGGCATGACGATCCAGCTCGCCTTGCCGCTGACGCTCGCCGTGATGGACGGCATGGTCATCAAGGTCGGGGAGAACATCTACGTGATGCCGATGGCCTCGATCGTGGAATGCCTGCATCCCGGCAGCAGCGAAGCCTACAATCTCCTGAACACACGCGGAATGCTGAAATTGCGCGGCGAGCTAGTGCAACTCGTCTACCTCAGCGATCTGTTCGATGTGAAGTCAACCGCGCGCGGCATCTCGGAGAGCGTCGTCATCATCACCGAGGCTGGCGACGGTGCGAAGTTCGGGCTTGTGGTCGATGAGTTGTGTGGCCACCAGCAGGTGGTGATCAAGAGCATCGAGGACTCCTATGGGCAGGTGCCTGGGATCGCGGCGGCCACCATCTTCGGAAACGGCAAGGTCGCGCTCATTCTCGACGTCGAGAAGCTGTCGGAGCTATCGGCGGAGAACATGATGCCGGGGAACGCCGCACAACCAGTGGTGGCGTCAGCGACTGCTCACTAGCAACGGAATCTTAGCAAAAACGCGGCACTTCAGTTGCCGATGAACACGAAGGAGTAAATGAGATGCCGGCAGCAGCAGCTCTCAAAGTCCTCATTGTCGATGACCAGTTCAGCGTTCGGCAGATGACCCGCATGACGTTGGAGCAGCTTGGCATCCGCAACGTCTACGAGTCGGAAAACGGCAAGGAAGCCTTGAACAAGGCGTCGGTCCAGCCGCTCGACCTGATCATCTCGGATTACAACATGCCTGAAATGGATGGGCTTGCCCTCCTGCGGGCGGTGCGCGGCCATCCGGCGGTGCGTAAGCTTCCGTTCATCCTTTTGACCGGGCGCGGTGACCGCGAGCTGGTCGTGAAGGCGGCGCAGGCGGGTGTCAACAACTACCTGGTGAAGCCGTTCACCCAGGTGACGCTGCGCGAGAAGATCGAGCAGGTCATTGGCAAGTTGTCGTAGTGAACCGACCGCGTGAAGTCGCCGAGTGATGCGGACAAGGGTGGGCGTTTGTGACGGCGAATGAATCCGCAGACAATGTGGGCGCGTTCTTGGCTGTGTTTGCGGCGCTCCTTCTGGACAATGTCCTGCGACTCGAGGAAACGGTCGGGCGGGTGACCGACCTCATCATGAGCAGCGGGAGACCGGATCGGGAGCTGGTCGTTACTCTGCAGAGCTTCGACCGCCTGAAACAGGAGTTCGAGGCGCTTGGTGATGCGTTGACGCGTTACGCGGAATCCACCAACGCGATTCCTCCGGATGGAGAGGAACGAGTCCAGCTGGGTCAGGAGGTGATCAGTGCCATCACCGTTGCAGATCTGAAGAATCGTCTTCTTTTTCGCCTGAAGGAGCAGCTCCCCGATCTGGCAGACATGACGAAGATCACGGACATCGACAATACGCAGGTTGATGTCGACGTGGTGTACTAGTGCCGGGTGCTGGTTTGGTTGTGCATTTCGGATGTTGGCGCAGGAACGCGGGTGTGCGTCTGTCGGGCTTTGAAGGTTGCAGGCTCTGAGTCGATCGCGAGTTCGCCTTCAAGCGTTAGTCCGCGCGGACCTGCTGCAAGTTTCCGTGTGACGCGAGTGTGGAACTGCGACGCTAACACAAGCACGAGCCGTCCGAGGAGCCATGAGCGTCCAAGACAGCCTTATCAGCGAGCTTGAAGAAGCCATTTCGCATGGCAACGACGAGCGACGCGCCAAGACGCTGCGTCGCGTCACCGACCTGTTTGTGTTCGGCTCAGGCCACTTTTCGCAGGATCACATTGCATTGTTCGATGGGGTTTTTACCCATCTGATCGCGCATATCGAGCAGTCGGCGCGCACCATGCTCGCCAACCAATTGGCCCCGATCGCGAACGCGCCACCCAAGGCCATTCGGTCGCTGGCGTTCGACGACGCCATCGAAGTCGCGGGTCCGGTGCTTCAGCAGTCAGCTCAGCTCGATAATGCGGCGCTGGTCGAGAATGCCAGAACCAAGAGCCAGCAGCATCTGCTCGCCATATCAAAGCGCAAATCGCTGGCCGAGACCGTCACCGACGTGCTGGTGGAGCGCGGCGACCGGCAGGTCGCGCTGAGCGCTGCCCAGAATCCTGGCGCCAAGTTCTCGGAAGCCGGCTATATCAGGCTGGTCAAGCGCGCCGAGGGCGATGACCAGCTTGCGCAAACGGTCGGCTCTCGCGCCGAGGTCCCGCGCCATCATTTCCTTCGCATCCTGGCCAAGGCCTCGCAGGCGGTCCGCGTCAAGCTTGAGGCCGCAAACCAGCATAAAGCGGGCGAGGTGCAGCGCGCGGTGGCACAAGTCGCAACCGCGATCCAGACTGAGGCAGCGGCAGGCTCGCACAACTACGCCGCCGCGAATGCCCTGGTCGGCGCTATGAAGGCGGAAGGGCGGCTGCGCGAAAGCGATATCGAGGCGTTTGCGCGCGAGCACAAGTTCGAGGAGACCACAGCCGCGCTGGCGATCCTGAGCGAGCTGCCGACCGACGCTGTCGAGCGCGCGATCGTTCACGATCGCGTGGAAAGTGTCCTGATCATCTGCAAGGCCATCGGGCTGTCATGGAGCACCGTCAAGGCCGTTCTGACGCTGCGCTCGGAGAAGGGGGGCTTGTCAAAGTACGAGCTTGAGAACTACCTCACGCTGTTCACTCGCCTCAAGCGAGAGACCGCCCGACACGTGCTCAAGTTCCAGTTTCAGTTTCAGTCTGAGAGCGATGGGCCTTCGGCCGCATGACGATGCGACCGGCCGCGCGCCGGCCGTCTATTTGCTAATCCGTCCCGCCACGCTCATGGATCGCTCAGCGGCCTGGCGCAGTCCGTCGCAAAGCTCCGGCACCTGATCCGGGCTGACGTTCCTATAAGAATCTTGTCGCGCCAGCTGCAGTGCGTCGAGATGACAGCGGATCAGCACCTTGTCGTAGTCGGCGCCATTGCGGATGTTGTCGAGGACCTCACAGAGGAGGTTGGCTACGAAGGTGACAAGCTCGTAGCCCATCGTGGTGCCGATATCGCGCAGCTCGCAGCTGCTGCGAAAAGCATCCTCGATCAGTGTGGCATTGGCAGGGTGGGTTTCAGCCAATTGAATTGCGGATTGCAGGCGCTTCAGTCCGTCTTTCACCCAGTCCGTGAACTCGTCCTTCAGTGTTTCGATCTGGGCCTGGGCGCCTCCGACCGCTTGATTGCGGGTGACGCCGCCGGGCCTGCGGGCTTTCTTCTGAAAATCCGTCTCAACTGGAAACTCGCGTGCTCCGTTGCTGTTGGACATGGGGCCTACACTCGTGAGCTGCTGAAGAGACTATCGATGTCATCCTGCGCCAGCGTCGGGCCGGTCTCCTCGGAGACTTCGATCGCCTTGTCGCCCTGGCGGCGACCGACACCCGTCGGAAATCCTTCGATCTTGAATCGTCGATCGGGGCCGAAATAGGTTGGGGCGTCCACAAAATTGCGTGGGTTGAAGGCAATCCAGCTCAGGCGATCGTACAGGCTCGACGGCGACATTGGCTTCGCCACGACCATGTTGGCGCCGGCGTCGCGCGCGTACTTGATCGTGCTCTCGCGCGTGTCGCTGGTCATGAGCAGGATCGGCACCGTCCGGTTCGGGTTGTTGACGTTGCGACGAATGGCCTGCGTCAGCTTCAGCCCGCCATGCGGAGGCAGCAGGTTGTCCAGCAGCAGGATGTCAATCTTTTGCTCGGTCAGGATCTGGATGGCGTCGATCGAACTGCGGGCATCCATCGCCTTGTTCGCCCCAAATCCGCGCAGCATGCTGTTGGCGAGCATGCACATGTAGGGGCTCGGATCGGCAACGAGGATCACGAGATCGCGGAGGTTGAGGGTCGCGTTTTTCATCCGGCGTCTTCAGCATTCATCCGCAACAGAAACGACCTCCGCAGCCTATTTGCTATCCGCCGGCCATCCCTGATCGAAACTTCGGACGCTTGAACGAATTGAAAGCCGCGCGACGCAAGGTCTTCGACGCAAGACACGGCACCGGCACACGCACTGGGCGCGATTCGCACCCAACAACAGTTGTACAGCTATTGCACTAACGCAATGATAATGTGGAATTATTGAGCAACATTTCGATAACGAGACGGCGCATCTTTGCTGGAAATAGTCGAGGCTCATTAACAGTCGATTAACTCTCACGGCTGGCGGTGGTCCGCGTCTGCTCGACGCTTTCCGCAAATCGTCGCTGCAGCGCTCAGGCGGCCGAGCCCTGAAGCAGAGCCTGGGCCTGAATGTGCATCGGGCGAGCCGGCATGGCTCGCCCGTGCGACGTCTTGGCGACACCCACTTCGCTTGGACCGTCAATTGGACGTTAGTCTTCCACGTTCCGCCGCTGCCATTCCAGCTGCCAGCGCCGCTCCTCGCGGTCGCTCGCCGGAAGCTCGGGCGTGGCAGTAGCGGCGGTCGACGGGCCGAAGGCAGCGAAACGGGCCGCGACTTTTACGTTTGGGGTGGATGGCTCGAAGATCATCGTGATCATGGTTTCCTCTAGGGCTGGGCCGGGCTCGCCGGCTTGATCATGGCTCAACCTAGTTGCAATCACGTGAGTGGGGTGTGATTTGCGTCACGCAATCGTCGAATCTCAGGATTGATGCGGGGCATCGCCTTTGAGCTTGAGGAATGGGCACGTAGACTTCGACCATGACCGTCCTTCACCAAACCTGGTGTCAGCCCCCCGCCGAGCTGCCGTGGCCGCATGCCGAGGTGCATGTCTGGCGCACCACGCTCGCGTGGCCGGAGGCAGCGGCCCATCGCCTCGAGCAAAGTCTGGTGGCAGACGAACGAGATAAAATGGAGCGGTTTCGCTTCGAGAAGGACCGCCGGCGCTATCTCGTTGGCCGCGGGCTGCTGCGATCTCTGCTTGGCCGTTATCTCGATGTAATGCCGCTGGCGCTGCGCTTTGAGACTACGGCCGCCGGCAAGCCGCATCTGGCATCCAGTCAGGGACAGCTGCAGTTCAACGTGGCGCATTCCGGCGATTATGTGCTGATCGCAATCGCCGATGGTCGCGCCGTTGGGATCGATGTCGAGGAAGTCCGCGACGACTTTGACACCGGAGAGATCGCGGCGCATTTCTTTTCGCCGAACGAGCAGCGCGAGCTCGAGACGCTCTCTGGACGTGCCAAGATCGAGGCTTTCTATAGTTGCTGGACCCGCAAGGAAGCCTATGTGAAAGCGCGGGGCGAAGGCCTGTCGCTGCCGCTCGATCAGTTCGATGTGTCGTTGCGACCGAATGAGCCCGCACGGCTGATCGCGACGCGTCCGGACCCTGACGAGGCGAAGCGCTGGCACCTCAGCGGGCTCGGTGTCGCCGACGGCTACAAGGCGGCGCTGGCGGTTGAAGGGCAGGGGTGGACACTGCAATCTTGGAATTGTCCGGACGAGTTGGCGCAATAGCAAGCGCCGACTGAGGCGTCCGCTCACAGGTTGGAAAGCGACGAGAGCGCTGACCACACAAACGCGCCAATAGTCTGCGGCGAGCGGCTCAGCATCTGGGACTGCATGTGCGGTCGGCCGCACTGTATCACCTGCGATAACGGCGTTGACACCGCAGGCATTCAGTCTTAGCATTTTCTGAAACATCGTTTCAAATAATGAAACAGCGAAACATGCCCAAACTCGCAGCCATCCATCGGGACAAGCCGGGTCCGGCCACCGCTACGGTCGACCTCTCGCTAAGCTTGTTGGAGCGTCTTGCGAGCTCCAAGGAGCCACTTGGGATTTCCGAGCTCGCACGTGAATTCGCCTCATCGAAAGCGACGGTCTATCGTCATCTGCAGGCTCTCATGTTGCACGGCTTCGTTCATCAGGAGCCGTCGACGATGCGTTACGCGGCGGGGATCAAGCTGTTCGTTCTAGGGGAGCGTCTGCGGGAGCGCTTTGACGTGCTCGTTGTTGCGCGTGACGATCTTGCGCGCCTTCGTGAAGAAACGAGGCAGCCTGTGACATTGTCTGCTCTAGTGGAAAATCAGGTGGTGGTTCTGGAGGTGTTGCAGGGACATGCCGTCGTAAATTTTGGAACTCAGCCCGGTACAGTCCTCGACCTTCATGCGAGCGCTCATGGGAATGTTGCGTTAGCGTTCGGCCCTGGAAGTCTCATGGAGCATTGCCTCGCGGGACAGCTCAAATCCTGGACTCCTCACACGATCTGTACGCCGAACGCATTGCGTCGCACCATCGCTCAAGTGAGGACTCGCGGTTGGGCTACCGCACCGAACCGCGTCCTGCAGGGCGTGAATGGTCTTGCTGCGCCCCTGTTCAATCACACCGGTGCTTATGCCGGTGCTGTCGCGATTGCTGGCTCCATCCAATACATTCCGGCCTCACCCTCGCAGGCGCAGATCAATGCCGTGACGCGCACTGCCGAGCGGATATCTCGCAAGCTTGGTTGGAATCCGAAATGAGCAAGCACGAGCAGTGGCACCTTAGTCCGGACGCGGCCGAGCGCTACCAGCAGGTGGTCGTTCGCTACATTCTCGGTCCATGGGCACCTTTGCTGGTCGATGCCGCTGGTCTTTCGGCGCGGGAGCGCGTCTTAGACCTTGCATGCGGAACCGGTGTGGTGGCTCGCGCTGCAGCGGAGCGCGTCGGGTCCGACGGCCACGTGGTTGGAATCGATTTGAACCCCGGGATGATCGCGGTGGCACGACGGCTGCCGGTCGCGATCGGCGCGACCGTTCAATGGATTGAATGCAGCGCGCTCGATCTCCGGCTGACGGACGCGAGCTTCGACGTAGTCCTCTGCCAGCAGGG
>Ga0075434_100002999_pt1 | contig 15019 bp, 15 predicted proteins | sample RhiMethybrSRZTD3_FD_75298 | JGI IMG/M metagenome (GOLD analysis project Ga0075434, IMG submission 75298) | Populus rhizosphere microbial communities from Tennessee, USA - Rhizosphere MetaG P. TD hybrid SRZTD3 | ecosystem: Host-associated > Plants > Roots > Rhizosphere > Soil | place: USA... | reverse complement strand
TCCGCAAGCCGCGTCCGCGAGAGGGAGACCATCGATCCTTGACAACCGAACATGTGTTCGCTACCATCACCGAACACATGTTCGCCTCACTCGACATCCGGCGCCTCCTGACACTGATCGCGGCCAGCGCGGTCGTCCTCGCATTCGTCATGAGCTACGCCGCCCCGAGCAGCAGCGGCGCCTCGCACCCGCACCGTCACGCGGTGCGGGCGGGGGAGACGCTGTGGTCGATCGCGCTGCACGCATATCCGTCGTCCGACCCGCGCGACGCGGTGTACCGGATCGAGCAGGCGAACGACCTGCACGACGCCGGCATCGTCGCCGGCCAGGAGCTGGTGCTCCCGTGAGCGCGGTCCCGCACATCAGCCTCGCTCCTGCGCCGGCTGCGAGCGTGGTCTCGCTGGCCGAGTGGCGCAAAGCCCGGCAGGCGCCGGTCGAGGCAGACGTGCCCTCGCCGGCGCCGCTGCGGCTGCTCCGGCTGGTCGTCGACGGCGACGAGCCGCCCGCGTTCAGCCTCGATGTGTTCCTGCGGCGCGCGCGTGCGGTGATGGGCGATCCGGCCGACGAGCGGTCGTTCGACCCGTTCCGCGACGCCGAGCCCGCCTGAGTCAGGTCGTCGGCGTGGCGCCCGGACGAGGCGTCTTCGCGGCGGCGACGATCATCAGGACCGCCATCGGCAGGGTGAGGGTGCCCATGCCGAACGAGATCAGGCTGAACCCCGTGATCGCGATCGCGGCGGCCCATCCGACGACCAGGCCGGCGCGGGTTTCGCGCGCGCAGTAGCGGTGGAGGCCGGGCCGGCCGTGCAGCGGCTGGTGTCGCTCTCGCCGGAGTAGACGGGAGCGAGGCACGCGACCGCGACCGGCGCCGCGCTCCAGGCAACCGCGCCCGTGGAGAGCACGAACGGCAGCGGCAGTCGCCTCGTGGCTCGAGGATACGCCAACCTCGGACGTACGGCGGGCTGATTCGCGTATGAGAGGAGATGCTGCCGGGAAGGAGATGGTCGACCATCGGTCTCCTCTTCGTCGTCGGCTGCGCCGGCGGCCATTCGACGCCGACGTCCTCGAGCTCCAACGCGGTCCGTCGCGAGCCTGAGCCGGTCGCCCCGGTGCGGTTCGGGAGCGATCCCGTTGCTCGCTCGGCGGGAGTGGTGAAGTGGGAGCCGACGCCCGCATCCATCGTTCGCGTGTGCCGGGCTGCGCAGGCCCGGTCGTCGTATCCGGTGCTCTGTCCGACGGTGCTGCCGGAGGCGATCCTCGGAAGTCGCCCGGGCGACCCGCCGCCGCCGACGGGCGCAGCGCCGATCCCGGGCGTGCACGGGGATGCCGGCGTCGACATCGGCTACAGCGCCCCGACCGAAGCCGGCACCCCCCACTGGAAGGCGCATCTGTGGCGGAACCGGCCCTGCTGCTTCCTGCACCTCCAGGTCGTCCGCGCCTCCGAGGTTCCGGTTCAGACGGCTCGCCGGGTCGTCGGTGGAGTGTCGGGCCGCCTCGCGCTGGCGACGGGCGGATACGAGAGCCGCTCGTTCTCCGGTCTCGGAGCGTTCGGAAACCACGTCCTGTTCTACTTCCGGCGCCATGGAGTGTCCTACCTTGTAAGCCTGCACGCCGCGTACCGCGACGGCCATCCCCGCGAGTACGACAACGCCGCCACGGTCCGGCTCCTCGGTGTGCTCGTCCGACACCTACGGCCCGCCGCTCGGCTCACCGTGCCGACAGCGTCGACTGCGGAAACGACGACTCCGACGGGCAGCGTGGGCGCCGTGGCGATCGCCGCTACGCCTTCGGCGGTGTGGGTTGCCGACTCGGGCGCGTACAACCTCGGGACGGCCGGCGAGCCGAGGCTCATACGGATCGATACGGCGACGGGCCGGGTTGTGGCGCGGATCGCCGCGGGGTATCTCCGCGGCGATGTCGCCACGGGCGCCGGCGGCATCTGGGCCGCGAGCGAGACACCGGGAATCGGAGGTGTCGTGGTTCGCGTCGATCCACGCACGAACCGCATCGTCACCAGGATTCGCGCCGGGACATGGCCCCGCGCGCTCGCGGTCGTCGGAAATACGGTCTGGGTCGCCGACAGCGCGCCCTTCTACCGCCACGGCGAGCTGATTCGCATCGACGCGACCACCGACCGTCGTGTCGGCCAGCCGCTCGCGATGGGCGCCGCCCCGACCGCCATCGCGGTCGCGGACGGGGCGCTGTGGGTCGCCGACGCGCACGATGACGTCGTGCGTCGCGTCGACACGCGAACGACGCGCACGGTCGCGAACATCCCGGTCGGGCGCTCGCCATACGCGATCGTGGCCGCCTTCGGGTCGCTGTGGGTCACGAATGCCGACGATGGCACCGTTTCGCGCATCGATCCCCGCACCCAACGCGTGGTCGCCACGATCCGGCTGGGAGGCACTCCCTACGGCATCGCCGCGGGCGGGCGTGAGGTCTGGGTTGCCAACCTGGGCGCCGGCACCATCGTTGGGATCGACCCGGCCAATGACCACGCCCTTCCCCCGGTGGACGTCGCGAACGACCCGCTTGCGATCGCTACGGCTCCGACCGGTCTGTGGGTCGCGACCGACAGCGAGGGGACCGTGGTCCACCTCCGCTCCATCCGCTGACGGCCCCGAGCGGCCGACCAGGCACCCCTACAATCACGCGATGGACCTGAGCGTGCTCTTCCTGGGGACGGCCGCCTCCGCGCCGACGGCGCGGCGGGGGCTGCCCGCGTCGCTCGTCCGGCGCGGAGGAGACCGCATCCTGATCGACTGCGGCGAGGGCACGCAGCGGCAGATGCTGAAGTCGGGCGCCGGGCTCGTCGACGTCGAGGAGATCCTGCTCACGCACTGCCACGCCGACCACTTCCTCGGCCTGCCCGGGCTGCTGAAGACATTCGGCCTGCGCGGCCGCGAGACGCCGCTTCGGCTCTACGGCCCGGCGGGTCTGGGCGCGCTCATGACGACGATGGCGCCCGTGATCGGGCGGCTGCCGTTCCTGGTCGAGCGCAACGAGCTGCGGCCCGGCGACGAGCTCCCGCACGACGGCTACCGGATCGCCGCCTTCGAGACCGACCACGGCGTCCGCAGCCTGGGCTACGCCCTGGTGGAGGACGAGCGCCCGGGCCGGTTCGACCTGGACGCCGCGCGCCGGCTGGGCGTTCCCGAGGGCCCGATGTTCGGCAGGCTCCAGCACGGCGAGGCGGTGACGCTCGACTCCGGCGAGACGATCGCCGCGAGCGACGTGGTCGGGCCGTCGCGCCCGGGGCGGCGCATCGTCTTCTCCGGAGACACCCGCCCGTGCCGCCCACTGTTCGACGCCGCGGTCGGCGCCGACCTGCTCATCCACGAGGCGACGTTCACCGAGGAGGAGGGCGAGCGCGCCGCCGAGACCGGCCACACGACGGCGAAGCAGGCGGCGCAGCTGGCCCGCGACGCGGGGGTGCACCTGCTCGCGCTCACCCACATCTCCACCCGCTACCTGGGCCGCGAGATCGCCGCCGAGGCCCAGGCCGAGTTCGCCGAGACCGTCGTCCCCCGCGACTTCGACTCGATCGACCTGCCGCTGCCCGAGCGCGGCCGGCCCACGCTCGTCCGCGAGAACGACCGGCCGGCCGCGCCACCCGCGCCCGAGCCCGCCCCCGCCGGGTGACGCTCGACTTCGACCCGCTGGCCGCCGACTACGACCGGCTGCGGCCGGCCGGACAGGCGTGGGAGGAGCTGTCGGAGCGGACGCTGGCCGTCCTCGGCGACTTCCGCCGGCTCGTCGACCTGGGCTGCGGCACGGGCCGGTTCGCCGCGTTCGCGAAGGCCCGGCGGGGCGGCCGGGTGTGGGGCGTCGACCCGGCGCCCGAGATGTTGCGCCGCGCCCGCGCGCGGCCCGACGCCGTCGGTATCGGGTGGAAGCAGGCGGGGGCCGAGCGGCTCCCGTTCACCGGCGGCTGGTTCGACGCCGCCCACATGCACCTGGTGGTGCACACCCTGCCCGACCGCCCGGCCGCGCTCGCCGAGACCGCCCGCGTGCTTATGCCCGGCGGCCGGTTCGCCGTCGCGACGTTCGCGTTGGAGCACTTCGAGCGGTTCTTCCTGAACCCGTACTTCCCGTCCATCGCCACGATCGACGGTGCCCGCTTCCCCGACCCGGCGATCCTGACGGGCGAGCTGGAGGAGGCCGGGTTCCGGGATGCGGCCGTCGATCGCATCAGCCAGTCCATCAGCGCCGAGCCGCACGACGTGCTCGAGCGCGTGCGCGGCCGCTACATCTCGACGCTTCACCTGCTGCCGCAGGCCGAGTACGCCGACGGCCTGGCCCGGCTCGAGCACGACGTCGCCGCCGGCCGGGGCGCGTTCGCCTACTCGCTCGAGTGGGCGCTCGTCTCGGCCACCAGGGGATGAGGATGGGGACTGTCCCCGGTGTGCCGGAGAGAGTTTCACGTCAAGATCTCGCGCATCCCGGCGGCGAACGCGGCGCCGCCGCCGTTGGCCGGGTGGCGGACGTACGTGGCGCCCTCGCCGAGCACGGACTCCGCGATCCGGCCGACGGCCACCACGGTCTGCGGCCGCACGAGCTCGATCAGGCGGCGGGCGAAGGCGGCGCCGGCCTCGACCTCGGCGACGCCCGGCCGGCGGTTGGAGAGCGGCTCGCCGGGGCGGTGGGGGTGCGTCGGCACGGTGTTCCACAGGATCACCCGCCGCTCGGCGCCGAGCTCGTCCAGCACCCGGTGCACGATCGTGCCCGACGGCTCGCTCCAGCGGCGGGCGCTGCAGCTCGGCCGGTACGGGTCGCCCCACCGGGCCAGGTCCCGCTCCGACGTGAACGCGATGCCCGACCAGCGCATGCCCTGGTAGCCGGCCGCCTCCCCGAGCGCGACGACGTCGGCGCCCGCCCGCTCCGCCAGGTACGCGCGCAGGTTGCCGAGCCGCACCTCGGCGGCGCCGGCGACGTCGTCCGGGCCGGCGTCGGCATACTGGTTGAACGTCGCCCCGATACGCGCGCGGGCGAGGTCGGCGAGCAGGTCGTCCACGGCCGAAACGCTACCGGCGCCGGGACGATCCGTCCGCGCCCGCTGGTATGGTCTCCCTGGCGCCGCGAGCGGTGCCACGGCCCCAAAGCCACCTTTAAGTCCGCGCCCAGTGAGGCCGGGAAGGAGTTGCATGTCGACCACAGAGGCCGAACGCGTGCTGCTGAACGAGGACGACCTCCAGCGCACGCTCCGTCGCATCGCCCACGAGATCGTCGAGAGCCATCCCGACATCTCGGCCCTCGCGCTCGTCGGGATCTACACCCGCGGCGTCACCATCGCGCAGCGCCTCCGCGCGCTGATCGAGCAGTTCGCCGGGGCCGCCCCGGCGACCGGCGCGCTCGACATCACGTTCTACCGCGACGACGTCGCCGTCCGGGCCGGCGAGCAGCGCGCCCATCCTCAGCCGGTGGTCAAGGCCACCCGGCTCGACTTCCCGCTCGACGGCAAATCGGTCGTCATCGTCGACGACGTCCTCTACACGGGCCGGACGATCCGCTCGGCCATCGAGGCGCTCTTCGACTACGGCCGCCCGCAGCGGGTACAGCTGGCCGTGCTCGTCGACCGCGGCCACCGCGAGCTCCCGATCCGCCCCGACTACGTCGGCAAGAACCTGCCCACCGCCCGCCGCGAACGGGTCAACGTCGAGCTGGTCGAGGTCGACGAGGTCGACCGCGTCGTGCTCATCCACCCGGAATAGGAGCATCGTGGAGCTCTATCCCCCGAAACCGCCGCAGCAGCGCCGACACCTGATCTCCGTCGCCGACCTCGACCGCGACGACGTCGAGCGGATCCTCCAGACCGCCGAGGGCTTCGAGACGGTCATGCACCGCGACCTGAAGAAAGTGCCGACCCTGCGCGGGCGCACGGTGATGACGGTCTTCTTCGAGGCCTCGACGCGCACGAGCTCGTCCTTCGAGCTGGCGGCGAAGCGGCTCTCCGCCGACGTCGTCAGCCTGAAGGCGTCCGGATCGAGCGTCGACAAGGGTGAGTCGCTGCGCGACACGGTGCAGACGCTCTCCGCGTACGACCCCGACGTGATCGTCATCCGCCACCCCTCGGTCGGCGCCGCCGCCCGGGTGACCGAGGCCACCGACGCCCACGTCGTGAACGCCGGCGACGGCTGCCACCAGCACCCGACCCAGTGCCTGCTCGACCTCTACACGATGCGGGCCGCGAAGGGCACGCTCGACTCGCTGCACGTCGCGATCGTCGGCGACGTCACCCACTCGCGGGTCGCCCGCTCGAACATCCAGGGCCTGCTGCTGATGGGCGCGCGCGTGACGCTGGTCGGCCCGCCGACGCTGATCCCGCGCGACGTCCAGAGCCTCGGCGTCGAGGTGAGCCACGACATCGGCGCGATCGCCGCCGCCGACGTGGTCTACGTCCTGCGGATGCAGAAGGAGCGGATGGCCCCCGGCGCCGCCTATGTGCCCTCGCTGCGCGAGTACACCGCGCTCTGGGGCGTCACGAGCGCGCGCGTCCGGCCCAGCCAGCTGGTGATGCACCCCGGCCCGATGAACCGGGGCGTCGAGATCGCGGCCGACGTCGCCGACGGCCCCAACTCGAAGGTGATCGACCAGGTGCGGGCCGGCCTCGTGGTGCGGATGGCGGTGCTCTACGACCTGCTCGCAGGGCCCGGACCGGCCGGTGCCAGGGCGGCGCCGCGCCCGCTCGCGATCGCGACGCAGGAGGTGGCGTGATGGCACAGCGGCTCTTCCAGGCGGACGCCGAGCCGGCCGACGTCATCATCGCCGGCGGCCGGCTGGTCGACCCGACAGCCGGCTTCCACGGCGAGGCCGCCGACCTGCGCATCCAGAGCGGCCGGATCGCCGAGATCGGCCACGACCTGCACGATCCGGATGCCGAGCGCATCGACGCCACCGGCCTCACCGTCACGCCGGGGCTCGTCGACCCGCACGTGCACCTGCGCACGCCGGGCGACGAGCACGAGGAGGACATCGCCTCCGGGACGCGGGCCGCGGCCGCGGGCGGATTCGTCGCGATCCTGGCCATGCCGAACACGAGCCCGATCGTCGACTCGGCATCCGTCCTCGGCGGCCTGGTGGAGACGGCCCGGTCGGAGGCCGCCGTCGCGACCGGGTTCATGTGTGCGATCACGCGCGGGCTGGAAGGCCGCAGCCTGACCGAGATGGGCGAGCTCGCCGCCGCGGGCGCCGCCGCCTTCTCCGACGACGGCCGCCCGGTGGCCGAGGCGGGCATGCTGCGGCGGGCGCTCCAGTACAGCGCCGTCACCGGCCTCCGGCTCGCGCTGCACGAGGAGGACACCAGCCTCTCGGCGGGCGGCCAGATGCACGAGGGTTCGGTCTCGGCCGAGCTCGGGCTGCGCGGCTGGCCGGCCATCGCCGAGAGCACGATGATCGGCCGCGACCTCGGCATCGCCCGCTACGAGGGCGCCGGCCTGCACATCTGCCACGTCTCGGTCGCCGAGTCGGTCGCGGAGATCCGGCGGGCCCGCGATCTGGGCACCGACGTCTCGGCCGAGGTGACGCCGCACCACCTCTGCCTCACCGACGAGGCCGTCCGCGGCCTCGACCCGACGGCGACGAAGATGAACCCGCCGCTCGGCTCCGAGGCCGACCGGGCCGCCCTGATCGACGCCCTCGCCGACGGCACCATCGACTGCATCGCCACCGACCACGCGCCGCACGCCGACCACGAGAAGGACGCGCCGTTCGAGGAGGCGCCGTTCGGGGTGATCGGGCTCGAGACCGCCTTCGCGGCCGTCTACACCCACCTGGTCGAGCCGGGCATGCTGCCGCTGCAGACGGTGATCGAGCGGATGTCGTCGGGGCCCGCGCTCGCCTTCGGGCTGCCGGCGCCGGGACTGGCCCGGGGCCGCACGGCCGACCTCGCGGTCTGGGATCTCGGCGCCTCACGCGTGATCGAGCCGCCGTACGCCTCGCGGTCGCGCAACTGCGCCTTCGCCGGGCGGTCGCTGCGCGGTGTCTGCCGGCTCACCATCTCCGGCGGGCGGGTCGCCCACCGCCTGATCGAGGCGGTCGCATGAGCGCCTTCCTCGTCCTCGAAGACGGCACCGTCCACCGCGGCCGTCCGTATGGCGGCCACGGCGTCGCGGTCGGCGAGATCGTCTTCACGACGGCGATGACCGGCTACCAGGAGGTCGTCACCGACCCGTCCTTCGCCGGCCAGCTCGTCACCTTCACCCAGCCGATGATCGGGAACTACGGCGTCGAGGCCGACGCGTCCGAGTCGGCCGAGCCGGCCGCGCGCGCGGTGATCGTCCGCGAGGGGCGCAACTCGACGCCGAACGGCCGCGAGGGCTTCTCCGACTGGCTGGCCGACCGCGGCGTCGTCGGACTGCAGGGCGTCGACACCCGGGCGATCACGCGGCGGCTGCGCGACGGCGGGTCGGTGCGGGCGGCCGTCTCCACCGGCACCGCCTCGATCGCGGAGGTGCTGGAGCTCGTGCGCGCCGAACCGGCCATGCTCGGCCAGGCGCTGGCCGCCGGAGTCTCCCGGCAGACGCCGGAGACGGTGGCCGCGCACGGCAACGAGCTCGCACACGTGGCCGTCCTCGACTACGGCGTCAAGTCGTCGATCGTGCGGGTGCTCGGCGAGTCCGGCGCCCGCGTCACCGTCTTCCCGTGGGACTCGGGCGCCGCCCAGGTGCTGGCCGCGAGCCCGGACGGGATCGTGCTCGGGAACGGCCCCGGCGACCCCGCCGCCCTGCCCGCCTGCATCGGCGCGGTACGCGATCTGGTGGGGACCGTGCCCATGCTCGGCATCTGCCTCGGCCACCAGCTGCTCGGCCAGGCGCTCGGCCTCGAGACCTTCAAGCTCCGCTTCGGCCACCGCGGCGCAAACCACCCGGTGCTCGAGCTCGACACGGGCCGTGTGCTCGTGACCGCCCAGAACCACGGGTTCGCCGTCCGCCCGCCCGGTGAGAGCCGCGACTTCGACACGAGCTTCGGGCCGGGGCGGGTCACGCACGTGTCGCTCTACGACGGCACGGTGGAAGGCATCGAGCTGACCGGGATGCCCGTCTCGTCGGTGCAGTACCACCCCGAGGCGAGCCCGGGCCCCCACGATGCCCGGCCGGTGCTGACCGGGTTCGTCGCCTCGCTGGCGAGCGCCGCACCGAGGGCCGTTGCCTAGGCGCGCCGACATCCACAGCGTCGCCGTCATCGGCTCAGGGCCGATCGTGATCGGCCAGGCCTGCGAGTTCGACTACTCGGGCAGCCAGGCGCTGCGGGTGCTGCGCGCCGAGGGCATCCGCACCGTCCTGATCAACTCCAACCCGGCCACGATCATGACCGACGGCGGCTGGGCCGACCGCACCTACCTCGAGCCGCTCGACGTCGAGGGCGCGGCCGCGGTGCTGCGGCGCGAGCGGCCCGACGCGCTGCTGCCGACGCTCGGCGGCCAGACCGCCCTGAACCTGGCCAGCGACCTGAGCGCCGCCGGCATCCTCGACGAGCTCGGGGTCGAGCTGATCGGCGCCTCGTACGACGCCATCCGCCGGGCCGAAGACCGCGAGCTCTTCGCCGAGACGATGGCGCAGGTGGGGCTGCGGGTACCGACGAGCACCATCGCGACGAGCATGCAGGACGCCCGCGCCGCGCTCGCCTCCGGCGTGCTGCGGCTGCCGCTCGTGATCCGGCCGGCGTTCACCCTCGGCGGCCACGGCGGCGGGTTCGCAAGCACGCCCGAGGAGCTCGAGGCGGTCGTGACCCGGGGCCTGCGCGAGAGCCCGATCAGCCAGGTGCTGCTCGAGGAGTCGGTCGCCGGGTGGGGCGAGTTCGAGCTCGAGGTGATCCGCGACCGCAGGGACAACGTCGTCATCGTCTGCTCGATCGAGAACGTCGACCCGATGGGCGTCCACACCGGCGACTCGGCCACCGTCGCTCCGGCGCAGACGCTGACCGACCGCGAGTACCAGCTCCTGCGGAACGCCTCCGCCGACGTCATCCGCGCGGTCGGCGTCGAGACCGGCGGATCGAACGTCCAGTTCGCGCTCAACCGCGAGACCGGCGAGCTGGTCGTCATCGAGATGAACCCGCGCGTGTCGCGGTCGTCGGCGCTGGCGTCCAAGGCGACCGGCTACCCGATCGCCAAGGTCGCGACGAAGCTCGCGATCGGCTACACGCTCGACGAGATCCCGAACGACATCACCCGCACGACGCCGGCCGCGTTCGAGCCGACGCTCGACTACGTCGTCGTCAAGCTGCCCCGGTTCGCGTTCGAGAAGTTCCCGGGCGCCGACACCGGCCTGACGACCCAGATGAAGTCGGTGGGTGAGGTCATGGGGATCGGCCGCACCTTCGCCGAGGCGTGGGGGAAGGCGATGCGCTCGCGCGAGCTGGACGGGAAGCCGCGCACGTCCGGCTCCGTGGCCGAGGCCGAGTGGGACCGCTTCGACGCCATCCAGGGCCGGCTCACCGCCGGCGAGGATCCGGCGGCCCTCGCCGCCGAGTCGTCCGTGCACCTCTGGTTCCTGGACGAGTGGGAGCGGATCGCCCACTCCGAGCGCATGCTCCGGCGCACCCCGCTCGAGTCGCTCGTCGAGACGGAGTGGCGGCGGCTGAAGCAGCTCGGCCTGGCCGACGCCCGCATCGCGGAGCTGGCGGGCACCGACGAGGCGACCGCGCGGAGGCTGCGGCTGGCCGCCGGCGTCCGGCCGGTCTTCAAGGCCGTCGACAGCTGCGCCGCCGAGGTCGAGGCCCAGGCGCCGTACTTCTACTCGGCCTATGAGGAGGAGGACGAGCTCGAGCCCCCGAAGCGGCCGACCGTCGTCATCCTCGGCGCCGGCCCGAACCGGATCGGCCAGGGCATCGAGTTCGACTACTGCTGCGTCCGCGCCGTCCAGACGTTCCGCGAGCTCGGCTACGACGCGGTCATGGTCAACTGCAACCCGGAGACGGTCTCGACCGACGCCGACTCCTCCGACCGGCTCTACTTCGAGCCGCTCACCGTCGAGGACGTGCTCGAGGTGGTCGAGCGGGAGCAGCCGATCGGCGTCGTCGTCCAGTTCGGCGGGCAGACGCCGCTGCGGCTGGCCCGCCGGCTCGAGCAGGCCGGCGTGAAGATCCTGGGCACGCCGTTCGCCGCGATCGACATCGCCGAAGACCGCGAGCGCTTCGGCCGGGTGCTGGCCGAGCTCGACCTGCAGGCGCCCGACTGGGGGATCGCCGCCGACACCGACGAGGCCGTCGAGATCGCGAACCGGATCGGCTATCCGGTGCTGGTGCGGCCGAGCTACGTGCTCGGCGGCCGCGAGATGCGCATCTGCGACGACGACGCGTCGCTGCGGGCCGGCCCGGTCCAGCCGGGCTCGCTCGTCGACCGCTTCGTCGACGACGCCATCGAGGTCGACGTCGATGCGATCTGCGACGGCGAGCGAACGGTCATCGGGGCGATCATGGAGCACGTCGAGGAGGCGGGCGTGCACTCCGGCGACTCGACCTGCGTGATCCCGCCGATGTCGCTCGGCCAGCAGGTGGAGGACGAGCTGCGGCGGCAGACGGCCGCGATCGCCGAGGCGCTCGGCGTGCGCGGCCTCCTGAACGTGCAGTTCGCCGTCCAGGGCTCGACGGTCTACGTGATCGAGGCCAACCCGCGCGCGTCGCGCACCGTCCCGTTCGTGTCCAAGGCGACCGGCCGCGACCTCGTCGGCGCCGCCTGCCGGGCGGCGCTCGGCCTCGACATCGACCTGACCGAGGGCGAGGTCGCCCACACGAGCGTGAAGGCGGTGGTGCTCCCGTTCCAGCGCTTCGCCGGCGCCGACCCGACGCTCGGGCCGGAGATGCGCTCGACCGGCGAGGTGATGGGCATCGGGCCGGACTTCCCGACCGCGTTCAGCAAGGCGGAGCGGGCCGCCGGCCGGCCGCTCCCGTCGGCCGGGACGGCGTTCCTCTCGGTGCGCGACCGCGACAAGCCGGCCGCGACGATGCTGGCGGCGCTACTGCAGTCGCTCGGCTTCGACCTGATCGCAACCGCCGGCACCGCCCGGGCCCTGCGCCGCATCGGCATCCCGGTGGAGTCGGTGCGGAAGGTGGTGGAGGGATCGCCGAACGTCGTCGAGATGCTGCGCGACGGCCGCATCCAGCTCATCATCAACACGCCCGGCGGGCGCGGGACGCGGGCCGACGGCTACGAGATCCGCGCGGCCGCGATCGCCCACCGCATCCCCTGCATCACGACAATGGCGGGTGCGGCAGCCGCGGTGCAGTCGATCGCCCAGGCCCAGGCGGTCGAGCCGGTCGCGCTCCAGGACCTGCATCCGTACGAGGCCATCGGTGCCGCCGCCGACGCGTAGCCTCGAGGTCGCCGCCGTCGAGGCCGTCGGCGCCTACACGCTGCTTCGGCTCCGCGACGACGGCGGCGACAACGGCGCGCCCGGCCAGTTCTTCATGCTGCGCGCCGAGCCGGCGCCGGCCGACGCCTACCTGCCCCGCGCGATCTCGGCAGCCTGGGCCGGCGACGGCGAGGTCGCCTTCCTGCTCGACATCCGCGGCTCCGGGACGCGGGCGCTCGCGGCGGCGAGGACCGTGTCGGTGCTCGGCCCGCTCGGCCGCGGGTTCACTCTCGCCCCGGGGCCGTCGATCCTCGTCGGCGGCGGCATCGGCGCGGCCGTCCTGCCGTGGCTGCGGCGCCGGCTCGCGCCGACCGGCGAGGTGCGGACGGTGCTGGGATTCCGCTCGGAGGCGCACGCCGTGTGCGCGGGCCTCGTCGATCCCGCCGCGGCCGTCGTCCTCGACCCGGTGCTCGTCACCGAGCCGCTCGCCCGGCTGCTGCCCGCCGAGGCGACCGTGTACGCGTGCGGCCCCGACCGCATGCTCGAGGCGGTGGCCGCGCTGTGCGCCGAGCACGACGTGCCGTGCCAGCTGGCGATGGAAGCGGCGATGGCGTGCGGCTTCGGCGCCTGCTACGGGTGCGCCGTGCGCATCGACGGGACGTGGAAGCGGCTCTGCATCGAAGGGCCCGTGGTGGAGGCTGCGCGTGTCCTCGCCTGACCTGCGCGCCGAGCTCTGCGGCATCGCGCTGGCGAACCCGCTCGTGAACGGGTCGGGCACGCTCGATGCGCTGGCGGCCGGCACGCTCGGCCTGGGCGCGTTCGTGACGAAGACGGTGACGCTGCACCCGCGCGAGGGCAACCCGCCCGTCCGCATCGCCGAGACGCCGGCGGGCATGGTCAACTCGATCGGCCTCGCCAACCCCGGCCTGGACGCCTTCTGCACCGACCACCTGCCCCGGCTCGGCGACCTGGGCGTCCCGGTGATCGCGAGCGTGGGCGGCTGGTCGCCGGCGGAGTACGCGACCGCCGTCGCCCGCATCGGCGCCCACCCGGCCGTCGCGGCGATCGAGCTGAACGTCTCCTGCCCGAACGTCGAGTCGGGGTGCATCTCGATCGGCACCGACGCCGGCGAGACCCGCGCGCTCGTCGAGCGCTGCCGCGCCGAGACCGACGTGCCCGTGCTCGCCAAGCTCAGCCCCAGCGTGGCGGACGTCGCCGCGATCGCGACTGCGGCCGCCGAGGGCGGCGCGCACGGCCTCGTCCTCATCAACACGGTGCGGGGGATCGCGATCGACCGCGACCGCCTCGAGCCGCTGCTCGGAGGGGGCGGCGGCGGGCTGTCCGGGCCGGCCATCAAGCCCGTCGCCCTGCACGCGATCTTCCACGCCCGGGCCGCGACCGGGCTGCCGATCATCGGCATGGGCGGGGTCGCGTCGGCGCAGGACTGCGTCGAGTTTCTCGCGGCCGGCGCGAGCCTGGTAGGAATTGGTACCTCGCTCTTCGCCGACCCCGGGCTGCCCGAACGAGTGCTCCCGGAGCTCGGCGGGCTGATGCGGCAGCATGGCGTGGAGGCCATCGGCGATTTGACCGGCGTCGCCCACCCTCAAGTATCAAGCTCAACTCGAGCTTGATCGTTTTGGCCGCAAATTTCCCCTTTTTATGGGGTTTTCTCGTGGTTGCACGCCGCCTTCGCATGGGTATAATCGCCCCCTACCATGACAACCAGCACCCTCTCCCAGACGCCTTCTCGATCGCTCGATCAGCGCATGGAGGCGCTCAACCGGGCGAACCACATTCGGGTGCGGAGGGCGCAGCTGAAGCGCGACCTCAAGGCGGGACGGGTGCGGATCGGCGACCTGATCGCCGACCCCCCGGACGAGGTGCTGACGGCGAAGGTCTACGACATGCTGGTCGCCGTTCCCCGGCTCGGCCGGGTCAAGGCGACCCGCCTGCTGACGCAGTGCCGCATCAGCCAGAGCAAGACCGTCGGCGGTCTCTCCGACCGCCAGCGCGGCGAGCTGCTCGACCTGTTCCGCGCCTGAGCCCGACCTCCGGGGGGTTGCTGTGAGCAGCCGCCTGTTCGTCGTCGCCGGCCCCTCGGGCGTCGGCAAGGGCACCCTGATCGCCCGCGCCCGCGAGGCGCTGCCCGAGCTCCAGGTGGCGACCTCGGCGACGACCCGGCCGCGGCGGCCGGACGAGCAGGATGGGCGGGAGTACCACTTCCTCACCGCGGCCGAGTTCGCCCGCCGGGTCGAGGCGGGCGACTTCCTCGAGCATGTATCGTACGCAGGGAACCGGTATGGCACGCTGCGCAACGAGGTTCTGCAGCGGCTCCGGGACGGCGAGAGCGTCGTGCTGGAGATCGAGGTCGCCGGAGCTCGTGAGATCAGGCGGCAGATGCCGGGCGCAGTGCTCGTCTTCGTCGCCCCTCCGACGATGGATGACCTCGAGGCCAGGCTTCGCGGCCGCCGGCAGAACACCGAGACTGAGGTCGCCGACCGGCTCCGGATCGCGGCCGAGGAGATGAGGGCAAGGCCCGAGTTCGACCACACGATCACCAACGACGATGTCGACCGCGCCGCCGCCGACCTGGCGGCGCTGATGCGGTCGGCGATGAATGCTGAGGAGCACGAATGATCCATCCCAAGATCGACGACCTGCTGGAGAAGGTGGACAGCAAGTACGCGCTCGTGATCGCCGCCGCGCGGCGCACGCGCCAGATCAACG
>Ga0075434_100002998_pt1 | contig 15023 bp, 17 predicted proteins | sample RhiMethybrSRZTD3_FD_75298 | JGI IMG/M metagenome (GOLD analysis project Ga0075434, IMG submission 75298) | Populus rhizosphere microbial communities from Tennessee, USA - Rhizosphere MetaG P. TD hybrid SRZTD3 | ecosystem: Host-associated > Plants > Roots > Rhizosphere > Soil | place: USA... | reverse complement strand
CGGCCTCGAGCTCGCGCTCGCCTGCCACTACCGCGTCGCCGCGCCCAATGCGCAGCTCGGCATGCCGGAAGTGAAGCTCGGCATCCTGCCCGGCTCGGGTGGCACGCAGCGCCTGCCGCGCATCGTGCCGATGGCCGACGCGGTGCAGATGATGACCACCGGCAATCCGATTCCGGCGGAGAAAGCGAAGCCGCTCGGCCTGGTCGACGAGATCGCGCAGGGCGACCTTCTGGAATTTTCCCTGAACTACATAAAGACAAAAATCGGCAAGCCGCTGCCGCGCATCCGCGATCGTTCCGTGAAGCTCGACGATCCCAAGGGCTTCTTTGCCAGGGCGCGCGAAGAAGTCGCGAAGGCGTCGCGCGGCTATCCGGCGCCGCTCGAGATCGTCGGCTGCGCCGAAGCCGCGGCGACCAGGCCGTTCGACGAGGGCCGGAAGTACGAGCGCGAAGCGTTCGCGCGCCTGGTCGGCACCACGGAATCGAAGTCGTTGCGCCATGCGTTCTTCGCCGAGCGGCAGACGACCAAAATCCCGGACGTGCCCGAGGACACCCCGGTGCGCGAGGTGAAGAAGGCTGCCGTGCTCGGCGCCGGCACGATGGGCGGCGGCATCGCCATGAACTTCGCCAACGCCGGCATCCCGGTGACGCTGATCGACATGAACCAGGCGGCCGTCGACAAGGGCATCGGCATCATCAGGAAGAACTACGCAGCGACGGTCTCCAAGGGCCGGCTGAAGCAGGAGGAGATGGACAGACGGATGGGTTTGATAAAAGAAACGATAAAACTCGAAGAAGCAAAAGACGCGGACATCATCGTCGAAGCGGTCTTCGAGCGCATGGATGTGAAGCAGGATGTCTTCAAGAAGCTCGACGCGATCGCCAAGCCCGGCGCGATCCTCGCCACCAACACCTCGACCCTCGACGTCGACCAGATCGCCGCGGCGACCAAGCGACCGCAGGACGTGGTCGGCACGCACTTCTTCTCGCCGGCCAACGTGATGCGCCTGCTGGAGGTGGTGCGCGGCAAGAAGACCGACAAGGGCGTGCTCGCCACCACCATGAAGCTCGGCAAGACGCTGAAAAAGGTTCCGGTGGTCTCGGGCGTGTGCGACGGCTTCATCGGCAACCGGATGCTGGAGAAGTACGGCCAGCAGAGCCTGTTCCTGATCGACGAGGGCGCCACCCCGCAGCAGGTCGATGCGGCGATGGCCAGGTTCGGCATGGCGATGGGCCCGTTCACCATGTACGACATGGCCGGCAACGACATCGGCTGGGAGATCCGCAAGCGCCGCTACCAGCAGCGTCCGGACTTCGTCTACTCGCGCATTGCCGACCGCATCTGCGAGCAGGGCCGCTTCGGCCAGAAGACCGGCAAGGGGTTCTACAAGTACGAGGCGGGCAACCGCAAGCCGATCCCGGATCCTGAAGTTGAAAAAATAATTTCTTCTTATCGAGATGAAATCGGGGTCAAACCCCGAAACATCTCCGACGAGGAGATCGTGCAGCGCCTGATCTACGCGCTGGTGAACGAGGGCGCGCACATCCTCGAGGAAGGCATCGCGCTGCGCGCCTCCGACATCGACATGGTCTACCTCACCGGCTACGGCTTCCCGCCGTATCGCGGCGGACCGATGTTCTATGCAGATACGGTTGGCCTTGCAAAAGTCCTGTCCTCCATCGAGGGCTTTCAGAAGGGATATCAGGGGCAGGCGTGGAATGCGGCGCCGCTGCTCGTGAAACTGGCGAAACAAGGCGGGAGGTTCAATGGCTGACGCTGTCATCGTTTCCACCGCGCGCACGCCGCTCTGCAAGAGCTGGAAGGGCGCGCTCAACATGACCCACGGCGCAAAGATGGGCGGCCACGTGGTGCACGCCGCCCTCGAGCGGGCGAAAGTCGACGCCGACGAGGTCGAGGACGTGATCATCGGCTGCGCCAACCCCGAGGGCGCGACCGGCTGGAACATCGCGCGCCAGATCGCGATCCGCGCCGGCTGCCCGATCACCGTGCCGGGCATGACCGTGAACCGCTTCTGCTCTTCGGGATTGCAGACGATTGCGCTGGCGAGCCAGAGAATATTGGCTGGAGAGGGCAGCGTTTTCGTCGCCGGCGGCGTGGAATCGATCTCGCTGGTGCAGCAGGAAATGAACAAGCACCACTTCCAGGACGAGTGGCTGCACCGCCACCACCCGGAGACTTACTGGCCGATGCTGCAGACCGCCGAATACGTGGCCCGGCAATATGCAATTTCGCGCGAGAGGCAGGACGAGTTCGGCGTGCAAAGCCAGCAGCGCGCGGCGAAGGCGCGCGCCGAGGGCAAGTTCAAGGACGAGATCGTGCCGATCACCACCAAGATGAAGGTGGTCGACAAGAACACCGGCGCGGAGACGATGAAGGAGGTCACCGCGTCGGAGGACGAAGGCATCCGCGCCGACACCAACTACCAGGGCGTGTCGCAGATCAAGCCGGCGATCGAGGGCGGCTGCATCGCCGCCGGCAATGCCAGCCAGTTCTCCGACGGCGCGTCTGCTGCGGTGGTGATGAGCGACAGGGAAGCCGCGAAGCGGAACCTGAAGCCGCTTGGCATCTTCCGCGGCTTTGCCGCCGCCGGCTGCGATCCGCGCGAGATGGGCATCGGCCCGGTGTTCGCGGTGCCGAAGCTCCTCCAGCAGGCAGGCAAATCGGTCACCAGCATCGACCTGTGGGAGCTGAACGAAGCGTTCGCGGTGCAGGTGCTCTACTGCCGCGACCGGATCGGCATCCCTAACGACAAACTGAACGTCAACGGCGGCGCCATCGCCGTCGGCCATCCCTACGGCATGAGTGGCGCGCGCCTGGTCGGCCACGCGCTCATCGAAGGCCGGCGCCGCAAGGCGAAGTACGTGGTGGTGACGATGTGCATCGGCGGCGGCATGGGCGCCGCGGGACTGTTCGAGGTCGTCAACTAGCCGGCTTTGCGGCGCCGCTACTCGTCGGTGGTCATGTCCGCCGGATAGAGCCCGGTGGACGATGCCATCCGGACGGGCGGGTGGTACTCCGGGGCCGGTTCGGGCGACGAGAGCGATAGGACAGCCGCCGCCACGACCAAGATGGTCGGGGTGAGCAGGATTGCGAACGTCAAGTATTCGGACAGTTTCATATTTGCCTCCCAAGACTGCACTGCCAAGGTAGCCCTCGAGGTCGCCTAGTCGCGGCGGGCGGTCGGCAGCGCCGTCGCTGCGGCGCCAAGGGCGAGCAGCTTCAGCCACTGCCGACGCGCCTGCGTCATTTGCGGCAGCCTTGCTTGCTTTCGCGAGTCCGCGTCAGAGGCGGCTCGCTCGGATCGCCCTCGGCGAAGCGCTTCAGGCCGCCCTTGACCTCGTAGAACGCGGGGCCGACGCCGTGCGAGCGGTCCGTCGAGTCCTCGCCGGCGAGCGCACCGCCGGCGGCGGCGGCAAGCGCCGTCCCCAGAAGCAGAAGCATGCGGAGGTTCATGGCTAGGCCACCCCTCGGTCGGTCGACGTGGGGAACGGGTTGGCGGTCGGATTCTTCTCCGCCAGACCGGTGCAGGCTGCGAGCGCCAGGGCGAGGAAGACGGTGGCGATGATGCTTTTCATTGCGTGATCTCCTTGGTGGTTGAGGTGCTGCGTTTCAGAAGCTGTACTGCGCGGAAAGCTGGATCCGGTTGAGGCTGCCGCGATCGCCGCCGACCACCGTGCGCTGCGCGTGGATGTACTCGGCGCCGAGGTTCACGGCGGGCACCGGGCTCCAGATCAGGTTGACGTGCTCCGAGCGGTCGGACTTGTTGATTCCCGTTGCGGTGCCGCCCGGCGGATTCGAGGTCGCTGCCGAGTAGGCGGCCGTCGAGCGCAGCTCCGGCGTCCAGAAGTGCCGGACGGCGACGAAGCCGCTCGTCTGGCGCGCGAGATGCAGGCCGCCCTGCGCGTCGAGATAGCCGTCGGGGAAGAAGCCGCCGTTCTGGTAGCGGCCGATGGCGTTGCCGAAGTTGACGTCGAAGCGCAGGTCGTCGCGCTCGCCCGCCGGCACGATGCCGGTCAGCGCGATCGCGCCGCCCCAGCGGCCGCTGTTGGCGCCGAGCGCGTCGACATGGATGTTGCGCAGGAGCGTGCCGGCCGAGTAGACCGCGCGGCCCGCGACCAGCCGCGTGCGCGCGGTAAAGTCGGGCGCGTGGTCGTTGTCGGAGCGGAACGTGGTTGCGCTGCCCGGGACGGCGATCACCGACTCCGGGTTCTCGGCCGAGACCGACCAGTCGCCGTGCGAGAGCTTCTCGGTCCAGCGCAGCTGCGCCTGGCGCACGAACATCTCGCCCACCGGTCCGCCGAAATCCAGCGTCTCGATGTACGCCTGCTCGTTGAAGAAGTTGGTCCAGTACTGGCCGGCGGAGAGCTTGCCGAGCGAGCCGTAAGCGTGGCGGATGCGAAAGCCGTTGGAGTTGGTGGTCGACTCGTTGCCGTCGGCGCCGAAGAAGTCGCCCTCGATGAAGGTCGTCATCTCGCCGTAGCTGGTCGGGGTGCTGGTGCCGAGCGAAATGCGCGACTGGCGCGCGTGCATCGTGAACTGATCTTTCTTGTGCTGCCCCGCCGCGGACCCGACCGGGACGGTGTTGATGCTGAGCGTCTGGTCGCCGACGCTGTCGGGGCCGGCGCTGACGTCGCTCCAGATCGCGTCCAGCTTGACGTAGCCCTTGATGGTGAGCGTCGTCTCGGAGCCGGGCGCCTTGTACGAGATCCTCTCGTCGGCGCGAGCAGCGTTGCCCGCGGCGAGGAGCGACGCGGCGATCGTCATCATGGGGAAAAGATTTCTGCTGCGCATCGGTCTGCCTCCTTGTTTGATTGCTTCAGGAGGCAGTACCGATTCGCTGCGCCGCGCATTTCCTGCGTTTCGCCTTCTCGATCGCGCGGAATAGATCGATCACCAGAGCGGTAGCGGGCGCTGCGCGTAACCGTCTGCCCAGCCGCTCTGGTAGCTCGCGCGATCGACGGAGCCGGTGCAGCGTGCGGCGTAGTAGTCGGCCTGCGGCGTGGCGCCGAGGCGCCCGTCGCGCTGGCCGGTCTCGTACCAGTTCGCGCTGCAGTCCTTGGAGGCGGTCGCGCAGCCCCCAAGGGCCGCGGCAACCAGTGTCGACAACAGAAATGCGTTGATAGGGTTCATGCCGGCATGTACCCGCGCCGCATGCCCGGCATTCCTTCGGGAATATCCGCGGCGCCGCCGGAGTATCTACGACCGAGCGCTGGCAACGCTGTTCCTTCTCCAGCTCCCCCGTTGCTTCCCCGCTCAGCGGCGCCTTCGGGCGCCGTTTTTTTTCAGGAGGCTTGCCGATGGACGCGTTCTTCGTCACGCTGGCGGCGATCGCGATCGGCGAGATCGGCGACAAGACCCAGCTCCTTTCCCTGGTGCTCGCGGCGCGCTTTCGCCGGCCGTTGCCGATCATCGTCGGCATCCTGTGCGCGACGCTCGCGAACCATGCGATCGCCGGCGCAGCCGGCGTGTGGCTGCGCGGTCTCGTCGATCCTCGATGGCTGCGCTGGGTGCTCGGCTTTTCGTTCCTTGCCATCGCCGGATGGGCGCTCGTCCCAGACGAGCTCGAGGCCGATCGCGCGCCGCCTGCGCCTTACGGCGTGTTCCTGGTGACGCTGCTCGCTTTCTTCCTCGCCGAGATCGGCGACAAGACGCAGCTCGCCACCCTGATGCTCGCGGCGAAGTACGACTCGGTGGTCGCGGTAGTCGCGGGCAGCACGCTCGGCATGCTGATCGCCGACGTGCCGGCGGTGCTTCTCGCCAGCGCGGCGCCCGGCGCGATCCCGCTCCGGGCGGTTCGCTTCGTCGCCGCGGCGCTGTTCGCCGCGCTAGGCGCCGCCGCCCTGGCCGGCTTTGGCTTCGCCTAGAAGCAGGCGGATGTCGTGAGCGATCGACTCGGCGGTCGCGTCAGGATGGGCGACCAGTCGCAGGCGGCCGCTCGGATCGAAGAGGAAGACCGGGATCGAATGGTGCTCGCCTTTCTCGATGCGGAATTCGTCGGCCGTCCGCGCCGTCGCCGCGGCACCCCCGTACAGGGCGAGGAAGTCTTCGTGGAAGGAACGCACATACCTCTGCAGCACTGCAGGCTTGTCGCGCCGAGGGTCGACCGTGATGAAAGCGACCTGCACCCGCTCGCCGTCGCCCGCCAGGAGGCGGACGGCTTGCCCGAGCGTCGCCAGGGTCAGCGGGCAGACGTCCGGGCAGCGCGTATAGCCGAAGTAGAGCGCTACCGCCTTGCCGCGGAAGTCGGCCAGCTCGCGCGGCATGCCGTCGTCGCCGGTGAGGTGGAAGTCGCGGCCCCACTGCACGCCGGTGACATCGGTCGCCTCGAACTCGATGGTTTCCGCGGGTGGGCGTAGTGCCGCAAGCGTTACGAAGGCGGCACCCATGACGGCGCCGACGATGACGACCGCGAGCAGCCAGCTCAGGAAGTCCTTGCTGTTCATGACCGCTGTACCGGCAGCGGCGCGGATTTATTTCCAGTTGCTCCACTCCGACGCGGCCGGAATGTAGAAGACGATCAGGTCTTCGGCCGTCGGTGACGGACGCACGGAGCGTCGATGACTCGCGATCCGCAGATGGTGGAGCAAGCTTGCCTACTTCGCGCTGGCGTAAGCCTCGGCGAAGGTCTTCAGCTCGGCGGCGTTGACGTCAGACACCGCCCAGAAATTCATGCCGGCGTCGGTCCAGCGCAGCACGTTGTAGCCGTTCTTCGCGAGCGCCTCGGGCCGCCCGCGCGCCGACTTCCCGTCCGGCCAGACGAAGAGATTAATCACGTGCTGGCGATGCCGGTAGACGAGCGCGGCGACCGGGCGCCGGTCGAGGTAGTCGAGCCGGCCGCCGGCGAGCGGGTACCCCGCGCCGGCGAGGTCCGGGACCGGCGGCGAAAAGTCGAGCTTGCTGCTGAGCCATGGCTTCACGGTGTGCTGATCCGAGCTCGCGACTTCGACCAGGCGGCTGGTCACCACGGAACGCGCGTGACCGGCGATGACCTGCTCGGCGACGATCTGGTCCGCGGACACGCCCGCGTACTGGATCGCCGCCGTCCAAGAAATCACGGCCGCCGCGGCGGCAGCAGCGCCGGCCGGCAGCCATTGCCCCAGGCTCGGCCAACGCCAGGCCGGCCTGGGAATCCGGGGCGACGCGTCGCCCGCGCCCGCGCCGATCTTCGCGCGGATGCGATCCGCCAGGGCAGCCGGCTCCTCGTGATACTCGGCGTGCCGGCGAATGCCGGAGCGCAGCGCCAATTGCTGCGCGACGAGCGCCTTGCACGCCGGGCAGCCGGCAAGATGCTGGTCGATCGCCACCACGCCGGGCAGGTCGAGCTCCTGGTCGAGATAGGCGTGCAGGTGAGCGCGGCTTTCGGTGCAGTTCATGTCAGGACTCCCGCTGGGCCTGCTGCAGATGCTGCAGCAGCATCTTGCGCGCGCGCGCGAGGCGCGACATCACGGTTCCGAGCGGGATGCGCGCGATGGCGGCGATCTCCTTGTACGACAGGTCCTCGAGCTCGCGCAGCACCACGACCTCGCGAAATTCCTCCGGCAGCCGCTCGAGCGCCGCATTCACCAGGCGCTTGGCGTCCCGCTGCTGCAGGATGCGCTCGACCGAGCCGATGGAGCTCTCCAGGTCGGCGATGTCGCTGGTGTTCGCCGCCATGCTGTCCTCGTCGAACGGCACGCTGTACCCCTCGGCCTTGTTGCGGCGAAACCATGTGTAATAGGTGTTGCGCACGATCGCGAGCAGCCAGGCGCGGCCGTTGTCGCCATGGAAGCCGTCGAGCGACTTGAAGGCGCGCATGCAGGCTTCCTGAACGACGTCCTCGGCGTTGCGATCGTCCCGCGTCAGCCAGCGCGCGAAATCGTACGCCGCGCCCAGGTGCGCGGTGAAGATCTGCTCGAATCGCCTGGCCCTGCTCTGCTCGTCCAACCTCGATGCCTCCGCCCCCGCGATCGAGGGATGCCGGGGCGGCGCGGCAAGTGCACGACTCTGGGTCATACCGCGCTATACCGGCACGCGCCCGCATTTATTCCCGGGAATTTCCCCGCCACGCCCCCGGTATCTGCGCCGAGGGAAGCGAACTCTACTTCATCACCGGGCAACCAGGAGGCGCGTATGGCGAAGCGAATCGACAGGCGGGACTTTCTCAGGCTGGCAGGCATCGGCGGCGTTGGGGTGGTGTTCGCCTCGGCGCTGCCCGGCGTCGCGCGGGCGCACGGCGACGACGACTTCTATTTCTTGCAGCTTTCTGACACGCATTGGGGCTTCGAGGGCGCGCCCAACCCCGACGCGCGCGGCACGCTGCCGAAGGCGATCCGCTCCGTCAATGCGCTCGAGCAGCGGCCGGACTTCATCATCTTCACGGGCGACCTCACGCACACCACCGACAACCCGGTCGAGCGCCGCAAGCGCCTGTCGGAGTTCCGGCAGATCGTCGGCCAGCTCGAGGTGAAGGACCTGCGCTTCATGCCCGGCGAGCACGACGCGTCGCTCGACAACGGCAAGGCATTCCAGGAGTTCTTCGGCGCGACGCACTACACCTTCGACCACAAGGGCGTGCACTTCATCGTCATCGACAACGTCTCCGACCCGCGCGCCCAGATCGGCGAGGAGCAGCTCGCCTGGCTCGCCGCCGACCTCAAGCGCCAGAAGGCCGATGCGCCGATCGTGGTCTTCACGCACCGGCCGCTGTTCGACCTCGTACCCCAGTGGGACTGGGCGACGCGTGATGGCGCCAAGGCGATTGAGCTGCTCATGCCCTACAAGAACGTGACCGTGTTCTACGGCCACATCCACCAGGAGCACCACCACATGACCGGGCACATCGCCCACCACGCCGCGAAGGGGTTGATGTTCCCGCTGCCGGCCCCGGGCTCGCAGCCGAACCGCGCGCCGCTGCCTTGGAACGCGGCCGAGCCGTACAAGGGCCTCGGCTTCCGCTCTGTCGAGGCGGAGCTCGGGGAGGCGCGCTACGAGATCACCGAGTACCCGGTGCAAAAGGCCTGAGCATGGCGATCAAGCAAAGAGTCCTCGGCATCGCCGCGGCAGTGATCGGGTTCGCAATCGCTTCCAGCGTGGCCGTACACGCGGCCACGTCGCCGAAGGTGATCAAGATCAGCAGCAAGCGCTTCGAGTACAAGCCCCACGCGGTCAAGTTGAAGAAAGGGGTGCCGGTGGTACTGGAGCTCGTCACGGAGGACATCGTGATGGGCTTCAACCTGCCGGATTTCGGCGTGCGCGCCGACATCGTGCCAGGCAAGGTGGCACGCGTGAAGTTCACGCCGGACAAGACGGGTACGTTCATCTTCCTGTGCGACATCTTCTGCGGAGGCGGACACGAGGAAATGAAGGGCAACATCGTCGTGGTGGACTGACGGAGGTTCAGGCTATATTCGGGCGATGCTCGTCCTCAGTAACGACGAGATCGCCCGCCTCCTCTCGGTCGAGGATTGCATGGCGGCGCTCGAGCCGATGTACCGCGACGTGGCGGCAGAGCGCGTGCTGTTCTCGCCGCGCGTCGACAACATCGGCCCGAATCCCCATCCCGGCGCGTACTACGCCTTCAAGCACATGGGCGGCACCTGGCCGGCGCAGGGCATCCAGGCGCTGCGCGTCAATTCCGACGTGGTCACGCACCCGGTCATCGCCGGCAAGCCGCGCCGCGTCAAGCAGCCGCTCGCCCCGAGCAGCAAGGGCGGCCGCTGGGTCGGCCTGGTGCTGCTCTTCAGCACGCACACCGGCGCGCTGCTCGCCATGTTTCCCGACGGCGTGATGCAGCGCCTGCGGGTGGGCGCCACCAGCGGGCTCGGTCTCAAGCAACTGGCGCGCGCCGATGCGTCGCGGCTCGCGCTGATCGGCAGCGGATGGCAGGCGGGCACGCAGCTCTCCGCCGCGCTTGCCGTCCGGCCGCTGAAGGAAGTGCGGGTCTGGAGTCCGCGCAAGGAGAGCCGCGAAGCGTTCGTCGCCGAGCATGGGAACGCGAAGGCGGTGGACACGGTGGAGGAATGCGTCGACGGCGCCGACATCATTGCCGCGGCGACGTCGTCGATGGTGCGCGTGATCGACCCGCGCTGGCTCAAGCCCGGCGTGCACGTCAGCTGCATCAAGACCCAGGAGGTCGACGCCGAGGTGCTCAAGCGCTGCGACCGGGTGGTATTCAGCAACCGCCGGCAGGCGAAGCACATCGACAACGTGATGCCGGGCACGCCCAACGTCACCGCGAAGAGCACGCGCGGCTGGTGGAACGACGGCAGCATCAAGCTCGACCGTTATCCCGACCTGGCCGACCTGCTCGGCGGCGGCGCGCGGGGCCGCTCGAGCGACAAGGAGATCACCTGCTTCATGAACAACGTCGGCACCGGCCTGCAGTTCGCCGCGGCCGGCGCGTGGGTGCTGCGCAGGGCCCGCGAAGCGGGCGTGGGAACCGAGTTACCCGACGACTGGTTCTCGGAGGACGTGCACCCCTAGCGGGGCTTGTCGCCTACTCGTCGGTAGTCAAGTCCGCGGGATAGAGCCCGGGGCTTGCCGCCATCACGATTGGCGGGTGGTATTCGGGCGCGGGCTCGGGTGCGGCCAGCGAAATGACCGCCGCCGCGATGACCACGAAGGTCGGGGTCAGCAGGGCAGCGAAGAGCATCAGTTCGGACAGTTTCATATTCATATGCAGGCAGGCTAGCGCCCGGACGCCGCCGGGTCTGCGAACGAAGCCTGACCTTCGATGTGACGGATTCACCCCGCTGGGGGACAATCGGTGCCCGTGAAGGACCGAAGCCACGAAATCCTGCCGAAGCCCGTGCTCGACGAGGTCGCCGCGGCGGCCACGATCCGGTCCTTCCCCAAGCATGCGGTGATCGTCACCGAGAGCGACGCGACCGACACGATCTACGTCCTGCTCTCCGGCAAGGCACGCGTCTACGTGTCCGACGAGAAGGGGCGCGAGGTGGTGCTCAACCAGCTCGGCCCGGGAGAGTATTTCGGCGAGATCACGCTCGACGGCGGCCCGCGCTCGGCCTCGGTGATGGCGGTCGAGGAGTGCCGCTGCGCGCTCATCCGGCGCGCCGAGCTGACCGCCTTCATCGAGCGCACCCCCGGCTTCGCCCTGCATGCGGTGAAGAAGCTCGCCCACCGCGTGCGCGACCTGACCGAGAACGTGAGGAGCCTCGCGCTGCTGGACGTCTACGGGCGGGTGGCGCGGCTGCTGCTCGAGCTCGCCGAGGAGAAGAACGGCCAGATGCTCATCGAGGAGCCGCTGACCCACAAGGAGATCGCCGCCCGCGTCGGCGCCTCGCGCGAGATGATCAGCCGCATCTTTTCCGACCTGAACGACGGCGGCTACCTGCGCAAGGACGAGGCAGGCCGCCTGGTGATCGTCCGCAAACCCCCGCCGCGCTGGTAATTGGTCACAGGCCGCGGGCGCCTGAGTTCATCGCCCGCACCCTTCCCTGAAGAACGCGCTCGAAGTCGAGCGCGACCGCTCCTAGGCCTTCAAGGACTTCAGGCGGAAAGCCGGCACCGGCTGCAGGAAGCCGCGCAGCGTCAGCGGCCCGACCGGATCGACCTCGGCCATGTGCGCGATGTCCTGCTCGACCTGCGCGTCGACGATGATCTCGCCGGCGTGCGCCGCGCCGCACAGCCGCGCCGCGAGGTTGGGCACGTTGCCGATCGCCGCGTACTCCCAGCGCTCCTCGAAGCCGATCACGCCGAGCGTCGCCATTCCCTGCGCGATGCCGACGCCCAGGCCCACCTCGTGGCCGAGCTTCGCCCACGCCTCGGCGATCGGCGTGAAGGCGTGCTGCAGGGCGAGCGCCATGCGGATGGAGCGCTCCGCCGGTTTGTCCACGGGCAGCGGATCGTTGAAGAAGATCATCACGCCGTCGCCGGCGAAGTGCTCGAGCGTGCCGCTGTACTCGCCCACCGTGCGGCCGAGCGTCGCGTGATAAGCACGCAGGAGCTCGAGCACCTGATCCGGGTCGGCGCGGTCGGTGAAGGCGGTGAAGCCGCGCAGGTCGAGGAACACCGCGGTGATCTCGCGGCGGTGCGGCTCGAGCAGCTCCTCGCCGCCGGCGACGATCGCCTCGGCCACCGGCTTGGAGAAGAAGCGCTTCAGACGGCCGAGGCGGTGCAGCTGCGCCACCTGCTCGACCACCCGCTGCTCGAGCTTCTGGTTCAGGTCCTTCAGCTCGTCCTGCAGGCTCTTCACCCGCATCAGCGAGCGCACCCGCGCGAACAGCTCTTCCCAGTTGACCGGCTTGGAGAGGAAGTCGTCGGCGCCGGCTTCCAGGCCCTTGACGCGCTCGACGTGCGCATCGAGGGAGGTCACCAGCACGACCGGCAGCAGCGCCGTGGCGGGCTGCGCGCGCAGCCGCCGGCAGAGCTCGTAGCCGTCCATGCCCGGCATGAGGATGTCGGAGATGACCAGGTCCGGCCGGGTGCGCGCGATCTCCGCGAGCGCGGCCTGGCCGTCGTTCGCGCTCGCGACCTCGTAGCCGCGGCCGCGCAGCGCCTCGGCGAGCATCTCCGCGTTGGCGCGCTGGTCGTCGATGACCAGGATTCGTGCGGACAGCCGGCCTCGCATCAGAAGGTAATTACCCCACGCGCGTTACGGCCTGATTCCAGGTCGGCGAACGCCTGAGGCGCCTCGGCGATGGTGTAGCGCCGGGTGATCAGCTCTTCCAGCTTGAGCTGCCCGGCGAGGTAGAGGGAAAGCATGCGCGGGAAGTCGACCCGCGGCACGCAGGAGCCGAAGTAGCTGCCGGTGATGGTCTTCTCCTCGAAGGGCAGCGTCATGGTGCGCAGCGAGGTCGAGTCCGAGGGCTTCGCCACGCCGACCACCACCGCGAGGCCGCCGCGGCGAATGGCCTTGTAGGCCGTGCCGGCGAGCTCGCCCGAGCCGACGCACTCGAAGGCGTAATCCGGACCGCCGCCGGTCATCTTCTTCAGGGCTTTGACGGCGTCTTCCTTGGCCGACAGCGTGTCCGTGGCGCCGAACTTCTTCGCCATCGCGAGCTTCGCCTCCAGCGTGTCGATGGCGATGATCTTCTCCGCGCCGGCGATGCGCGCGCCCTGGATCACCGACAGGCCGACGCCGCCGCAGCCGAACACCGCGACCGAGGAACCGGGCTGCACTTTCGCTGTGTTGAACACCGCGCCGACACCCGTCGTCACGCCGCAGCCCACCAGCGCCGCGCAGTCGAGCGGGATCTTCGCATCGATGCGGATCAGGTTCTCGGCCGAGACGGTGGCGTACTCGGCCATCGAGCCGCAGCCGGAGAAGATGTTGAGCGGCTTTCCCGCCGCATCGTGGGTGCGATGCTGACCGGCGAGCGGCGTGGTGAGCGCCTTGCCCTGCTCGAGGCACAGCACCGGCCGGCCGGCGACGCAGAAGCGGCACTTGCCGCACATATAGATAAACGAGAACACCACGTGATCGCCCTTGGCCAGGTCCCTCACTCCTTCGCCCACCTCCTCCACCACGCCGGCGCCCTCGTGGCCCAGCACGAGCGGCAGCGGCAGCGCAATGGTGCCGTTGATCGCCGACAGATCGGAATGACAAACGCCGCACGCGCCGAGCTTCACCAGCACTTCGCCGCGCCCGGGCGCGTCGACGCCGATCTCTTCCACTACAACCGGCTTGTTCAACTCGCGACAAACTGCAGCTTTGGCCTTTCGGGTCATCGCCGCAGTATAGCCGGATAAAATATTCGCCCACCGAGGAGATCCCGGATGCTCGTGAAAGACAAGCTGTTCATCGGCGGCCGCTGGGTCGCGCCGCATGGCCGCGAGACCATCGAAGTCCATAACGCTGGAAACGGTGAGGTCATGGGTCGTATTCCTGCCGGCGACGCGAACGATGCCGATGACGCGGTGAAAGCCGCGCGTTCTGCTTTTGATTCCTGGAGCAATTCTTCCCCGGCGTCCAGGGCCGAGTTCCTGGAGAAGATTTCTGCAGGCCTCAAGGCGCGCGCCGACGAAATCGCGCGCACCATCGCGCAGGAAGTCGGCATGCCGCTCAAGATGTCGAGCCGCATCCAGGCCGGCCTGCCGATCGCCAATTTCGCGAACTACGCGAAGCTGGTGAAGGAGTACTCGTTCGAGGAGAAGGTCGGCAACTCGGTGGTGGTGCGCGAGGCGACGGGCGTGGCGGTGGCGATCACGCCGTGGAACTATCCGCTGCACCAGATCACGCTCAAGGTGGCGCCGGCGCTCGCCGCGGGCTGCACCGTGGTGCTGAAGCCCTCGGAGATCGCGCCCTTCAACGCCTTCATCCTCGCCGAGGTGGTCGAGTCGGTCGGTCTTCCCAAGGGCGTGTTCAACCTCGTGACCGGCTACGGTCCGGCGGTGGGCGAAGCGCTGGTGAAGCATGCGGACGTCGACGTGGTGTCGTTCACCGGCTCCACTCGCGCCGGGAAGCGCATCTCAGAACTGGCTTCTCAGTCAGTAAAGAGGGTTGCGCTCGAGCTCGGCGGCAAAAGCGCGTCGGTGATCCTCGACGACGCGGATCTGCCGAGCGCGGTGAAGGGCACAGTGAACGGCTGCTACCTGAACTCGGGGCAGACCTGCACGGCCCTGACGCGGATGCTCGTCCCCGATTCCCGCTACGAAGAGGCCAAGAAAATCGCCGCCGAGGTGGCCAAGAGCTTCACCCTCGGCGATCCGCTGCTGGAATCGACCAGGCTCGGACCGCTCAGCTCGCAGGCGCAGCTCGAGCGGGTGAGGAGCTACATCAGGAAAGGCCAGCAGGAAGGCGCGGAGCTCGTCGCCGGTGGCGCCGAGCCGCCCGAAGGCGTCCCGGCGGGCGGCTACTACGTGAAGCCAACCGTGTTCGGCAGGGTGAAGAACAGCATGACCATCGCCCAGGAGGAGATCTTCGGCCCGGTGCTCTCCATCATCTCCTATAAGGACGAGGAGGATGCGGTGCGCATCGCGAACGACACGGTCTACGGCCTCGCCGGCGCGGTGTGGTCGAAGGACGAGGCGCGCGCGCAGCGCGTCGCGCGGCGCATCCGCGC
>Ga0075434_100002997_pt1 | contig 15023 bp, 6 predicted proteins | sample RhiMethybrSRZTD3_FD_75298 | JGI IMG/M metagenome (GOLD analysis project Ga0075434, IMG submission 75298) | Populus rhizosphere microbial communities from Tennessee, USA - Rhizosphere MetaG P. TD hybrid SRZTD3 | ecosystem: Host-associated > Plants > Roots > Rhizosphere > Soil | place: USA... | reverse complement strand
CCGGCCTGTGACCTCCAGAACCTTGTCGAGCGCAATCTGCAACGTTTCGTCGAAGTTGAGGGTCTGGCTCGTCGCCATAGCGATGGCGTTGAGCGCCTCCTGCTGGCGCGCCCGGCGCTCTGCTTCTTCGACGAGGCGCGCTTTCTGTATAGCGATGCCCATTTGATGCCCGATCGCCTCGAGCAGCCGCACCTCGTCGACGCGGAACTTGCGCGGAGTGCGGCTCGCCACTTCGATGACGCCGAGCGTTTCCGTCGCCGTGATGATCGGCACGATGACGACCGAGCGGGCGCCTTCGCTCTTGAACGATCGGAGTCCTTCCGCGCTCGTGATGTCGTCGAGGACAACGCTCTTTCCCGAAGCGACGCGGCGCATACGGTCGAGCCGACCGCCTGCGCGAAGAGCGCCGGCATACTTGCCGACGCGGCTGGGATCGCGATAGCCGCGGCAAGCGCTTAGTTGCATGCTTCCATCTCTCCCCAACAACCGGAGATTGCCGAGATCGAGAGAAAGCAGAGACAGCGTTCGATCGAGAATTTCGTCGAGCACCGCCTGGAAGTGGTTCGAGGCGAAGATCATCTGGCCGATATCGTGAAGCGCCGTGAGCTGGCGGTAGCGCTCCTGCAGCTCCTCCTGCGCGCGCTTGCGATTCGTGACATCGGTAAATGCGATGACGGCGCCGGAGAACTGCCCTTGCTCGATGATCGGATTGCATACGTAATCGACGACGAAGCTCGTGCCGTCGTGCCGGCGAAAAATCTCGTCGGACGAGACGCACGTGGCCGCTTGCTTCATCGCCTGCAGGATCGGCGAGCTTGCCCCAAAGAAGGGCTGACCCCTGGCGTCGGCATGTCCGAGGACCTCTCCGAGCGGACGGCCGACGATCGCTTCGCTCGAAACGCCCAGCATGCGCTGCGCGGCGGGGTTCGCGAAGCTCACTTTACCGTCGTGATCGACCCCGCAGATGCCGTCCCCGGCAACGTCGAGAATGAGCTTGGTCCGGGCGAATGCGGCCTCGTTGAAGCGCCAGGCGATGACGCTACCGACCGCCGCCCACAGCACGAAGAACGCATGAATGCCGGCCCACTTCCACGGCTCGGCGATCGCGTCGGCATGATTGTAAACGTCGGCCGGCGCGAGCACTCCGACCAATCCATGGTGGATCGCGACGTAACCGATGGCGATGAAATACGGCGCCCAGTCTTGGTAGAGCGCCAGGAAGACGACCATCACGAAAAAATGAAAATGGAGCTCGATGTAGCCGCCGGAGAGGTGCACCAGAATCGCCGACGCGCTCATCAGCGCGAGGCCGACGATCGTCGCCTTGAATGTGCGGCCCAGTCGCGCAAGCGCAAGCAAGGCAAGACCCGCCACGACACCGCCTTCGGCGATCGTATGATTGGTCGTTCCGTCGTGGAAAAATGCGCCCCATTCGGGGACTAGAGGATAGCCCAGCACCGGACCGATGAGAGCGATGACGACGGCGTGGACCCACGCGAGCCCCAGCAGAAAATGATGCCGGCGCTTCCATACGTCCTCGGGCAGCGTTCCGCCCCGTGGAATCATATCCAAGGCGCGGGCGCGGAATCTGACGAGGGAATATCTGTCTGTCGTCTCAAACATCGTTTATCGCTCGCCTCAGTGCCCGCTGCTCGTTTGCGCCGCCGCGGCGGCATCATCCGCTTCGGACGGCAGCGCTACCGTCGTAAGCCAGAATTTCTCGATCGACCGAACCACCCGGATGAAGGATTCGAGATCGACCGGTTTGCTGATGTAGCAATTGGCGTGAAGCTCATAGCTTCGGCACACGTCCTTCTCGGCGCGCGACGTGCTGAGCACAACGATCGGCGTGCGCCGGAGGTTGTCATCGCGCTTGACGTCGGCGAGAACCTCGAGGCCGCTCTTCTTGGGCAGATTTAGATCGAGCAGAATCATGTCCGGCTTCGCCGCGTCGGTGAATCTGCCCTGGTGGCGAAGAAACGCGAGCGCCTCGACGCCGTCGCCGACGACGCTCAGACGGCTTGCGAGCCGCGCCTCCTTAAAGGCCTCGCGCGTCAGTCTCACGTCGCCGGGATTGTCCTCGACGAGAAGTATTTCCATGGGTCTGTGGACGCCTGCCTGCACCATCACATGCTCCTTTGCGCGTTATGCCGGAATCGTGAAATAAAACGTCGCTCCCTGACCCGGGCGAGCCTCGGCCCAGATGCGCCCGTTGTGCCGCTCGACGATTTTTTTACAAATGGCGAGTCCGATGCCGGTGCCGGTGTATCGCTCCTTCGGATGGAGGCGCTGGAAGATGACGAAAATGCGTTCGGCGAACTCCGGTTCGAACCCGATGCCGTTGTCACGAAACGAGAAAATCCATTCGCCGCCCTCGCGCCGCGCGGAAACCTGCACTTTGGGCGCGGTATGGTTGTGAAACTTGACGGCGTTTCCGATGAGATTCTGAAACAGCTGAACGAGCTGCTGGCGGTCGCCGCTGACCGTCGGCAGGGGGTCGGCCGCGACGTTCGCGCCGGAGCCGGCGATCGCCGAGTGCAAATTGTCGACCGCTTCTTTAAGGACTTCCCGGCAGTCGACCGGCGCGAAGCGATCTTTACTGGCGACTCGCGAATATTCCAGAAGGTCCTGAATGAGCCCCTGCATGCGCTTGACACCCGTGACGGCATAATCGATGAAGTCGTCGGCGTCGGAGTCGAGCCGGCCTTTGTACCGCCGGGCAAGCAGCTGCGTATAGCTCGCGACCATGCGCAGCGGCTCCTGAAGATCGTGGGACGATACGTACGCGAACTGCTCCAACTCGGCGTTCGATCGCGCGAGCTCCACCGTTTGCTTTTGCAATAGGGCGTTGGCCTGTTCCACGTCGCTTTTCGCCGCCGCGGTTTCCGCATAGAGCTGCGCGTTGTAGATCGCCATCGCCGCCTGCGCCCCGAGCGCGCACAAAAAATCAACTTCGTCTTCCGTGAAGTGATGCTCGACTTTCGTAAAAAAAGTAATGACGCCGAGGGGGCGATCTTGTGCCGTCAAAGGCACTCTCAGGTACGAGACGAGCCCCTGCCGGCGGAGATAATCCGACGCCAAGGAGCGCGGGTCGAACTGCGCGTTCAAGACCATCACGGGCTTGTTTTTCTGCTCCAACAATCGGTCGATACCGTGCTGGCTGTGGCTCGTCTCCGCCTTCCATTTCTGCTCGTCGAGATTGCGGCAGGCGACCGGTTCAAGCGCTCCGGTGTGTCGGTTGAGGAGGCGGACGGTGGTCGCGGCGATAAAAGGAAGCAGGTGATCGGATTTCTCCAGCAGCAGATCGAGCACGGCGCGCAAGTCGAGCGTCGACGTGCTCGCCAGGTTGATCTCGTGCAGCGCGGCGAGGCGAGCTTCCGCGGTAATGTTTTCGAGTATCCGCTGTTCGAGCTCCGCGGAGTTGCGCCGGATCTTTCCGATCACGAGGCCGAGGCCGCCGATTCCGAGAACTCCCATCGACGCCAAAAGGACGAACGTGTCCTTCAGCCCGGCCTTCGTCTGGGCGGTGACGCCGTCGAGGCTCTGCACGATCTCCTGCACCCCGCGAATTTCGCCGACTTTCCAGTCGGTCTTCGGGCTTTCCGGATGGCTATTGTGGCAGGCGACGCAACCTGCCTTCATCGGCACGGCAGTCGCATAGCGGAGGACCGGACGGCCCTGGAACTGTTCAAAACGATAAAACGGTTTGTCGGGATGCCGGCGCAGCTGCTCCAGCGCCTGACGCTCGAAGTCGTCCCGCGGTCCGCCGTCTTTGCGAAACGGGAACGGATAATCGCTGTAAAGCCGAATCTCCATGCCGGCGTTATTTGCGGCGATATGCTTGCCGAATTCGATCGTGAAGGTCGCGGGAATGGGTATGGCGCCGGCGGTGGCGGCGTAATTGTGCGTCACCTCGACGCCGCGCGGCCGTACGCGCTCCACGACTTCGGAGTTGTAGAACGTGCGGAGGTCCGTGATCGACTGAGAATACATGGACGTCGCCTGGAGAGCGCCGGTTTCGACGAGGCGGGAGGAGAGGTGTGAGAAATGCCAGAAAGCAATCACGACCGCCAGGACGAAGATCAACGTGAGCGCCGGAACCGTGCGTTCATGAACGCAGCGCCGCATCAGGTCGACGACGCTTTGCGTCGCACGACCCAGCTTTCGTTTATATGTATCGGCCATGAGCATCGCTCCGTTTCGTCGGCCCATCACAGAAACGCCGGCATGCCGTCCGCGGCTCCGTTTTTCGCGTGCGGGCAGGGAATTTTGAGCGTAAACGTCGAACCCACGCCCTGTTGGCTATTCACATGGATGTCGCCGCCAAGCAGTTCGGTGAACTTTTTCACGATGTGGAGACCGAGACCGACGCCGCCCGACGAGTGTCGCCGGGAGGCGCGGACCTGCGAGAACATGTCGAAAATATACGGCAGCTCTTCCGGCGGAATGCCGATTCCCGTGTCGGCGACCGTGAACTCGACCATGCGCTCGTCCCGCAGATGGCGCGCCGACAAGACGACGCCGCCTGCGTTCGTGTACTTGACCGCGTTGCCGAGGAGGTTCGTCAGGATATGCCGGAGCTTCTCCGGGTCGGTCGAAATCTCGGGAAGGTCCGAAGGAATCTTCCATTCTACGCTGATCGATTTTTGCGCCGGCACGGAATAAATCGATTTCAGCTCCTCGAGAAACTCCGTCGTGCCCACTTGGATGAATTCGGGCATGACCGCGCCGGCCTCGATCTTGGTGGCCTCCAGCAGCTGATCGATCATGCTGAGAAGCTCGCGGGAGTTGACGCTGATCTTCTCGAGCACTTTTTTCTGCTCGGAATTCGATTCGCCGCACATTCCGCCTTCCATCAGAGCCGCGTAGCCCATGATGATGTTGACCGGCGTGCGCAGCTCGTGCGAGACGAAGCCCAGGAACTCGTTCTTGACTTTGCTCGCTTGACTGAGTTCGGCGGCTTGTTTGCGGGTTTGGTCGAGAAGGCGCGCGTTTTCGACGGCGATGCCGGCGCCGTTGCTCATTTGCTGCAGAAGGTCGATCTCCTCGGCCTGAAACTCTCTCGGTCGATAGCTGAGCGCACGAAGAACGCCGATGACGTCGCCGCGGCGGGAAAAGAGCGGCACGGCGAGATAGCCCTGGATGCCGAGCCGGCGGGCGGTCTGGCCGATCGGCGGATCCTTGACACGGCTGATGTCGGGAAATACGAGAGGGCGGCGGTGTTCGGCGACCCAGCTCGATCCGCCTGCCCTGCCGGTTGCGCCGCCGCGCATCTGCCCCTCGTCGACGCCTGAGACGCCCAAGATGCGCCAGCCGTCATCCATGACTCGGACGTCAGCGATGTCGACTTTGAAAAACTCGCGCACTTTATCGGTGAGCTTCTTAAGCAAGTTGTCGAGGTCCTGCGATGCGAAGTCCTGGCTGAGTTCCTTCAGCAGCGCCTGAATCGCCTCTTTGCGCTTGAGATCGTCGTTCGCCTGCTCGAGCTCCAGCGTCTGCTTTTTCGCCTGCGCATGCAGCTGCGAGTTGTAGATCGCAACGGCCGCCTCGCCGGCGAGCGCCGAGAAAAAGACGATCTCGTCGGGACCGAACCGCCGCTCGCGCCGGGAAAGGAATGAAAGAATCCCAAGGATCTCGTCGTGCATAATGAGCGGAACGCCGAGATAAGAGACGAATCCCTGACGGAGATAAAATTCGGGATCGACCATGCGCGGATCGGAGTTGACATCGGCAATCGCGACCGGAGAACGGCTTTCGATCACCGCTCTTACCACCGGCGGCGTACCTTCGCGGCGCTTCCAGGCGGCTTCGGCCAAATTCCAGCAGGCTTTGCGTTCCCACGCGCCGCTCTCGCGATTTTGCAGCCACACAAGCGCACCCGCGCCGGGCCACAGCTCGTCGATTTTTTCGAGGAGCACCTTCAGGACGGCGTCAAGATCCAGCGTAGACGTGACGGCGAGGTTGATTTCGCGCAGTGCCGTCGTCTCGTCCAGATGGCGCCGGAGATCTTGCTGCGCGTGGCGCGCCTCGCCGTCGCGCTGTTCGATGCCGTCGGCCATGCGGTTGAAAGACGAGGCGAGCTGCCGCATGTCAGCGTCGGAATTGGGCAGCCGTACGCGTGCGTGCAGATCGCCTTCGCCGAGCTGCTCGGACGCCTTGATTAAATTTTTCACCTGACGAACGATCAACCAGTGGGCGCCCCACCAGGCGCCTCCGAGCGCCAGAAAGGCAGCCAGCACGAGCCATTCGAGGGTGTTCATCACGCGCTCGGCGGGCGCCAGCGCGGATTCCTTTGCAAGGCCGACGATCACCGTCGCCGCGTTGTCGCTCAGCCGGGTGAAGCCGTAAAGCCGCTTAACGCCGTCGACTCCTTCGGCGTCCGCCGTGCCTTCGCCGCTTTGGCGCAAGATCGCTTTGAGGAGCTCTCCCTCCGGCATCTTTCGACCGATCCAGGTCCCCGGCTCGGGATAGCGCACGAAGATGCCGCCCTCGTTGTCGATGAGCGTGACGGTCGCGCCCTCGGGCAGGCGCGTTTGCGCGGCGATGCGGCTGAGCCATGTCAGATCGATGCCCGCAATAAGCACGCCGGCCATATCGCCCCGCCGATCGCGCAACGGGTATCCAATATTGATCGTGGCGCGTCCGGTGACGCGGCCGACCTGGTAATCGCCGAGCGCCAAGTCCTGCCGCGCGACAGTGCGCCGGAAATAACTCCGATCGGCGACATTGACGCGCTCATTTACCGGGACCGCGCTGCAAATCAGCCAGCCGTTGATATCGGCCACCGCGAGGTTCGTGTAGTAGGGATATTTGCCGTACACCTGTTGGAGAAACGCGCTGCACGCCTCCGCGTCCCCTGCGCGCACGACGGGAACCTCGGCGACGGCCGTCAGGAGCTGGCGCGTGCCCGCGATCAACACCTCCTGATTGGCCGCTACCAGCCGCGCCAGTCTCTGTGCGCTCTGCTGAGCCTCCAGAGAGCTCGACTGGCGCTGTTCCTCCGCCGCGTAAAAGATCAGCGCCAGCGCCGGCGTGACCGCCAAGAGCACCAGCAGGGCCAACCGCAAGCGAAGGTCCGAGAACACCAGCTTCTTCATACGTCCACCGGAATTGCCCAATCGTTTCAATTCAATCCGCCTATGCGCGCGCCTCGTCGACTGCGGCGCGCGCCGTTGTATCGAAAACCCGCCCGCACGGAAGCTTCACCGTGAACGTCGAGCCGCGCTCCGGCGCGCTGTCAATCGCGATCGTCCCGCCGAGCAACCGGGTGAAGCTTTGGGCGATGTAGAGTCCCAATCCTATACCGCCGTAGCGGCGCGTCTCGGAGCCGTCCGCCTGGCGGAATTTATCGAAGATGAGCGCGACTTTTTCCTCCAATATGCCGATCCCCGTATCGGAGATCTGGAATTCCATCCACCCGTCGACAACTCGCGCCATCAGCGCAACCCGCCCGTGCTCGGTGAATTTGATGCCGTTGTCCATGAGACTCTGGAGAATCCAGCGAATCTTGTCCGGATCGGATCTGACAACGGGCAGATCGGCCGGGTAATTCCACTCGAGTGTAACGGGCTTAGACAGCGGCGCGGCATAAGCCCGCTTGATCTCGTCCATAAGTCCGCCGAGGGGGAAAGCTATCGAATCCACCTGGACCTCGTTCGCTTCGATGCTGGTCGCGTAGAGAATGCCGGTGATCATCGAGAGGAGTTCGTGCGTCCGGCCGACGATTTTGTCGAGCGCTCGATCCTGTTCGATGTTGGTCTGGCCCAGCATTCCTTCGCGGATGAGGCTCGCGTAGCCGATCACGACGTTGAGCGGCGTGCGGAGCTCGTGCGACATGACGCTCAGGAATTCGTCTTTGACTTTGTTGGCGCGCAGCAGCTCCCCGACCTTCTGCTTCAATTCGTCGTAGAGCTTGCTGTTCTCGATCGCGATCGCGAGCTGGTCGGTGAGCGCCTCGATGAGCTTGGTCTCGCCCGCGGAAAGGCGGCGCGGTTGAACCGCCGTGAATGCTAAAGTGCCGTGGTTCTTCAGCTTGCCGCGGATCGGAAATACGGCGAAAAACCTGTTTCCCAGCTCGCCGGCGCGTCCGCTCCGGCTGAGCTTTCGATAGGAATCGTCTGTGGCAATGTCCTCGAATACGACCGCTTTTCCCGTCGCCGCTACCGTGCCGACGACGCCTTCGCCCATGCGAAAGGAGCGGACGGCCAAAGTTACGTGTTGGTCGGAATCAAAGTAGCCGCCGAGCACAAGCTCGTCGCGCGCTGGGTCGTAAATGTGAATCTGAGTTGTGCCGAAATTAAAAATTTCAGTGATCTTTTCGATCACCGAGCGAAGAACTCGCTCCAGATCCAGCGTCTGGCTGGTCGCGGCCACGGCAGCGTGCAGCGTCGTCAGCATGCGGTTGCTCTCTTCGAGCTGCGCTTCTCTGAGCCGCGCTTCTTCGTACAGCCGCGAATTTTGGAGCGCGATCGCCGCCTGGCCGGCAAGGGTCTCGAGAAAGCTGATCTCTTCGGGCTCGAAGTCGTGCTCTTCCTTGGTGTAAAAGCCGAGCACGCCGATAATCTCGTCCTCGACGATCAGCGGCACGCCGACGTAAGAGATCAGATCGTGTTTGCGATAGAACTCGATGTCGGTCGCGCGCGGGTCGCTGCGCACATCGCGGATGACCAGCGGTGATTTGGTCGCAAACACGACATTCGGGATGCCGCGTCCCGCCTTCTCCTTTTTCCATTCGTCTTCGTCAAGGTTTCGGCAGGCGACGGGCTCTAACAGACCGGTCCGTCGGTTCATGAGGCGGATCGTCGCGCTGGCATACGGCAGCGTGACATCGATTTTTTCCAGCAGGATTTTGAGCACGCTGTCGAGGTCGAGCGTGGAGGAAATCGCCCGATCGATCTCGCGCAAGGCTTGCAAGCGCTTGAGGTGGCGGTCGGTCTCCTGAAACAGGCGCGCGTTTTCGAGTCCGACGCCGAGCGCGTTGCCGATCGACAAAAGCAAGGGAAGTTGGAGCCGAGGAAAGTCCGGCCGGTTCTTTGTGCAAACCGCAAGAATACCGACGACGACGCTCTTCGCGACGATCGGCACCCATGCCGCCGCGGTAATCTGCTCGCCGTGAAATTTTCCCTGATGATCGGCGGGAATGTTTTCGGCGATCAGCGGCTCCTTGGTTTCGATGACTTGGGCGGTTTTCGCGCCGATGTGGGTTCGCTGCATCCGGGCAATAAACGCCTCCGACATGCCGCGGTGGGCTTTCATGACGGCTTGGCGAGGTTGTCCGTCAAATAAATAAATATAGCCGCCGTCTATGCCGGTCGTTTCGAGCACCGTATCGAGCACCTTGACGAGCGTCTGATCGACATCGAACGAACTGCCGACCGCGGCCGTCACGGCGTAGAGCGCGGCCTGCTCGCGCCCGCGCCGCTCGGTCTCCTCGAAAAGCCGCGCGTTCTCAATCGCGATGCCGATGACGTTTCCCACGCCCTTCAGCAACTCGATCTCACGCTCGGTAAAGGGGTTCGACAACGGACTCGATACGTTGAGGATGCCGATCACCGCTCCGCGCGCTTTCAACGGGACCCAAATCAGCGAGCGGAGTCCCGCTTCCCGATCGTTGAGATCGAACAGATTCTTCTCGGGATCGTCGACGATGACGACTTCCCCCGATTCAAAAATTTGCGAAGCTTTCTCCTCCGGCGCAAAATGGCTTCGAATCGTGTCGGCGTATTGCTGCGAAATACCGCGATGAGCGGTAAGAACGATCCTGCCGGTTGCCGGATCCTTGAGCTTGATGCTGCCGCGTTCGCGGCCCGTCACTTCCAGCACTTTCTTGAGCGCTATGTTCAGCAGCTCGTCAACGCGCATCGACGTCGTCGTCGCCATGGCGATCGCATTGATCGCAGTCTGCTCCTCTTGGCGTCGCTTGGTTTCCTCGAAAAGCCGCGCGTTCTCGATCGCGATGGCGGTGCCGTTCGCCAGCTGTTGAAGAAAGTCGATCTGCTCTTGCCTGAACTCCCTCGGCGCGTAAGTGAGCGCTCTCAGCACGCCGACGATCTCGCCGCCGCGGGAAAAGAGCGGCACCCCGAGAAATCCCTTGACGCCAAGTCGGTGCAACTCGCCGCGCGGAAGCCGCCTTTCCAGGCTCACGTCGGGGACCATGAGCGGCCGGCGCTGCTCTAAAATCCATTTCATGCGCCGCCGCAGCGTGTCGGAGGTGGTGACGTGTTGCCCCCACTCGCCCGAGCGGCCGATGAATTTACCCGTGCCTTCTTCGAAGATTCGGAAGTCGACCAGATCGATCTGGAACGCCTCGCGCACTTTTTCCGCGACGCGCGTGAGCAGCCGCTCGACTCCGGGACCGGTGATATCCTGGCTCAACTCCTTGAGCAGGGTCTGAATCTCCTGTTGCTGCCGCGACTCCTGGTACAGCCAGGCGTTTTCGAGGGCGACGCCGATGACGTTGCCGATCGCCTGCAGCAGTTCGACTTCCCGCGTCGCAAAAGGCTCCGGCCGGCGCGATGCGACGTTCAAGACTCCCACGACACGGCCGCCGGCTTTGATCGGAATGCGCGCGATGACCCTTTGGCCGTCGCGACTGGTCTCACGACCGACTTCCTTTTCATTGTTGATGATCAGCGGCTCTCCGGTCTTTATCACGCGGGCGGTCTTCCCCGTTTCCCCGCGGTGGCGGCGGTGCGTTTTCAAGAATTCCGCATAGCGCGGCGAGACGCCTTTATGCGCCGCCAAGGCCAAATGACCCGTCGCGGGATCCTTGAGCAGGATGTAGCCGCGGTCGCGCCCGGTGGCCTCGAGTACTTTGTCCAACGCGATTCGCAGGAGGTCTTCTTGCTCGTGCGATTGGCTTACCGCCATGGCGATGGCCGAGATGGTCGCCTGTTCCTGCGCATGCTGCTCGGTTTCCTGAAACAGCCGAGCCTTTTGCAGACCGATGCCGAGTAGATTGGCAATGCCCTTCAGCAGCGGAAGCTCGCGACTGTCGAAATTCCGCGGCGTGCGGCTGCCGAGCTGCAGGACACCGCCGTTTTCGCCCTCGACGACGATCGGAACGAGGACTGCCGACTTGACTCCTTCCTGGTGCAGCGTTTTCATCCCATCGGTCTGCTCGACGTCTTCGACGACGACCCAGTCCTTCGTAGCGAGAGAGCGCATTCGATTTCCGGAGGCGATCTCGTATCTTCGAGCGATGGCGCCGCCGTCGCGGTAACCGAAATGCGCGATCGCTTCGCGCCATTTGCCATCGGTCATCACGACCGTGCCGAAGTCGAACGAGCCCAGCTCGACGGCTTTGTTGAGAATGCGCTGGGCCATCGTCTTGAGGTCGAGCCCTCCCAGGACGACTTGGGCGATCTCGTTCAGCACCTGCGTCTCTCGGTACGACGTGCGGGTCTCCTCGAAGAGCCGCGCGTTTTCCAGCGCTATGGCGATGCCGTTGGCGAGCTGCTGCAAAAGGTCGATCTCCGTCTCGCTAAACTTTCGCGGCTCGAACGACAGCGCGCGGAGAATGCCGATCACCTCGCCGCTGCGGCCGAACAGCGGCGCGGCGGCGTAGCCGCGGATGCCCAGACGGCTCAGCGCCTCGCCGGTAGGGATGGATTGATCGATCACCGCGTCGGCGATCACAAGCGGGCGGCGATGCTCGACGATCCACGCCGTTCGCCCGCGAATGCCGCCCAGCTGATAGACGTTGCCGGCGTCGGTGCCGGAGACGCCGACGACGCGCCGCGATCCCTGCTCGTCCAAGAGTCGAATGTCGGAGATGTCGACTTTGAAAAACTCGCGGACCTTGTCGGTGATTTTCTGGAACAATTCGCCGATATCGAGCGCCGTGATGTCCTGGCTTAGCTCTTTGAGAAGTTTTTGGACTTCCTGCCCACGCAGAGATTCGAGGTAATGCCGGCTATTTTGCACGGCCACGCCGATGACGTGTCCGATGCTCTCCAGAAAATCCACTTCGCGGCGCTCGAAGGGTATCGGCCGTTTGGCAGAGACGGTGAGCACGCCGACGACTTCCTTGCCCGCGACGATCGGAACCGCCGCCAGCGAGCCAACATCGGGCAAAAGCGCCGCCTGAATTGGCGCAGCCGTAGTGTCGTTCAAGACAGACGATTTTCCCGTCGCAAAAACGTTTTCCGCCATCCGGCCGCTGGTCTGGCGGATATCGCTAACCTCGGAAGGAGAGAAGCCCCGATGCTCCGCCAGCGTGATGTGTCCGGTCAGATCGTCTTTGAATCGGATGGTGCCGCGCTCGCGCCCGGTGACCTCGAGGACTTTTTCGAGCGCTTCTCCGAGCACGTCACGAACGTCCAATGTCCGACTCGCGGCGATGGTCACGGCGCTGAGCGCCGCCTGTTCTTGGGCCGTGCGCTGCATCTCATCGAAGAGCCGCGCTTTCTGTAAGGCGATGCCGATCTGCGCACCCATCGCCTCGAGCAGGCGGACCTTCTCCGGAGGCACTTCTAGTCCCGATCGGCTGCCCGCAGTGATGATTCCCAATGTCTCGTTATCGGTTGCGATCGGGACGAGAATGGCTGAGCGCACGCCTTCAAGCTTGAAGGTGCGAAGCCCCTCGCCGCCGATCACGTCTTCGATAATCAGGCTCCGCTTCGACGCGATGACGCGGGGGCCAAAAATGCCGGCGGCGTCCTTGCCGGTATGAGTCAAATAGCGACGCGTATTCCGCTCATCGAGATAGCCGAGGCAAGCGCTGTGCGTGAGTCTTCCGGACGCGTCGAACAGTCGAATGTTTCCGACGTCGAAACCGATCGTCGCGAGAATGGCCTTCAAGGCCGCCGAAAGGGTCGTCTGAATGTCGGGAGAAGCGAGAATCGTCTGGCTAAGCTCGTGCAAAATCTGGAGCTCGCCGTAGCGGTCTTTAATGTTCGAAGCGAGCGACAACACGGGCGGCTGCGGCGCCCTGGCGCCGCCGACACCATCGGGATGCTTTTCTTCGGACCCATGAAGGGAAACCTTCAAGGCCGCGACAATGCGGTCGGAAAGACCCATGATGTTCGCTTAGAAAGCGTTTATTAGAACGCGGAGAGGACGGTTTCTTTTTCTTCCGCCCACCGCTTCAACTGGCTTTCCCGAAGCCGCCATTGGCCGCCGACCTTGAGCGCCGGGACCTCCTTCTTCTGAATCATGCGCAGAATCGTTCTTTTCGATACCTGCAGGATGATCGCGGCTTCGGCTAGTGTTAAAAACCTGAGTTCGGTTTGCTCGCCGGTCATGTTTTGTACCTCCATGGCTGGAGGTGGCGAGCAAGGCATATGCCAGGAGCGGTCAACAGTCTAAACGGCTGTTTTGAATGTATATTTGAGCGTCAATAGGTAAATCTAGTCTTACCCGCCGATGACCTGGGCGAACGCGAAATGACAAAAGTTGCTATTATTGTGCCCCGGAATACGGTGCGGCGCCTCTTAGTTGACAGGATTAGCGAAAGATGCCAAGACGAGGATGTCTTCGGCCCGGCGCCCGTTTGTCGTCTACCGCCATTGGAACAAAAGAGCCGAGAACTATGACTAACAATATAGCGAGGATCCTAGGCTTCGCCTTTTTGTTGGCTTTTTGGGCGGCTCCTGTTCCTGTCATCGCACAGGCGCCCACGCTCGTCCCGATGGGATACACGGGCAGCGGCATCAGCACCGACCTAAGGCGGGTCATACAGCGCGCGAGGCTGTGGACGAAGCGCGGTCTCGATGTGAGGCCCGTCTATTTCAACAGCGGCACGACTCTGACCCAAGCGATGCTCGGCGGGCACATCGTCATTTCAGATTCTGACGTCCCCGCGCAGATCAATCTAAAAGTCGCGGGAATGATGGACGTGAGCGTCATCGCCGTGACGATCAACCGGCTGGAGCATTTTTTCGTTGTTCGCTCACAGATCAAATCGGCCGAAGACCTCAAGGGTAAAAAAGTCGCGATCAGCCGCTTCGGCTCCGCCTCCGACGTGACGACCCGAATGGTAGTGCGCTTCTGGAAGCTCGATCCGGATAAAGATCTGGCGTTCATCCAGTCCGGCAACACGCCCACGCGCGTCGCCGCGCTGGTGACGGGCCAGGTGGATTCCGCTCTCATCAGCCCCGACTCGCTGCACAAGGTTCTTGCCACCGGCTGTTGCCGCGTGTTCGCCGATCTCTCGGAGATACCGTTCGACTACGCGCGCTTCGGCGTCATCGTGCCGACAGCCTTCGTGAAGAATCAGCGCGACACGGCGCGCAAGCTCCTCGAAGCCTATGTCGAAGGCATTCACGTGTTTAAGACCCGCCCCGAGCTGGCGATCGAAATTCTGCAAAAGGAAGACGGCATCGCCGATTCGCAGACCGCCAAGTGGATTTACGACCGAATCGCGAAGGGCCTGCGCGAGGTTCCGACTCCGGAGCCCAAAGGCATCCAGGCGGCGATCGATTCCATCGGCACGCCCAGGGCGAAATCCGCTCAGGCCAAAGATTTCATCGACTCGAGTTTGCTCGAAGAGATCCAAAAGAGCGGTTACATCGCAAAACTCTACGGCAAGTAAGAATCTCTCGCGAACGAATCGTCATCACCGCGAAACGAAGGCCGACGCGCAGACGCTCCAATGGATCTATGAGCGAAATGCGCGCGCCGCCCAGCGAAGGACTTTATCGATCGAAGCCTGATGGAGGAGATCCAGAAGAGCGGCTTTATCGCGAAGCTCTACGGCAGGTGAGACCGGCTAAAGCGCCGGATCGATGATGACTTTGATGGAATCCCCGGCGCTCGCCACGAGCTCGAAGCCGCGGCCGGCGTCGCCGAGGCCCAACCGGTGCGTGATCATGTCGCCGACGACGACGCGCCGGCTCCGAAGTAGATCGATGGCTTCGATGATGTCGTCGGGACTCGCGGCGTACGAAGTCACGATGCGCACCTCGTCGCGCCAAAGCTCATAGAGCGGAATCGGCACGTCGACGCCTGCGGCCGTCGGGGCGAAGAAAAGAATCGTCCCGCCGCGCTCGACGGACTTCAGCGCCTGCGCGATGGCGGCGTTT
>Ga0075434_100002996_pt1 | contig 15029 bp, 14 predicted proteins | sample RhiMethybrSRZTD3_FD_75298 | JGI IMG/M metagenome (GOLD analysis project Ga0075434, IMG submission 75298) | Populus rhizosphere microbial communities from Tennessee, USA - Rhizosphere MetaG P. TD hybrid SRZTD3 | ecosystem: Host-associated > Plants > Roots > Rhizosphere > Soil | place: USA... | reverse complement strand
TCCGTTCGATGAATGGATGCTTCGCCTGGGTATAGGCTTCGCGATCGCGATGAAACTCGTGGGCGAGGCGCCTCTTCAACACTTCGTACTCGGCCGCAATGGCGGGATGGCTGCGAAGGTAGTCCCGGAACGCGATCGCCCCGCGCCACTGCCCGCTTCCAAACGGCACCAGATGAAGATGATGCGTGCGGAACGCCGGAGAGGGCTTGCAGAACCAGTGTTCGGAGTCAGGCCGGTACGGAAAGTAGCAGTAGCCAAGATGCGCGACCGCGTCGATCGCCGGTCGCGACGCCTCGAGCGCCTCCACGCCGGCCATGATGTCGATGACCGGCTTCGCTGCGAGTCCCGGGATTGCCGTGCTGCCAATGTGCTCGATCGAACCGGTGATCCACGTCTCGAGCGCCCGCCCGAGCGACTGTTTTTCCTGCTCGAACCGGGTCGGCCACGACGGATCGTACGGCACGATTTCAACCGGCGCTTCCAGCCATCCTCCTCATGAGATCGTACAGTTTCTTCGTCGTGTTTACGTTTCTCACGGTCACGTCCTGGAATATCTTCTGAGCCGACAACTTCAGCATGGTCGTCCGGGTCACATGCTTCACCTGCGCGCGCCACAGGAGCGTGCCGGGCCGATAGACCACTTCCTCGATGTCCGGCTTCGGCGCGAGCGTGCTCACAATCTTCTCGGAGTCGATGGTGTGCCGCAGGAAGATCACGTTGTATCGCCACTCGGCGTCGCCGTTCCAGGTCCGCGGCAGGCTCTCCACGAGCTTTGCCATTTCGGGCAGGCTCCTCACGACAACCTTGCACTCGAGCTGATGACGCTTCGAGAGCATCGCTTCTATCTTCCGCTCCAGCTTTCGCGGATCGGCGTCGCGCGCCTTGAACAGGAGGTTCCCGCTGTTGATGTAGCTCGCGACCTCCTGGAACCCCAGCTTCGTGAAGTCGGCTCTCAGCGCTGCCATGCTGATCATGTTGTTGCCGCCGACGTTGACGCCGCGGAGGAGCGCTACATAGGTCATCGTGCAGACACCACGGCGCTCACGCAGCGCGGTCGACGCGCACAGACGCGCGGCGGCGTCTTCCAGCTGCGCGCCGAACGTCTGCGCCAAGGGTCATGAGCCAATCCTGAAACGATTTGACGAGATCCTTCGCGCCGAACCCCTCGACGACTTGTGTCTGCGCCAGACGATCTCCCAGCCGCTGTCCCTGTGGATCCCGCACGATCAGCGTTCCCTCCAGAAAGATCAGGGGAACATTCGCCAGCGGAAGCAGCAGAAGAGCGTTGCGTCGTGCCGACGCGGCGAGCGACGCCGGACGACCCGTCTCGAGGCTGATCACGAAAAGCCCGCACACGAGCTTCCCGATGCTCTGTCCGCGCATCGCGTCACGGAACAACAAATACACGGCGCCGGCAACGAGATATGGCGCCGATCCGGAGCTCCAGTACAGGCGACCGCACGCGACGACGATCAAACCATCCATTGTCGCGGCGAGGAGCCGGCGCGTGATGTCGGCCTTCGGATACGGCGAGATGAGTCCTCTGGGGAGCTGCGGCATGCTCACTTCCGACGAGGCCGCTGTTTCGCCGACACGGACCGGATCACCAGAGCGCCCCGTCCTGCGCCGCGCAACGGCGTCTTCGCCTGCGCAATAGCCGCCGCAATCAAGTCTTCGACGTCCCGCTCGAGGAGGACGTCGGTCGATTCCAGCCGGATGAACCGCGTCTGACTGCCGGATCCCTTGAGCAGCTTTTTCGGATCGCCCAACTTCGCGCCGTGAATGAAGCAGAGGCCGACGCCGCTGGCGCCTGCCGTCAGCGAGACGATGGCGTCGGACGGACGGTCGGTCGGCGAGTACCCGATGACGAAGAAGTTGTAGTTGTCGTAGGCAAGCTCGTATGCGGTCGGGAACCGGCGGCGAAGCGTCTTCCTCGCCGCGCGGATCAACGACTGATGCTTCGGCTCGAACTTCTCGATGAACCGCCGAAGCTGCGCCTCAGGCGTGTCTGCCATGCCACTCTGTCGTGTGTCGGAACTATAGCACCGCTCTCCTGCAGCGCCGTCATTCGCCACTCTCGCACGGCTCATAGTCGCATCGAATTCGGCCGGATTACAATCCACCCTGATGCCCCTCTCCATCTTCGGGATCCTGACGGCTGCGTGGGTCGCATGGACGGCACCGTTCTTCCTGATCAAGCGCAAGGGAGGTCCGCCGCAGACGCTGGACCGGCGCGCCCGATGGGGAATCTTCCTTCAGGCCATCGCGTACTTCCTTGTCTGGCAACCCACTTTATGGACCGCATCTCGGGCATCGTGGCGTATTCCGGCCGGGATCGCGTTCCTGACGCTCGGCCCGGTGCTTTCGTGGACGAGCGCGCGAACGTTGGGACGCCAATGGCGTTTCGATGCCGGGCTGAACGCGGATCACCAACTAATCCGCTCCGGGGCATACCGATTCATACGACACCCGATTTATGCATCGATGATGTGCATGTTGATCGGCACCGGGACGCTGCTGACGCGACTATGGATCTTGCTCGCAGCGGTGGTGCTGTTCGTCGTCGGCGTGGAGATCCGCGTTCGCGTCGAGGACGCCCTGCTTGCGTCGCGCTTCGGCGACGAATTCAGTGAGTACCAGCGCAAGGTGCCTGCGTATCTGCCGCTGATTCGGTGAATCGGCGGGTTCAATCCCCGACCCTATTCTTCAGCGAGCCGGGTCCGGATGGCGCGCGCCCGGGCCTGCAGCGCCTTGCTGCTCGATCGCTCGAACTCGCGAAGATACCGCTGCACGGTTGGCATGAGCCGCGGTCGCGTGCGCGCCCACGACGCCAGGCCGTCGAGCGCCCATGCCCGTACGAACGTCTGCGGAAACGTGACGTTCTCGAGAAGCACCTGTTCGACTCGCTTCTGTTGCGAGGAGCTCCACCGAAAGAGCGGCAGCGCGCGGACGACCTGAAGGCGCACTTCCCACTTGTCGCTGGCCGCCAGCGGCCCGATGAAGATCGTCCTGTGCGGCTCGATCCAATCGGGGTGTTCGTGCGCCAGCTTCTCGAGCAGATCCAGCGATCGCTGCACGATGAGCCACTCGTCGTCTTCCGTGAGCGCCGCAAGATCCGCGACGCGTTTGGGATCATTCTCAACCAGCGCGCGGGCGGTGCGCGACTGCGCAATGCTGCGGCGATCGCCTCCGGTAAGCAGCTCCCTGATCTCTGTTCGTCGAGAAGACGGCATCACGTCGGATTCCATCATGCTGCCGCAACAGGGCCCGTTGGCCGGCGCCTCGCGCCCCAGATCGCGAGCCAGAAGACGATCGGCAATTCGGCCACTTCGAGCGGCAAGGCGATTCCGCCGACCAGCGGCCCATAGCGAGGGACGATGAGTATGGCAAAGGCGGCTGCCAGATAAGCAGCTCCGGCGATGAACAGGAGGACGCCCAACACACGCGGGATGAAGCCCGATCGAATCACCAGCATCCCGAAGGGGAATAGCCAGAGTCCCCAGAAGATCGACGCCACGGTGATCCCGCGGCTGTGCAGACGGAGAAACAGGTACGCGAGCGCATCGAGCTGCGGAATGTTGAACACCGACAGGAAGTCGCCGCCGCGAGCCACAGTAATCGCTGCGATCTCGTTCAAGACGTTCAGGAACATGATGGGAACGGACACCAGCGCGCCGAGGATGACCAGCTGCTTCGCGAGCATCTCGTTGACCGGTTTGAACAGGCGATACAGCGCGAGCACGAGAAAGATGCCGAGCGCCTGATGGCTCAGCTCGCTGAAGATTCCGATGCGGAGCAGCGCCTCAGATGTCCGGATGTTCTCGGCGGTTGCCGTGGCGTCTCCCGTCACGATCAACTTGCCAGGCACATACACCAGACCGATTGGCGCGATGAGCGCGAGCGCAACATACCAGCGCCCCGCGATTCGCGCCCTCTGCCGGATTACCGTCAGATCGTTTTCGTCTACCATCGCTCCTACTTGCGGGCCGTCATGATCCCTCGCGCTGCGGCCGTGGCAACGTACTCTACGCCGCGGAAGCCGGCTTCGCTCAGATATCCCTCCATCTCGCTGACTGAATAGCAGCGTCCCTCGGACGAATGCATCAGGAGGACCGAGTATTCCGCCACATGGAGCGGGCCGTTCTTGGCCGCGTTCAGGAACGCGTCGTGAATCGCGATCGTGCCCGGTGATTGAAGCGCGGCGAACGACTTCGAGAGCAGCTGACGGACGACGGGCTCGTCCCAATCATGGAGGACGTTCGAATACAGGTGCGCGTCCGCATCGGTCGGCAGCGTGCCGGACAGCATGTCGCCGGCGATGACCCTCACCTTCTCCGAGCATCCGCGATTCGCGATCGCACGGGCGGCGATCCTGTCCACCGGCGGTTTCTCCAGCACCGTCGCCGAGAGCCGCGGATAGTGACCCACGAGCGAGCACGCGTAGATGCCCGAGCCGCCCGCGATATCGAGCAGGTGTCGCTGGCCGGACAGGTCGACGGACTTTGCAACTGCCTGTGCGAGATAGACGCCGCGGCAGTCCATCGCCGCGGTGAACTGTGTCGCGAACTCCTCGGTCTCCATCGCGCGATGCCAGTCCTTCTCGTCCTTCCGGCTGCCCCAGTTCGCCGGCTTTCCGGTGCGGAGCACATTCAGAAGATCGAGCGCGACAGGACGATCCTTCAGAGACTCGTAATAAGGCCCGAGATACCAGGGAGAGCCCTTGACCAGGTGCTCCCGCGCCAGCGCCGTCAGATGAAACACCTGCTGCCGCTCCTCGACGAGACCCATCGCCGCGAACAGCGTCAGCATCACATCCGCAGGCCGATCGATGATGCCAAGTCCGCGCCAGATCTCCTGCTTCGTCGAGGGATGGTCGGCGAGCCAGGAGAAGAAATCGAGGTGGACGAGCGCCGTCAACAGCATATCGGCGGCGTAGATCCCGTCACGAACGCGATAGAGATCGACGGGATCAGTTTGTGGAACGGCGGTCAGATCGAACATGAGAGCAGAATCCCTAATCCCTGATCTGTGAATCCCTAATCCCTGATCTGTGAATCCCTAATCTCTGAATCTCTCGAATCGTTCACCAGCCGTCCAGGCCGGCCATGTGACGGCAAAGACGATCGCGAGGAAGATTCCAACGCGCCGCATCAACGCCGCCGCAGTTTATTGTCTTTCACTGTTCCGTGATACCGTCCGGGCATGGCTCAGATGACGACAGTCCTGCTCTTTCTTCTCATGCTACAGCCCGCGGCGCCGAAGGCTGGCGCGTGGAAGTCGCTTTTCGACGGCAAGAGCATGGATGCGTGGCGCATCTTCAAGACCGACAACGCCCCGAAGATGTGCGACACGCCACGCGCAAAAGACTGCTGGGAGATCGTCAGCGGCGTGCTGCAGAAGGACGGCCACGCCAACGACATTGCGTCGAAGGAGCAGTTCGGTGATTTCGAGCTCGAGCTCGAGTGGAAGATCGGCAACGCCAGCAACAGCGGCGTGTTCTACCGCGGCACCGACGAGTTCAACGAGATCTACTGGAGCGCCCCTGAGTACCAGCTGCTCGACAACGTGAACGCGGCCGACAACAAGAAGGACAATCACCTCGCCGGATCGGTCTACGACCTCTACGCCGCTCCCAAGGACGCCGCGCGGCCGGCCAACGAGTGGAACCAGACGCGCATCGTCGCCAGGGGCAAACACGTCGAGCACTGGCTGAATGGAAAGAAGGTCGCGTCCTACGACGTCGGCAGCGCCGACTGGGATGCGGCTATCAAGGCCAGCAAGTTCAGTCCCGAGAGATATCCCAACTTCGGGAAAGCGCCGAAAGGTTATCTCGGCATCCAGGGCGACCACCCTGGCACGCTGGCGCTCCGCAACATCAGGATTCGCGAACTGCAGTGAGCTGGGCGACCCGCTCGAACATTTCTACCATCCGGTCTGCGCTCAGAGTTCGATGCGATAGCGGAAATGACGGCGGCCGCCCAGCGCGGCGAGCGCGGTGAACTCCTCGACCCGAACGCCGCTATTGCGTTCGATGACTCGCTGTGAGGGAACGTTGTCGACGGTTGTGGTGATCTCCACGTAGCGCAGTCCCTCCAATGGCGCCTCCTTCAGGATCTCTCCCAGCGCACGCGTGGCATATCCCCGCCGCTGCTTCCATGGGACGACGGCGTAGCCGATATGCCCCAGACAGTACGGCGGCAGCGCTTCGGTCCCACGCTGCCAGCGGAAATTGATCGTGCCGCAGAACTCCCCGTCCCACATCCAGCGGTAATATCCGGGCAATCGAGGAACGCTCGTGCCATCCGGGAGCGGGACGTCGCCGCCGCGCGCCTCGCGATCCACGCGGCTCGCGAGAAACGCGTCCGGATCCGCCGCGATGCGCTGGAGCTCCTCGTCGGCCGCGGCGCGGCCGCGCAGGTTGTCCGACGACCAGCCCTGCTCGAGCGCCGCCACGTACGCCGGCAGATATTCCCGGGACGGCCAGACGAGCGTCATGACGGCCATAGGCGGACGATGCACCCGGAACCCGTCATTTTTCGCATTCTCTACAAACGGCACAACTGTACACGGAAAGGAAGGACTGACGTGTGGATGTCCGCGATGCTCGTCGTTCTGGCAATCGGTCACGGACGGCCGGTCTACGCACAGACAACACCGCCGTCGTTCGATCAACTGGGAGGCGTTCTGAGACCGGGCGACACTCTTGTGATCACCGATGCGAAAGGGCGCAAAACGGCGGGAAGGCTCCAGGCTGTGACACCGTCCGGCCTCGAGCTCCTGACGCAGAAAACGGAGTCCGGCCGCGACGCAGCCGCGGCGCGGTTCAGTGCTGGTGACGTCAGTCAGATTCGCCTCGAGCGCCACGATTCGCTGCTGAACGGAACGCTCATTGGTTTTGCCGCAGGGGCGGCACCCGGTCTGATATTCATCGCCGGCAGGCAGCGCGGGTCCGATCCGATTCAGGATGCTGGAACAGCGGCGGCGATCACGCTTGTGCCGGGTGCCATGGCCGCGGGCATCGGCGCGCTGATCGACGCGCTGTTCTTTGAACGCCGCATCGTGTACAGATCGCCGAACCAGCGCTCGCGGCTCGGCGTATCGCCCTGGCTGTCTGAATCACGAAAAGGATTCCAGGTTTCCGTGCGCTTCTGAACGCCGTCGCGAGCAGTGAGAAACCGAGGATCGTATGGCTTCGAACATACTCGCCGTCGGCATCAGAGGCACCGTGGTCGCAATCGATCGCGACACCGGCACGACGTTGTGGAGCACCGGGCTGAAAGGCTCCGACTTCGTCAATGTGGCGGTGGAGGGTGGCGATGTCTTCGCCGCGTCCAAGGGGCGGTTGTATCGGCTCGATGGGAGCACGGGAGAGATTCGCTGGTGCAACGAGCTGCCGGGTCTCGGCTGGGGGATTGTCAGCATCGCCGGCGCGCCGCAGGTCGCGGCCGTCGAGGAGAAGAGACGCCGCGACGCCGCCGCTGCCGCGGCAGCCGCGTCGGCATGATGAGGCCTTTACCTTTACTTTTTACCTTTTTCCTGCTTCCTTGTCTCGAATCCGCAAGGCAACGCGGCCAACGACGCGAATCCAGGTCACACGATTCGCGTCGTCGCGCACGAACTCGATCGACTGACCACGATCGGCGCCGTCGCCGACGACCACGCGGTCGGGCCCATAGAACGCAACCGGCCACTCCGTACCGGTTCCGCCGTTGTTCGGCCGATCCTGGACGAACAGCTTTCCGCCGTCCGCGCGCACGACGTATGAATTGTTCGGCCGCGCATACGTACCGAGGTATGACGCGGGATCGGGCTGCGGATCGAGCAGCTTCACCGAAGGAAGTGTCTCCACGAGCCCGCGGTGCGCGATCGCCTGATTGAGCGCGTAGGCCGCTCCGAGATACGACTTCAGCGCCTCGCGCTCGACGTCCTGAATCACGCGCCACCCGGTGTTCGCGTTCGTGAGGATCGCGATGGCGAAGTTCCGCTCGGGCACTATCTCGAGCAGGAGAATGTGGCCGCCCAGCGTTCCGCCGTGCCCGAACGTGCGAACCGGTCCAACCTGACGAATGTGCCACGCGAGCCCGATGTCGTCGTCGGTCCCCTGCTTGTGCGCCTGTATCGTGCGCATCTCGTTGAGCGATTCGCGCTTGAGCACGCGTTCGCCGTTCGCGGCGGTGCCGTCGCCCATGTGGAATCGCGCGTAGGCGAGCAGATCGGTGATGCACAGGCCGACGCCGCCGGCCGTCACGCTCGTCGACGGACTGAACGGCCGCTGAAGCGTCGTCCTGCCATCGCGCGTCGTGTGACCGGCGGCAAAGCGATTGACGATGAAGTCGCCGGCGGTCGTGCCGGCGTGTTCGAGGCCGAGCGGCTTGAACACGAGATCGCTGATCGCGCGATTGATCGACGTTCCGGTGACGACCTCGATGACACGTCCCGCGATGCTGAACCCCGCGTTGTTGTAGCTCCACGCCTTGGCCGGTGGCGCGATCTGCATCAGGTCCGTGATCGACCCGACGAAGTTCGTGAGCGTCTCGCTGCCGCGTTCGGGGCCCGACACCTGACCTTCCCATCCACCGAGATGCGTCAGCAGGTGCCACACCGTCACATCGCGGCTCACCCCTTCGTCGCGTACGCGGAAGTCCGGCAGATACGTCCGGACCGGCGCGTGAAGATCCACTTTTCCCTGCTCGACCAGCCGCATCATCGCCGTCGCCGCAAACGTCTTCGAGATGGACGCGATCGGGAACACGGTATGCGGGCTGACTGGCAACGGGTCTTCAATGTTGGTGACGCCGAGTCCGCGGACGTTGACCTCGCCGGCCGATACGACCCCCAGCGCGACGCCCGGCACGCCGTACTCCTTCATCCGGGCTTCGGTCAGTGACGCGAGCGCATCGAAGCGGGGATTGCCAGCCGACTGAGCAACGATCCCGCGAGGACTGCCGTAGAGGAGCGCCGCAAGCGCGGCCGTGACACCCGCCGCGGCGCCGAGGCACATGGAAGACGACGTCATTGCGAGCTGAGGATAGCAGAGGCGGATTGCAAATTTGGCGCTTGACCGTCTCTCGGCCCACCGCTAGGCTTCGCGCGACGGTACTTTGCACGTTTGCAACACTGACGGCTCGAGGACATCCGCCCGGATGTCTGGAGGAGGGAGAGTATGTCGTGTTCGGCCTGGCGCAGGAACGCTGCGCTCATCGTCGCGCTGCTCGCCGTAACGGTCCCCGCAACAAGCTACGCGCAATCCACGGCCTCGATTGCCGGCGTGGTGAAGGACACCGCGGGAAGCGTGCTTCCCGGTGTGAACGTCGTCATCACCAACGACAGATCAGGCGCGTCACAGGAAGTGACGACCGACGGCGAAGGCAGATACCAGGCGACGGCCCTTGGGGCCGGGTCCTATACCGTGTCGGCGTCGCTCACCGGCTTCAAGACCGCGACGGCGAAGAGCATTCAGGTCGCGCCCGGTCAACCGGTCTCGATCCCGCTGACGCTCGAGATCGGACAGCTCGAAGAGACGGTTATCGTGACGAGCAGCTCCGAGCTGGTGAACAGTCAGAACGGAACGGTCGCCGCGACGTTGAATTCGGATCAGCTCCTGCGCATGCCGACGCCGACCCGCAACGCGCTGAACGCGGTCGCGTTCCTGCCGGGCATCAACACGACCGGTACCAACCGCGACTCGACGATCAACGGCCTGCCCGAGAGCTTCCTCAGCATCACGCTCGACGGCGTGAGCAACAACGACAACTTCCTCCGCAACACCGACAGCTTCTTCGCCTCCGTCACGCCGCGGCAGGATGCCGTGGAAGCGGTGGCGGTCACGCTGTCAGCCGCGGGCGCGCAGGTGGGCGGCGGCGCGGGCGCCGTGACGATGGCGTTCCAGACACGCTCGGGCGGCAACCGCTATACCGGCAGCGCGTACGAGTACTACCGGAACCCGAACTTCAACACGAACTACGTCTTCAACGAGATCAACCATCAGGGAAAGAATCAGGTCAAATTGAACCAGTTCGGTGCGCGCTTAGGCGGCCCGATCGTAGTCCCCGGCCTGTTCGACGGCCACAACAAGGCGTTCTTCTTCGGCCATTTCGAGCAAATCCGTTTCCCGAACAGCTTCACGCGCACCCGCACCGTCTTCAATCCGCGCGTCTCCAGCGGGTGGTTCCGGTATCAGTTCGGCACCGAAGTCCGCGAGGTCAACCTTCTCCAGCTGGCGGCCGCCAACGGGCAGATCTCCGCGACCGATCCGCTGATGATGAAGATGCTCGGGATGATCGATGCCGCCACGAAGACGACCGGCACGCGCAGCGCCCAGAGCGATCCTCTGTATGACAATTACGTCTGGCAGAGCCCGTCTGCGCTGCTCGAGTACCAACCGACTGTGCGGATCGACTACAACCTCGGGGACAAGCACAGATTGATGGGATCGTGGTCGCAGATCGTTGCCAAACGGACGCCCGACTACTTGAACAATGCCGACCCGCGTTTCCCCGGCGCGCCAAACCAGAGGGACTTCAAGTCCACACGGCCGCTGGCATCGATGGCGCTGCGCTCGACGTTCACGAAGAACATCGTCAACGAGCTGCGCGGCGGGTTGACCGCGTACGCGAGCGGGTCCAATTTCGGGTATCCGTCGAGCGTCTCGTCGCGCAACGATCCCACGACGTTCGCCGATACCGGCGGCTACGCGATCACGACGCCGACCGACACGACCAACTGGTTCACGTCCAACAGCCCGAGCTGGCGTAAAGCGCCGACCTACAGCGTGGAAGACTCGGTGACGTGGAACCGCGGCGCGCACAACATTCAGGCGGGCGGCAACCTGCTCATCTCGAACGCGTCGTCTTCGGGTCAGACGATGGTCACCGGTATCACCGTCGGCTTCAACACCGACTTCGATCCGGCGGCCGGGATGTTCACGACGGCCAACTTCCCGGGAGCGTCCAGTGCGCAGCTGAGTGCTGCGCGCGACACCTACGCCTGGTTGACGGGCCGGGTCTCCGCCATCACCGGTTCGGCTGTCCTCCAGGGGGGCACGGGCAAGTACGAACCGCTCGGGCCGAGCACCCTCGAGGGAGGCTACAAGGTCTTCGGCATGTACGCGCAGGACACGTGGAGAGTGAAGCCGACTCTCACGCTGACGGGCGGCCTCCGTTATGACATCCAGACGCCGTTCGCGCCGTTCTCCAGCGTCATGTCGTCGGTGACGATGGATAGCATCTGCGGCCGCTCCGGCCTCGGCGACGGCGGCGTGTACAGCCGGTGCAAATTCAATTCACCCGGTTCGTTGGGCGGCGTCGTCCCGCAGTACATCCAGTTCGAGAAGGGCTCCGAAGGCTACAAGATGGACCTGAACAACGTCGCGCCGTCCGTGAGCGCCGCGTGGAGGCCGAACGTGCAGTCGGGGTTCATGCGCCATATCCTCGGCGATCCCGATCAGGCGACGGTGCGCGCGGGATACTCCGAAGCGTACGATCGCCAGGGGCTCACCCGGTTCACCGATCTCTACGGTGGAAACCGTGGAGCATCGGTGTCGCTCAGGCGCGACGCGAGCACGGGGACGCCGACGCTCGTGCCGCCTGGCGAATCGTGGCCGGTTCTGATTTCGCAGAGCAGCCGTCTGTTCCCGTCATCGTTCAACGAGGATCCGAAATACCCGATCGCCGTCGGTGCGAACCGCGCCGACAGTCTCAACGCCTTCGCCCCGGACATCAAGATCGGACGCGTGCGCACCTGGACGATCGCTTTTGCGCGGTCGCTCTCGCGCGACATGGCCGTCGAGATCCGGTACATCGGCAACCGCGGCGACAACGAATGGTCGTCGATCAACTACAACTGCGCCACGAGCAGCAACAGCGTCTGCACGACGCTGCGGGGCGAGAACCTCGTCGCGAACAAGTTCCTCGACGAGTTCAAGCTGGCGATGGCGAACCTGCAGTCGAACAACGCGTCGGGCGCATCGAACCGGGTCGGCTCCTTCGCGTATTTCGGTGCCGGCACGGGCACGAACCCGCTGCCCATCTACCTCGCGTACCTCAATGGCAGCAGGGATGCCGGCAACCCGGCCGCCTACTCCAACGTCTCGACGACGTGGGCGAACTCGACGATCGCGGGCCGGCTCGCCGCACCGAACCCCAATCCCAACGCGGCGGCGGTAGATCTGGACGGTAACCTGACGCGCCGGAACCAGGCGCAGGCGCTCGGCTACCCTGCGAACTTCTTCATGCTCAATCCCGACGTCGCCAGCGCGAACGTGACCGACAGCGGCGCGTTCAGCAAGTACAGCGCGCTGCAGCTCGAGCTCCGGCGGCGTCTGTCGAAAGGCTTCTCGGCGAATGTGAACTACCAGTATGCGTTCGAGTGGGGCTCGCAGTTCGAGGGCTTCAGCTTCGGCCGTGCGTGGACGAAGATCCCGGTGACCGGCAATCCGACGGTCCGCCACGCGATCAAGTTCCAGGCGGACTGGTCGCTGCCGTTCGGCCGCGGCCAGCGGTTCGGCGGCGATATGGGCCATTTTGCCGATGCGCTGGCTGGTGGCTGGAGCATCACCGGCGTCGGCCGCATCCAGAATACCGTGCAGGATCTCGGCAATGTGCGGCTCGTCGGGATGTCCGTCAAGGATCTGCAGAAGGTCTACAAGTTCTATCGCAACCCGAATCCGTCGACGGGCATCGATGAAGTGACGATGCTGCCCGACGACATCATCCTGAACACGCGCCGGGCATTCAGCACGAGCAACACGACGGTCAATGGATACTCGACGAGCCTGGGCGCGCCGGAAGGACGCTATATCGCGCCCGCGAACTCCTCGACGTGTATTCAGGTGAGGAGCGGCGACTGCGCGCCGCGCAGCGTGCTGCTGCTCTCGCCGTGGTTCCAGCGATACGACTTCGGCGTGGCCAAGCGCGTCGGCATCGGCGGCTCGAGGAACGTCGAAGTGCGGTTCGATCTGCTGAACCTGTTCGACAACCCGAACTTCAACCCGGCTGGCGCCGCCGGAACCACCAGCGCGGCCGGAACGTCCGCGACGATCTTCCGCACAACGTCAGCCTACACGGATGCGAGCAACACGTACGATCCGGGCGGCCGAATCGGACAACTGATGCTCAGATTGAACTGGTAACTGGCGGCGGGGTCTAAAGACCCCGCCCTACGGCTCACTGCGGGGCAGGGTTTCAGCCTCCCCGATGGCTCGCTGGTGGGGCGGGGTCTTTAGACCCCGCCTATATGCATCCGACATGCGCGCTTCGCTCTCCATCGTCGCCGCAATCGTGCTCGCGACGACGCCTGCGCAAATCCCGAGCGAGCGTTCGGCCGGGCCGACTGTCGACTTCGTCGCGCTCGACGCCGACGGTTCTCCGGTCTCCAATCTGCAATCGTCAGAAGTAGAAATCCGCGTCGGCGACAAGGCCCGGACAGTACGGACGCTTCGGCGCATGTCTACCGCCGCATCCGGTGCTGCACCGCCGCGCGTACCTCCGCCGTTCGGCACGAACGACGACGTCGCGGCCGGGCGCCGCTTCGCGCTCGTCATCGATCAGGAGTCCTTCGTCGCCGGACGTGAACATCTGTTCAGGGACGCGATAGACGGGCTGCTGCCGTCGCTCACGCCAGCGGATCGGGTGATGGTTGCCGCGCTGCCGTTTGGCGGCGTGATTGTGCCGTTCACGTCTGACCCGGCGCGGATCCGGCTGGCAGCTCGCCGCGTGACCGGTCAACGATCGCGCAGCGAGACGGGATCGGATCTCGCCTGCCGCACACGGCGCTTCCTCGAGTCGCTCGAAGGGCTGCTGCGCGGCCAGGGCGCGCAGGCGTCGCCGCAAACGCTGGTTCTCTTCACGGGAGGTCTCGCGGCCCCGCGGCGCGATGCGCCGCTGGGAATCCTGCCGGGGATGTGCGAGCTGCTCGTCGATCAGTTCCGCAACGTCGCCGCGGCCGCCAGCGCCGCGCGCGCGAACGTGTATGTGATGCAGCCCGCCGACGTGGGCCTGGGCAGCTCGCTGCCGCGCCCGAGCCCCGGCGGCGTCGGCGACATCGGATCCGACAACCCGCTCGAAGGCATCGAGCACATCGCGGGCGTCACCGGAGGGACGCGGCTCATGCTGGACGCGACCGGCACGAGCTCGCTGCTTCGGGTCGCGAAGGAGAGCTCAGGGTATTACGTCGCGGAGCTCGAGCCCGTCCGCGGCGAAGTCTTCGGCCGGAGCCGCTCGCTCAGCGTGCGCGTCTCACGCCGCGGCGTCAGCGTGCGCGCACGTCCCGAGATCGTGTTCGCGGAATCAGACCGCGCGGGAGCGACGCGTTTCACCGTCAATGCGATCCTCGCCTCGCCGGACGTCGTCACCGATGTCCGCCTGCGTGTCGGCGGCTTCACGGTCCGCGATCCGGACGGCAAGCTGCGCGTCGGCGTCCTGCTTGAGCCAGAGGATCCGTCCGTCACCATCGAGTCCGCGGGCGCGATTCTCATCGACGGCGCCGGTGCCGTAGCCGCGCGCTGGAACGCGACAGATCCCGCTGAACGCCCGCTCGTGGGCGCGATGACCGCTCCGCCGGGCAGCTACCGCGTGCGCGCCGTCGCGATCGACGTCGGCGGCCGCGCGGGCGCCGCCGAAGCGGACATCGACGTCGGCCTCGCGCAGGTCGGCGGACTGTCGCTCGGTTCGTTGCTGCTCAGCGCCTCGCGCGGCGGGGTCACGTCGCTGCAGCTGGCCTTCGGCTCCGAACCGACGGCGCGGGCGTCGTTTGACATCTACGGAGGGACGGCGGGGCAGCGGCTGTCCGCCACCCTCGAGGTCTCGCGAGATCTCGACGGTCCCGCTATCGCTACTGTGCCGCTCGCGCTGACCCGAGCGGACCAAACGCGCGTCGTCGCGGCCGGTACCGTGCCGCTCGGCGCGCTCACGCCCGGCGACTACGTCGTCCGCGGCATCATCCGGCTGGAGGATGGAACGACGGGGCGTGTAGTGCGTACTCTCAGAAAGGTGACGAGTCCCTGAAACGCAATCCCCAATCTCCCATCCGGA
>Ga0075434_100002992_pt1 | contig 15036 bp, 22 predicted proteins | sample RhiMethybrSRZTD3_FD_75298 | JGI IMG/M metagenome (GOLD analysis project Ga0075434, IMG submission 75298) | Populus rhizosphere microbial communities from Tennessee, USA - Rhizosphere MetaG P. TD hybrid SRZTD3 | ecosystem: Host-associated > Plants > Roots > Rhizosphere > Soil | place: USA... | reverse complement strand
CTCGGCATCGAGGACGCCATCCCGGATCATTCGGCGTTCTCACGCGCCCGTAACGAGCGCTTCCGCGACGGAGATGTTTTCCGTCGAGTGTTCGAGCGGGTCGTCGAAGCCTGCATTGCTGCCGGTCTGGTTGGCGGTGAAGGCTTTGCCGTCGATGCGAGCCTGATTGCGGCCGATGCCAACAAGCAACGCTCGATCGCAGGTCAGGATTGGCGCAAGGATCGCGATCTGGCGAGGTCCAGCCGCGCGGTGAAGGAGTATCTGGCGACCCTCGACGATACGGCGTGGGGCGCCGCCAGCGACGTTGTGCCGAAGTTCGTCTCGCCATCCGATCCTGCGGCCCAGTGGACCGGCGCTCACAAGGGACCGGCATTCTTCGCTTACTCCAACAACTATCTAATCGACGTGAAGTTCGGCGTTATCGTTGACGTCGAGGCCTCCCGCGCCATTCGCCAAGCCGAAGTCGGCGCGGCAAAGACCATGATTGAGCGAACGGAGGAGCGCTTCGGTCTTAAGCCGGAGCGGCTTATTGGAGACACCGCTTACGGGGCAGCTCCGATGCTGAACTGGCTGGTCGAGGAGAAAGGCATCGCGCCCCATATTCCCGTGTTCGACAAATCGAAACGGGACGACGGCACCTTCTCGCGTAGCGACTTTCGATACGACCCGACGAACGACGTCTACCACTGCCCAGGCGGGAAGCGGCTTGGCACGAGTGGTACAGTGCATGAGGGCAAGACGCTTCTGTATCGCGCAAGCAAGCTCCACTGCGATGTATGCCCACTCAAACCCCAGTGCTGTCCAAAAGACCCGCCGCGCAAGATCCCGCGCAACATCCATGAACACGCCCGAGACGTTGCCCGGTCGTTTGCTGACACCGAAGACTTTGAGAAATCACGACGTGAGCGCAAGAAGATCGAGATGCGGTTCGCACACTTGAAGCGTATCCTGAAGCTCGGTCGGCTTCGACTGCGTGGACCACGAGGCGCCCAGGACGAGTTTGTTCTTGCTGCCATCGCCCAGAACCTGCGGCGGCTCGCGTCGCTGGTCGCTCGTCCACCACCCGCTCAGGATCTGTGTATCGCGTAGCGTTCGAGTTGCGTCGAGACCGTCAGGGCCGGCGCATCAAAGCCGGTCGTCCTTAGCGAAATGGCCGAACGATCCATCGCTAACAGCCGACTTTTGCAACAAAATCTGCCAACTGCAGCCATCGGATATCGGTAAAGATGAGATCGGATGTAGCTGCGCTACTGTCGATGCCAAACAATGTTGATCGTTCGAGTGAGAAGCCGCCAGCCGCAATTCTGATCCTGCGGATCGAAAGTGACTGCGCCGATCTAAACTGGAAATGGCGGAGTGCCTGAGTACCGTGTCGATTGCTCGGAATTGACTCGCTATTGGACCGTTAAAAGCGCAGGGTGATTTATCACCGTTTCGCGCTTTTGGCTGTTGTCGGTGACTGAGAGTGTTTAGCTCCCGCCTTGGTGAAAGGGAGAACCCATGCCCAAGAATTCCCCGCCTCCGATCTGCCCGAAGTGCAGCATGCCTATGCGATTTGTGCTCGTGAAGACGGGAGGACGCAAATTCCGCTGCGTCGATTGCGATGTAACAGGCCTCCTCAAATTGCCGGAGTTCACACAGCTCACGGGCGAATTAAGGCATCCGGGCTGAGACGGTCTCTGAGATAAGAAGCCACCTGTTCGTCCACCAAGCGTGGTAAGCCCTTGCATGGTAACAATGGATCTCTTCCGACAAGGGCTGCTGGCGCAGATGGAGCGCGCTACCCATCACGGTCGGATTGATGTCCTAATCAACTCGGGGGAGCCGTACCGCTCACTCGGTGGCTATCCCGGCTCTACGCATGGGATGCCTTTCTGCTGTGACGCCATGGAAGCGGAAATGAAGCTTGGCGATGTCTTGCTTATTGGGCGCGTCAACGGGGCCGGAATGACTGTCCGCTACTTGTTGCCCCGCTCCACTTAGGCGGCTTGAAATGCGCACTATGACGCCGAAGATCAAAGAACACACGTGCCAGACCTGCAAGGGAACGGGCTTCCCCGTGGTGGCACAACCGATCCGGCCGGACCGCAAGATCTACCCCGTCAAATGCAAGGACTGCGACGGCAAGGGAAAGATTACGGACGCCAACTGAGGCGGCCTATATTCGCCTACCTGAGCAATATTGACCACGCGGATTGCCCAAAGCAGTCCATGCTCAGGGTTATGACCTTAGAAGCGACAAAGCTCACCCGTGAAGAGTTTGCTTCCCTGCTTACGGTCGGTAACGCTCATGTACGTAGCCCTGCGCCCGCGATCCCGGCTGAACATAGTGCCCGACTGATTGCGTTGGGGCTACATGGTTGATGTCGCCGGTAGGCTGCGGATGACCACGCCCGGCAGAGTCCAGATATATGCTGGGCAACTCGCTGAGTTAGGCGGGCTTACCTTCATTGAGTTCCCGTTGGCTTCCAATGCAGCATCGCCTGCTCAACCCGATCCGCTAGGGTTGTGAGATGCAAGGCCAGTCGGTCAAACAATTCCCGCTTTGCCGGGTCGGTAGCAAGGTCGCTAATCAGACGACATTAGGCAGCATCCGTCCGGAGCTTTTCTAGGCGAGTTTGATAGTCCTTCACGGCCGTGCCCTTCTGGCGATTCAAGTTTTCCCACGAAGGTCGGGGGCTGCAGTTTGGTTAAATTTTCATGAATGAGCAATTTTGACCATTAGCTCGCGTTGTGCTGCGGCATAATGGCTTCATCACCGCTCTTCTCGGCATGCATCGGTGACTGAGAGTGTTGTGCTCCCGCCTGATCTTGGAGGAGCATCATGCCCGAAATTCAGCCGTCGGGTAATGATACGCTATTCCGTGTTGTGGTGTTGGTGTTGGGAACGATCCCGGTCGCTCTGGTTGCCGCGGTGGTGCTGATATCCCGGCGTAGAGGCCATAGCCATCTGATGCGGCACTCGGGCATCGCGCTCCGTTAATAAGCACCACGCCGCACGGCGCGACGCGTATGGCGGTACACGCGACGGTCGACACGCCGCGCAGTCACGCGGGCGCGCCGGTACGTGACGGCCTGCGCTTGATCAACGCTTAAATCCACGCCGCCCGGTGTCACCTGCGGCGAGACCGGAATCGTCGCCACCAGGCCCGACGCAATCGCGAGGCCGAGCAGGGAAAAAACGCTTCGACGCGAAATCACTTCCGACTTGACCTTTTCAGTCATCACGGCCTCCTGTTGGGCTTGAGTGAATGCCACCGACGTTGGCGTTCGGTCCGTCACAAATCGGACGCCAGCTCCCTTATTTCGATGCACGTAATCGACGCAGCTCTTAGGCGGCGCCCATCGACGGTCGAGCACCTCGGGCTCTGGTCCATACAGGTATGGTCAGATTGAAGCAGTGGGTGCTGACGCAGAGAGCTGCAGCGCTCCGTCAGCGCCTGCCGACTCGATCGACCGGACCACCACGATTCATCGGTGTTCCAGGCCGTACCGCTTCTCGCGCCGCGGCTCGCGCAACCGGCCTCGGCCGCAGCACGACACCAGACCTTACGACGCAATTGGCGGGATAATCAACGTATTGGCAGTAGACCACTGCACTGGCCTTTTCAGTGCTCGCGGCTACGAAACCAGTTATTAGCAGGGCAGCCGCCGCTAACGCAATTGAGAGCCTCATTTTGGGCCTCCTACGTTCAGTGGTTCTATAGGCAATCTGATAGACTGGCCGAGTGTTGATCTAGGTCAATGGATCATTCGTGGCCAGACGTCACTGCACCCCCGCGATCGCGAAGACTTGTTGTGCCGCGTATGTCCGTTTGGGGGTCAAACTGAGAAGTCGGGGCGTGCGACTGGGAAGTCGGCTTTGCCCTCAATAACAGACATCGTACCGTCACACGTCAGCAAGCGAATAGCTTTGCATTTATTGCTCCCGGACTCCTGCCTTCCTCAGCCCATCGAGAATGTCATCGATCTCCCGACGAAACTGCGCGTTGGTTGACATTGAGTAAACGAGATCACGGTACCAATGGATCGTGAAGTCTGGTCGGAGCTTGTTCAATTCAGTCAAGCTCCGCTGTGCCTGTTCCAATTGCCCCGTGGCTCCATAAGCTGATGTCAGATCTACATAGGCGTACAAGTGCGAGTTGTTCAGATTGACCGAGCGCCCGCATTCCTCGATGGCTTCTCCATATTGGTGCAGGTGCAAGTGTGCATGGCAGAGCCGGAAGCGCCATTGGAAAGCAAAAGGATCTCTGGGACTGAGACGGAGAGCCAACTGGGCCGGGGAGAAGGCTTCGCGCGCCCGCCCGGAGACGATAAGTGCGATTGCTTTACTACCGTAGGCAGTTGGATAATTTGGATCAATTTCGAGCGCAGCATCGTATTCAGCCGATGCCCCCTCAGGGTGTCCAAATAGAAGAATGTCTCCCTTGGTCGTATGAGCACTCGCGCTTGCCGAGCTTTTGGACAGAACTCTGTCGATGAGGTCGATCGCGTGCCTTTTGTCTTCAACAACGGACGCAGACCATCGGTTGTTCACACCAGCCGCTAGACACCGCGCTTTGCCAATCATGGCCTCAACGTTGTCCGGATCGAGGCGCAGCGCACTATCGAATAGGTCCATTGCCTGACCATTTTGGATCTTCGACTGCGGCTCATAGAGCTTTGCCCAGCCTCGCATCGTGAAGTCCGTAGCGTCTGGATTCCTCGATCGGTCCACTTCGCTGCGACGGCTTTCGGCTTGGATCAGTTCAATGTTAAGCGAGCGAGCAAGCCGCGCTGTGATCTGGTCCTGCAAGGCGGCGAGGTTCGTCCGATCGCCGTCGAAACGATCGGACCAGACGTCCCGACCGCTCGCGATATCCGTAAGTGATACGTTGACCCGGACCTGATCCCCGCTGCGCCGCACCGCGCCCTGGACCGCCCAGCGGATGCCAAGGTCCTTGCCGAGCGTCCTGAAGTCGATCTGCTTGTTCTTGTATGTAAACGCCGTTCCGCGTCCGATAACGAACGCGCCGGGCATTCGCGCGAGGTCGGTCGTCAGGTCGGTCGTGATGCCGTCGGCGAAATAGTCCTGCTCCGGATCGTTGTTGACGTTTGCGAACGGCAGGACGACTAGTGACAAGCGGGGAGCAATGTCGGGCCGGGCCGTAGCCTCCCTCTGCGTCTGTTGCTTGTCCGGAAACACGTCGGTGCGGAGCGTCTTCCACACAGTCCAGTAGCCGACGAGGCCACCCGCGATCGCGCCGATAGCCGCAATAGAAGCGAGCGCCCCGCCGATCAACTGCAATCGCGCCCGGAGGCGCCCCTGAGTCGATGCCGGTTGGTCCGGTGGCTCGTTATCAGATGGCGTTTTGTTCAGTGGGTCACTATCGGATGCCGGTTTGTTCGGTCGGTCGCTGGAGACTTCCGAGTTCGTCACCATTGCCTCCCCGCAGGGGCCAAACGCCCCGGATGCTTGAGCCTAGCAGATTTTTGCAGCTTTGCGTTGGTCAAGGTTGCTGACTAAGTTCATGCCTCTTACAAGTAGCTGCGGTGACGTCGAATAGACGTCCGGTTCGGGCCAAACTCAGAAGTCTGAGTGCGCAGCTGCGAAGTCCGCTTTGCCCTCAACAACGCGCATCGTCCGCTTTGCCCTCAACAACGGGCATCGTCCGCCAGACCTGCCAGGCCCGCAAAGTGCCATAACCGGACTCATGCACCGCAGCAAACAGTGATGGCGAGGAAGAGGGGCTCGTCGCCGATATCGACGCGGCATTCGACGTTCACCCAACGTCCGCGCCGCCTGAGGTCGTGATCGCCATCCAGCAGGGGGAAGACAGGCACGCGAAGCGATCGGCCGCGTTCATACAACGCGATCGGCGCTAAACTTCTCGATGGCCGCCGCCTCGTAGCCCAGTTCCTTCAGGATCTGGTCGGTGTGCTCGCCGAGCTGGGGCGCGCGACGCCGGATGGTGAGCGGCGTTCGCGACAGTTTCACCGGTTCCTGCAGCACCGGCGCCGGCTTAGCCATGCCGGGATAAGTCATCTGATGGAAGAAGTCCGCGGCCTTCACATGCGGGTCGTCGAGCGTCTGTTGCGGCGTGTAGACGGGGCCGGCGGGAATGCGATTGGCCTCGAGCTCGGCCAGCGCCTCCTTGACGGTTCGCGCATCACACCATTTCTGCATGATGGCCGACAGCGCCTCGCCGTTGTCGCCGCGCGCCAGATCGTCCTTGAAACGGGGATCCATGGCCAGGCCATCGTCGCCCATCAGCTTGCACCAGCGCACGAACAGCGGCTGACCGATGGTCATGGCGTAGATCAAGCCGTCCCGGCACTTGAAGCTGTCGTTCCGGCAAGGGCACCAAGAAGCGCCGCTACCCGTCGGTCCCTTGATAGCGGGCGTGTGCAACGCCCATGGCCGGAAAGCATCAATCTTCAACAGCCGCGGCAGATACCCTTTAGCTTGGCGGTGGTTCGGGCGTCTTCCGCGATGAAGGGGTCTTTGTAGGGCGGCCGCGACGCGTCGCTTTCGATGGCTGCTGGCTTTGCTATTCTCGGAGGAGTCGCCGCATCGTAGCAGGCAAGTCGCCCGCTTGTGCTTTCGATCGTGCGGCATTCCGGCCCAGCGGCGAGAGTGCCTTGCGCGCAGGCGCAGAGCGTCAATACGGCGAGCGTAATTTTCATCCGATTTCCTTTGCGGGTCGCCATTAGAACGGGCCGCGTCCACGAAGCAATGGGCCAATCAGCGCCGCCCGATCGCGCAGCCCTGCGGGAACGCGCCTTCGCACGCGCTCGAATGCGTCAGTCCAGCGGATAGCTTTACGTCGACGCCTGCATTGCTATTTCTTCTTGCCGGACGCGAAGCCCGGTTGCCATCCCGCGGCCTTTTGGCTTGGCGCCGCAGCTATTGTCTTGATCTTCTCTTTCTTGGGCTTCTTGGCCTCGCGATTTCCTTTTTGCTCACCCTTGGCCATTTCGATCTCCTTTGGTTGGATGATGACGCCGTCATTGCACGCCGAATTTCACATTGTCGCGTAGCGCGTCGCAATTTTCATCGCGCCGTCGATCTCTTCGGCCAGTTCGATGCCCGAAAGGACATGGCGCCAAGCCCGCATCGATCTCCTGCCGTGAGATCCTGGGCTTGAACCAGGAAGTTCGTTTGGCGCAACCTGAAGACTCGCATTGCGTAACTGTGCGCCCATTGTTCGCGAATAGCCATGCATTAGTTGATGCTGCGCCTCCCTGCCGCCGCGGTTCAGCCTTTCGGCAAAATGACTTCCTCTCCACTGATGGCGCGATCCAGCGCGTCGACCAGCATCTGAATCTCGATGAACTTGTTGCGTGCCCGCTCGGCCTTGTCCCGGTCAAAAGGAGCGGCCAGCACCTTCGCATGCACGTCCCTTTCCTCGATCATGCGCGTACGGGCTTTCTTCAGCGTTTCAAGTCGCTCGCTCATTCAGGCTCCCTGACTTTTCAATGGACGAATTGGCGCTGCTCAAGCGGCGGTCAACTTTTCATCGCCTGCATCAGCGCCGAAATCTTGATGGTCGCGAAATTGGAGAAGGTGTCCGACACCGCGTATGGCAGAATGATCTGGTCGTTGTGCCGCATCGCCCCGCAGGTATAGACGACACTGGCAATGTCGATGCTGCTCCATGGATGGAGATTGCCGACCCCCACGGTTTCAGTGCAACCTGCACCGCGGCATGCTCGATGGCCATAGATTTTCCTGACCCGTAACGCGCATATCGAGGCGATATGCCGTTGGTCGATACCGTTTCATATGATTTGGCGTGGCTAAGGCGTCGCGACAGGATGTGCGCGTTTGTCGCGATCCCATCGGGCTAACGCATCAGATGGGTACTCCGGCGTCAGATAGCAACCTTGCTGGATGCATTAGTGTTTGGTCGCCCAGGACGGACGAACGCCAGTCCAGGCGGGAAGCGAATTCCATTCGGCCCACCGCATCCGGCGCTCCTCATCGCCGACCCTGATAAAGACAAAGGCCGCATCATCCTTGCCGGTTTTCGAATCAACAAACATTGCCGGAACGCCGTATGCGTCTCTGATGATCGCCGTATTTGCCATTCGGACTCCTGCTTTCTGTTAAGCGCCCGGATTCCCGTTGCCGGCATGTCACTTGAGGCGAACTACCACTGAATAATCACGGCGGCAGCGATCAGCAGCGCAAAAAAGATCGGCAACAGCACCGGAGGCACCAGCCAATCACGGAGATCGAATTTGAGGGTATCTGACATGTGACCGCCTTGTTGGTGAGGCGGGAGCGCAACGCTCTCAGTCACCGATAACAGCCCGGGGCGCGCGGTGATGTCTCAGATATAGCGACTATCTGCCGAATAGCGAGGAGAATCGCAATTTGTTTTCTGGGGACGCTTGGCAGGCTTGTAATGCGGCACTGAGTAGCCATCTGAAACCCAGCGCCATCGTATTGCTTCGGCATCGCCCTTACGGCAGCGCGAAGGTTAGCCACGCCAAATCTCGTCAGTGACGTTGACCGACCGCACATCGCTTCGATGTGCGCGTCCCGAGGCCGTTGACCGGTGAGATGCGTGGTCCGTCGGCTGATAACCTGATCGGTGGCAGTCCATGATTGAGTTTCCAAACCACAGCCGCTCATATGATCAGACCCGGCGAGCCGTGCGGTTCTGGGGGCACGACAGCGCGCTGGAAGCGACGTTCTTCATAGACGAGGGCGCATTGAGGCGAATTCAGCCAGATGCCCGCCCCGACGAGCCCAGTTTCCTGAACGCGTTCGATTGCAACCGTGATGTGATATGCGCGGCGGCTGCGAAGGTTTACGTCCGTGGAAGCCGGGGATCTTACGACCTAGTCGCCGCAAATTTTTGAAACGAACTCTTTTGATGTGATCAGCCGAGGCGACGTGGCAGAGCGGGCGCAGGTGCTCGTTCGTCGCGAACAAAAACTGCAGGCGATCAACCTCCTGGAGGATGTCATGGATACGAGCTCAGCGACTTTCCTGGCCTGCGGAGCATTTTTCGCTCTCTCGTTCGTTACGATCTGGGCCTTCTGGTTCGTGGAGCGGCTGCGGGGAGCAAGCGCCCCTCACGTGTGAAAACCGGCCAAGTTGCGCGCCGCATGTCGGAATGCCGGCTCGATGCCGGCTGACGACCCGCTCCGAGCTATTTGCATGCGAAAAGCCGCGGATTTCCCGCGGCTTGCTCGTATTCAGACTGTTGTCGGCGTTCTCAGTAGCGATCGGTGCCGATTCCGACGCTGACGCCGGGGGCGCGGATGCCAATGCCGCCACGTTCCTCATAGCCGCGGCGCTCGATATAACGCTCGCGACGGGGAGCATACCCGTATGAATCACTGTGTTCACGGATAATGACACGGCGTTCACTACGTTGGCGCCAGCACTGGCCTGCCTCATTGCAAACCATGCGGACGTTTTGAATGTTGCTCTCGGGAGCGACTGATACATTCGGGGAAAGCGGTGCCGCGGAAGCGGCCGTCACGAGAAGAGCACTTGCGCCGGCTGCCAGATAGATCGCGAGGTTTTTCATAATGTCTCTTTCCAAAATTAGTTGTGTCAGCGGGTCAAGGTGCTGGCGGGGCAATGGTTCCAATAGCCGTCCGTGATTGTGGGATTTGCGTGCAATGCGGTCTCGTTGATGCTCTGGAGCTTTCCACCGCGAGCCTATGAGGATGGTGGAATCCGCCCCGCCGCAACCACCCGAAGTGGACTCAAATAAAAACAGGCCGATGCGGTTTTCAATCAGGCCGTAGCGGGTCGAGCGACGCTGTCCTAACCCGACACCCACTCCGGCAAATCAGGACGACTAAACGCGCAACGCCGCCAAGCCAAATAATGCTTGGTGGCGTTGCGGGACATCCGGGAAGAGCAATCCCCGGCTTCCAGCTGTAGCGCTCAAAGATGCCAAATGTAGAAAGTCGCTCTCACGGTGAGGCTTTTCTCATTGTGCCAGCAGTAGACGGAAGCATTTCGGTTGAGCCGCTGATAGCTGCGATCACGGCCTGAGACCGCTCTCCAGAGACGATGGCGCTGCGACCTTTGGACTGGAGACCAAGATCGTGCTGTACAGCATCAGGACAAAAGCCTACCGTTGAACGACAAGGTGGCAGTTGTTTGCCTTGAAGCTGTCCATGAAGCGGTGACTTCCGAAGTCGCTGCTCGTCGTCGTAGCGGCAGCTATCGTGCCATCGGAAGGCGTAATCTCACAGAGCTGGATGTTTGCCAAGCACGGACGCAAACGGCGTCTGCGGCTGCGAACCCGCTTGTGCACAAAAAAAGGAGACCATCATGAGAATGCCCGACATTTTGCAAGGTGAGGCGCGGACCCGCTTCCTCCAGGGAATCGCTTTCGGCGCTGTTGCGGCGATAACGATCGGATTTTTCTGGGGCGGCTGGGTCACCGGCGGCACCGCCAAAACCATGACCGCAATGGCAGAGACCAACGGTCGGATGTCTGTCCTAGTCCCGATATGCGTCGCGCAGTTCACAGCGGCCGACGGCGCCGTCGCCAAGTTCAAGGCGGCGGGCTCCTATTCAAGGGACAACGTCATCAGCGAATACGTGAAGACCGTTGCCGCCACGAGTATGGACTATTCATTCGCCAGGGCGTGCTCAGTCGGTGTGGAAGCTGAACTCTCGAAAACGGCCACAAAGAGCTGAACGGTCGGTTCGCCAAGAAGGGATCCAGCGAAATGAGCGATCACAGGACCGGACGGCCTTCCTATCTTGTATATGGCTTGCTGGCGGTCATCCTGTTCGGCGGTTATGTGCTGTTCAATGACTTTCAAAACGACAACTCCGCAACCATGGCCCCGACCCTGACACTCAATCGCTGACGCCTCGCGCGCTTTTTCATGGGGAGGGCACGTCCACGCCGGCAAGTGGATCCGCCGCCTCTTTTGTTTGTCTGGAAGGCTAGGCAGGCGGCAACGCATCGGCTTGCTTCCGATAGCCTACATCGGTGCCGCTCCGAGAATGTTCGCTTTGGGTCATTCCGGAAGTGACTTCGATCAACCGCGAGGTCCGCTTTCCCTCAATGAACCGACATCGTCAGCTTCGCGCTTTGGTCCGGAAAGTGCCAGAGGCAGACATGCCGGCGGCGAAATCAGCGGCGCATCCGTGAAGCATGCGCATACGAGGCGGACATTCCGGATGTCGCTGTCCGGGCCGACCCGATTGACCACAGTCGCTTCCGAGACGCCGCGGAGAAGTCCGCGGCCTCTTGCGTTTGCACGATGTAACGGGCGGAGCCCCGCACTGCCACGAGGTCTTTCCCGAGACCATCCCGATAGGCTGCCATGACCAAACAAAGCGGGCGCCGAAGTTGTATCGATGGAACCATCTCTTGCGATGGTTGTTGACGAAGGAGCCCCCGAAAGCGGTGGGGTGAAAACTAACAAAGTCAGCAGCCCTCAATGTTCAAATCTCTCTTCGCCCTGGCGGCCTTCGCGCTGCTCGGAGCCTCTGTGATCGCGTTACCGGCCTTCACCCCCAAGGTTGAAGCGGCCGAGGCAGCGGTCCTCGCCAAGAGCGACCGCCTGCAAATCCGCACGCCCAACTCGAATTGCGGCAGTCAGGTCTGGCCAAACTTCGAAGCGGCGTGTTTGCGCGCGACGGGCGACGGCGCCAGGATTCTGGAGGCCCGCCTCGTAACCACCCGCCGCTAGAGAGTTCGCCGGTTTGCCGGCTCTGCCGCAAGTTGGATATTTCATGACCCACCCTTCGCACGAAAGTCGCGCTCGGATCAGCCGCGTCCACCTCGCGGCGATCGGCAAGGAAATTGGGGAAAGGCTTCGGACCCTTCTCAATAAGCAGCTCGTTCGACTGCCGGCCTCGTTGGTCAAACTCGTGCAACGAATACGCGAGGATCGTTCCCGGAGTTCAGCGAAGCCGGACGTATGAAAGACTTTCCGCACGCATCGTTCCCGCCTGACGTCATCGGGATCATGACGGCAGCGATGGACAGTGCCATTTCCACGCTCCCTCACCCCGTCTCATCGGCGCAGGTCAAAGCGATCACCGAAAGCATTCTTCGCTCCACCAAGGAGGGCGAACGCGACTCCGCGGTCCTCGCAAGGATGGCTTTGCTGGAACTCACGGTCTCTCCGCGGGCTTGATCGAACCTTTCGCCGAGTCCGGAGCCGTTTTAGCTCGCTATTTGTCCACAATGAGCGCAGCAAGGAACTGCCAGACACTGGCTGTTTATCGACTGCCTCGAGGAGGAGCCACGATGACGACGGCAACAGGATCAACCGAGCTCCCCGAGGTGGCCAAGGTGCTCGTCGTCGAGGACGAGATGGTGTTGCGCATGCGCGCGGCCGATATTGTGGAGGATGCGGGATTTTGTGCAGTCGAAGCCGTCAACGCCGATGAGGCGATCGCCGTTCTGGAATCGCGCTCGGACATAGCCCTGCTGTTCACGGATATTCAGATGCCGGGCAGCATGGATGGTCTCAAGTTGGCCCATGCCGTGCACAGCCGTTGGCCCGACATCGGAATCATCCTGGTGTCCGGCCACGTGAAGCCATCCGACGCCGAAAGGCCGACCGACAGCCGCTTCTTCAGCAAACCACTGGGCGATGCGCAAATGATTGTCGAATTGCAGGCGATGGTCGGCGCCGGCGCCTTGAGAATCGTTCCGGGCGCTCCCTTGTTGAAAATCGACGGCACGCCGATCGAACCTCAGTCGCGCACCCCCCAAGAGGCGGCATTGTCGGCGGAGAACGACAGTCTCCGCCTGTTGCTGGAACAAGCCGGCATCGACGCCAAGGCGCTGCTGGCGCAAGCCGGGATCGATGCCAGGGAGCGCGAGGCGGCCGACAAGCTGCAGAAGCTGATTCTTGGCGAGTTGCACCATCGCATCAAGAACACGCTCGCCACGGTCAGCGCGATTGCGTCGCAGAGCTTCCGGACCGCGACCAGTATCGAACATGGGCAGAAGGCCATGGAGGGCCGGCTGCTCGCACTCGGACGGGCCCATGATCTGCTGATGCAGATCAGCTGGTCCAATGCCAGTCTCACCCATACCTTCAGCGACGCGACCGAGCCCTATGACAGCCAGGGGACCAGGCGATTCCATTTCAACGGGCCGGATATCAGGATCACGTCAGGCGCCGTCATCGCGCTTGCGATGACGCTCAACGAGCTCTGCACAAATACCACCAAGTTCGGCGCTCTCTCAAATGTCAACGGTCGCGTCGAAATTGCGTGGACGATTGATGAAGATAAGCAACGGATGCGCCTGACATGGACTGAAAAGGGCGGACCTCCGGTTCAGCGCCCGACACGGCGCAGCTTCGGCACGCGCATGATGGAGTCGCTCGGCCAGCAATTGAATGGCCGTGTGCAACTCACCTACGATCCGTCCGGATTTGTTTATTTGCTGGACGTGCCGCTTGGTTCAATCATTGCGGTTGCGTGAAGCAACAGTCTCCTGCTTCTGGCCATCGCGAGCGGGACCGGACGAAGGGGACGGCTTTGCCAATCGGCTGCCTGCTGTTGCAGGCTGCCCCCATCTACCGAATGCGCACGTAAGGTATCCGGTTTATGTTCGCCAACGTCATCTTTAGGACAGCAACTTGCCGCGGAATGGCGCGGCACATGACTGCTTAGGGTCAAAAGGCGACCTTCGGGCGCGGCAGATTTAGGTCTGTTCAACCCCAAACAGCGGACATCTGACGACTGCCGCAGCACGTCCGAAAAGTGCCAAAAGCAGTCATTCCGGGGTGGCAATCGGCGAGCGCTGATCGCCCCTTCCGGCCGCGCGAACCCCGCTTAGTACTTGAACGAGATGACCTTGCCCTTGTCGAGACCGGCGCCGACGACGCAAATCGGCGAACGATAGAGCGGCGCAAGGAAGGCCGTGTTCGGCATGTCCGCGCGTATTTTGTCGAAGAGCGGTTCGAGGCCGAGATCAACCCAGGCAGGCGGCGCCGCATCGTGGTGCGCTGGCAGGAAAAGCTTCGGTTTGAACAATTCGATAAAAGGCCACGTATAACCGATTTGCGTGTCGGCGACCGCGTGGACCTGATAGGCGATAATGGCGACATCGACGGGGCCGAGCTTATCTGCGAGCGTGCGCAAGCCCGGCGTGATCGGTCCGGCGCTGCCTATGAGCACGGCCTTGAAACCCGACGGGAAAACCAACCCATAGGCGAGCGTACCCTCGGTGATTATCTTGGGATCGAACGTGCCGAGCGACCTCACATAGCCGAGCAGGGTCTTCTCCTGGTCGGAATAGGGCGGCGAATCGTTGCTGTAGAGGCTGGCGTAAATATCGAGGAGGCCGGGCTGAATGGTCGAATGTTCCGCCAGCGCGATCTCGACCGTTGCATCGCCGAATTTCATGGTTTCGCCGCCCTTTGCGACGACAATCTGTTTTTCCGGTGCGCCAAGCTTCTTGGCCGTCTCCGCCGTGATTGGTGCACCGACGATGGGCGCGCCGGTCTGCCGCGCAACGGGGCCAATGTCCGAAATATGATCGAAATGCGCGTGCGAGATGAAGATCGCTTCGGCCTTCGACACGTCGGCCGCCTTGAAGCCAAGCATGCGGCTCCGCGGCGTGCGGTCGAAATAGGCATCGAACAGATAGACCTTGCCCCTGTAGCCGAATTCGAAATTGGCGTTGGCGAGCCAACGGATGACAACCGTATCGGACTCCGGCGGGGGCAATGGTCCGCCTGTCACGGCGGCCTTGTAACTGTTGCAAGCCTCCGGGATATCGGCTGCGAGCGCAGCCCCGCCAAGGGTTAGGGCCACGCTCGCAAGCCCCAACAACAACGGCGTTTTCGCCATGCGCGCTACCTCTCAGCTCAAGCCGATAGACCTCAGCGACTTCCACCACCCCATCTCCCGAGTCAGCGTAAACACTGTTCTTTACCCTGGCAATGCGACGCTAGAAATTTCAGGAGTTGAGAGAGTTAGCATGTCGCTGGGTGGGCCGGTAAATGTTACTTGAGATGCCGCGATTTCGAACGGTATCCGGATTGCGGACCAATGTCTCAGATGGGTCATTCGCGTCGATTTCGGGTCGTCCGCGA
>Ga0075434_100002991_pt1 | contig 15042 bp, 14 predicted proteins | sample RhiMethybrSRZTD3_FD_75298 | JGI IMG/M metagenome (GOLD analysis project Ga0075434, IMG submission 75298) | Populus rhizosphere microbial communities from Tennessee, USA - Rhizosphere MetaG P. TD hybrid SRZTD3 | ecosystem: Host-associated > Plants > Roots > Rhizosphere > Soil | place: USA... | reverse complement strand
GCGGGCATTCCCGCCTCGCTCTACGTCGGATCCTGGTCGAACTGGGTCGCGGATCCGGCTCGTCCGGTGGCCACGGGCCCGGAACCGGGCTAGAGCGCCCGCAGACGGCCGCCCGCCGGCTACCAGGGTCCGCGTGGCTCAACGGGCCTGGCCTCGCCCAACAGCACGCAGCTCCGAACCCGCCCTCGCTTTGTGATCATGACCTCCCTGGCGCTATCACGCACCTAAAGTCATGATCACAACGACGGGAGCCCGCCCCGATCCGCGGCGGGCGGACGGGAACCATATGGTGCCGCACCCCGTCCAAGTCAGTGCGGGCAGGCCTGGGGCAGCCGGACCCGCCCGCACCAGCAACCACCGCGGTGGGCCGGGCGTACCAGGCCCGGTGCCCGCCCCAAAGACCGCGGGACCGGCCCAGGCGGCCGGGCCGGCCCCGCGGGCCCGCCCGGTGTGAGCCGTGCGGGGCCAAGCCGCAGGGCGCCGCCCGTAAGCCCGCGGTGCGGAAGGAGTCGCGATGATAGTGCTGGGCACGCCGAAGGGCGCGGCCAGGCAGGCCGCGCTGGGCGGCATCGCCGCCAGCCTCATAATCGGGCTCGGCGCCTGCGGCAACACCGTGGCCGGCACGGGAGCCGCCGGCACGGGCGCCGCCGGGCCGGGCAGCGCTGCCGGGGGCCCGCGCGCCACCGCTGGGCCGTCCCCGGCCGCGGTGAACCCGGGCGGGGTGAGGATCCCAGCCAACGCGACGGCTCCGGCGGCCATATGCCGGGAGATCCCGGGGCTGACCCGGATGACCGTCACGCTGTCCACCCAGCCATCGAGCTTGAACGCCCGCGAGGTGCTACCGCGGGGGTTCACCATCCGCGACCCGGCCGCCGTGCGGCTGCTGGCCACGCAGCTGTGCGCGCTTCCCAGGATGCATGCCGGGCAGCTGATGTGCCCGAACATGACGGGCGCCAGCTACCGGCTACTGTTCTTCGCCGGTAACCACGCCTTCCCGCAGATCGTGGTCGGGGTGTCGGGCTGCCGCGTGGTCACCGGCCTCGGCCCCGCCCGGTCCTGGTCCGGCTCAACCGCGCTGGAGTACGCACTGGCCCGGCACTTCGGCCTCCACTTCCCGTTCCCGGTGCCCGCTTACTGAGGCCGCACGGTGCGGTCATCCCGGCGGGGCCAGGTCGTGGCGTGCGGTCAGCGCCAGCCAGGTCAGTACCCCGGTGATCAGGGCCGGCGTGGCGGGCCTCGCGCCAGCTGCCAGAGCCACCCCGATGCTCACTGCCGCGGCGGCGGCGATCCGCAGCGCGAGCCTGGCCGGGCGGCCGCGCCGCACCCGGGCCCACCAGCGGCCAGCCAGGAGGCCCGCGGCCGGCCGCCCACGCCGTCTCTCCCCATTCGCGGCCGGCCGCCGGCGGCGCCGGGCCCAGCCGGGGGCGGCCGGCCACCGGCCAGGGCCCGCGCGCCGGCGGGCCGGTCCCGCGGGACGGGCAAGGTCAGCCAGGGTCTCCGCGCGGCCGAAGTTCGTCCGCAGGGCAGTGTAGGCGCCGGCCGCCGCGGCGAACCGGGCGGCGTCCCCGCCATCGGCGCGGTCCGGGTGGGTGGCCGCGGCGATCCGCCGCCATGCGGCCCGGACCTCGTCGTCGGACAGTCCGGCCCGGGCTGGCAGCCCCAATACCGTGAACGGGTCCGTCTGCCGCGCTGCTGTCATCGGGGGTGCCCTCCCCGGCCGAGTGTACGGAACCGGCGGCCGGCCGGGAAGCGGCGCCAGGGCCGGGGACAGCACCCGGGACGAGGCACGTGAGCTGGGCCCGCGGTTCCCCCCAAAGAAGCGCGCAGGGAGCGAACCCGGATCCGCCCCTTGCCCACGCTGCGACCCGTGTCCCCGGCCGGGCCCGCCTTCCGTGTGACCGGAAGCCCCTCCAGCGGGCCGTGCCTGTGCCTCGCCCCGGGCTTCCTGTAGCCAACCGCCCCGCGGGCTAGCAGGCTATCCCCGGATTCCGGGATCCGCCGGTCATCGGGCCCAGACCTAGACTTGCGCTACCCGCACCCATGGGCATCTGCGCAGACAGGAGGGCCATGGCGCACCAGCCTGGCAACCCGGCGGCGGCGCGTGTCACCACGCCGTCCGGGCTTGTCGTCGGCATCCCCGAGGGGAGCAGGCTGGTGTTCGGCCGGGGCCCAGACGCGGATCTGACCATCCCGGCCGGCCGGGGGCTGTCCCGGCGAGCCGGGGTGATCAGCGCGATGGCGGCCGGCGCCTGGATAGCCAACATCAGCCGCACCCACGCCCTCTACACCGAGGGCGACGGTTACCGGATCAGGCTGCCCCGGATGGAGGAGCGCGACGAGCCCTCGGGCGGCTGGTTCGTCCGCGCCGGGACGGTGCTCGTCGGGTCACGGGCCATGCTGGACGAGGGGCGCCCGCTGGCGGTGATCGTCTCGGGTAGCGACGAGGCCTGGGGCGTGGGCCCTGACGGCAGCTGGGCCCGCGGCGACGGCGAGGCGACGCTGCTGCCGATCTACCTGGACCCAATGACCAAGCTGTTCCTGGTTGCCTTGATGTGGTGCCGCCCCTGGCTGCTCGACCCCGGCGCGGTGACCCCGCTGCCGCGGGTCCCCGAGATCGCCAGGGACGCGCTCGCGGCCACGGGCGCCTACCACGAGCTGGAACGGTTCGACACCGACCCGGTGTTCCGGGACCGGCTGTCCGCCCGGGTGGCCGAGCACATCAAGGTGCTGCGGCACAAGATCACCGACCGGGGCCTGGTCAGCCCCGACACCCGGCTCTCCGACGAGGTGGTGGTGCGGCTGCTCATCGAGCACGGCATCGTCACGGCCGCGGACCTGGGCAAGCTGAACGACCCGGCCTGGTGCTCACGCCAGGAGGACCTGTGGTGGTCCCGCGACGGCTGACCCGCGCGGACGGTCTCATGGCCGTCAGGGCACGGGGGAGGGGGCACCCGATTGCGGCGGGTGGACCTGGAAGGCCGTGGTGAGCCGGTGCCCGTCTCCGGTGACCACCACCACGTGATAGCCCGGAGGGATCGGCCCGGGATAGAACGCGTGCCGCTGGTCGATCGTGTAGTTGAAGCTTCCTGCGTCGTCGACCACCAGCCGGACCGGGGCGTCGGGCCGGCCGGCCAGCGCCAGCGTGACGGTGGTCCGCGGCGGCCAGCCGGCACCGTGCACCACGAAGCCGGTGTTACCGTCGCCGGTCGGCTGGATCACCCCGATCCCCGGCTGGCTGCCCGACAGCGGGGGGAACGAGCTTGGCGGCGGCCCGGTCGGCACCGGGAAACCCGGCCCTGCCGGGCTGGGCGAGGAAGACGCCGCGGGGCCGCCGTCCAGCGCCAGTGCGATCACGGCGCCGACGGCGACCAGGGCGGCGGCCGCCACGGCCAGCCCGGCAACGCCGGCCCAGACGCTGCGCCGTCGCCTGGGCCGGCGGGCGGGCGGGGCGGCAGGCCGTGGCGGAGGGGCCGGACGGCCCGGAAGCATCGCGGACCGGCGCGCCAGCCACCTCCGGACCGCCGGGGCGTGCGGTGCGGACAGAGCGGTGCGCGACCCGAACGTCGCCTCATCCCCGGTGCCGTCCTCGGCCGGGGCCTGGGCCGCGAGCTGCGGGCCATGCTGGTAGTCGCCGATCACCGCCATGGCCGGGTCGGTCAGGTAGGCGTGGTGGCCGTTATGCGCAGCGCCTTCCTCAACGTAGGGGCCTAGCTGGCTGAGCAGGGTGGCGGAAGTCGGCCGCTGTCTTGGGCTGCGCTCCAGGCAGGCGGTGACCAGGCCGGTCAGCTCGCTGGGCAGCCCGGCCAGGTCCGGCGGCTCGGTGGCGAGCCGGACCAGCACGTCCATGACCGTCTCTCCCTGGTACGGGGCGTGTCCGGTGGCCGCGTACAGCAGCGTCGCGCCGAGCGAGAAGACGTCGCTGGCGGCCGACGCCTGCCGGGTGTCGCGTGCCTGCTCGGGGGCCATGTATGCGGGGGTGCCCACGGCGCCGCGGGTCACCGTGAGCTGGACCCGTTCGGCGGCCCTGGCCACGCCGAAGTCGATCACCCGGGGACCGTCCGGCGAGACCAGCACGTTCGACGGCTTCAAGTCGCGGTGCACCAGCCCGGCCAGGTGGATCGACTCCAGCGCTTCGGCGCACCCGGCGGCCAGCCACCGGGTGGCCGGCACAGGCAGCGGGCCGCACGTCCGGACCAACTGGGTCAGCGAGGGCGCGGGAACGTACGCGGTGGCCAGCCATGGCATGTCGGCGTCGGCGTCGGCCGCCACGACGGCGGCGGTGAACACCCCGCTGACCCGCCGTGCCGCGGCCACCTCGTGCGCGAACCGGGCGCGGAACCCGGCCTCCTCGGCGAACTCGATCTTGATCGTCTTGACGGCCACCAGCCGGCCTGCGGTGGACCTGCCCAGGAACACCTGCCCCATCGCCCCGGCACCGAGGCGGCCCAGCAGCACATACGGCCCGATCCGTTCCGGATCCCACTGGCGGAGCGGGCCCAGCGCCGGCCGCACAACCATGATTCCGCCCTCCCCAGGCACGTCCGGCCAGTCACTATGATGCCGACTCTGCGCGGCTGTGTGCCCGGTTTCTGACGGTGTGCAGTGGGTCATGCCGGTCCGGCCACAGTAGTCCTGACAGTCCGGCCCGGGATCGGGCGCATCCGGCCACAACAGTCCGCCGGATATGACCGGTTTAGTGCGGTTCGGCGCCGAATGCCTGGTCCAGCAGCGCCGTGACGTCCGCCGCGGCCACGGAGGACTGGCTTGCCGGTGCCGCCGCATCGGCCGGGAGCGGGGCGGCACGCGGGCTCGCCGGCCTGGACGCGCCCGCCCGCCGGGCCTGGTCACCGGCGGCCGCGGCGGCGGGATGCAGCGCCCGGTGACTGGCCGGTGCCGGCTCAGCGAGGGCGGCAGGCGCTGCAACCAGCCTTTTCACCTGCACAAACGTCACTCCGCCGTGGTAGATGTAGGCGGCCTGGCCGACCTCGAGGCGGCGGATGAGGGCAGGCTCGGCCACGGGTTCCTCCCGGATCCGGGACGAGCCCTCGTGACCCCAGCGCGGCACGCCGAGCAGGCGACGGCTGGTGTCCAGCACCGGCCGGTTCCCGGCCAGGGCCGTGACCGGTTCGGGGTGCGGGGTGCGCAACAGCCAGATGCCGCCATCCGCGGTCGCGGCCAGCCGGTACCTGTCGTCATCGCCGGGTGCCAGCCCCTGCCAGGACTGCGCGGAGACCTGCACCGCGAGGCCGAGCGAGCGCGCCCGCTCGTAAAGCTGCCAGATCGGCAGCCGGCGGGAGACCGCGCTGAACTCGTCCACCGCCAGCAGGATCTCCCGGTCGGCGCCGGCGCCGTGCGCGGCGTACTGGGCCAGCAGGTCCACCAGCGCCCGCGCCTGTGCTTCGGCCACCGCCACGTCGGCTGTCCCCTCGAGGATGCAGTACCAGGCGTCGGCGTCACCAAAGCCGCCCGGCCCGTCCAGCCCGGTTCCCAGCCGCCGGAACAGCGTGCGAAACCGCAGCGCGATATCGCTGACATGCCGGGAGGCCGACCGGGCCAGCGCGGCTTCCGCGCCATGGCCGGGCCCGGCGTAAGCCAGGCCGAGCCAGCCGGCATCGAGCCGGGCGAGGAGGTCCGCGGCGCTGGCCGGAGGCCCGCAAGGCGCGCCCACGGCGAGTTCGATGATCGCCTCCATGACGTCCGCGTAGTAGGCCGCGGCCCCGGTTCCGTGCTCGATCATGTCCAGGAGGGTGCCGGTGAGCTCGGCCGGCGGCAGCTCCCATAGCGACAGGCTCGCCTCGTCCGGCCAGATGGCGGTGGACCGCGCTCCGGCGTCGCGCAGTACCCGGCGTACCCGGTCCGCGACCCGCCGCGAGTCGGCACCGCCCTTACAGTCCAGAACGACGAGCAGCGGCCGGCGGCCGGTGCCGGCCGCGTGCAGCTGTAGTCCGCGGGCCAGAAACCCGGCCCAGAGGCGCAGCAAGAGCGTTGTCTTTCCCGTCCCGGTCGTGCCGATGATCACCTGGTGGGACCGCAGCCGCTGGTAGGGGATCATCGCCAGGTCCGCGGTCCGGTGCCCCGCCGAGCGGATCACCGCGCCCGCCACGATGGCGCCGCGCCGGGACAGCAGCGGCACCGCGCCGGGGGCGGCGATCCTGGCCCGGGCCGTGCGCACCTGGCGCCGCCACTGGCGCGCCTGGAAGGCGGCCGGTGAGGTGGGGAAGATCCCGCCGGTTCCGGTTTCCATCGCGTAGATCCGCCGCGACCAGATCAGCCCGCCCGCAGCCAGGCCGAGCGGGATCGCGGCCGGGGCGATGGTCGTCGCGGCCAGCGCCACCGAGCCCGCCGACAGCTGATGCCAGGCGGTCAGCCAGGCGTGATACGGGGCGGCGGCGGCATGCGGCACCGAACGGCCGGCGATGGCGACCGCCACCAGCCAGACCGCCACCATGGGCAGGCAGGCCAGGGCCGCCCGGTACAGCCGCCGCGGCGGCCAGCCGCCCAGCCAGGCCAGTGTCACCGCCAGCGCGGCCACCAGCGAGACCGGCGCGGCCGCGACGACCAGCAGCGCGATCGCGGCCGCCCGGGCCAGCCTGCCCGCCAGGCGCAGCGCGGCCAGCACTGCCATCAGGCTCAGGTAGCGCCCGATCACCGGGCCCGCTCCCCGGTGGCGACGGCCGGGCCGGTCATGTCCGCACCCGGCGGCAGGCCGCGGATCTCGACCCGCTGGCCGGTCTCGCCCAGCGCGGCCCTGGCCCGGGCCACCGTGGGCGCGGCGGCGGGGGAGCACAGGTACACCACCCGGGCATGGCGCGGAGCGGCGCCCGGCACGCGTGCCTGGCCGGCCGGGCAGCCGTAGTCGCCGGTCCTGCTGAGGATCTCCTGCATGATGCCCGCGGTCCTGGCGACGGTCTTCCGGGTCAGCTCGGCCTCGATCGCCCAGCACTCACCGGCGAAGCTGACCGGGGCGCCGTCCGGCCAGTGCACCTCACCGTCGGGGACGTGCTCGCGTAATCCGACCCGGCCGCCCGCCGCGGCGCGCAGCCGGCGCTCGCCGCGCCAGAAAGCGCCCGCCCTGGCATACCCGGGGGCCGCTTCGAATGCCAGCCGCACCGAGGTGACCGCCCGCAGGTGCGCCAGCCGCGATAAGGCCGGCGAGGCGGCCCGGTACGGCAGGCCGCACGCGGACAGCCCGGCCCGGGTCAGCCAGATCCAGGGACGGCCCGGGCCGATTCTGGCGGTCTCGGCGTAGCGGGCGCGCCGCCAGCCCAGCGTGATCGCCCGGGCGCGGGGCTCGGTGACGCCGAGGAGGGCGGCGAGCTGGTCGAGTTGCACGGCGTACATATCGGCGACGAACAGCAGCGCGGCAATGTCGCGCTCGGTGAGAAATGCGGGGAATGCTTGCGTTGTGCCCGCGCTGGCATCCACAGGTCAACTACATCACGACGCGCGACACGCGGTAAGAGGTGGCGCCAGGCGGTGCTTGTAAGGCACAATCCGAAGAGGAGTGCTAGCGGCAGCCTGTCGCGAGCCCGGGCATCCGGAGCCAATGGCGGCGGAGCCGAGGTCGTTGGGGAAGACGCACCTCGTCCGCACGCAGGGAGGCCAGGGTGACCGTTCGCGGCGTTCTGCACGTCCATTCCGCGCCCCCGGCGCTCAGTCCCCATGTGGAGTGGGCGGTCGCCGGGGTTCTTGGTGTGCCGGTGAGCATGCCGTGGGTAAACCAGTCGGCCGCGCCTGGGATGTTGCGCGCCGAGCTTAACTGGGAAGGCCAGGCCGGCATGGCGGGCGAGATCACGTCGGCGCTGGCCGGGTGGAACCGGCTGCGCTTCGAGGTCACCGAGGAAGCCAGCCCGGGCTGTGACGCCCTGCGGTTCAGCTACACCCCGGCACTCGGCGTATTCTCCGCCGTCACCATGGCCAACGGGGACGTCCTGGTGCCGGAGAGCCGGCTCCGGCAGGCGATGACGGTAGCGGCGGCCGCCCCGTCCAGCATCGCCCGGCTGGCTCACCGCGGCGGGTCCGCCGACGGGCGCGACGGTGCCGGTGCGCTGGAGGAAGAACTGTCCCGGCTCCTCGGCGAGCCCTGGGACTGCGAGCTTGAGCCGTTCCGGTGCGCCGCCGACGGCGCGCCGGTGCGCTGGTTGCACGCCACCGGCTAACCACCGTGGCCGCCCGGAAGGTCCTCCTCGACTGCGATCCGGGCATCGACGACGCGTTCGCGATCGCGTTCGCCTGCGGGCACCCCGGGCTGGAACTGCGCGGGATCACCACGGTGGCGGGCAACGTCAGCCTGGACCGGACCACCCACAACGCGCTGGCCGTACTGGAGTTCCTCGGCCACGGCGACGTGCCGGTGGCCGCGGGCAGCGCGGCACCGCTGCGGCATCCCTTCGAAGCCCGCGGCGTGCACGGCGAGTCCGGGCTCGGCGCCGCCCGCCTCCCCGCGCCGCGCGGCCGGCCGCTGGCCGCGCACGCGGTGGACTTTCTCATCGACCAGATCGCGTCCGCGCCGGGCGAGCTGACCCTGGCCGCGACGGGCCCGCTGACCAACGTCGCGCTGGCGGTCCGCCGCCATCCGTCGCTGGTCACGCAGGTCGCCGGCTTCGTCATTATGGGCTGCTCGGCGGCCGGTGGAAACATCACCCCGGCGGCCGGGTTCAACATCTGGTGCGACCCCGAGGCCGCCGCGATCGTATTCGGCGCGGGCTGGCGGGTGACCATGGTCAGTCTCGACGTGACCGGTCAGGCCGTGGCCACCCCCGAGGTCGAGGACCGGATGCGCGGGCTGGGCCCGCTGGCCGATGAGCTGTTGCTGCCCGCCCTTCGCGGCTACCAGGGCATCACAAGCGCGGCCGGGCGGCCGGTGCGCGATGTTTGCGCGTTGGCGCTGATCGCCGCGCCCGGCCTATTCGGCTGCGAGCCGGCCCGGGTCGAGGTGGAAGCACAGGGCCGGCGGACGGCGGGCACGATCGTTACTGACTTCGCCGCGGCCCCGAGCGGGCAAAACGCGCTGGTGGCGATGTCGGTCGAGGTCGCGGGGTTCTGGGACCTGGTGGTCGGCGCCTGGCAGCGGGTCAGCGCCGCGATGACTCGTGGCTGATGGCCTGCCCCAGGCGCGCTCGCGGACCGGCCGGAGGGCCCCGGGCGTGAGCGTCCGCGCTTACCGCTGGGCACCCGGGTCAGTGGCGCGCCGCCGAGGCGAGCCCGGCGGCGCCGCGGGTGTTGATGACCCGCTCCGGCGGGATGCCGATTCCCTCCGCACGCACGCAGCCATACTCCAGCCAGTCGAGCTGGCCAGGGGCGTGCGCATCGCTGTCGATGGCGAACATGCAGCCCATCTCGGCCGCCAGGCGCAGCAGGCTGTCCGGGGGATCCCGCCGCTCCGGCCGGCAGTTGATCTCCACCGCGACACCATGATCGCGGCACGCGGCGAACACCTGCGGTGCGTCGAACGCCGATTCGGGCCTGCCGCGCCCGGCCAGGAGCCGGCCGGTGCAATGCCCCAGCACGTCCACGTGCGGGCTGGACACCGCGGCGATCATGCGGGCGGTCATCGGCCCGGATGGCATCCGCAGCTGTGAATGCACGCTGGCTACGACGACGTCCAGCCTGGCGAGCAGCTCGTCGGACTGATCGAGGGCACCGTCGTCGAGGATGTCCACCTCGATGCCGGTCAGGATGCGGAACGGGGCCAGTTCGGCGTTGAGCCGGCTGACCACTTCCAGCTGCTCCTCCAGGCGCTGGGCGGACAGCCCGCTGGCCACCGTCAGCCGCGGCGAGTGGTCGGTCAAGGCGACCCATTCGTGCCCGAGATCGCGGGCGGCCGCCGCCATCTCGGCCGGCGGGCTGCCGCCGTCCGACCAGTCCGAGTGGGTGTGGCAGTCGCCGCGCAGCGCCGCCCGCAGTGCGGTGGGCTCCGACGGGGGTGCTTCGGCGAGCACCCGGGCCAGGTAGGCGGGCTGCTGGCCGGCCGTGGCCTGGGTGATCACCTCGGCGGTGACCTTGCCGATGCCGGGCAGGGCCTCCAGGGTGCCGTCGCGGACCCGCTGCTCCAGCTCGCCCGCTGGCAGGTCGCTGACGACCTGGGCGGCCCGGCGGAACGCGCGCACCCGGTAGGTCGGCTCGGCGGCCCGCTCCAACTGGAACGCGATCTCCCGCAACGCGTCAACTGCCTCCACACCCAACAGATACCAGGTCGGGTCGTCAGCGCCGGAGCCCGACGCCGGGGGTTGGCCGTCCGCGGACGGAACTCCGCGGCCGGGGCAACCCACCGCTCTCTGCCCGCGGGCTTGCCGTCGGCCGGCCCGGTGCCGTGCGGCGGCGCTAGCACCAGGCAATGGAATGTCGGACGCGCTTCGTAAGCTGCGGGTATGGACTGGAAGATTGAGCTTGTGGCTATCCCGGTGACCGACGTCGACCGGGCCAAGGCCTTCTACGTCGATCAGGTGGGCTTCCATGCGGACCACGATCATCAGGTGAACGAGGGCCTGCGGTTCGTGCAGCTCACCCCGCCCGGGTCGGCGTGCTCGGTGGTGATGGGGACCGGGATCACGGAAATGCCGCCCGGATCGCAGAAGGGCGTCCAGATTGTGGTTGGCGACGTCGAGGCCGCCCGCAAGCAGCTCGTGGAACGCGGGGTCGAGGCCAGCGACGTCGACGTGCAGCCGTGGGGCAAGTTCGTGTTCTTCGCCGACCCCGACGGCAACACCTGGTCCCTCCAGGAACTCCCGCCCTGGAGCTGACCCACGCGACCAGGCGTGGCGTCGGACAGCTAGGCGGGCGGGGTCCAGACGTAGGGGGTTGTCGTGGCGATGGGCTGGAATCCCAGGCGGCGGAGGATCGGCGCGCTGTTGCTGGAGGCGTCCACCAGCAGGTAGCGGAAATCCCGGGCCGCGGCCAGCTGGGCGCGCCGGGAGAGCAGCGCCCGGTAGATACCGCGGCCGCGCCACTCGCTCAGGGTCCCGCCGCCCCACAGCCCGGCGAACTGTGTCCCGGCTGGAACCGGTCGAGTTCGGCGCCGCGGGCCCCGGTGTCCCTGGGGGCGCCGATGAGCCCGCGCTCCTCGCCGACCACACGCAGCAGCGGCCCATCGTGCTCGTACCCGACGCCTGCGGGCGGGCTGGCGATTCGATGCGCGCCTGCTCGTCGAACGCGGCCAGCAAGGCCTCGGGGCTTTCCACGGTGTCGACTCTTGCAGACCGGTCAACCCGCTTTCTGGCCAGTCAGGCCGCCATCAAGCCAGGCGGAGAACAGCCCGGGCGCGTGTGCGGCTGCCCGCTGCCAGGCGCCGTCCGCGGCGCGGAACAACGGCCCGGTCACCTCCTCACCCGGCGGCGGCGTGACAAGCCGCACCCACGACGCGGCGATCGCCTGGGTCGCCTCCGGGTGGAACTGCACGCCGACGTGCGGGCCGTAGGCGAACCCCTGCACGCAGACGGGGTTGGCTGCGATCTCCGTCGCGCCGCGCGGCAGGTCAAAGGCGTCGCGATGCCACGACAGCCACGGCCCCTCCGCCAGACCGGGGGACCGGCTCGTCACCTGCGCCCAGCCGATCTCCGGCTCGGCCAGCCGGTAGAGCCGGGCGCCGAGAACGCGGGCGAGCGCCTGGGCGCCGAAGCAGATGCCAAGCACCGGTACGGACGCGGCGAGCGCGCGCTCGATGAAGGCGAGCTCCGCGGCAAGCCAGGGCAGCGTGTCGTCATAGGCGGTCAGCTCGGACCCGAGTACGACCGCGGCGGCGAAGTCCGGCTCGGCCGGCAGCGGCTCCCCGGCGTGCAACGCGGCGGTCTGGATGCGCAGCGACCGCGTCGCGGCCCAGTTGGCGAGCAGCCCGGCCGGCGCGTGGCGGCCGTGCTCGACCACCAGCAGCCGCCCCGAGCCGCCCACACTTATCACGATATCGGATTATCCGATGTCGTCGTATCGACGGGCGCCGTCACAGCGGGATGTTGCCGTGGTGACCGCGGCGCTGCGGCGCATCCGCGATGGCCTGGATGATCGATTCCCTGGTCTTGGACGGCTCGATGACCTCGTCTACCACGCCGAGCGCGTGGGCCCGGTCCAGGCCGCCGGCCTCCCGCTGGTGCTCGGCGGCGAGGTCCGCCTCGACCTCGTGGAGCTTCTCCGGCGGGACGTCGGCGAGGGTGCGGCGGTGCAGGATGCGGATCGCGGCCACCGGGCCCATCACCGCGATCTCGGCGCCCGGCCAGGCGAACACCTTCGTGGCGCCCAGCGCGCGGGAGTTCATCGCGATGTACGCGCCGCCGTAGGACTTGCGCATGACCAGCGTGATCCGGGGGACCGTGGCCTCGGCGAACGCGTGCAGCAGTTTCGCGCCGCGGCGCACCACCCCGTCCCACTCCTGCCCGACGCCGGGCAGGTAGCCGGGCACGTCCACCAGCACCACCAGCGGCACGCCGAACGCGTCGCACATCCGGACGAACCTGGCGGCCTTCTCGGCCGAGGTCGCGTCCAGGCAGCCACCGAGCCGCAACGGGTTGTTGGCGATCACCCCGACGGTGCGGCCGGCCAGCCGGCCGAGCAGGGTGACCACATTCGGCGCCCACCGCGGGTGCAGTTCGATGCCCGGGCTGTCGAGCAATGCAGCGATCACCGGCTTGATGTCGTAGGCACGGCGGGGTGAGTCGGGCAGGAGCGCGGCCAGGTCAGGCACACCGTCCTGGGTGCCGGGCTCCCCGGCGCCCGCGTCGATGTTCCCCTGGTCACCAAGCAGCAGGGCCAGTTCCCTGGCCCGCTCGATCGCCTCAAAGTCCGTGGGCACCACCACGTGGACCACGCCGGAGCGCCGGGAATGCGGCTCCGGGCCGCCGAGGCGGGCCATGTCCACGTCCTCGCCGGTCACCGAGCGCACCACGTCCGGGCCGGTGACGAAGATCCGGCCATGCTCGGACAGGATCACCACGTCGGTCAGCGCCGGACCGTAGGCGGCGCCGCCGGCCGCGGCGCCGAGCACCACCGAGATCTGCGGGACCACGCCCGAGGCCCGGGTCATCGCGGCGAACACCGTGCCGACCGCGTGCAGGCTCTCCACGCCCTCCCGCAGCCGCGCGCCGCCCGAGTGCCACAGGCCGATCACCGGCGCGCCCTGGGCGATGGCCTCGTCGTAGGCGGCTACGATCGCCGCGCAGCCCGCGGTACTCATGGCCCCGCCCTGGACCTTGGGGTCACTTGCGAAGCTGACCGCGGGCATGCCGCCGATCTGCCCGCAGGCGGCCAGCGCGCCGCTGTCGTCGTGCGCGGTCAGCAACTGGACCGTTCCCGGGTCGAACAACGCCTCCAGCCGTGCCTCCGGGTCCCGGGTCATCCTCGCCGGTGCCGCCTGCCCGTTGACGGCGGCCGCGGGGCGCGGCTCAGCCTCGGTGGGTTGGGTACGGCTGTCAATTACGGTCACGGAACCCTCCTTGCGGGCGGAGAACTGGTCAGGCGGCGGTGAAAGCGAGCGTCACGTTGTGCCCGCCGAAACCGAACGAGTTGTTCAGCGCCGCCATGGGCGCGCGGCCGTGTGGGGCGAGTTCCCGCGGCTTGGTGGCTATGTCCACCCGTGCCTCGTCGTCCGGGTCGTCCAGGTTGATCGTCGGCGGGGCAATCCGTTCGCGCAAGGCCAGGATCGTGGCGACCGCCTCCACGGCGCCGGCCCCGCCGAGCAGGTGCCCCGTCATCGACTTGGTAGCGGACACGACCACCCCGTCTGCCGCCGGGCCGAGCGCGGTGGCGATGGCCTGGCCTTCCACGGCGTCACCGGCCGGGGTGGAGGTGGCGTGCGCGTTCACGTGCACCACCTGGTCCGGGTCCAGCCCGGCGTCGGCGAGCACCGCCTGGATGGCGGTGACGATGCCGGTCCCGCTCGGTTCCGGCTGGGCGATGTGGTGCGCGTCGGATGAGTACCCCGCGCCGGCCGCCATAGCGTGCAGCCGCGCTCCGCGCCGCTGCGCGTGCTCGGCCGATTCCAGCACCACCATGCCCGCGCCCTCGCCGAGCACGAAACCATCCCGGCCCTTGTCGAACGGGCGTGAGGCTAGCTCCGGCTCGTCGTTGCGGGTGGACAGGGCCCGCATGGCGGCGAAGGCCGCGATGTTCAGCGGGATGATCGCTGCCTCGGTCCCGCCGGCCAGGACCACGTCGGCCCGGCCCGTCCTGATCATTTGGATCGCGTAGCCGATGGCCTCGGCGCCGGAGGCGCACGCGCTCACCGTGGTGTGTACCCCGGCACGCGCCCCGAGTTCGATGCCGATCCACCCCGCCGATCCGTTTGGCATGAGCATCGGGACTGTGAACGGAGAGAGGCGCTGCCAACCGCGTTCGCGCAGCGTGTCGTAAGCAGCGAGGGTGGTGGAGATCCCGCCGATGCCGCTGGACACGACCACCCCGAGCCGCTCCGGCGGCACCTCCGGGGCACCGGCGTCGGCCCATGCCTCCCGGGCCGCGACGAGCGCGAACTGCTCGCACCGGTCGAGTCGGCGCGCCTGCACCCGGTCGAGCACCGTCGCCGGGTCGACGGCGGCCGTGGCGGCGATCCGGGTCGGCAGGCTGGCGTATCCGTCGTCGGTGAGCGACCGGGTGCCGCTCTGCCCGGCCAGCATCCCGTCCCAGGTGCTCGCGACGTCACCGCCGAGTGGCGTGGTGACGCCGAGGCCGGTGACCACGACACGTGGCTGGTCTGCCCGCACAGTAATCAGCTCCTTCGCTGCGGTGTCATCGCGGACGCCGCGGCGCCGCGGCCAGCGGCTCGCGTGATCAGGCCGAGACTTCGGCGCGGCGGACGTAGTCGATGACGTCCTTGACGGTCTTGAGGTTCTTCAGCTCGTCGTCGGGGATGTCCACGCCGAACTTGTCCTGGGCCGCCACCGCGATCTCGACCATCGACAGCGAGTCGATGTCCAGGTCGTCGACGAAGCTCTTCTCCGGGGTGATTTCGTCCGCGGGGACGCCCGCGACTTCGTCGATGATCTCCCCGAGGCCGGTCTGGATTTCCGTTTCTGTCATCGCCATTGGATGCGTCTTCTCCTTCGTTCTTGTTTTTCT
>Ga0075434_100002983_pt1 | contig 15057 bp, 14 predicted proteins | sample RhiMethybrSRZTD3_FD_75298 | JGI IMG/M metagenome (GOLD analysis project Ga0075434, IMG submission 75298) | Populus rhizosphere microbial communities from Tennessee, USA - Rhizosphere MetaG P. TD hybrid SRZTD3 | ecosystem: Host-associated > Plants > Roots > Rhizosphere > Soil | place: USA... | reverse complement strand
CGCGTTCCGCGCCCAGCTCTTCCGGGTCACCTGGCTGATCTGCATCTTCATCTTCCTCGCCGTCTACCAGACGTACCTGAACCAGATGCTCGAGATCCGGTGGCGCCGGTGGCTGACCAATCGCTACTTGAACGCCTATCTCGCCGACCGCGCGTACTACCGGATGCAGCTCATCGCGCGCGGGACCGACAATCCCGATCAGCGGATCGCCGAGGACGTGGGGCTGCTCGCCGCCCACACGCTCGGCCTCTTCACCGGCGGCCTGCGTGCCGTGGTGACCCTCGTGACATTCGTGGCGATCCTGTGGGGCCTCTCCGGCACCTTCGCCGTGTCCGTGGGCGGGTCCACGGTTCACGTGCCCGGCTACATGGTGTGGGTCGCGGTGCTCTATGCGGTTGGCGGTACGTGGTTCACCGACCTGCTCGGCCGTCCCCTCGTCCGCCTGAACTACGACCGGCAGCGCTTCGAGGCCAATTTCCGGTTCAGCCTGGTCCGCTTCCGCGAGAACACGGAGGGCGTCGCCCTCTATCGCGGAGAGTCGGACGAGCTCCGGACCTTCCGCCAGCGCTTCGAGGACGTGGTGTCGAACTGGTGGGGGATCATGCGGCGGCAGAAGCGCATGACGTACTTCACGTCCGGCTACGGGCTCGGCGCGTGGATCGTGCCGTCGATCGTGGCGGCCCCGCGCTACTTCCGCGGGGAGCTGGGGCTGGGCGGGCTCATGCAGACCAGCCAGGCCTTCCAGCAGGTGCAGGACGCGCTCAGCTTCTTCGTGCAGTCGTACAAGGAGGTCGCGGCCTGGTGCGCGGTGGTGGAGCGGCTCGCCGGCTTCGACCGTACGCTCGAGGCAGTGCGCTCGCACGCGGGCGACGCCGGCGTGCGCGTCACTGAAGGACGCCCCGCGCGCCTGACCGTGGAGGGCGTGGAGATCGACCGGCCCGACGGCCATCCCCTCATCGAGCACATCAACCTGTCGCTCGCGCGGGGCGAGTCGGTGCTTCTGAGCGGCGCGTCGGGGTCGGGCAAGAGCACGCTGATCCGCGCCATCGCCGGGATCTGGCCGTTTGGCCACGGGGAGATCCGAATTGCGCCGGGCGCGCGCGTGCTGTTCCTGCCCCAGCGGCCCTACCTCCCCATCGGGACGCTCCGTGAGGTGATCGCGTACCCGGGGGCGGGCGGCGGCGTGGACGACAAGATCCTGCGCGAGGCGTTGGAGGCGGTGGGGCTTCCCGAGCTCGCCAGCCGCCTCGACGAGGAGGGGCACTGGGCGCAGCAGCTCTCGCCCGGTGAGCAGCAGCGCATCGCGTTCGCGCGGGCGCTGGTGCAGCGGCCGGAGTGGCTCTTCCTCGACGAGGCGACCTCGGCGCTCGACGAGACCAACGAGGCGCGCCTCTACGCCCTGATGCGCGAGCGGCTGCCGGGCACCATGATGTTCAGCGTCGGCCACCGGGGAACGCTCGGGGCCTTCCACGCGCGCCGCCTCGTGGTGCAACCCCGTGCCGACGGCACCGCGGCCATCGTGGAGGCGCCGGCCCCGCCGGTCTCGCCCGAGCGCGCGGAGGCGCGCCGGAGCCGGCACTAGAACCAGCGCGTCTTGTCGACGACGTTGCGGAGCGGCTGGCCGGCGAGGAATCGCCGGCTGTTGTCGAACAGGATCTCGAAGCGCCGGTCGTCCAGATAGGGGCCGTAACCCGCGGTGTGGGGCGTCATCAGCACTCCCGGCATGGTCCACAGCGGGTGATCGACGGGCAGGGGCTCCTGCTCGAACACGTCCAGCGCCGCCCCCGCGATCTCTCCCGCGCGGAGCGCCGCCACCAGATCGTCGAGCCGGGTGGTCAGGCCCCGCCCGATGTTGATGAAGAAGCCGCTGCGCTTCATGCGCTGAAAGCGCGCGCGGTGCATGAACCCCTCGGTCTCCGGCGTGTGCGGGACGGTCAGGATCACGAAGTCGGCGAGGGGCAGGAGCGAGTCGAGCGCGTCCGGGCCGTCGAGCTTCCGCACGCCCGGCGGGGCGTCCCGGCGGCGCGCGTCCACCCCCATCACCTGCATGCCGAATTCCGCGGCGAGCCGGGCCGTCTCCGCCCCGATGCCCCCCACGCCCACGATGAGCGCGGTGGCCTCGGGCAGGTGCACGACACCCGAGTCGAGGGGGTGAGGCCGCCACTCGCGGCGCAGCTGCTGGGGCAGATAGTGATGGAGGCCGCGGGCGAACGCGAGCACGAAGGCCATGATGTGCGCCGCGATGTGGTCGTTGTAGATCTCCCGGAAGTTGGTGACGACCACCGGGTGGGCGATGAGCTCGCCGAAGTAGTAGCCAGCGGGCGGCGCGGCCTGAGGCGCCTGCAGCCAGCGCAGCCGCGCGGCCCGGCGGAGGAGCGCGGGAGAGATGGTGCCGAACGCCGCCTCCGCGTCTCCGATGGCCGCCGCGGCGGCGGCCTCGTCCTCCGCGACCACCACGCGGAGGGCGGGCAGGGCGGCGGCGAGGCGCGTGGCCCAGCCCTGCGCGGTCGGCGAGACGGGCGGGAGCACCAGAAGGGTCGGCGGCATGGCGCCGGCATTCTACACCGGCGAGCCATCGCGACGCGCGATGCTACGATGCGGGCGGCGCGCCGCGCGCGACGCCGCAGCCCATGCCTGGGCCGCCGGATCGCCGGCGGAGGAGGACTCCATCGTGCAGATCGATCTTCGAGGCAAGGTCGCCCTCGTCACCGGCGCGGGCCGTGGCATCGGTCGCGAGATCGCCGGCACCCTCGCCGCCGAGGGCGCCATCACGCATGTCACCGACCTGCGTCCGGACTATCTGGAGGCGGTCGATGCGGACTGGATGGCGGCGGGCTGGCGCGGTCGCGCGCATCACTGCGACGTGCGCGACGCCGCGCGGATCGCGGAGGTGGTGGCGGCGGTGGTCGCCGAGGAGGGTCGCCTCGACGTGCTGGTGAACAATGCCGGGGTGGCGCCGGGCGGGCCGGTCGAGGAGCTCAGCGAGGAGACCTGGGATCTCAACCAGGACGTCAACTGCAAGGGCACCTTCCTCACGTGCCGTGCCGTCATCCCGGTGATGAAGCGGCAGCGGGGCGGCCGCATCATCAACGCAGCCTCGTTCGCCGCCATCCTGCCCATCGCCGGCGGCGCCGCCTACGCCGCGTCCAAGGCGGGCGTGCACTACTTCACCCGGGTGCTCGCGGGCGAGCTCGGGCCGTGGAACATCACCGTGAACTGCTACGCGCCGGGCATGATCCCCACCGAGATGAATCACTTCGCGGAGGCGCCTCCTGCGCATCAGCGGAGGCTCCTCGACACGCTGACGATCCGGCGCTGGGGGGAGGCCCGCGAGGTGGCGAACCTGGTGTGCTTCCTCGCCTCGGATCTGGCCGGCTACATCACCGGCACCCTCATCGACGTGAGCGGCGGAAAGCTCGCCACCCAGATCCCGCGTCTGCCGTGGGAAGCGGCAGCCGCCGCCGGGACGGTGACGCTCGACTGAGGGGCGCAGGTGACCGTCCGCAGGGTGGCCCCCGCGGGGGCGTCGTGCCGCTTTACTCCTGGCGCTCGCGCTCGCGCGCGGCGATCTCGGCGGCGAAGAGATCGAGCCTCAGCGGACAGGGCGGCTCGTTGAGGTCGACGTACTGGCAGTCCATCTCGCTGCACTGCACGTAGAGGTCGCCCTTGCCGAGGAGCGACCGGCGGCGACGCAGCGATACCGTCACGTCCTCTGACACGACGTCACAGCGGAACGGCTTCGAGGGTGACCGGTGCACGGGAGCGTAGTATACAGGAGTTCGGCGCGACCGCGGGAGTGAAACCGACGCTGCAGGCGCGTGCTACCCTTGCTCCGCCGGAGGAGGACACCATGCTGAGCCGGGAAGACAACGAGCTGCTGACGCGGGTCGGGCCGGGCACCGCGATGGGGGCGCTGCTCCGGCGCTACTGGATCCCCGTGGTGCGGTCCGACGAGGTCGAGGCGGGCGGGCGGGTGAAGCGGGTGGCTCTCCTCGGGGAGCGTCTCATCGTCCACCGCACTCCCGAGGGCATGCCCGGCCTGGTCGGCGAGTTCTGTCCCCACCGCGGCGCCTCGCTCTACTTCGGCCGGAACGAGCCGGGTGGCATGCGCTGCCCTTACCACGGCTGGAAGTTCGGCCTCGACGGCCAGTGCGTGGACATGCCCAGCGAGCCGCCGGAGTCGGCCTTCGCCGCCAAGGTCTGCCACGACGCCTATCCGTGCGTGGACAAGGGGGGCGTGATCTGGGCCTACATGGGGCCGGCGGACACGCGGCCCGCGCTGCCCGAGCTCGAGTGGACGCTGCTCCCGCAGAGCCACACGTTCATCTCCAAGCGGGTCCAGGAGTGCAACTGGTTCCAGGCCATGGAGGGCGGCATCGACTCCAGCCATATCTCCTTTCTTCACGCCCCCGTTCGCCACGACGACGCGGCGGTGACGCAGGCGATGGATCGCGCGAGCTTTGGCGTGGGCGCGGCGGTGGAGACGGGCGATCGCGCCCCGCGCTTCGAGGTGGCCCACACCGACTACGGGGTGGTGATCGGAGCGCGCCGCGCCCATCCTCAGGGCTGGTACTGGCGCATCACCCAGTACCTCCTTCCGTTCCACACCATGCCGCCCGCCGACATCGACGACCCCATCGTGCAGTCGCACATCTGGGTGCCGATGGACGACACGCGCGTGGTGAACTGGATGGTGACCTGGCACACCGAGCGCCCGCTCACCGCCGAGGAGATCGCCGTACACGCCTCCGGGGGCGGCGCGCACGTGTGCGACTACGCCCCGGCGACCTCCGAGCCCTACGGCGACGTGCGCACGGCGGCCAACCGCGACAATGACTATCACATGGACTGGGAGTCGCATCGCACGCGCATGTACTGCGGCATCCCGGGCTTCGGCGTGCAGGATCAGGCCATCCAGGAGAGCCAGGGGCCGATCGTCGACCGCTCGCGCGAGCGCCTCGGCACCAGCGACACCGCGATCATTGAGGTGCGCAAGCGCCTGATGACCGCCGCGGGCGCGCTTCGCGAGCGCGACGCTCCCGCGCCGGGCCGGGACGCCGAGGCCTATCTCGTCCGCTCGACGTCGATCGTGCTGCCGCCCGGCGCCTCCTGGATGGACGGAGCGATGGCCCGGATGATGGTGCGGCCGGGCCGCCGGCTCCTCGCCTGAGCCCCGGACGCGAGGAGGCCTGCCATGCGCGCCGTCGTCCTGCGTGAGCCCGGACCCGCCGACCGCCTGAAGCTCGAAGACGTGCCCGATCCCACCCCCGGGGCCGGCGAGGTGATCGTGCGCCTCAAGGCGGCCGCGCTGAACCACAGAGATGTGTGGATCCGCAGCGGCACCGGCGCTTACGCGGGCGGGTTCGCCAAGCCCGTCATCCTGGGCTCGGACGGCGCGGGCGAGGTGACGGCGGTGGGGCGCGGGCTGGACCGGGGTCTGATCGGGCGCGCGGTGGTCATCAATCCGAGCCTCGACTGGGGCGAGGGCGAGGAGGCGCCAGGCCCGAGCTTCCGCATCCTCGGCCTCCCCGACGACGGGACCTACGCAGAGGCCATTCGCATTCCCGCCGCCAACGTCTTCACCAAGCCCGCGCGGCTCTCCTTCGACGAGGCGGCGGCGATTCCGCTCGCCGCGCTCACCGCCTACCGCGCGGTGGTGAGCCGGGCGCGCGTGCGGGCCGGCGAGACCGTGCTCGTGACGGGAATCGGCGGCGGGGTGTCGACCTTCGCGCTCCAGATCGCCGCGCAGCTCAAGGCGCGGGTGCTCGTCACGTCGGGCAGCGACGCCAAGCTTGCCCGCGCCCGCGAGCTGGGCGCGGCGGGTGGCGCCAACTACCGCACGCAGGACTGGGCCCGCGAGATCGTGGCGCTGGCGGGCGGCCAGGGGCCCGATGTCGTCATCGATAGCGTGGGCGGGGAGACCTTCGCCCGGGCCCTCGACATCCTGAAGCCGGGCGGTCGCATCGCGACCTATGGCGCCACCGCCGGGGTGGTGAAGGACTTCGCCCCGCGCGCGGTGTTCTGGAAGCAGATCACGGTGCTGGGCACCACCATGGGGAGCCCGCGCGAGTTCGAGGCCATGCTGCGCCTCTACGACGCGGGCGGTCTCCGGCCGGTGGTCGACCGCGTGTTCCCCCTCGGGGAGGCGCCGCAGGCCCACCGCCGGATGGAGGAGGCGGGACAGTTCGGCAAGATCGTGCTGGCCATGAGTTAACGTAGGAGGGTGACGGGGCGCCTCGTCTCCCTCGATGTGTTTCGCGGGATCACCGTGGCGGGGATGGTGCTGGTGAACAATCCCGGCACCTGGAGCGCGATCTACGGCCCCCTTCGCCACGCCGACTGGCACGGCTGGACGCCTACCGACCTGATCTTCCCGTTCTTCGTGTTCATCGTGGGCGTGGCCATCCCGTTCTCGCTGGCCGGCCGCGCCGGTGGCGGCGCCGACGCCGCGCTACCGCGCGTGCTGCGCCGCGCGCTCCTGATCTTCGCCCTCGGCATCGTGCTGAACGGCTTCCCGTGGTTCCAGTGGGCGACGCTTCGCATCCCGGGCGTGCTCCAGCGCATCGCCCTCTGCTATCTCGTCGCCGCGCTCATCTATCTGGCGACGGGGTGGCGAGGCCAGGCCGCCTGGGCGGCGGCGCTGCTGCTCGGCTACTGGGCCCTCATGATGCTGGTGCCGATGCCGGGCCACGGCGCGGGCGACCTCGGCAAGGAGTGGAACCTCGCGGCATATCTCGACCGCGCCCTCCTGGGCCCGGCGCACATGTGGCGCGTGGCGAAGGTGTTCGACCCGGAAGGCATACTCAGCACGGTGCCCGCGGTGGCGACGGCGCTCGTGGGTGTGCTCGCCGGCCAGTGGCTCCGCAGCGGTCGCGCCCCCGCGGTGCTGGCGCGGGGACTTGCGTGGGCGGGTGTCGTCGGGCTCGCCGTCGGTTGGCTCTGGGGCCTCGTCTTCCCCATCAACAAGTCCTTGTGGACCAGCTCCTACGTGGTCTTCACCGCGGGCTGGGCGCTGCTCGTGCTGGCGTTCTGCTACTGGCTGATCGACGTCAGGGGTGTCCGACGCTGGGGCGCGCCGTTCGTGGTGTTCGGCGTCAACGCGCTGGCGCTCTACTTCCTCTCGACGCTGATGGCGAAGCTCTTCGTCCTGATCCACGTGGGGGAACCGCCGCGGCTCTTGCATGCGTGGGTTTTCTCCCACGCGTTCGCGCCGTGGGCCTCGCCCGTGAACGCCTCGCTCGCCTACTCGCTCACCTACCTGGCCCTCTGGTGGGTCATCATGTGGGTGCTCCTCCGCGCTGGCGTAAGAATCCGCGTCTAGTTCGCGCCGTCGCGTGCTGCGTGTCCCATGCCGCCGTTCAGCTCCGCCTTGACCGTCTCCGGACGCGGGTCTACGGTTTAGGAGAAGGAAAAGAAGGGAGGCTCGCGATGACCGTCGCCGCCATCCTCAGAGCCAAGGGAAGCCACGTCGAGTCGACCACGCCCGAAACGACACTCTACTCCGTCGTCTGGACCCTCAAGGGCCGGGGCATCGGAGCCCTGGTGGTCCTGAGCGAGGACCGCACCCGAATCCTCGGAATCGTCTCGGAGCGCGACATCGTCAGAGGGCTGATCGAGCATGGCGAGCATCTACTCGCGATGCCGGTGTCCCGGGTGATGACGAGCCCGGTACTCACGTGCGCGCCAGAGGATCGGGTGACCGCGGTGATGGCGCGCATGACGCGCCACCGCGTACGGCATCTTCCGGTGGTCGACGGCGACCGGCTCTGCGGCCTCGTCAGCATCGGCGACTTGGTCAAGAACCGCCTCGACGAGCTCGAGCTGGAGGCGAACATCCTGCGGGAGAACCTGATCGTGAGTCATTGAGGGGCGACCGACCCCTCCACTCGCGTGCCCAGCCGGGCGCGGATCGGTTACCGGATCAGGCCGTAGAACTTCCCCGCGTTCTCGCAGGTGATCTTGCGCGTCACGTCGGGAGGCAGGTGCCCGAACTGCTCGTCGATGTAGCGGGTGGACTCGGGCCAGACGCCGTCACCGTGGGGATAGTCCGAGCCCCACATGAGGGTCTCGACGCCCATGTCCTCGATGAGCTTGGTGCCGATGCGGTCGAACTGGAACGTCGCCTTGCACTGGCGCTTCCAGTAGTCGCTGGGGCGCATCGTGAGGCCGAGGTCGTGGAAGCGATCTTCCCACTCGAAGTCCATGCGATCGAGGGCGTAGGGGATCCAGCCGATACCGCTCTCGCCGAAGGCGATGCGCACGTTGGGATAGCGCTCGAGCACGGCGGCGCCGATGACCGCGGCGAGGATGTTCACCAGGTTCATCTGGAAGCCCGAGACGACCGTGAAGAAGGCCGCGCGCCGGGTGAGCCCGGTCTGGGAGTCGAGCTTGCCCGGCGGCAGCGAGGGGAAGGTGTGGAAATGGAGCGGGAGGTTCACCTCGTTGACGGCCTTCCAGATGGGCTCCCACGTGGGATGCCACATCGGCTCCATGTCCCACGAGCACGAGAGCTCCAGCCCGCGCAGCCCCAGCTTGGCGACCCGGTGGATCTCCTGCACCGCGGCCGGGATGTCGCCGTAGGGGAGGCAGGCCAGGCCGATCTCACGCGCCGGGTAGTGGCGGCAGAAGTCCACGAGCCAGTCGTTGTAGATGCGGAACATCTCGTTGGCGGCCTCGTGGTCGTTGAGCCGGGTGGCGGCGCCCAGGATCCCGTACATGACCTCGGCGTCCACGCCGTCGCGATCCATGTCCTTGATGCGGAGCTGGGGATCGCTCACCCGCCGGATGCCCTTCTTGCCGTCGTCGTAGAGGCCGGTCTTCGCCATCACGTCCACGCGGTGGTGCATGCCGGGGACGAACTTCTGGCCGGCCGGGCCCACGCCATTCACCAATCCGAACGACTGCCCGTTCCGGCAGGTCCAGAAGGGCCCGTCCGGTCCGTCCTTGGTGAAGGGCATGCGATCCTTGAGGGCCGCCGAGGCGTTCGAGGTGAAGAGGTCTGGTGGCATCCAGGGGAGGTCGAGGTGGCAATCGGCGGAGATGCGCGTGTAGTTCATGGGGTCTCCTCGGGGTCACGCGAGCTCGGCACGGCGTCGCGAGCGCTCCACATGCCGGGACTATACCGCGCGCCCGGCCGGAAGGGCAGGGGATTGGCGGCGGCCCTCCTTGCCGTCATGACGCTGGCGCCGGCGGCGAACCCCGCGCGGAGCGACGAGCGTCCAGGCATGCCGCCCGTCACGCCGTGGGCGTGTCCCGCCTCCCATCCCATCAAGGGCTATCTCACCGAGGAGTCGGGGCTCGTCTACTACCGGCCCGGCGGACGCTTCTATGAGGAGGCGAGCCCGACGCGCTGCTATACGAGCGAGGACGAGGCGCGGCGGGACGGCGCGCGCCGCGCGCCCGAAGACGAGCCGATGCGCCGCTGAGCGCGGCTTGACGCGGAGCGCTCCCGCTCCTACGCTGCCGTCATGCGAGCGAGCGAGACGTTCGACGCGGTGGTCGTGGGCGGCGGGCTCCTCGGCGCGGCCACCGCGTATCACCTGGTGGCGGGAGGCGCCCGCACGCTGCTCGTGGACCGCGCCGACGTGGGGCGCGCCACCGACGCGGGCGCCGGCATCCTCTCGCCGGAGACCAACAGCCGCGATCCCGAAGCCTGGTACTTCCTCGCCATGGAGTCGGTCGAGTACTACCCGACGTTGGTGGAGCGGCTGCGAAGCGAGCAGCCCGGCGATCCGGGCTACGCACGGTGCGGCAAGCTCGTGGTCGCCGTGTCCGACGACGAGGTCGAGACCTTCGTGCAGGCGCGGCGCATCGTCTTCGAGCGCCAGCGCCGGGCCGGCCGGCCGCGGCCCGACGCGCTCCGCGAGATCTCGCCCGCGGAGGCGCGCGAGCTGTTTCCCCCGCTCGCCACGGTCCACGGCGCGATCTACTCGCGCGACGCCGCGCGGGTGGACGGCCGGCTGCTCAACCGGGCGCTCCGCGCCGCCGCGGAGTCGCGCGGCCTCGCGGTGCGTGAGGGCAGCGTCGAGGGGCTCGTGCTCGAGGGCGACGCGGTGACGGGGGTGACGGTGAGCGGGCAGACGATCGGCGCGGGCGCGGTGGCCATCGCGGGCGGCGCGTGGTCGGACGCCTTCGCGCGGCAGCTCGGCGTCGCCATCCCCGTGGCGCCGCAGCGTGGCCAGATCATCCACCTGGGCCTGGGAGGCACCGACACGTCGGAGTGGCCGATGGTCAACGCCTTCCACCATCACTATCTCGTCGCGTGGCCCGACAGCCGGGTGGTGGCCGGCGCCACGCGCGAGAGCGGGTCGGGCTTCGTCCCGCGGACGACGGCCGCGGGAGTTCGAGAAGTCCTCGACGAGGCCCTGCGCGTGGCGCCGGGGCTGGCGCGCGCGGAGATCCGCGAGATCCGCGTGGGCCTCCGGCCGTTCACGGTGGATACGCTCCCCGTGCTGGGCCCGGTGCCCGACGTGCGCGGTGTGTTCCTCAACACCGGCCACGGCCCCACCGGGCTGACGCTGGGGCCGCTCTGCGGGCGCATCGTCGCCGACCAGATGCTCGGCAAGCCGGTGACGACGGACGTGGCGGCGTTCGCGATCACGCGCTTCGGCGCCCAGGCGGGCGCCCGCGATCCCCACCGCGACGGCTAGTCGAGGGCGGGCAGGCTCGCGGGATCGGCGAGCGGCGGGTCGGCGGTGGGACCGTCGCCCGCCACGGTCGTGCGGCGCATGATCCGCGGATAGCGGGCCGAGTCCCAGGGACGGCCGCGATGGAGCACGCAGCGGTTGTCCCACATGACGAGGTCCCACTGCCGCCACACGTGCCGAAAGACACGTTCTGGCGCCGTGGTCAGCGCGAGGAGCTCGTCCAGGAGCCGCCGGCTCTCCGCGTACGGCATGCCCTCGATGAACCAGGCGTGCGAGCCGATGTAGAAGGCCTTGCGGCCGTGGGCGGGATTGGCGCGCACCAGAGCGTGGCGCACCGCGGGCAGCGCCCGGGCCTGCTTGGGGTCGAACAGGTCCTTCGCGATGAGGCTCCGCGAGTAGATGATGCTGTGCACGACCACCTTACCCTCGAGCCGCGCGTGCTCCGCCGGGGAGAGGGCGGTGTAGGCGACACGCATGCTCGCGAACTCGGTCTCGCCGCCCACCGGCGGGATCTCCCGGCCGGACAGTGCGGACGAGTGCGCGGGGATCGGCTTGAAGGAGCTGTCCGTGTGCCAGAGCTGATTGCCGGACTGATACATCATCCGCCGGTCGCTCCAGTCCATGAGCGCGCTGCCGTGGTCCGGGTCGATGTTGGAGAGATCCACGAGCTTGGGATCGAGCCGGCCTTCCTTGCCCGGAGACACCAGCGTCGTCTCGAGCGGTCCCCACTGCTCGCTGAAGGCCTTCTGCTGCGCGTCCGTGAGCCGCTGATCGTGGAACACCAGCACCGAGTGCTCGTCGAAGGCGTCGGCGACGCGGCGGAACGTCTCCGCAGGGAGCGGCCGCGAGAGGTCCACACCCTCGACGCGGGCGCCGAGGCAGGGGTGCAGGGGCGTGATGGTCAGGGGCGCCGCGGAGATCGCCATGTCTGCCTCCCTGGCGGGATCATACTCCACCGCCCGCCCATCAGCGCCGGGCTGCCGCGAAGGTGTCGCACTGCCGTACCTCACCCGCGTCCAGCCCCGTGCGGAACCAGCGCACCCGCTGCTCGGAGCTGCCGTGGGTGAAGGACTCGGGGGACACGTAGCCGCGCGACTGCTGCTGGATGCGGTCGTCGCCGATGGCGGCGGCCGCCTGGAGCCCGGCCTCCACGTCGCCCGGGTCGAGCAGGTTTCGCCGCTTGGCGTAGTACCCCCACACGCCGGCAAGGCAATCGGCCTGGAGCTCCATCGCCACCGAGAGCGCGTTGCCGCGGCCCCCCCGCGCGCGCTGCTGGGACGCCACCTTCTCGGTGACGCCGATGAGGTTCTGCACGTGATGCCCGATCTCGTGGGCGATCACATAGGCGCGCGCGAATTCGCCGGGCGCGCCGAAGCGCTGCGACAGCTCCTCGAAGAACGAGCGGTCGAGGTAGACGCGCTGATCCCCCGAGCAGTAGAACGGGCCGACCGCGGCACTGGCGTTTCCGCACGCAGACTCGACGGCACCGCGGAAGAGGACGAGGCGCGGGGCCTCGTACTCGCGGCCCTGCTTCTGGAAGATGGCGCGCCAGGTGTCCTCGGTATCGCCCAGCACGCGCGCCACGAACTCCTTGGTCGGGTCGGGCGCGCCCGTCGGGGCGCTGCCCGGAGCCGGGCCCGGCGCGGGACTGTCCATCGGGGGCGGCCCGCCGCCCTGGAGCCCCGTGAGGACCTCGAGAGGATTGAGCCCGAGCAGGAAGCTCACGACGATGACCGCGAGAAGGCCCGCGCCACCGAGCTTCATCCCGCCGCCCAGGCCACCGCGCGCCGGCCCCTCGCCCTCGCGGTCCTCGATGTTGCCGCTGCCCCGCATGTCTCGCCAGCGCATCGGGAGCCCTCCCTCGGGACGAGCATACACTGACGCCCGCGCCGGGGCGCGGTGCGGTAGGATCGGTCCGTCATGAGCGCATCCACTGCCGAGGTCGTCATCTGCGGGGCCGGCATCGCGGGCATCGCTGCCGCCTATCACCTGGCGGTTCGCCGCGGGATGGCCAATGTCGTGATCGTGGACGAGCGTCCCCCGCTCTCACTCACCAGCGATAAGTCCACCGAATCCTACCGGAACTGGTGGCCCGGCCCCGGCGACGACATGGTCGCGCTGATGAACCGGAGCATCGATCTCCTCGAGGAGCTGGCGCGCGAGAGCGGCAACGTGTTCCGCATGAATCGGCGGGGTTATCTGTTCGCCACCGCCGATCCCGCGCGCGTCCCCGACTTCGTGCGCGCGGCCCGTGAGGCGGCGGGCCGCGGGGCGGGCGCGGCGCGCCTGCACACCACGCCGGGCGCGGAGTACCGGCCGGCTCCGGCGGATGGCTTCGAGGGCGAGCCCGTGGGCACGGACGTCATCACCGACACCGGGACCATCCGGCGCCACTTCCCCTACCTCGCCGAGGATACAGTGGCCCTGCTCCACGCGCGCCGCTGCGGCTGGTTCAGCGGGCAGCAGCTCGGCATGTACCTGCTCGAGCGCGCGCGCGAGAAGGGCGCGCGAGTGGTGGAGGGGCGCGTCGAGTCCGTGGAGACGGCCGGCGGCCGCGTGGGCGGCGTGCGCGTCGCGGGATCCGGCGGCATCACGCGGATCGCCACGCCGCGGTTCGTGGTGGCGGCGGGGCCCTTCCTGAAGGAGGTCGGGCGCCTCGCGGGGGTGGAGCTGCCCGTATTCTGCGAGCGGCACGCCAAGGTCGCGTTCACCGATTCGCTGGGTGCGGTGCCGCGGCATGCGCCGATGATGATCTGGACGGATCCCGTGCGTCTGCCGTGGTCGGCCGAGGAGCGCGAGGTGCTGGGCGAGTCGCCCGACATCCGCCGGCTGCTCGAGGAGCTGCCCCCCGGCGTCCACGGCCGACCCGAGGGGCCCGCGGACAGCCCCATCGTGCTGGGAATCTGGACCTACGATATCGAGCCACTCGAGCCTCACTTCCCCATCGACTTCGATCCCACGTACGCCGAGATCGTGATCCGCGGCCTCTCCCGCATGCTGCCGGCCATGGCGGGCTACGCGGATCGGCTGCCGCGGGCCTTCGTGGACGGTGGGTACTACACCAAGACCGAGGAGAACCGCTTCCTGGCCTGCCCCCTGGCGCTCGACGGTGCCTACGTGCTGGGCGGCCTGTCGGGCTACGGTCTCATGGCCTCGAACGGCGCCGCCGACCTCCTCGCGGAGCACATCGTGGGCCGCCCGCTCCCCCCGTACGCGAGGGCGTTTCACCTGGACCGCTACCAGGACCCCGCCTACCGCGCCCTCCTGCCGTCCTGGGGCGATTCTGGCCAGCTCTGAGCCACCAGGACATAACCAGCTGATCTGACGACGATGTCTCACGGCCCGGCAGGCCCATTTCACGCCGCGGGCCCCGCGGGGTCTCATGAGTAGAGTGATGGCAGATCAGGCGTTCGAGGCCGTGGTGGCCGCCCATCACGGGGAGATACATCGATACCTCGCGCGGGTGACCCGCCGTCCGAGCGACGCGGACGACCTTTCCCAGGAGACGTTCCTTCGCGCGTATCGGGCGCACGGCAGCCTGGCGCCCGGGGCCAACGTACGGGCATGGCTGTTCGCCATCGCGACGAATCTCTGCCGGAATCACTGGAGGTCGGAGGCGCGGCGGCGGCGGGCTCACGAGGCCATCGGCCATCGGGACGAGCGGCAGGACGCGAGCGGGCCGGAAGGAGAAGCGGTGCTTGAGCAGGCGAGCCACAGGGTCGGCATCATCGTCACCGCGCTGCCGCTGAAGCAGCGCCTGGCGTTCACCATGAGAAAGATCCACGAGCTGGACTACGATGCAATCGGGCAGAGCCTCGATTGCTCCACGGAGAGCGCGCGCGCTCACGTGTTCCAGGCGCTGCGCAAGATCCGTCGAGGGCTCGGTGACCTCGCCATCGCCCAGGTGGGAAGAGGGGAGCCAAGCGTATGACCAGCGACACCCTGACGTGCCGTGAGGTCGAGCCGGACCTGATCGCGGTGGCGATGGAGGAGGCGAGCGCCACGGCGGCGCGGCGCGTGAACACGCACCTCGCCGGCTGCCCGGAGTGTCGGCAGGAGCTCGGGCGCTACCAGGAGATCGAGGGGGCGGTGACCGGGCTACGCCGGGAGCCGGCGCCCGGCGCGGGACCGACGCTGGCTCGCGCGGAGCTGGAGCATCGCCTGGCCGATCTCCGGAGCCGTCTCGTGCGCTACGGGGTGTTCGAGTCGGTGCTGGGTCCCATCCTCATCGGCGCCACCGAGCAGGGCGTGTCGGTGGTCGAGTACCTCTCCGGTCGCGGCGGCGCGGGCGTGAAGCTCGAGCGGCGGGGCGCGGAGGCGGTGGAGGATGTCGGGCGGACGGAGGGGCTGTTCCGCGATCTCGCGGACTATCTCGAGGGACGGCGGACGCGGCTCGACTGGCCCCTGGACC
>Ga0075434_100002982_pt1 | contig 15061 bp, 21 predicted proteins | sample RhiMethybrSRZTD3_FD_75298 | JGI IMG/M metagenome (GOLD analysis project Ga0075434, IMG submission 75298) | Populus rhizosphere microbial communities from Tennessee, USA - Rhizosphere MetaG P. TD hybrid SRZTD3 | ecosystem: Host-associated > Plants > Roots > Rhizosphere > Soil | place: USA... | reverse complement strand
CTATTGACGATTTTTTTATCATTCATTATTATCCAAGAATTTAGATTTGAGCAAGATAAGCCATCACAACAACAACCAAATATTGCTTATGCATATATTCCCGACTTTAACTTTGCTGCTGCAGGCGACTGGGGATGCTATCCTGACGCAAAAAGGACTGTAAACAACATAATAGACAAGGATCCAGAGTTAGTACTTGCTCTTGGAGATTTTTCATACAACAATACTGCTGATTGTTGGTTAAAAATAATAAATCCTATAGAAGACAGAACTAAAATTGCAATAGGCAATCATGATATCATGCCTCCTTCATTGCTACCCCAATACATGACACACTTTAATCTTACTAAGCAATACTATTCCTTTGATTATTATAACATCCACTTCCTGGCTATGTCAACAGAAATACCATTAGAAGCCGGATCGGAACAATTTATTTTTGTCAATAACGACCTTGCAAAAGCAGCAACAGACCCCGCCATAGATTGGATTGTAGTATACTGCCACAAACCAGCATATACCTTACCCTCTCCTGATGAAGATATGAGGTCCTCTATGCAAGGATTAAGAGATACATATCATCCATTATTTGACAAATATCATGTGGATCTTGTGCTGCAAGGACATGATCACAACTACCAGAGATCCTATCCAATTAAATATAACAGTACAAATCCGTTTACTCCAATAATAACAGATACCAATCAAGATAATAATTATACCAATCCCGCTGGGACTATATTTGCAATAGTAGGAACTGGGGGTATCGGACTTTACCACCTTTCTAATGCCACTGAATCTGCTTACTTGGCTTATAAACAATCATCCAGTTTTGGTTTTCTAAGCGTAGCTATAATAAATAATGGAGCAACTCTGAAGGCAAACTTCTATGATAATGACGGGGACATAGAAGATCAATTTACAGTTACTAAATCAAAGAACACCTTCTTTTCTTCATCTTCATTACGATTACCGGCTACGTTAACAACTAACGGAGAAGAGTGTACTACAGGTTGGGATATCACAGGATACTTTACACCAGTAGAATCCGATTATGATGGCTCTCGACGAATAATTTTTGTAGAGGGTATCGGTTTAAAAAGCTATCCTGGAGCTTTCCTTAATGCTGTTAAGACAGAAGGCTGGGGCAAAACCAAAGAAGGCTTTTTCATAGGACCATATGGCTCCGGAGATAATTGGGTAAAGTCAGACGATGCTCTGGACTCGAGACATCAGCCACTTAAGATAGGAGTTACGGTGGCTGTGGATACGTCGGTGATAAAGCATGGGACATACTTGAAAGTCCCTACATTACCTGGAAAATGGGGTAGCATTACATATACTGCAAGTGATATTGGTACCTCAATCAAAGGAAAGCATGTAGATGTTTTCACTGGAGAAGGTAATTCAGCACAGCAGCAGACATTTGAAATAACAGGAAGAGGCAATACAATATGTCTGTACTCTCCTGTCGCAGGTGGTCGATGAATGCAATCCTTGTTTTAATTCGGACCTTGAAAAATTTCTTTGTACAACTAAATTCGGTTTATGTAATACAGATCTCCAGAAAAGATTAAACTTAAGAGCAATGACTACACTATCTGTGTTGCCTACGTCTATCTATTTTCCTTTCCTTTTCTTGTTGTACATGATATCTACAGAATATAACACATAGTTGATAGCCATAAAGATCATGATTCTGCAATATATTTTTACAAATCATTATTAGTGTAATTAAGGGCCTCCAATCATTGTACTTTTTATATATTATTCCATCAAGGCAAATTAACAAACTTGTATTCTTCAGTCCCAGTATCAAAAATGATAAGGCCGCCTTCTTCAAATGCGCCAGATAAACTATCAACTTTTTTATGAGCACTACCAGGATTTAGAACTAGTGGTGTTTGTCGTCTTCTTGCATTCGTTTTATTTTCATGCTGGTTTTCATCCTTATTCTTTTCACCACTACTACTTTTTTGCGCCATAGACGGCATTTCTATTCTATGTGTATGGCCACTGATAATGACATCATATTTTTGACTATTCACAAGTTTCTCTTTGACTTCTTTATCTGTTCCATGGTATATACCAAATCTTAATCCATCCAATTCTATTTCACCAAGTTCGCCTTTCAATTCCCCTTCTATACTCAGGAAATTTTTCAATAAATGTACCCTCTCACCATCATTATTTCCAAATACACCAATTAATTTGGCGTCTAACTTTTTGAATTCACTAACAATACCCGGAAAGATATAATCCCCAGCATGAATCACGTACTGCACTTTTTCGGTATTGAATATTTCGATTGCTTTTTGTACATTTTCAATATCGTCGTGAGTATCTGATATTATTCCTATTCTCAAGTTCAGCTAGTATAGCATGAGGCCCAAGCTTTTTATCTTTATGAATCTGCTATATACATGATACTTTGAAGTGCTATATCAAGTCATGATTATCACTATTTACTATCTACCTGTCCCTGGTAAACCAAGAACCTTTGTAGGAGAACGAAAATCACTTTGAATGTGTATGCCTTGGTTAGTCGTGACTTTTACAGTGCTGACATGAGTATCTGGCTTTGGATAGAAAAAATATGATTGGCCAGGGTCAAGATATGTTAAATTCTGGATATCATTATTTCCCAAAATTACTACTATTCCCGAAAGCTGTTTCATTCCAGTGTTTGTCAGCCTAATTCTATACATTACGCCTGAGATGTCTGTGGTATCCTTAGTTGGATCTACCTCAAGAGCGAACAATGGTTTATTTATTTGCGTAGTGTAAAAATAGAAGGTAAAGAATATTATGGCAATCGCCATAATGGCATAATAAGTGAAACGTCGGCTGTTCATTGTAACCACAATTCATATTTGGCATTATAAAACATATGCTAGTCAAAGGCCTGACATTATAGCATTAGCCTTGCTTGTTATTTTATAATTTTTTGTAGTTACGTTTTTTGTCAGTTTGTTTGAATCTTCCAATTAATCAGTTTAGCTTCGTTTCAAAGCATTCTAAAATTTTAGCGATATCTAATTTCAGTTTCTTATCTTTATTTGTAAAGAGATACTTCTTCCTTCTAATTGCTGCTACCATATGATAAGGGCCACAAACAGAAGATGCTTTACATTATCGCAAATTATCGGACCTCGAATCCCGAATTGGTCCAATTAATTATCCCTTTGACTCGACATGAGGCTCTAAAGAGATCATAAAATACCGACATGATTTACATTTAATTTAATTTAATTTCATGAGGTCCTGTTCAGTTAAAGTTAGTCACTGTACAAAGGTTATAGTTCAAATAATACGCAGAACATTATGTACATATAAGATTGCCAACAGCTTATGTATTAATTCTGTGTGATTATAGTCACTCAGAATTCGAGATCATTTCGCAATTACGTCAGTTGTCCAATATAACAGAAGTCAACAGAGTGGATGGGCCTTACGATATTATTGTAAAGTTATCTGACGATAGCATGGAAGCAATTAAAGAATCAATAGGAAGGCATATGATCAAAATTCGTGGAATACAATCCACGATAACATTGATGGCAGAACAATAATACTAGAATAATGACGGCTATCAATTTGGTTTTATCCTTTTTTATCGTTATCTATCTATCTATCTATCCATCTATCTATAACAGAGAATACAATAATAAATTCCTATAATATAAATTCGATAATATAATAGATGTAGGCAGGATAGCTTCATGCTCATGATGTAGCAGAAAATCGTTGAAATCATTTTCGATACTAAAACCTACAAAAATGGAGATTTAACAAGAATATACGATGATAATAAATGCTCGTTTTAATGATAACCACCTTTTTATGAAATTTGGAATTCAGATTAGTAAAATAACTTTAAAATTAAGAACATGGCCGTGTCATAACTTTGTGATTTAGTTCGTTGCTCATGCTGATTGAAAATAACTCCTGCTGTATTCTTAAGGTTTGATTTTGATAATATCCTCATCAATTCTGGTTTCATAAACTGTCTGATTATAGGTCTTAATGTGAGACATAAGTTGGCCCACATTCTCGAAAAACTTTTGCCAGGTTTGTGGTAAGGGTTCCATCTCTTGAGATGGAGTTAAAATAGGTTCCGAAAGCTTCCTTCCAGTTGAAACATCAAATTTCGCACCATGAAAAGGACAGGTTACCGTATTCCCTGTTAAATTACCCATTGAAAGTAAGGCATTCATATGACCACATCTATCGCTTATCGCATAAAATTTGCCACCTACATTCGCAATTAATACTTCTTTTCCATCAACCTCTACATGTTTCATCTTTCCATCAGAAATTTCACTTACATTTGCTACTTCAATAAACTCGTTTTTGCTCATGTACTCTCAGCAGTGTGTGTTGTAGACATATATTTAAGAGCAGCTAAACTCGCGGAAATTTTAATTTTTCGCGTAAGTGCGAGAGATTTGTGCATGAAAAAAGACAAATACCAGACTTCCGTAAGATCAAACCTAATTAGAGACTTTGGTAATTTCCGAGTGTGCGGTTCGGTTTTTAAGTTCGTTACTAAAAATCTAGTTCTAAACCCGCTAGAATCGTTATTGCAATACTGTTTGGTTACCTTTAAGAAATATTTCTCTTTTCGATTCATTTGATTTCCTAAGTAAATCTTGGTATGCTTTTGCTTCTCCTCTTTAATCATGATCTGAAACAAGTATTGCATCATTGTCCTCATTGTATTACTTCGGATTGTCCACCAAGATCAAGATGTTCTGCAATGCACATGCATTTTAATATTATGTTATCTATTTCTTATTGTATAACACAACCGTGAAGCCAAATGAAGACAACAATAGACGGCGGCCATTTGCTGGTCTGATGTTAGTGGCATTGTACTTTAGCAAAAGGGCCAAAGCCTTAATAATTATCGGTGCTGTTTTGGCTGCAATTGGTTTTATTGTTGGTTCTTATTTTGGCTCTATTGTGATAACAGATGTATCCCAAGGAAAGATTAACCAGGTTACATCAACTCCATATCCTGTTAATGGCATAGATCCTTTTTTGTCTGAAAAGATTCTTTTTGGTATTGGTATATTGGGAATTGCAATAGTTGGTTTGGGAATTGCATCGCGTAAACGTGATAAAGATAATTTGGCGAAGTTAAAATAAGATACTGTCAGCGAAAAGCTGCTTGGACTGGTTAGATTCGGTTTACCACTTCCAATATTCTTCCTCCCCCTTGAACTATGAAACTAAGCTAATCTATCCATGGAAACTTTCCATACTTTCTATAGTATTCGACTAATCCCCCTTCTATCACCATCTGTCGCATGAAGGTTGGTACAGGTCTGGCTTGAAATGTTTGTCCACTTACAAGATTGTATGCAGTAAATTTCGCAATGTCTACAGCAATCTCGTCTTTGCTTGATTTTTCCTTTTATTTCAGGTATCTCAAGTGCTGGCAAACCAACGGTGAAGGAATTTCTGTAGAAAATGCGTGCAAAGCTTTGAGCTATAACTGTAGAGATACCTGCATATTTCAATGCCACTGGCGCCTGCTCTCTACTGGAGCCACCTCCAAAATTTCTACCAGCAACAATTACATCTCCATTTGAAATTTTTTTGTGAAAATCAGGGTCATAGCCATACATCGCATATTTTGCCATTTCGTTTGGATCGTTAGTTCTACTCTTGAATCTAAAAGGTATAATGATATCTGTATTGATATTATCTCCAAATATCCAGGCTTTCCCTTTGCTAATGCCCTTGGGACTGGACTTGTGATTTAGTTCGTTGCTCATGCTGATTGAAAATACCTCCTCGGATCAGTTATCCTTCCTTCTACTGCAGATGATGCCACGGTTGCGGGCGATGCCAAATACACTTTTGACGAAAGCGCACCCATTCGTCCTACAAAATTCCTTGAGGATGACGATATACAAGTTTCGTTCTCACCCAAAGCACCAAGATGGGTTCCGACACAGGCTCCACAAGTAGCATTGGTGAAAACTGCACCTGACTCAAGATAAATCTCGACATAACCACGTCTAATAGCCTCTTCATAAACCTTAACAGACGCAGGAGTAACAACACACCGTGTATTTTTATGCACTTTCCTGCCTTTTAAAATGTGGGCGGCTACTTCAAGATCTTCAATCCTCCCATTTGTAGACGAACCTATAAACGCCTGATCAATTTCCAAATTTGCTAATTCGTCAGCTGAATGTATTTTGTCGAAATTATCTGGGCCACTAACTTGAGGCTGGAAAAGTATGGTCTATAACCAACAAGACCTTTGAGGGGTCGTACAATGTTTCAATACCCATTTCATTAAGGGAGCGTATTGCCAAAGGGCCAGTACTATCTTGAGCCATGGCAAGATCCACATTTACAATAGCAATATCACCAGTCCTACTTAGCGTATTGACATTTTTCTTATTTACTTGTTCAGCACCATTCTTCTTTACATTTATTAATTTTTCAGCAAACGTAAGAGTTTGATTATCAACAATGTATTTGATCTGAGAATCATCCTGCTTTTGGTATTTCTGCGGCTGACATAAGGAAGAGGTCGAGGATGAGAGAGGTGAGGATGCTTCCATTCGGGCAGTCGTACTGCTTATGCACAGTATTGATTATTATGATTGTAGTATAGCACCTAGTATAATTCCGGGTGTTTCTCTCCCATGTCTGTTATTTAATAACAGACAATAAGACAAACATGAACCGAGATGCTTTAACATTAAGAGGAAAAACATTGGGCGGATGTTTTCCGCTTACAACGGGAATCGGTCTGCTAGCATCATCATTCTCTAAGTGAAATGACGGGCCGAAAAACTCAAATGTAATATATAATCTGAAATTTTTAATGTTTTGTCAATTAGTTAATTTCATGTCGAAATTTTATGATTTTTCAATGTGAAACTGAGATTGCAATAGCACAATTTAATTTTTATAATTGGGATGTCTTGGATCTCCTAATCAACAGCGTTTTCGTTTAAATATACCGTACTGCCTTGTTGGAAATTCTCAAGTATTTTGTGTTTCTTTATTCGATGTAGTTCTTCGATATTCAATAGTCACATATATTAAAACAGTTCACAGATTGTAATACAATAAAATATCAAATTCAGATCCTTAAATAATAAAAAGCTTACAGTAATAGTTACCTATGTCTGCGTCTATCTATTTTCCTTTCCTTTTCTTGTTGTACGTGATGCAATCTGTCTTCTTCATGTAGGAATTCCATTCCACATTCACGGCACCTCATAACTGGTTGGCGATGTACTTTTTTAGCATGTTGAACTAGTTCTTCGTGATTGCTAAACCTCTCCGTGCATAGTTTACAACGGTTTTTATTACGTTGTAAGAAACTCATCATTTATACTATTATAGTATCTCGATGGCTATAAACATCATTATCATAATATTATTTTTGCAAAAACACACTAGAATTTTTGCAATATTTGTCAAGGCAGATCAACGAATTTGTATTGCTGATTCATCTTAAGTGCTGCATTTTAGACATGAAGCTACTGTTAAGAACTTTGAGTTTGCTACAGGGAGGACTAATCGATTAGGGGTTTGAGACCGGAACTCGTTGAGTTGAATTTTTATCTTTCTTGTACAAATACCGGTGATAAAACGAATCTATTATTATAGCAGAAAGAAGGCCATAGAACATGTTAAAAGCTAGCGCACCGATGATAATTTTGTTTTGTATAGACAACACATCGCCAATTACAAGAAAGGCAACACGCCCGGTTGGGTCCTGTTGTGTGATGATGGGGCTGTCTTTAATATTATTGAGGGCAGGAACTATAATCAAATACGTTATGGGAAGAAACAAAATTAACCAGAGGGCAAACCCGAAAGACAAGCCATATGCTGGTGCATATTTATCCACTATTCTTGATGTGTTTGTTTTATTGCCATTGTGTAATAAAAGTGGCAATACCATAAAAATGCCAATAAGACTGCCCGCAGCGAAGTGTAATGCTAGGCCAGCTACAATCATGTAAATTGAATATAAAGGTGCTTCAGTAATAGTCAACATAAGAACAAGATAAAAAGCACCCGCTGGAACAGAAGTTACCTTTTCCACCATCAGAATTAATGCACTTATACCGATGGAAGAAATCAATCCGGCGACTAGTCCAATAAGAATAATTCTTAGTCGAAATTCAATCTTATATGATAAACCCACTCTAGACTTGTTGTGCCTAAGTTTCGAGGTGATCATACCTATGTAGCGTGAATGTAATATTTTTGCTTTTCTATCCACTACGGTGACCGGATTACAACACTTTTAACAATATATGCTATTTTTATATAAATGATGGTGTTATATTAAAAATAATTTATCGTTAGTCTGTCATTCACATTCTTCGGGAATGGTCATTATCATTATCCAGAAATAGTACACCAATTTACATTTTTAAAATAGTGGATATTGATTGAAGGATAGTATTCGAACGTATACGATTTAGTCATATTAAATACATACAGTTAGCACCAGGGGAGATATAGAAATTTTAGGATATACACGCCCATTAGTTTCTTTTATCATAGTCTGTCTTGATATCGGTTTCTTATTAGACAGAATCAGTTAGGACAATTAGATAGGAAAAAATAAAAATGAATAAGGATAACTTCATGCAATAGTGATTGAGATTTATGTCTAATGATAACCACGATCTAAAATTTGATGAAATATGTGATGAAATATTTGCACTTAGTCCTGCTGTACGGTCTGCCATAGTCATAGACAAAATGGGTAGACTCGTAGCAGGAGGAATGAGGAAGGGTATTACTTCAATGGAAGAAAAGGATGATAGTCAAAAACTCTATGTTCAATTTGCTCTAAGAAGCGTAATGCGCGAAGATTTCGACGAGCAGTTTGGCAGGACTGTTTATAGCTTCTCAGAAAGGGAAAGAATAAAGCTCGCATCATTTCCTCTAGATGATCAGTATATAATGCGGGTTTCCATAGAAAAGGAAGAGTCTGACCATAACGCAATTATTGACAATATATTAAAAATTATCAGTAACGAGAACTCATACAAGAGTAGCTAAGAACGGCAAAAAACCAAGAACAGCTTCTCTTATAGTAATAATACAATCGAACACAATTGCAAAAGTGAAAATAACCTACGCTATGGCTATCTAGTAAATACCTTTGCCTCAGCCAGAGCCTCTCGTTACCTCTATAAGAGGTTTCTATGGTCTCATAGCTCTTGCCTACGATTCAATGTGTATGTAACTAACTATGGTGCGGCTAGAGGCATCGATACGGAGCTAATATATAATGTGTCTGCAACAGATAGTTTGACCAACGAAATAGTCGATACTGTATCAGTTGGCGGAATGCCTCACGCAGTAGCAGATAATCCCAATAATAATCAGATATACGTATCTAATACTGTTTCAGGTACTGTGTCAGTCATTAAACCCATGGCTGACAACAACAACCCGATTTTCTAGTATACCTGTGGGTATTCTTCCAGGAAACGGTAATGCAGGCGTTGCTTACAACTCAATTACGGTAAGATATATGTTACAAATCTAAAGGCAAATTCAGTATATTTCGTAAGCACATCGCGAAACGAAATAATGGCTTCAATACCCGTAGGCGCTGCTCCCTCCGCAATCACATATGATTCAGAAAATGATAAAATAGATGTAACTAATAGCACATTGGCTCCATCAAGGGGTACAATATCTGTTATAAATGGTTCAACGGATAACGTAATTGACAATATACATGTAGGCGTCGGACCAAATGGAATCGCCTATAATCCTAACAATGAGAAAATATACGTAGATAACATGTATTCGAACGATATCTACATAATCAATGGTTCCAATAATAAGCTGGTTGCATCTATACCAGTAGATGGTGTTGTTTATAATTCTGCTAATAACGATACCTACGTGGCTAACTATAACTAAAACACAGTATCCGTCATTCACCACTGTGATTACAATAAAGGAAATCTGATTAATGGACTAATTAACACTTTATTATATTCATGTGGATTCCAAATATATCGCTTTTAGCCTAAAATCGCAGATAAACAACGGATAGAAACATTATATATTCAGGTTTCAATATCTATCGGCTTGTCATTAATTAATGTCTAGTTCCCAGCGTTTGTATAGAGACAGGATCTATATTGTTAAAGACGTAATTTTAAAACTCGTTGAATATGGTCAATTAAATCCCACTGCCCTGATAAGCTTTTGTGGTTTGAATTTTAAAAAGCATATACCCATAATTAATAAAATGGAATCAAAGGGCTTGATCATCAAAGACCATATTTTAATCGGGAAAAGAGCAATCACTACGTACAAGCCTACACAGAAAGGAATTGAGTTTTGTAGATCCATTCTTGAGCCTTATGAGATAATGTTCCCTCGTACAGATACCGGGCCAAAAAGCGGTTTAGCGATGCTCTTATTTTCATTCTAGATTATTTTTATGAAACACTTTGTCTTTCTTTAAATAAATACTATGATTCTAACTCCAGAATTTAACCAGTTAATTTCTACTCCATTATTCTTCTCGCTGTATCTATATCCTATAATATGGATGTCTATCCGTTTTGCTTGAGCGAGTAATATCCAAAGTAAGATTGTGGATACCGGTCAGTAGTCTATTACTGTAGCCCTACTAAGTAAATTAGATAGTATTTCTGGCCTGCCTATGACTGCTTTATCTATAATATCGGTATTATTGTATCCAGCTAGCATTGTAGTCGCATCCAAAATCGCTACAGTTGCTCTCCAAGGCTCATCGCTGCTTAGATGATACACTAGTGGATTGCCCACTCCCTTTGCTTGAGCATACTGAAAAAGAGACGAAGAATGATGAGACAGTTGTACAGACGAAAAAGATGACGAGTTGGCTAAGCCTACAGATGTTGTTATTGATAAAGTCAATGCTATCAAGGCATTCAAGTGTCTTTTTTGAATAACCATCGATTCACTATCTGTTGAGTTTTTAAAAAAACAGAGTGAAACAGAATTAGTCATATAGTGAAAGATTAACAGCACGTATGTGGTTAAGCTCAAGCGAAACGACATACGTCAATATCTCGAGTCATGTCATTATAATAATTGATATCTCCGTCATAATGTCAGTCAATATATCCTTAACAAATGGAGTTTTGTATTACGTTTACGTGGTACTGTGCGTCATTCCAACCGTCCTTATATCCCTGCCTGTAGTCAGGACTGTACTGCGAATTAGCGCTCGTTACATTTTGATTTTGCTGACGACCACCACTAAAGTCTGACTGTGCTGCATCATAGCCATTCATATAGGTTGTACTTTTTTCGGGTTTTGCACATAATGCAGAATAGCCTTTCATAGGAGTAACTGTCATGACGAGTGCAATTGTTATAGTTGCAATTAATAACAGCGATGTTCCAGTTACCTCACACCTAGCACTTGTGTTCTTTTTCATGTCCTAATAACCACATTGAAAAAAATAAAAAGTTTTTGGGAGATGTATTCCTCAAATCTTCTTTATGCCAGACCACATGGAATATTATTGACCACCTGAAATGATGTATCTAGAATATAGATGCAGATGCAGAGATCGCAAAAAATCTCTACTTAGATAGATATAAGTACATATAACTTATCCAGTCAAAAAAGAATATGATGCTCTTGACATGGCGAAAAAAACAATATGATGCATATTGCAGCTTATAGTGATGAGGGGAAAAGCAAAACAACATGACTCAAATTCCTAATGAAAGGTAGAGTGCGTATATAGCATATATCACTTGTCATGTTTTTTCAATATGCTTTTTTGATCTAATACTAATTTCGAGGGCGTCTTCAACGTTTTTACTAAATTCTAAAGTAGCTTCTGTAGTCTGGCTCAGGTAGTCACCAGAATTTCTGACGTATTCAAGGTAATCCTTCATTTCACTTTCATATAAAATTACGTTGTCTGCAACCACAATTGATTCTTCTTTCAGCAGATTATTTTCTTCTAAAAGTCTCAAATAATGTAGATACTGAGTTTTGATTGCATCTAAAAATACCAAGTCAAATTCATAGCAACCAAGCGTAGGAATCACATCGATAGCATCATTACAGATCACCTTTATCTTTCCTGACAATCCTGCCTTTTCTATATTTTTAGTTGCAATATTTGCGAGATCTCTATCTATTTCAATAGTAACCAGTTTTCCGTCATCGTCGGGCAGCAAATGTCCCATTAATATAGCAGAATATCCATGCAGTGTTCCGATCTCAAGTATCGATGCTGGTCTGTATTTTTTGACTATTTCAGAAATAATTCTACCTTTTAGAGGACCGATTGAAGGAAGGTGTTCTTTTTTGGCAATCTGTTCCAACTCTCTTAAAAGGCGTGGTACAATCTCAAGGCCATGATCTATATTATTAGCCATTATCCTAACTCAAACCTGGCTTGGCTTTATACGATAGTATATTTTTAGCTTTGACTACCACGGATAAGCAGATTTATTTTTTGACTATTGCTAGATTTTTGGTTTAGCCCCACATGACAATACCTATAGAGAAATATTAATGACCTTATTATCATGTGCCTTGAATAAATTTTCTTGCATTCTGTGTTCGATTGACATATCAAAATCAGATCTATTATAGCAGCACAATACTTTGACTTTTATATCGTTAATTGATGACAGTAATTCCGTTTCACATTTAATTAAGTCCTCCTCAAATTTATTTGGATGAAAGAACAAACCCATATCTGAAATTATGAGGGCGTATTGACACCATATTCGTGCTTGTCAGGTTTTTTGGGCGAAAATTTCGTGTCCTACAGTACACCATCAAAGCAGTTCATACTACTAGTATGAGTTATATGGCAATATTAAGCTCGCAGTATAATACATAAGCGAGTTAAATAACATGAACTCGGCAAAATCTACTACCAAAAAGGTCATGAAAATGATCAGTGCCGACGAACACAATTACAACGAGCTCCGTATGCTCGGGCACGTGCCAGAAAGTTTTAACACTGTCATCAGACGACTAATCAGCGAACATCATCAACGTCAAGGTTTATGTCCAAATGTAAATGCTGCAGGAGCAGTAAAACACACAAAATGATAATAAATGAAGAGCTGGCGGGCCCCTACCAAGATCCCCGACCAGCAAACCGACCGACCGTCGACATAAAGAGTGGATAAAGAGGGTAAGAAGGACGTTGAGCAAGAAATAGATTATTATCAACAAAAAGATGATGAACTATGGACACCAAAACACCACGAGTCGCAGACTGTAGATTATGATCACGACAAAATTTATTCAGTCTCTGATGCGTCAAGGCTCCATGAAGGCATAGGTTCAATATCAGGCGTTCAACCACTCCGGAAAATGATAAAGGGGATACAGGTTCGCTGTCTAAAATGCAACACATTGTATGAAAGAAAATACAACAAACCAGAGTTTTTTGAGAGTGCTTCCGTTTTTTATAGGATAATACGGTACATGGAAATGCAATCATTGTGAGTATAAGGACGACGTGGTTGGTATCATTACCCACCTTAGACGTGGTCATGATGTAAGAGTAGCAGACTAGTATGTATATTAGGTTAACAAATAGATTAACACTGATAAATCATACTATCCCCCAAAAGTACGCTGCCCTGTCCCTTCCTTTAGTTTTTGGACAGTTCGGAGAATAATGCCTTGGAGTAATTATCTTTCAATTGAAGAAAAACAAAGAGATCAGATTATACACTGATTTTGAAGATGTCATTGATTAGATTATCAATATTAGCGATTGTCTCATGAAGCATTAATATGTTTGTGTAAGGCGGATTATCTACAGAAATAGTAGCTACGAAACCAGCAAACTCATTTCGTGTCAGCTTTTGCAACCTATTATTCTTACTATCTATATTGAAGAATATATACCCTTCAGGTAAGGAATTGAGGAATGCCGCTGGCTCCGTTATAGATCTACAAACCCAGGGAATAAATTTAAAAATTATAGCGGGAAGTACAGCATGAAGAATTTTCTGCATACCCTCAAAGACCAATGGTTCTGTGCCTTGAGCATCAATTTTCAGTATTAAATTTTTATAATTTTTATTGAAATAGTCATCTAGCGTTATCCCATCCACAATATAGGATGGTAAATTGACTAAATTACGCTTTACGATATGATTATCTTCTGAATGTTCAGAGTCATAATAAACTAGATGTGGGATAGAAGCATTAGAAACTGCCTTATACTCAAAGGTAATGATATCATGCAGCTGATTTAACTTGATATTATATTCGGCTAATCTTCCTGCTAAGCCGCAATCAAAGGCATATATTTTATTACTGTTGCGGTGTGATTTAATATAATTAGCTAATGGTATGCTTAAGGTGCAATATTGCGTGCCAATATCGACTATAGAAAATTCTATCTGGGTTTTCCAAGTGATCCATTATTTTTGCAAGTATCATTCCAATATAATTTTTTGATAAAATAGTCTCAGCGGAATCAGCCTGATGTTTGCCCATCTTAGTATCTCTAATGTATTTTTGCAATGAATAATTCTTGCTTGATTCTGACAATTGTTTGTATGCTAAATCATCAGTGAACATAAAGAAAGGTAACCCCTGTGTATTTACAAGATCTATACTCAATATAATTATGTAAGTATAGACATATTATAATTTACGTATAGAAGATATTATAATATTTACTAGTATTGGTAATTTTTGGTGCATATCAACGAATTTGGCTAAACATTGATACTAACTTTGTCTTGAGACATAAATAAAAATAATATGAAATAAGAATATGAATAATCTTGTTATACGCCGATTCATCATGAACGATAAAGCTAAAAATCTGGACGCCTAAATATTCACTAAGGAAATTATTGAATATTGGTTTTTGAAGACGAGGGACATGGCTTTACCAAATATAGCAACCTTGTATCTGCAGAATTCTTAGTAGAGAAATTATATTATACTGCATAATAGGACCAAGCTTAATCAGGTTTTGCTGTTACACACGCATTAGCCGAATATTAAAGGAGTTATTCTTTACCCCTGATTTTGAAAATTTTGGAA
>Ga0075434_100002980_pt1 | contig 15064 bp, 8 predicted proteins | sample RhiMethybrSRZTD3_FD_75298 | JGI IMG/M metagenome (GOLD analysis project Ga0075434, IMG submission 75298) | Populus rhizosphere microbial communities from Tennessee, USA - Rhizosphere MetaG P. TD hybrid SRZTD3 | ecosystem: Host-associated > Plants > Roots > Rhizosphere > Soil | place: USA... | reverse complement strand
GCTATCGTTGCCATGAGATCCGTGGGCGTGATGCGCCGCAGGATGACAATGCGAACGTTCGCATAGAAGCATGACAGCGCCCAGAGGCTGCCGCTCACATGGAAGAGAGGCATCGATACCAGGCCGACGTCCGTCTCCGGCGAGCTCCCATATTCCTGCTGCAGCAACGGGGCGTTGGCGAGCAGGTTTTCATGCGTCAGCTGCGCGCCTTTCGGCATGCCCGTCGTCCCGCTCGTGTAACACAGAAGAATGACGTCGGAACGCTGGACAGCGACGCCGGGTTCGGACGCCGGCTGACGATTCCGCCAGGCGACGTAATCCTCCCAATCGTGATCGCCGCCGCCAATGGCCACGATGTGCCGGACCGTGGGGCAACTGCGTTGAAGCTCCGCCGCCACCTGCAGGAATTCTGCGCCGACAAAGAGGAGCTCGGCGGCCGAGTCGTCGAGCACTTGCGCCACTTCCGATGGCAACAGGCGGTTGTTCAGCGGTACCAGGACCCGATTCGCCTTTGCCGCTCCGAAGAGGAGCTCGAAGAACGTATCGGAATTGCTGTCGAGAACCGCGGCGCGATCGCCGGGCCGCATCAGGATTTCTTTCAATCCGTGAGCGACCTGGTTGGCGCGCTGGTCCAGCAGAGCGCGTGTGGTCCTGCGATCCTCGCATTCGATCGCAATCAGATCCGGACCGCTCGCGGCGCGGCTGCGCAGCAAATCGGCGATGGAGGGGAAATCGCTGATGTTCGCGTCGGCCATGAGACAGTCTTGGTGTAGTGTATCCCTGCCCCCTATGTCATTCCGGCTCGCCGGCCGCTGCCTGCTTTATATGTGCTGCGCGTGGACATTGGTCACGAGTGTCGAGGCCGCGCAGCGCGACACGGGTCGAATCGACGGACGCATCGTTCGCGAGAACGGATCGGGCGTCGAAGGCGCGACCGTCGTCCTGACCCCATCGCAGGCTACGGTCATCACCGGCCCGAGCGGCGAATTCACATTCGAGGAACTTCCGCCCGGCGTCTATTCCGTCGCCGCGACGCTCGGCGAGCACGCGGTCACGATCGATAACGTCACGGTGACCGCCGGTCGAGCCGAAACACTCAACCAAGTCGTGGACTGGGACATCGGCTTCAGCACCGCAATGACGGTCACGGCCACGTCCAGACGTTCCGAACGCATCGTCGAGGCACCTGCATCGGTCACGAAGGTCACCGAAGAGGAAATTGCGAAGAGGGCGGCTCACGGCCAGTTGCCGAAGCTCGTCGAGTTTGCTCCCGGTGTGCAGACCACGCAGAGCGGTATCTATGACTTCAATCTGAACACGCGCGGTTTCAACAGCTCCCTCAATCGACGCGTCGCCGTGCTGGTCGATGGCCGCAATCCCGCGGCATCGTTTTTCGGCGCACAGGAATGGGCGGCGATCGACTTTCCACTCGACGACCTCGCGAGTGTGGAGCTGGTACGCGGTCCAAGCGCCGCGCTCTATGGCGCCAACGCATCGAGCGGAATCCTGAACATGGTGACGAAAGAACCGCGGTTCACCCGCGGCGGCGCCATCCGCTTCACGTTCGGACAGCTCGGAACGGCGAACTTCGATCTGCGGTGGGCCGGCAGCCTGGGCCACGATTGGTACGGGAAGGTCATCGCCGGCGCTCGTCGCAGCGGCGATTTCTTCGTGCCTCGAAAAGGCGCCGCGGAATATGCCGTGCCGTGCCGGCCTGGCGTCACGACCGATTGTCTTCCGCAGGAAGCCGTCGTCCCTGAACGAATCAACGACGATGACGTGCAGTTTGCCGGCGCGCGGGCGGACAAGTACCTGCAGAACCGGGTGGTGCTCACAATGGAAGGCGGTCTTGCGCACGTGGCCGGCCCTGTCGTGCAGACAGGCGTCGGACGCACGCAGGTCACCGACGTGAAACGGCCGTGGGCACGCGTCAACGTGCATGCGAGCCATGCGAACGTCTTTGCGGCCTACACGGGACGCGACGCGCCGGGGCAACTGTCGCTTGCGTCTGGAACCAACAGCACGCTCACCAGTCACACCGTTCAGCTCGAGGGACAGACCGACCACACGTTTGGCGTCGTGCAGGTCGTCGCCGGCGCTTCGACGCAGTTCGATCGGATAGATAGCTTCGACAAAGGCGTCCAGCGGCAGACGCTGGTGTTTGAACCCATCAAGTCGAATCAGCAGGCGATATTCGGTCAGGCCGACTGGACCGTCGCGGGCGGACTGCGGCTCGTGCTGGCAGGGCGCGGCGACTTCAGCTCCCTTCACGAGTTCCAGTTCTCTCCGAAGGGGTCCGCTGTGTACGCGATCGCGCCGAACCACAGCGTGCGCCTCACCTACAACGAAGCGTTCCAGGTGCCGAACTACTCCGAGTACTTCCTTCAGGCGGACGCGGCGGCACCGGTCAACCTCAGCGCGCTCAACGCGTTCTGCACGCCGTTCGGCGTCGACTGCCGCTTCGGCCAGACGCGGATTCTGGCGCTCGGCAACCGGAACCTGGAGCTCGAGAAGACGCGGACGCTCGAGGAAGGGTACAAAGGGCTGATTGCGGGACGTGCGCTGCTGACGGTTGATTATTACCGCAGCCGCGCGTCGAATTTCATCACCGACCTTCTGCCTCAGCTTGGCACTCCGCTCGGCCGGATCAACCCGAACTTCGGCCCCTGGCAGGCGCCCGCCGCGCTGCCGCCCGCCGTCGCCGCGCAGATTCGCGCCGTGGCGCCGCCGATTCTCTCGAATAACTTCGACGGCTCGAACATTCTTGCCGCCGTCTCGTACACGAACTTCGGACGTGTCGATACGCAGGGCTCCGACATCGGGCTCGATTACTCGCTGCCCGCTGGCTGGCACGGCTCTCTCGCGTACTCCTGGTTCGATTTCACGATCCACAACCCGGTGCCGGGCTTTGACGCGATGGTGCTGCCGAACGCGCCCGATCACACGATGAGCGCTGGTCTGGGCTATGCACGGGGCCGGCTCGACGCCGACTTCGCCCTGCGCTGGGTGGACGCGTTCAGATGGTCGGTCGGCCCGTTTCAGGGAGATGTAAAGGCCTATAGCACCGCCGACATCACCGCGAATTACAAGCTACCGCGTGGCCTGACTCTCGGACTCAACGTTGCGAACGTCTTTGACAACGCTCACTGGGAGACGTTCGGCGGCGACGTTGTCAGACGCCGGGCACTTCTCAGTGTCGGTTACCTCTGGTGAACCGTTAAAGAACGTCTTCGCCGCTTTGAGCGCCTCCTGGTTTTTGCGTGTGCCCCACGCGTCCGAGATATCTGTCATGTCCTTGGTCGACAAGTGCCACGGCAGCAAGCCTGTTCCATTGAAGTGGAAGACAACCGACTCGATCTGCACGCGTTTGTCCTTGGTGGCATCCTCGCCCTTCAGATCGCAGTTGTTCCACCGTTCTCTCAGCAGATCGCGTTCGAACCGCGCGCGTGAAGCCTGACTCGAGCTCGATACGCTGAGCGCGGTGGACAACGGTTCCACCAGCCCGGCGAGCCAGCTGGTATGACCGCCCGCCTTCTTCTCAGGGTCCCTCGCGGTGCGAATCTCGACCAGCAGCACCTTCCTGTGACCAAGTTCGCGATAGCGCGTGACGACTGACTTCAGAAATTCCACAGCCGTCAACGTTCCGGAACCGTCGTAGTAGCCGCCGTCCGCGACGTGATACGCGACGTCCTCAAAAGGCTTGCCTCCCTCATTGCTATTGGAAGCCAGAGGACGAGCCATCGGCGACAGGTAGGGGAACGCGGCGGACAACCGCACCGCGGTGACGATCGACAGATCGCGGTCGGGATACAGGTTCACGAACTCCTCCGCGCTGGTCTCCGGGATACGGACGCGCGAGATGAGAAAGCGTTGGCCTGTTTCCATCAGGGTCGCGTTGAAGACCACCGCAGGCCGGGTCCCGGCGCGTGCGTTCTCGGTCCACGACGCCAGCGTATCTCTGGTCGAACCTGCGGCAAGCCTCGACCGCCACGTCTGCTCGAGCGCCCAGCCGCGGTCACGGCGTCCATCGAACGGTTTCCACCACGCGCGGTCGCGGCCGTTCGAGAAAAGGACAGGGAAGATCTTTCGAACGAAGTCGGGGTACGCCATTCCCCACGCGAGCGCACCGACGTTCGACCTGCTGGCGTTGTCGCGTGCCGCCGCCATCGCGTCAGCACTCGGCGGCCTCGAGCCGAACTGCTCGAGCGCGTACATCGTGCCGAGCGCGCCCCCAGACACTGCGCTGACGAAGGAGATCGAGTTGACGAAGCGCTCACCGAGGGCCTCGTCAGCGCGAAGCCTCTGAAGCACTTCCGTCGTCCACCGCGCCGCGTGACTGCCGCCGCCGCTCGTGGCAATCACCACCATCACCGGATTGCTGTCCGCCTGATGCTTTGTGTGCCACACGTTGACGACATCGACCGCGTCGAGCGGTCGAGAGACACTGGAATACTCGGTCGAGAACTCGTAGTAGTGATCGAGGTTCGCCTGCAGGTACGACCAGAGCAGCACGACGACAACCACGGCGACAAATGGCAAACGATAGAAGTCGAAGAGAAACGTCGCGGCCGGCAGTAATAACCCCAGGATCGTCAGGATAAGAAGCAGATAGACCAGCGCCGGCATCCGCTCGAAGAACCAGGTGGCCTTCGCCGGATCGAGTGCGAAGCCCGCAACCACGTACAGGACGAATGCGAGCGCGACAAATGCCGCCGCCCGCCAGTGGCTGAAGGGACTGTCTCGCTCTTGCACCGGCGTCGGCGCGGCGCTCCCATCGTCGGAGAGATTCGAATACCCATTCGAAAGCGCCGAGACGAACGCACGCCCGATCCACCAGTCGCTCGCGCGATACGCGAAGTCGCGAATCCATTTCCGTACCGGGAAAAGTTGCGCCGCTGGCACGGCGATTTCGCGTTTGTACAGCCACCTGCGGAACGATTCCTCGATGCGCAGTGACAGCTCGCGCGATGCAACGGCTAAGGCGAACCCCGCGCCAATGGCGACCGCGTTCTGCCACCAGAGCAACCCGGATTCGCGGATGCACCAGACCACCACGGGCGCACTGAGTACGATGGGGATGCCATAGGTACGGCGGTTCTCGGTCGCGATGAGCGCCAGGATCCTGTTTGGGAGCACATCCTTCTTGTCCCAGTCCTTTTCCTGGCCGAAGTCCGGCTGGCGGAACTTGAGACCGAACCGCGGAGCGGCGCCGACAAAGACCAATCCCCACGCGTAGGTGACCGCCCATGCATTGATGACCAGCATGAACACGATGGCGGCAAACTGCAGCGGCGTGACGACGAAGAGGTTGTGAAAGGGGGTCTTCACGGCGAGCGGCAGCAAGAGAAGAACGAGCGTGTGTAAGAGCGGCAGACGCAGGAAGAATGCGTACTGGGCGAACCGATAACGACTCTGCAGAACGGTCACCAGTAGCACAAGCACCGCGAGCGCCGCGAGCACGACGATTCTGGCTTCGAGCGGGTTCATGGTCATTCCTTTTACCGGCCCGCCAGGCAGTAAAGCGCCTGGATTCCGGGCATGAAAAAATACGCGCCGCCTTTCACCGTGACGAATCGCTGGAGGCCGCCGACGCGTTGGTGTCCTTCAGGCCGCTGCACCGTCAAAGTTCCGCCAGGACCAATGAGGGGATCCTGTTCTGCGATCAGACCGCTGAACTTGTCGTTGTTCACCCAGGACTGCTGAACGAACTCGAACTGACGGCGTAGATCCGCGTTCAGACACAGAAACATCAGCCCGCGGTCCACGGCATCCTTTTCGCGCGGCGTTTCATGACCTTGCGCCCTGTCGCCATACAGCCGGCCGCGTCTGATCAGCCGGTGGAAGTTCACGCGCTTGAGCGCCTGCGCCTCTCCATCAAGCACCGATGTGGCGTCGCGCGGGTTCCCGCGCCGGATATGAGCGCCCACCGGGCAGCGGTAGCCGTAGCGGTCGAGCTCGTCGTAGACGAACGAGTTCTCTGTCCGCAGGCCGGGATTCTGCGCCGAGCGATCGAACTCGGGACATACGGTTAACGGTGCGCCGCTCTTCCAACGCCCGACGATTCGTGCGCCGAGCAGCTCGGGGTTAGATCCACCCTGCGTTTGGACGAACTCCTCAAACCGGCCGACGTACTGGCGTAGCTGCCGCAGAACAAGATAGGTCCCGTTGCGGCCGAAGTCTTTGAGTCCGGCGACCTGTCTGGTGATGCCCCAGCGCGACTTGCGCGTCAGCGGCATCAGGCGGTTGCACCGGTCCAGGTTCGCCACGATCCCCGGGCTGACCGGCATTCGCGAGTTCTGGTTTTCGTAGCCGAGGATGAACTCGCCGGCTTCGACGACGTGGAGCGCTCGTTCCCGTGGCGCCGTCGTCTCGTAATCGCGCTTGGTGAACCGGATGGTGGGCTGCGAGATGCCGTCCCTGAACCCGAAGTGTTCTCCTTCGTCGCGCGAAAGATAGCCGCACTGCACGTGAACGACGGATGCCGCAGCGGGCGGCAGAGCGAGGTCGCGCCACGTCGCGTCGAGCGGCGTCTTTTGCTTGTCACCAAACAACAGGCAGAGACAATCGATGCGTCCTTCAGACTTGGCTCCCGTTCGTCCGCCCCATTCCCACCAACGAGGATCGTTCTCGTCCACGTCGCCCAGAAAGCGGCTTCGGTGACGATGAACCAGTCCTTGCCTGAACTCGAGGCCGAAACCGTCGTACCCGTGTGGTTTTGGAGCGACGGTGACACCGAGCCTCGAGAGTCCGAAGCGCGTGAACGCGATGTTGAGCGCGCAGCGGCCGTCTCCCGGCTCCGTGGGGGAGTCAGCGTTCGTGACCTGCGGTATCACTCCCGCCAGCCATGTTTTGAACGCGTCGCGGTCCTCGATCTTGAGGAAGTAATAGCGGGTGTGCGGCAGGTTACCGTAGGCGCGAAGGATCAGCGCCTGAATGTCCGGTCGCTCGAGCACCTCCATTGGGATTTCGGACGCCACGGCTACAACCTCCTCAGCAGGTCCTCGAGACCGGCCGCCTCGAGCGGGCGGCCGAGCGCTTCTCGAATCGCCGTGTGGTTTTCGATGTTGCTGACGGTGAGCTGCGGATAGGCGCGGTACACCCAGAGCGTTTGGTGCTGGCTCGCGCGCGCGTACGCCTTGAAGGCGCGCTGGTCCCTGGTGCCACCAAAGAACAGGAACCACGAGCGCGGGAAGCGCGTGCAATTGCTCCAGATTGCCGTCATCCCCATGCTCGCTTCCTCGACGAAGTCGCCGAGGTACGCGTCCCAGTCGCCGTCGTAGTGGCTGATGAAGAGCAGCTGCCGCCCGCGATCGATGATGGTCCACCGGGCGAAGTGGATCGACGAGACGCCCGCCAGCGCTCCGGCCTTGTCCAGGTACTTGAGCGCATGGATCGTCCACAGGACAAACCGCAAGGTCAACAATCGGAACCATCCGGCTTTGATCCGATTGAGTCCTATCAGGAGATTCTGGGCGTCGAGACGCTCGGCGGGTCGCAGGATGTCTTCGCGCCTGGCGTTCCAGGAGGGAAGTGGTGGTTCCGTGTCGAACCACTCATGTGCCTCCACGAAGAGGATCCAGACGATGACGACGCAGATCAATGCGATGACCGGCACCACGAGGACAACACCGAGCCCGGCGAGCACTCGGTCCATGAGCTGCAGGAACATCGCAACCGTCTCAAATCGCTTTGCCGCTATCGTGAGGGCCGCCGCCAGCAAGAGACCTGTGGCGGTGTGCTTCCATCGCGGCCGCCAGACGGCCAGCAGACTCAGCACGATTGACAAGATAAAAAGCACAAAGGTTGTCGCGTACACACCGCTTGCCGAAAACCCGGCCAGCTTCGGTATTGCCGCAAGCGCGATGAGCGTCGCGAGGATCCCGATCAACCCGTCGGCAATCGCAGGCCAATACGTGGTCACGAACGGCCGCTCGGGAGGCGTCAGCGCGCCGCACAGCTCGGGGATCGCGGCGACTTGCCGGCGAATGAGCGACACGAGCGACCGCTTCATTGGCGGAGGCAGATGCCGCAGTCCGAACATGGCGCGGTCGTCGTAATCGAGACGGGCGACCGTATCGCGCAGTTGATGTTCCTGCTGAATCTGCCCGACGCTGCGATACGGATAGGCGATGTAGACGCAATCGGCGCCGGCGTCGTGCGTGAACAGATAGTTCTTCACCAGCTGCGGGATTTGCGTGCCCTGCGGCGGGTAGCCTTCGCAGTCCTGAAATACGGTGTCGAGCCACATAGCGCCGGTGGACACGAGGTCGTCGATGAAGTCCTCACGCGGACCGTCGAAGCTGGCTTCGAAGAGGAGCTGGGGCGTGAAGTCGTCAGGTGCATCCAGATACCTGCCAAGCACCGAGACGCTCGCGAAGTGAAGACCAATCAGCGGAGCGGTAGGAAGGCCGCCGTTCCCCATTGTGAGCAGACGCTGGCGCACGATGTCGTCCTGCCCTTGGGCAATGGGCGCCACGACGGTGAGGATGCCGTGCTTCATCTGCTCGCAGTGACTTCGTCCGATGGGCTGTTCGCCATGACAGCGGGATCAGCCGGGGTTTTCACCTGTGCAGGACGAGGCGGTTGCACCGCTGCGCCAACCGGCGCCTGCGCGGGCACGGCAGCAGGCGTTTGCACGACGGCGACAGAAGCCGGCTGGCCACCTGCGGGATCCGCGGTGAATGTCAGCTCGAGGCTCATCGGACTGATGCCGTCGTCGGGGTGATATTCAATTCCCCTGGCAACCCTCAGGTTGTCCAGTTGCAGCAGCGCCTCGAGCATCGCCCCCATCTGGGGCAACGCAATGTGCTGACCGAGGCATTCGTGAATACCGCCGCCGAAGTGCCTGTAGGCGTCGCGGTTGCGAAGGCGCGCCTGTGGCGGGTAGCCGCCACCCGGTGTGTCAAACAGCGCGCCGCGCGGATCGAACATGGCGCTGGCCACCGACAGGAATACATCGCGGCCTGGTCGAATCCGGTATATGCGCCGGAATCCACGCAGCACCGTCTCGTGCGGACAATGCCGCGGCATGACCGGGAAGACGGGGTGAAAGCGCATCGCCTCGAGCAGGCATTTCTGGAGTGTGTCCTGCCTCGCAGCGCCGTTTTGGGCGCGCGCTATTCTGAGCGCATCGCGCAGTGGTTTCCTCTTGAGCAGTTGCACCACGGCGGTGGCAAACGCGCGATTGACCAGCGCGACACCGGGAAGAAGCACGCCGATGATGTTTCGCCGGACGGCGTCGCGATTCAGGCCGCTCCCGCGTTGTAGCCGGCGGAACACGAGGCGCGTGAGAACTGTGTCCGCCACCGGGACGCCGGTCAGGATGTTCTCTTCGGCCTCTCTTACTTCTCGATCGACATGAGCAAAGACCCGAACGGCCGCTGCCTCAGCCTCCGCTCGAAATCCCGGAAGCAGCGAGTTGGGCGACGCGATCATCGCGCCGAGCTGGCGGAGATCGTCGATGAACCGTAGAGGGTTGGGATCGTCGAGGTACGCGGCAGGGATGCCGAAGTAATTGATGATGAGAAATTGTCCGACCGGAGTGGACAGATCCGTGACGACGTCGAGACTGCGGCCTGAGGCCACCCTGCCAATCGCATCGGCGCTGCTGACCTCGCACAGGCGTTGAACCCGGCCCTCATCCCTCGCAGGCATCACGGTTTTCAACTCCGCCCGCTCGAGGTCGAATTGAGGTGTGCGCGTCATGCCGAGCACGAAAGCGCCGTGCAGGAACTTTTCGGCGCGCTCGTCGGGAAGCGGAAAATCGTCGTCGCGCTGCAGGGCCTCGACCACCTGGGCATCGCCGGTGACTATCACTGAATGCCCTATCCGCCAGACGGGTCGCGCGCGAAGACAAACGTGCAGCGCCCGCATCGCGAGCGGATGCTGATCCAGGTAATGGAAAATGGCGATGAACAGACCCCTCGCAGGCCGCATCAACAGGCGCAACGGAGAAAAGCCGCCCGTCTTGTACGTTGCCATCTACAGTACAAACGTAGAGAGGTCAGACATCTTACGGGGCGCACATTCTGCGCGTCCCGCGCGGATGAGTCAAGGCCGATTGCGCAGTTTTTAGACCGAAATTTGCGTCAGCCCCTTGGAGCAGGCAGCCTCGAGAGGCGCCATTTCGCACTGCCTGGCGCAGGCCAGGGCGTCGCGGAACAGCGGTTCGGCGGCGGCCGGGTTCCGCCGTGCCTCGATGGCGCCATGCAGATAGCGCGCCTGTGCGGCATGCGCAATTTCCTGGTTGTTGCGCGCCAGCCCTTCGGCCTCGCGGATGGTCTCGATGGCTTCTTCAATTTGCCCGGCCGCGCCCTGCGCCTCGGCGAGCGCGCAGAGCAGGTAATACAGACCGAAATTGCCCGAATGTTGGTACGTCTTCTGATCTAATGCCTCGCGGACGATCCGCAACGCGGAGTCCGGCTGGCCCAATCGCGTCAACGCCGTGCCGAGGCCCGCTACCACCGCCGGAACCATCGTGTGGACCTCGTCGTCCCGGCACCGGCGCTGCGCCCGCTCGAAGATCTCCATCGCGATGCGTGGTTCGCCCCGGGCCAGGTGATAGCGTCCCCTGACGGTTTCAATCATGGTCCACGAGTACGGGTGGCCCAGTTCTTCGGTCAGCGTCTGCCCGGCGCGAATGAGCTCGGCGGCCTGGTCGAAGTCGCCGAGGATGATGCAGGCGTCAGCGCAGAAGGCGCGCGTGATGACGCTGGGATACGCCGCCCAGTTGAAGCGCCGCTGCTCCAAGCCGCCCGCGATCAGTTCGGCGAGGACGGCTCCATGCAGCGCCAGTGTCTTCCGGAACTCGCCGAGCGCGTGATGGACGATGCCGATGTGCAGGCGCGCGGCGAGAGCGACCCGCGCCAGGCCGTTGTCGGTCGCCAGGCTCAACGCCGCCGCGCCCGACTCGAGCGCCTGGTGGTGCTGGCCCGTTTCCCACAGGTACAACGTCAGCAGCACTTCCACCTTCGCGAGTCGATGCGCGTCGTGCGCAGCTTCGGCGAGCGCCTTTGCCTCGAGCAGCACCTGTCCGATGCGATCCTGCTCGCCGAGCGGCAGCAAGGCGTTGAGCGCCATGAGGCGCAAGTCAATCTCGTCCTGCGATCGCTCGTCGTTGTCGGGCAGTTGCTTGAGCGCCGCGAGGCTCTTCTCGAAGATGCTCACGGCGTGGCGGTTCGCGGAATGCTCGATTGCCCGCCGGCACGCTTCGGCGAAGTAGCCGAACGCCTTCGCCGGCAGCCTGGCCCTCGCCGCATGATCGGCAAGGCGATCGATCCATTCATCACGCCGATGGCCGTAGAGGGCCTCGATTGCCTCGACCGTGCGCGCATGCACCTTCTGGCGCGGCTCGAGCGGGAGGCGCGTGACGGCGGCCTCCCGCGTCAACGTGTGCTTGAACCGGAACTCCGATCGCCCCGAGCTGAGCGACTCGTACATCAGGCCGGCGGCATCAAGCTCGCTGAGAATCCGCAGGAGCGGGCCGACTTCCACGCCCGTAACCGCGGCCAGCAGTTCGAGCGGCGCCTCCATGCCGATCACCGATGCGCTCTCGAGCACCTGCGTGTGTTCGCGCGGGAGCCGATCGATGCGGACGGCGAGCACTTCCTCCACCTTGTGCGGGATGTCGCGCTCGAGGGCATCGAGGTTGCCGACGATCCGGTAGCGGCCAGGTTCGCCCTGGAGTACGCCCTGTTCGACGAGCGAGCTCACCGCCTCCTCGAGGAACAACGGCGTCGGGCGGTCGTCGGCGCGCCTGAACATGACGTCGCGCAGGCGATCGATTTCCGGCGCATCGCCGACCAGATGCGTCAGCAGCTCCTGCGCGCGCAGCGGCTCCAGCGTGTCGAGCGACAGAATCTGGCAGTGCCGACCCTGCGTGGGAACCGCGTCGCGGCTCGTCAGGATCAGCAGCACGGGCCTGCTCCGCACCTCGTCGATCAGCGTCGTCACCAGCGCGCTCGTGTCCTCGTCGAGCCACTGGAGATCTTCGATGACGAGAATCAGCGCCGAGGAACGCGGCGTCATCAGGATCAATTCGCTGACCGCCTCGCTGATGCGCCGCCGCTTGAGCACCGGATCGAGATCCTGCCACTTTCCGCCTTCACCGGACTTCCGCAGGTCCAGCAGCGCCGTCGCGGCTTCCAGCAAATCCGGTTTGGAGGAGAGCCGCGCGTCGAGTTTGGCGTGGATGGCCGATGCGGGATCGCTTGGCAGGACGTCGAGCTCCGCGCGAAGCAGATTGGCCATCGGCAGGTACACCGAATCGCGGTCGTAGGGTTCGGCACTCGTTTCGAGCACCGTCGCATCACGCGCGATGCCGAGGTGCAGAAAGTGATGAATGAGTCGCGACTTGCCGACGCCCGGGCCGCCGGTCAGCGTGACGACCTGGCCGGTGCCGGTTTCCGCGCGCCGGAGCGCCCTGGTGAGCACGTCGAGCTCCGCTTCACGCCCGACAAACTGCGTCAGCCCCTGGTTCTGTCTCGCGTTGAAGCGGGTGAGCGCCTGCACGCCTTCGAGCTCGAAGATCTCGAGCGGTTGGTCCTTGCCGCGAACGTGCTGCAGCCCGAGCGGCACCGCGCGCACGAAGCCTTTCGCGAGCAGCCACGTGGACTTGGTGAGCAGCACTTTACCGGGCGCCGCGAGCCCTTCCATCCGGCTGGCGAGAATCGTCGCTTCGCCGTAGGGTCCGTCCACCAGGCGATCGCTCGTCACGATCTCTCCGGAGCTCAAGCCGACGCGCACCTGGTACTCGAGATCGCTGCCCGATCGCTGCTGCCCCTCGTTCCAGCGGCGGATGGCGTCCTGCAGCGACAGCGCCGCGAGGCACGCGCGCACGGCATGATCTTCGAGTGCCTGCGGCGCGCCGAAGGTCGCCATGATTGCGTCGCCGAGCGGCTTCCGGTCTACTCGGCCGCCGTATCGTTCCGCGGCGGCGCTCATGATGCGAACGACAGGAGCCAGGATTCGCTTGACCTCCTCCGGATCGCGCTCGCGCCCCTGAATCAGCTCGGTGGAACCTTTGATGTCGGCAAACAGCAGCGTGACGCGCTTGCGCTCTTCGAGTGCCGCCGGCAGGCGGCTGCCGCAGTGGCCGCAATAGTTGGCGCCGGGATTGTTCGGCCGCGAGCAGGAAGGGCAGTCCACCGGCAATGCCGCGCCGCACCGCTTGCAGAAGCGAGGGCCAATCGTGTTCGATGCGCCGCACTCCTGACAGTGCATGGGTCCCTGTCCTGTCCCCTGGGATGAGCGGAGTATACGACATTCGATCCGACGCCTCCTCCGTCACAGCGGGCCGCGGTCACGTATCATCACCCGCGATGCCGCACGCCTCCGTCATCTCCGCTCCGAGTGTGGACGAGGTCTATGCGATTGCCGCGATGGAGAACCCGGTGCTGCGCAACCTGCAGATCACGCAGTGCTACGCGGAGCTCTCGGCTGCGATGCGCGCGCGTATCGGATCCGCCGCCGACTGGTGCACGTTCGCGACATGGGCATCGCGGCAGGCGGGTAGCACCATTCGCGGCGAGGATTTCCTCGACGCGCTCGCGCGCATTCTCGGCCGGCGGTCGTGGATTCTGGCGCCGTTCGCATCGCTCTCGCGCTGGCTGTTGCGGAAGGGATTGTTTCAACCCAACTCGCGGCTCGGCCGCGCCGTAAAGGAAATTCACACGCCGTTTGACGCGTTCGAGCGCGCGAGCAGGGAGGTGGCTACTGGCAACTTGAAAGTGTTCGCGGAGATCGGCCTCGAGTTCGCACGCTTCCTCGCCACCGTGCCGGTCGAGGCGGCGGAGGATTCGCCGGAGTTCCTCGCGTTCGCGTCGGGGCTGCGTCCCGGGCCACCGCCGGACGGACAGAGTTATCTCCGCGAAGCGTTCGCGCACTATCAGCATCAGCGGCGCGAGTCCGACGCCGGCATCCGCGCCGCATGGATTCTGCTCGCGAATCTGAAGATCGGACTTCACGAGCAGACGCGGCTGCAGCCGCAGATCACCGCCGCCGTCGATGCGCCGATCGTGACCGCTGAGGATCTCGGCGCGCGTGTGCTGCATGTGCTGATTCCGAGCTCGAGGAGGTGGCCGCACATTGCGCAGGATCCGCTGGCGACGGTGATCGGCTGGCTTGCCGGTCGCGTGCGACGCGAGGCGCGCCGGGTGACGCACGAGGTGGTGACCGAGTCATTGATGATGCTCTCGTTGCCCCTCGACTCGGGTGCTTCGGATCCTCGCTCGGGGCAAGCCTCGGCAATCACCTACACGACGCTCGCGCTGGGGCGCGACCTTGATACGGCAGTCCCGGCGTCGCTGCGCGGTGCGCATCCGTTTCTCGAGAGCTTCGTGAAGGAGTACGACCCGTGTGCGCCCGGCGGCACCCGCTGCGGCGCGAAGGACTGGTGCGATCTCCGCCAGCGGATGCACTACATCGCGCATCTGTTCCGTGCGTACGCGGAAACCTCGTCACTGTTCGCGCCACCGTTCCCGCCAGCGCAGGTGGCGAGCTTCCGGAGTGGCATCGTGCCGGAAGGGGAGCTTTAGCTATTCCTTCTTTCGCTTTCGCGCGGTGAGTATCGCAACCTGCTCGGCGATGTTCTTCACGTCGCCTGCGACGCCCTCTAACTGACGACCGAGACCATCGACCTGACGACCGAGACCATCGACCTGACGACCGAGAACATCGACCTGACGACCGAGAGCGTCGACCTTTTGATCCACCTGCCGGATCTCACGGCGCGTCACCAGAGTCAGATTTTCGCTGTAGCGCTTCGAGGCCTCGAGATCTTCCTTGGTCGCCAGCTGCGCGACCGCCTCGCGGAGTTCCTCCTTCGTCGCGAGCTTCGCGACCGCCTCGCGGAGATCCTCTTTGGTTGCGTAGGCCTTGAGATCCTCTTTGGTCGCGAGGAGTGGCAGGAATTGCGCGACCTCGCGGGCACACTGATTGAGGTTTTTGATCTGTTCTTCCATCTCAGTCGGTGTCATCTGCCAGGATCCCTCGACGATTCAAGGATTCGGCGGGACGCCGATCCTACCATCGTCACTGGCGGTGGCAAGGAGCAGACCATGACCTG